>Ga0209536_100000181_pt1 | contig 97273 bp, 80 predicted proteins | sample DeeMarSeWOR28_12_FD_187461 | JGI IMG/M metagenome (GOLD analysis project Ga0209536, IMG submission 187461) | Marine sediment microbial communities from White Oak River estuary, North Carolina - WOR-2-8_12 (SPAdes) (version 2) | ecosystem: Environmental > Aquatic > Marine > Intertidal zone >... | reverse complement strand
AAATATCTCAGGGTTTTTTTTGTCCCTTTTGGAAAGCCCCGGGATCCCGGCTATTTTTACTGGTTTGCTCCTCCAACTGTTACCAATATAAACTGATCGTCGACTAGATATTTATTGGCAATTTCCTCAATCATAGTTGGATTAATAGAATTTATGCCTTGAATATAATAATCGTAATAATCATGGTTGAGATTAAAAAAATAGATTTCTTTAAATATTTCTACGAGAGAAAATGAGGTTTCAATACTCGAAAGGAAATTTCCTAGCATATAATTCTTAACCATTGTTAATTCATCGTCATCAATTGGTTTAGTTCTTAATTTATGAAATTCATTTTGAATTTCATGTATTGCATCGCTTGTATGTTCTTTTCGAACATCAGTACCAATGAGCCATAAACTATCATGTATTTGATGAATTAAACTCGAACGAATTCCATAGCTGTACCCTTTTGCCTCTCTGATATTTTTCATTAATCGGGATCCGAAAAAACCACCTAAAATTTCATTTAGAAATACTAAGGGTATATAATCTCCATGGTCTTTAGCAATTATCCTTCTGCCGTATCGAATGGATGTTTGAAGGCTGGAATCAACTGTGATTTTTTTTTGAAAGCTGACAGGATCCTGAAACATATGTTCCGGATTCTTTTTAGGAATCAAAGAGACATCTGAAAATATTTCTAATGAATTGATTAATTTTTGATCGAGCTTTCCAGATATTATAATCTCTAAATCAGATAATAAATCATTTTGATAAAATTTAGTAATCGAATTTGTATTGATATTTTGTTCTATATCTACTATTTCTAAAGATCTTCCATAAGGATGCTTTTCCCCATATATCAATGCTCTAAATTCTTTTCCCGCTTTAATATTGTTTTTTTTATCATTTATTTTAATTTTTTGGATCTGAATTTCCTTTAGGATTTCCAATTCATAAGATGGAAAAATTGGATGATTTAAAATTTCCTTCAAGACTTTGATAACCCTTTCCAGATTTTTTTTCAGCACATAAACTGAAAAAACTACTAAATCGGCACCTGCGTAAATCTGCACATGAGCACCATGTGATTCAAAAAATTCAGCTATCTGATGAGATGTCATATACGATGATCCCTCCAGTAACATTTTAGACGTAAAGTATGATACACCGGGAATATTTTCGAACCACCTTCCGGACTTAAAAATACACTCCAATAGTATGATTTCATGTTTACCAGAATTAATCATATGGACGGGAATACCTGAAGACAGATGACCTGTTTCAACTTGAGGTATTTTTAAGCTGGAGATTTCACCTGTTGGTGGTGCAATAGTACGATCAAGCATTAATTATTAGGTTCGTCGTCCTGAATTGACTCCTGCTGTTTGTAGGTGCTAAAATTAAACAATACCGTAAATCGTAATGTTTCTGCCAGTGGATGATTGGAATCCTGCGGCACCAGGTAGGCAAAATCAACGCCAAAAATTTTATATCGGAATCCAAGACCCATGGTAAAATACTTCCTGTTTCCTTTATTTTGATTTTCATAAAAATATCCTGCCCTGGCAGAGAATAAATCTTTATACCAGTATTCCATTCCTGCTGCAATCATGATTTCCTGCATTTCTTCGGAAAATCCATCAGGAGCATCGGCAAATGAACCAAACATGCCACTTAACAAAGACCGGTTTGGATCTTTTCCCCGTTTGATAATAGGATTCCCATCGTCATCATAAATGATGCTACCATTCTCATCAACTGCATACACCGGAGGCGTTGGAACCATTAATTTATTAAAATCAATCATTATAGAAAGCTTATTATAGGGATCAAGGCTTGTAGTGAATGTCGATCCTAATCGTATGTTTGTGGGTATAAATTCTTTATTATCATCGTCAGAATATGTCATTTTCTGTCCAATATTAGTAATGGCTAATCCCGCAGATATATTCGAATTTTTACCACTCAATAAAATATCTTTGTCAAAATACAATCCAATATCAGCTGCAACACTCGTACCCGCCTGGGCATCGTTGGTGCTTTGCCAGGCATTACCAGTTAAATTGGAATGAATGTATCGTAAACTTACACCGATACTAAAATATTCAGTTAATAATTGAGAATATGTTCCATCAATGGAGAATTCACGAGGATTGAACTGCCCTGTAGTAGTACCAAGGATGTCTGTAAAAGTGATATCCCCGAGATCGAAATACCTCATGGATACTGCTACAGCTCTTTCCCTATTAATTTTATAATAACCTGAAACGTAGGAGATTGACATATCATTTATTATTCTTCCTAACCAAGGAGTATATGATAATGAGAATCCATAATCATTTTCGATAAACGCATATTTGCCCGGATTCCAATGTCCTGAAGCTGCATCTGGAGATGTAGCGACGCCAGCATCACCCAAAGCACCCGCTCTTGCATCTGGAGCTATCGTTAAGAATGGTACAGCAGTGGTAATTACTCGCCTGGAGGTATCCTGGCCAGCAATAATTGCGGTTCCCTGTCCATATGAAAATGATACAGTTAAAAAAGTAAATAATGTAATGATATAAAATCTTAACCTTAAGTACCTGATCATTAAGATTGTATTTAACATGTAAATATAATTATTTAATTATTATCAGCTTTTCGTAATGGGCATTTTTTGCGCCATCTAATAGAGAACGAACAAATACGCGATAAATGTATAACCCACTTTCAAGTTTTTTCCCTGATTCACCCCTTCCATCCCAGGATATATCGTTTATTCTAAATTCACTATAATTTATAACACCGTCGATTGATTTGACTAACTGCCCCTTAATTGTAAAAATCTGAATATTTATAGATAAATTTTCCCCAGATCTGTTATGTTCAAAAGAAAAACGAGTTTCATTCCTAAATGGATTTGGGTAATTAATTACGTTTTTCAGCAATAATTTATTGTCTTCTCCCACTATAAATTCAGTAGAAGCTTCTTTAAGATTATTATGTGTGTCCCACACTTTTAATAAAACACTGTGCCTTCCCTCATTGAGATCAGAGAGCTGATAATTTAGCTTACCACTCCTGAAGTCATCCACGTTAGCTTTATAAAATTGATTTACAACAATTTCATCATTTTCATCGACAATAATGATCAATCCCTTACTGATATTGTTTTCAATAATATTTACACCACTCTCATCGAAAATATCAGCAATCAGTCTGGGATGATCACTGGTTAGGTCTCCAAAATTAAAAGTTGAATCTTCAAGATATAATATTACATCCGGGGGAGAATCATCAAATCTAAAATCATTCGAACTTCCTCCAACAAAAAAATCAACATTAGAACCCGCAGCATCAAGTGATTTGTTATCATCAATTGAATATAAGCTTATTTTTCCCTCACCTACCTTATAGTTTATATTTTTGGGAATAATGAATTCAAAGTCAAATTCACCATTTTTCACACTTACGTCTCCTCTAAATATCAAGCTATTCCTCTCTTCATAAACCAAAACAGGATCTTGTGTACCAAGTGTTTGTTTCATTTCAGCTTTATCATAAACAGTAGCCGTAAGTAATCCATTGAATCCTTCAATCTTTTTATTTTCCAGATCAAGGATTTTCCCATGAACGCGTACATTCTTTAAAGCCTTAAGAGTATCCTCCACTTCATTAACCGGATTTTCATTGATTCTATCAATAACAATATTCTGATCTGGATAGGCTAATTTCATTGAAGGATCACCTAACAACGAAAAATTCCTATTTAATGAGCCATTCAAGCTCGAATTTTTCGTTTTTTTGAAAACATCACCTACTGTTTGGTATGCACCGTCAACTCTTTCAAATATATGTTGATAAAAGGCTTCATTTAATATGAAATTTGTTGAAGCAAATACAGGCCTGGCAGTTGTAACGAGCGCAATTGCTCCTCCTCTTTCACTGATTAAGGCATATTCAGCTCCTGATCTTTTTAGTGGATCATCATGTCTTCCAAATTCACACGTTGCAGTTACTAACAATGGTAGTTTAAAGATATTATCCCATTGATTGATAGATGAGATGTTCAATATATTTTCTCTTGTCCATTGATTTTCATTTCCGTGTCCTGTAAAATTGATTAATAATGCCCCATTCTTAACAGCATTTCTGATCGCTTCATTTACATCAGGAGCTTCTTCAAAACTGGGTTGAATATTTTGTTTAAAAGCATCGACATAAATCTTCCGAATATTGAAATTAGAATATGTTGTATCAACTTTAACAGATAACTTGTCTGCATCCTTTGAATGTCGGACGCCGTCAGTTCCATCCCCATCATCCGCAACAAAATAAATATTATTTCTCCAGGGCCCAAAACATCTCTTATCAGTCCCGTATAGTATGATTTTATCCACAATATTATTTGCTTCAGCCAGTGATTTCACGGGTAATCTTCCAACAGAGATATCCATCAAATGATCCCCGATAAAAGATTCTTCCCATTCACCTTCATCCTGATCTAAAAATCCATAGTAATCATCCGATGAATAACTGTATATCGGATGTAAAGAATTCCTTGATTCATAGATGGGCACAAAGTTGGTATTAAAATTTATCTTGTTTTTATAGTCAAAGGAGCCTCTTCCAAACAATAAAAGATATTTTAAGCGATCATCATTATCATACAGGTACTTAACGAAATCCCTGATTGCGGTTACATCTTGTGCTCCAGAAGAAAACTCATTGTAAATCTCAAAGATATTTGCTACATGAGTAGTTATACCCTTTTGCTCCTTAAATTGGGCCAATCGATTGGCAGCAGTTAAAAAATTTGGGTGTGATACAATGAGTAGTTCAGGAGTAGTAAGGGAATGTAAATCCTGGTTATTAATCTTACCCAGTGAGTAAGGGATCATCACATTGTGATCATTAAAAATGATAAATTTCTTTAATTCACTGGTTTCCGATCCAAAACAATACACATCATCATGCTTTGATAATAATTGAGCAGCCGGATATAATGGATTCGATACATCCCAAATGCTTATGGCGATTCCTAAATCTTTAATTTCAAAAGTACTAACAGGATTTTGTAAACTTTCAGTAGACCTAAATATAATTTGATCTTGATATCCTGCTAATTCCCTGATACACCATATGTTGAAATAATTTAAATAACCATCTGAAAAGGTTGAGTGCCCTCGATTATAGGTGTATTTTAATGAGATTTTGTCTGTATTTTCCGGAAAAGTGTTTGAATTTAATTCAAAAGTATTTATACTTTCCTTACCTTTAATCGCATATCTTGATTCTGGAATAGCATCCATTTTTTGAATACCCAATTCATTGTCATTCAAGTATAAAGCAAAGGTAGAAGGGGCATAAGTTTGAGCCATAACAGAACTAATTACTGTTATATCTGAGTTTTTTACTAATCCAGGCAGTTCATATTCAAATTCATAGGAAGTCGTAATTCTAAATAATTCACCATACCATTCTCGTCCTGAGCCGGATCCCCAGTTCGTCAAAACATTGTACAGATCCTGTTCGTGATACGATAGATGATCGAATGATCGAATTTTTGGGTAGTTGTTGCCAAGGTCTTGCTTGTTTCTTATACGCAGTCCGGGTTCATCTGAAACAGTAAGAAAATAATAAGTTGTATCGGAATAATTATGATGATCATAATAAACTGAAACCTCACTATCAATTAGTCTTAAATCAATTTTATGGGGTGATTGACCAAAAAATAGGAGGTAATCTTCCTGATTAAATTTGTTATCAGTTTCACCAATTACCATTATACTGTTTTCTGTAAGATCTTCTCGTCTGGAGGCTGCATTGGATTGGGGTAACATGGCTCCTCCATTTCCATATAGTCTTAAATTTTTAGGATTTATCTGATCAGGATTTATTCCCAACGAATTTAAATAGTCATAATCGATTTTATAAATACCATCTTTGGTGATACCAATTTTATGCCAGTTACCCTGAGATAAAACTGAAGATATTTTATTTGCAGTTCTATGTAACTCATCCTTTACTTCAATATTCTTTCCAGACGTGTAGTTTAATTTAAATGTATTTAATTTATAAAATTCGCCACTTATCGAATCCTTAATAAAAGGAAAAACCCAGACTTTAGTGAGGTTTGTATTGCCCTGTTTTATTTGTTTTAAAAAAATTTCCGGATACCCTTTTAAGTTTTGATTAATCACATAAACGACTTCTTCCTCAGTCAACTTAACCGGCTCAAATTGTTCGATTTCTATTGAATCTATCCATTCACCAATTATTTCAATAGGATAAACGGGAAGGTATCCGAATTCCTTATAATGAACAGAACCTTTAAAGCTGAGTGTTTTAATTATATCTCCATCATGATCCGGGATCCTTTTAATATGTTCCCATGAAAGGCTATAACCAATAGATTCAAAATAACCAAAAGTGAATACTGGTTGAATAACAAATAGAAAGGCCGCTAAGATCTTTATCTTTTTGATGAATTCCTTTCCCATAACTGAAATAGTTTCCTATTTTAACACCCTCCCCGGATAAAATATTAAACGTTGATACAAAAATAGTATTTTCTAGAAGATTTTTTGTATTTTATAGATAAATATCAATCAATATCAAAAACAATAATGTCAGGTCCGGGACTTTAAAAACTGATTTATATGCCATGCTATTGACAATAGAATGTAGATTAACATGGCCAGAAAAATTCCCTGCAGTTTTAAAAAAGTTATACACAACAATCCAGTTATTGATATCACATACCTGAGTTCATTATTCTTCCAGTATACATTTCTAAATTTTAATGATATAAATTGAAAGTTACTGATTAAAAGAAAGGATTGAAACAGGATTATAATCATTAGTAAATTAGGATTCTCAAAAACTACTTTTAAGGATACCCATTCGGCAAGGTAAACTTGTACAATTCCAACTACTAGAAAGGCATTAGCAGGTGTAGGCAGTCCGATAAAATTTTCCTGTTGTTTTTCATCAATATTAAACCTGGCAAGCCTGGCTGCGGAGGCTATCACGATGGTCAATGAAATGTAGGGATAATACCCAGTTGAATTTTCTTTTAAGAGAAAAAACATTAAAAAAGCTGGTAAAAGTCCGAAAGTCACCATATCAGCCAAAGAGTCTAATTGTTTTCCAAAAAGTGATTCGGTTTTAAACATCCTGGCGAAAAAACCGTCAAAAAAATCCATTATACCTCCAATAATGATCATTAGTGTAGCCCGATTTAAATCATTCTGAAAAACAGCAATGATACCTAGACATCCTGCCAAAAGATTTAGTGAAGTAAAAAGGTTAGGAAGATTTTTTGAAATTTTCATGAGTCAGACATTTTCACTAAAAAATGGGTTGAATCTCTTTTCATGGTTTACGGATGTTTCAGGACCATGCCCCGGATATATTATGGTATCCTCCGGAAGGGTAAATATTTTATTTCGTATACTTTTAATGAGCGTTTCATAATTACCGCCAGGTAGGTCAGTTCTACCTATACTTTGATTGAAAAGCACATCCCCGGAAATACATTTCAACCCGCTTTTATTAAATAGTGCAATATGACCCGGGGAATGACCAGGCACATGAATAACCTGCCAGATTTGATTTCCCAAAAAGATTGTTGCTCCTTCTTTCAGAAAACCATCGGGTACAGGTTCAATAAAATCTGGGTATCCATATACAGAGGCGTAAAGTTTGACACTTTGTAGTACAGGCAGTTCTTCTTTGGCAATATAAAAGGGAATATTAAAATAGTTTTTAATTTTTTCAACTCCCAATACATGATCAATATGACAATGGGTATTGATGATTGAGATGGGTTTCAGATGATTATTTTCAATGAATCTGATTAATTCATTCACTTCCTGTTTTTTAATACATCCTGGATCTACAATTATACATTCCTGACTATCATGTACTACAAATGTATTTTCTGCAAAATCATTGTAACAAAAAATTTCTATGGAAAGCATATTATACTAATTTATCACAAATTTGTTTTTAATAATCCCAAATACAAACATTGCATTTGAAAAGATATAAGAAGTTTGATTATATCCAGGTAGGGCAAGGTTTGGCAGGAAGTATTCTTGCTTACCGATTAATACAATAATAACTCTAAAGCAGGTGCAATGTATGATTAGCGACAAATCAATACGCAACCAACAGAAGAAGCAAAAATTTATCTTGAAAAAAAACTAAATCAGTTTTTAAGCGTTAATTTTAAGACAATTGAACATCACGCCGGCATTAGACCGGCAATCAAAGATCGCAGATCCTTTATTGGATTACATCCTGATCTGCCGACAATAGGTATTTTCAATGGATTAGGCTTAAAGGGGATTTCTTTAGCACCTTTCTTAGCCCATGAATTTGTTAATTTTCTTTTGAAAGAAAAGGAACTTGAAATAGATGTTAATATAAAACATTATTATTCATTAAATTAGTGATTACTTTTAAGTAAGAATTTGTTTAGAACTCATGAAAAGATTAGTAATACTTACTCTATTACTGGTTACCATATTTCGAATTGGAAGTGCGCAAATGACAATTGAACAATTCGGTAAAAACCGCTTACAATATAAAATGTTTAAGTGGAGATACCTGAGTTCTGAAAACTTCGATATATATTTTTACGATGGAGGTGGAGATATTGCTGAGGAGTCTGCAAAATTCCTCGAGGATGAATTTGAAAGAATAACTGATATGCTTGGTTATTCGCCCTACACTAAAACTCGCATATTCCTTTATAACTCTACCGCTGATTTACAGCAAAGTAATGTAGGTGTAAATGAAAACAATTTTACTGTTGGCGGTCAGACTGATTTTGTTAAACCTCAAGTGGAAATCGCCTACCCAGGTATGATGATGGATTTAAAGGGCGAACTTGTTTATAAAATTTCTCAAATGCTCATTAAAGATATGATGTTTGGGGGCAGCCTTTCGGATATGTTTCAAAGTTCCTACTTACTCACACTGCCGGAGTGGTTTATTGATGGGGCAGCGAGTTATATCGCATACGGATGGAGTGTTGAACTTGATGATTTTATGAGAGATCATTTTATCAATGAAGAACCGAGAAAGTTGAATAAATACACTGGAGAAAATGCAAAACTGATTGGTCATTCGGTTTGGAATTTTATCGCTGAAAAATATGGAAGAAGTAATATCGCCAATATACTGAATCTGACTAGAATTATTCGAAATGAAGAGAAAAGTATATCCAATACCCTGGGTATGTCATTCAAATCATTTATAAATGAGTGGCTCACCTTTTACAATGAAATATCAAATTATGTACTTACCAGTTATTCAGTTCCTGAAAAAGAAAATATCCTGATCAAAAGCAGAAAAGATAAAAAATATAATAAACTGAGAATAAGTCCTGATGGAAGGTACATTGCCTATTCCGAAAATCGGAGAGGTAAATACCGTGTTAAAGTCAAGTTACTCCAAGGTAAAAAGATTAGTAAAGTATATACAGGAGGATACAAAGTCATAAATCAGGAAGTTGATTATGATCTTCCACTATTAAGCTGGATTGATAATTCGAATCTTGCTTTTATTTCTACAAAATATGGAAAAAATTTCATCTGGTTTTATAATATTAATTCCGGAAGGAGACAAAAAAAAGAACTCACACGTCTTAATAATATTAGAGATTTTGATGTTTCAGAGAGTGGAAATCTTGCTGTTTTAAGTGCAGACATAAATGGACAAAACGACATATTTTTAATTAGCTTGCGACGAAATTCAATAAAGCGATTAACCAATGATATTTTCGATGATATAAATCCTAAATTTGTCCCCGGAACCAGTGCTGTAATATTTAGTTCAAATCGTCCCAATGATAGTTTGCGCGTTCAGAGGAGGATCGATCTCGAAAATCTCAATGATATATTCAATTTATATATTTACGATATTGATACGACTCGAAACCTGCTTTATAAAGTTACCAACACCTTAAGTAACAATACCAACCCTATTCCAGTCAGTCAAACGGAATTCTATTACCTGAGTGATCAACAAGGTGTAAAAAATATTTATAAATTCAACCTGGATAGAAAGATTTATACGCAGGTGAGTAATTTCAGAACAAGCCTCAAGGAATATGATATAGGTCCGAACAAGCAAGGTCTGGTTTCAACTATGCTTAATGACATGACCACGGATATTTACTATTATCCAAGTTTTGATTTTAATTCAAACCAATTTACACCTCAGACCCGTCGGCAGGAAATAATCAGTGCGAAATATGTGGCAGAAAAAATAAGACAAAGAAGAGAAGCTCTTAAGGACTCCCTGAACCTGGCCAAAACCACTGAACAAAGTAAAATTAAGGATCTCATTCAACAACGGCGAGAATTACAAGGGCAGAAAGATCAGGAGGTTGAAGATGAACTTAAACAATCAGGAGAGTTTATTGACACGGATAATTATGTTTTTGATAAAGAAGTAGTTCAAGAAACCCAAAAGCAGGAATCTTTTCTTTCCCAATACAGAAAATTCAGACGCGAGAGTGAAATTTTAGGTCCATTTGATTATGAAACGTTATTTAGTGCAAACAATATAGTTACTTCCTTTGTCATCGATCCATTGTTAGGTTTTGGCATTCAACTTGAAACCCGTATGAACGATCTTCTTGAAAACCACCGATTTTTTGGAGGTATTCTTGCTACCACTGATTTGAGGAGCGGAAACTTATTCGGGGAATATCAATATTTAAAATACACAATTGATTTTAGTGCACGATATGAGAGAAAATCGCTTTACAGATCCTCCGAGCCGAGTAGCCAAAAATATACACTCAACAGGTTTGAGATGGGAGCATCCTTACCTTTAAACAATACATCTCGAATTTCAATCAAACCGTTTTATGCAGTCAGTAAATATTATGAACTTGATCCTTTATATCTGGTTACACCACCTCCTTCTGTATCTACCTCCAACACAATCCATTATGGAGGTTTTAAAACAGAATTTACTTTTGATAATTCTGTAACTACAGGATTAAATATGATCGAAGGAACCCGCGGAAAAATTGGTTATACAATGTACCAGGGTTTGAACGACACTGATAAAAGTTTTGGGAATTTTTATGTTGATTTCAGAAATTATCAAAAAATTCACAGGGAATTTGTTTTTGCAACACGAGTATTTTATGGAAGATTTTTTGGCCCAAATCAGCAGAAGTATCTATTGGGTGGTCTGAACAACTGGCTTTTTAATAAAACCAATATCACGGGTCCCAACGATCCAATGCTTAATCAACCTTTAAGGGATAACAGCAACCAGTTATTTATGGAGTTTTTAACACCGCTCCGTGGATTCAATTATAACACCTTTAATGGAAGCAATGCTTTATTGGTAAATTTCGAATTACGATTTCCTATTGTAAGATATTTTGTCAGAGGGCCCATCACATCTAATTTTTTCAGGAATCTATTATTTGTTGGCTATTATGATATCGGTTCTGCCTGGACCGGGAAATCTCCTTTTGCTACTGAAAACAGTGTGAACACAGAATTGATCAAAAGTGAAGGTTCTCCATTTCAGGCGAGAATCCAAAACTTTAAAAACCCATGGCTTTCAAGTTATGGTTTGGGATTACGAACAGTTTTACTTGGATATTACATTAAATTCGACTTAGCTTATCCAATAGAGGATTATGAAGTTGGGAAACCTAGATTTTTCGTATCACTTGGCTATGATTTCTAACATATAATCCTTTTTGCGTATCATGAATCTCTTTTATAGAATAATAGGCGACGGTAAACCTTTATTCATTCTTCATGGTTTATTTGGAAATTCCGATAATTGGCAAAGCCTGGCAAATAAATTAGCCAATTACAATAAGGTTATTCTGGTTGATCAACGAAATCATGGCAGATCTTTTCATGATGAAAAATTTGATTACAATGTGATGGTGGAGGATCTTGAAAATCTTTTAAGATTATTAAAAATAAAAGATGCTAGCCTGATGGGTCATTCCATGGGAGGAAAAACAGCCATGAAATTTTCTCTTGAGCATCCAATGTTGGTAGATAAACTCATTGTAGTAGATATATCCCCAAGGCGTTATCCCGTTCATCATGATTATATTATAGAAGCCCTTTGTGCACTTAAGGTCAGTGAATATGAAAAACGAGAGGAAGTTGATAAGGCATTGGCAAAGAAAATAGATAATGCCGCAGTTCGGCAATTTTTATTAAAAAATTTGGGAAGAGATTCAAACCACAAGTTAGCCTGGAAAATAAATCTTCCTGTAATTAAAAGAAATCTTAAAAAAATTGTGGAAGAAATTAAATCGAATCGAAGTTTTAATGGTCCAAGTTTATTCATAGCCGGTGAAAGATCTCATTACGTTAAGCCAGCAGACGAGTCAAAAATCCGGAAGCTTTTTCCCGATTCTACTATTACATATTTCAAAAATGTGGGTCACTGGATTCATGCGGAGGCTCCTGACAAGTTTTGTGATACTGTTTCGTCTTTTATAAATCCTGAATCATGAGACCAGGTAAAATCTACCTGATACCATCGCCCATCTCGAAATCCGATTTTAATCAGATCTTACCTTATAACACCAAGAGCATTATATCCAACCTTGATGTTTTTTTTGTTGAGAACATTCGTACGACCAGAAGATTTTTTTCAAAGATTGGTATAAAAAATATTGAAGAATTACACTTTGAGGTTTTAGACAAGAATACCTCAATTGTTGATATTAGTCGTATGATCCAAATGGTGAAAAACGGTAAGCATGCAGGAATCTTTTCAGAAGCTGGTTGCCCTGGAATAGCAGATCCGGGATCTACAATTATTAATTATGCACATCAATCAGAAATCAATATAATTCCACTATCAGGTCCTTCTTCAATTTTTCTTGCTCTTATGGCATCAGGTTTTAATGGGCAATATTTCGTTTTTCACGGATACCTTCCAATTGAGAAAATAGCAAGACGCCAAAAGATTCGCGATATGGAACATCAGTCAAAAAATAATAACCAGACACAAATTTTTATGGAGACACCTTATAGAAATATGCAGCTTGTTCAAGTATTATTGGAGTATCTAAGTGGTTCTACCCAACTGTGTATTGCATCAGATATTACCGGCGAGAATGAATTCATTAGAACCAAATCAGTGGATATCTGGAAGAAAAAAATTCCCGATATACATAAAAAGCCAACAATTTTTTTGATTTCTTATGTCTAGACATTTTTATAAAGATTGGAATGTAAAAATATGGATGGCTATTTTGAATTTGATAACTTTGAGAAAAGAGTTATTGGAATTAATTCAATATCATGAATAAAAGTTTTGCATTTATTATTTGCTTTATTCTTGTTCATCCAATAATTGCTCAAGATGTAGAATGGGCATCAAAAATTATTTCCTTTTCTTCAGAATTATCTTCAAAACAGTATAGTGCGAGTCAGGTTTTAGGCAAACCGGATGTTTTGCCTGAAGGAGGAGATAGTCCAAATGCTTGGCTATCTAGCAATCCAAATGGTGAAGAATTTATTAAAGTAGGATTTGATCATCCAAAGAAAATTCAACAGATAGCGATTGCGGAATCGTACAATCCAAGTGCTATTTCTCAATTATTTGCATATGATGCTCAGGATAACGAATATCTTATAGCTACATTTACACCCCGACCAATAGACCTAAATGGCAGATTACTCAATGTTTTTTTTGATAGGACGGAGTTTGAGGTTCATGCGATTAAAATTATACTTAGAGGAATTTCTGTTCAGGGGTATAATGGTATTGATGCCATTGGAATAGCTGATTCCAGAGATCCGATAAATGTATCAATTGATTTATTATCCAATGTATCTAATAACCTCGATGTTGAAAAATTAGATAATAATGTGAACAGTGAATATCAGGAAGCTCGTCCGGTGGTTGCTCCGGATGGTAAAACGCTTTATTTCAGTCGCAGAAATCATCCTGAAAATATGGGTGGGACGGAAGATCCTGAGGATATATGGTACTCGAACTTTGATCTAGAAACACAGGAGTGGATGACAGCTAAAAATATTGGTCCTCCATTGAATAACTCAGGAACAAATTTTATCAGCTCTGTGACTCCAGATGGGAATGCCATGACGGTAATTCTGGGGAATAGATACCAGAAAAATGAAAATATGAAACCAGGTGTATCCATTAGTACCAAATCAAGTGAGGGATGGAGTAAACCAGAGGAACTTAACATCATTAATGCTTTTATAGAAAATAATGATGGAGATTATTTTATAGCACAAAACAGAAAAACTTTATTACTGGCTGTGGAAAGATTCGACGCTTTTGGTGGAAAGGATATTTATGTTTCTTTTCAGATGGGTGATGACAATTGGACAGAACCCCTCAATCTCGGCAATGACATCAATACAGCAAATATTGAAAGTGCCCCCTTTCTCGCAGCGGACAATGAAACACTCTATTTTTCTTCAAAAGGATTTAGTGGTTTTGGAGGTTCAGATATTTATATGAGTCGCCGGCTTGATGATACATGGCAAAGCTGGACTAAACCTGAAAACCTGGGCAATAGTTTAAATTCGGTTGAAGATGATATATTTTTTAATATTCCACCATCTGGTAAATATGCATACTTTACTAAAGCAAATACGGAATATGATGCAGATATATATCGAATAAAATTACCTATTTTCTTTCAGCCTGCACCTGTTATAACAATGAATGGTAAAATCTACAATTCTGAGACCCTAAAACCCATTAAAGCAAGAATAAGCTATGAAATACTTCCTGAAAAAACCGAAGTTGGTTATACGGTATCAGATTCACTAACGGGTCAGTATGAAATAGTTTTACCAGTGGGATCGAAGATTAAATATATCGTGGATATGGAAGGGTATAATCTTTTAGTAGATTCTATTGATCTTATGAATCTAAATAATTATCAGGAAATCAATCGAAACCTATATATTGATCCAGATCAATTAACCAAGGCTTTATCTGCACTTGCCTTAAAATCAAAGATCAACACTGAAAAATTGGTTAAAAAGGATAATGAAAAATTTGCTGAAATTGAAGATGCCATTGAAATAAATGAAGGTATTTTATCTGTCAGGGTACAATTCGATTTCGATTCATATAAAATTAAGAAGGATTCCTATCAGGATCTTGACAGGATCATTAATCTCTTAAAAAGCACTCCGGTTGATATTATCATTGCCGGACATACATGTGATATTGGTGTTGAATCTTATAATAAAATTTTATCCGAAAGTCGTGCGAAAGCTGTCTACAAATATCTTATTAATCAAGGCGTTGACAGGGAGAAAATGGTAACGACAGGATATGGAGAAGAAAGACCCATTGAATCTAACAGTACACTAGCAGGTAAACAAAAAAACCGCAGGGTGGAATTTATCAGGAAGGATCAATTTATCCTTTACAATATAAAATTTGAAGAGAACTAATCATTTGTTACCCCATTTGATGAACCATCCTATAATTGCATACATCTTGAATCTCATGAGATGTAAAATAAACCTTACATTTTAGATAGATCGATGAATGGATTGTTAGAAAAATTACTTCAAGGTATTTCAGAATATAGCATCTTCGAAGTTTTTGGTGTTTTTTTTGGGCTATTGAGTGTCATATTCGCCAAAAGAGAAAATATACTTGTGTTTCCTACAGGCATAATCAGTGTTTTAATTTACATGTATTTAACCTTTCAGGCTAAATTATATGCTGATATGGGCATAAATGGTTATTACTTCGTCATGAGTATTTATGGATGGTATTATTGGTCTAAAAAAGATAAAGATGATCATAAAACACCTATATCTACAAATTCAAAAAAAGAATGGATATGGACGATATTTTTGCTCAGCATTTCTTTTCTCATCCTTTTTCAAATCCTGATCCATCTTACCGATTCAGATGTACCATTGATCGATGCTATTACAACTGCCATCTTTTTTGTTGGCATGCAATTAATGGCTAAAAAGAAAATTGAAAACTGGATCGCATGGATTATTGGTGATTTTATCTCGATACCATTATATTTTTATAAAGGTTTGATTTTGACAAGCTTTCAATTTTTCGTATTTTTTGTAATAGCCATTGCAGGATACATATCGTGGAAAAAATCACTCAAACAAAAAATAGACTAAAAAAAATAGCCATTGTTGGTCCGGAATCTACTGGTAAAACTTACCTGGCTGAGGCATTAGCGAATCATTTTGACACCGTATGGGTTCCGGAATATGCCCGGGATTACCTGACTGAAATTAATAGACCATATACAAAGGACGATCTCCAAATAATTGCGCTTGAGCAATTAAATATGGAAGAAAAGTTATCAAAAAGGGCAAAGAAGATTTTAATATGTGATACTACATTACTGGTCATAAAAATCTGGAGTGAGTATAAGTATGGACATTGTGAGGAATGGATTATTAATGAGGTAAATAGCAGGTATTATAATCTGCATATCCTTACCTATATAGATACTCCATGGGAGGATGATCCACAAAGGGAACACCCGCACAAAAGAGAATTTTTTTATGATCTGTATTATCGTGAACTACATAGATTGGGTGTCGATTTTATTGAAGTAAAAGGATCTTCCCTCGAACGATATGATCAATCTGTTTCTGCTGTTTATGCTTTGTTATAAGAATAAAATCAAGTAAATTTAAATTGTTTTTTGGGGGTGCCTGGTAGGGCTGAGAATATACCCTTTGAACCTGATACCGGTAATTCGGGCGCAGGGAATCTGAAAATCTTCCTCATATCAAGTATCCCATTTATTAATATTAATTAAAAATTTAGACGTAAAATGCAAATGGGGTGCCCACTTATTAACGGGCTGAGATCATACCCTCAATACCTGATGCCGGTAATGCGGTCGAAGGGAAGGTATGGTAAACAGTGTAGGAAACATCCCCGATTTCCCGATTGTTAACCAAAAATTTTTAATTTATGAAAAATATACTTTTAATAATTACCCTGTTTTTTATAGGATATAAAGTAAATGCTCAATTCCAGGTTAAAGGGAAAATATTTGATCAGGATACACAACAGCCATTATCAGGTGCCTCCATTCAAGTAAAAGAAAGTGGAAAAGGTACTGTTGCAGATGCATCAGGTTTTTTTAGTATTATTTTGCCTGAGGGTGAATTCAGATTGATTTTCAGTTTTGTTGGATTTGAATCAAAAATAATCCCTGTTTCACAATCAGTTATTTTAAATATCGGTCTTCTAAGTAATTACAAACTTGAGGAAATAGTGATCAAAGCAATCCGGGGTGAGGAGAATTTACCAGTTACCAGCAAAACCTTAGGGAAAAAAAAGATCGAAGAAAATTTCTTCGGGCAGGATCCTGTCTTCTTACTTAATAAACTTACACCATCCCTAATATCGTATTCAGAATCCGGGACAGATCTTACTAATTATGGTCAGATGCGATTACGAGGAATCGATCAGTCAAGAATAAATATTACACTTGATGGCGCTCCATTAAACGACATGATTGACCACGGTGTCTTTTTTTCAAATTTTACTGATTTTTCTAATTCAGTCGAATCAATTCAGATACAACGGGGTGTAGGAACAAGCACAAATGGAACTGCTTCCTACGCAGGCTCAATTAATTTTCAGAGCATTGATTTGAAGGATAGTAAACCTGCTGTTGAACTGCAGTTATTGGGAGGATCTTTTAATACTTACCGTGCCAGTGCTGAAATCAATAGCGGCATGTTAAATAAAAAATTTGCCTTTTATACAAGATACACGAAAACGAATTCCGATGGGTATCGATATCATACATCTACAGATTCATATTCTTTTTTCTTTTCAGGGGGATATTACAACAAAAAAGATATGCTAAAGATTACAGGTTTTACAGGTCAATCAAAAAATGGATTAGCTTATGCTCCAGTTGGGTTATCTGATATACAACACGACCCTAAAACAAATTATATCAATGAAAACGATATCGATAATTTTGGACAGGATTTTATCCAAATGCAATATACGAGATCAATCGCTCAAAATTCATCCTGGGTATCATCAATTTACTATGGTGCTGCAGGAGGTGATTTTCCAGCCGGATTTTATGTGTACGATAGTATTTATGACTCCACGAATCCTGATAATTATACCATAGAAGAAAGATTCACACAGATAAACTACCCTTTATATAATGATCACATTGGATTTACATCTTATTTTAATCATTCAACCAGTAATAATAAGTTGAATATTAATACTGGATTACATATTTATACCTTTAAAAGAAGGAATCTCGAGAATATCATTCCGGATAAAACAAATCCTTATTATGACGAAAGATCCAGAAAAAACGAAATTAGTCTTTTTGCTAAAAGTGATTTTCAAAAAGACCATTTATTATTGCTCGCTGATATTCAGATCAGATCACTAAACTTGAAAATAAATCCTGATGATAACATGCTACCCGATGAAGCTGAGATAATTAAAAACTGGATATTTTTAAATCCGAAAATTGGATTTTCATATTCACTGGATGCCACAAAGGATTTATATGCTTTTTATGGTTTTGCTGGAAGAGAACCAACTAAGATTGATATTCTAGGCGGATTTCAGCTAAATCCTTCTAATCTTCAGAGTGTAAGATCCAAAAATGTAAAGCCTGAATATGTGCATGATATCGAGGGCGGATTCAGATTTAATAGTCCAGTTTTCCAGGGTAAGATTAATGGATTTCTTATGAAATTTAAAAATGAAATCGCACCCATTGGTGCGTACGTTCCTGAAGGATTTATTCAGTTAAGGAAAAATATTCCTTCCAGTTATCGTACAGGAATGGAATTAGATTGGCATTGGAATATTTTACCACATTTTAGTTTCAACGGTAATGCAACCTTTATGAAGAGCCGGATAAAGGAATATAATCCGGTAGAAGACCCAAATGTTTATACACATGTTACACAGCCTTTAAGTCCTGAGTTCATGGGTTCAGCTGCTATCATTTATAACTGTAAAGATATTTTTGAAATTGAGATTTCAGGAAATTATATGAGCGAATCATATCTTGAACCGACCAATCAACCTGAGCTGGTAATGCCAGGATTTTTTGTAACGAATGCCAGGTTTTTATTTAATTTCCTTGGCAGGCAATCAGTTCATTTTTATTTGAATAATCTTTTTAACCAACAATATTTTACTTATGGTGCCCCCGTAGATCCTGATTTCGATGGTTTAATGGAACCTGGATATTTTGTACAGCCTCCCAGAAATATATATATCATGCTAATATTCAGGCTTTAATACGTTTAATTTTATATTCCAGGATTGCCTGATAATTGAGACATATACGCTGGACAATTTAATTTATGTATTACTTTTGCAGAATGATAATTTCATTATGCTGGTTAAAGAGATACGGTCACTAATTCTACAGGAAATAATCATTGAATGGAGATTAAGGTATGCTATCAATGGAATATTACTTTACCTGATAAGTATTATATTTATATGCTATCTGGGTTTTAAAACACAATTCAATGCATTGAATCCAATCACCTGGAATACTTTATTCTGGATTATCATTTTATTTACGGCTGTAAATGCTGTTACAAAAAGTTTCATTCAGCTAAGTGAAGGGCGGTTAATTTATTTATACACAATTGCTGATCCAGCAGCCATGATCCTTTCCAAAATCCTTTATAACAGTTTTTTGCTTTTATGTATCAGTATTATTGGTTTTGTATTTTACAGTTTTATTCTGGGAAATCCGGTTAATGACCTTGGACTATTTCTTCTGAATCTTATTCTTGGATCAATAGGTTTTGCATCAGTGCTCACGATGAATTCCGGAATAGCTTCAAAAGCTTCTAACAGTACCTCCCTAATGGCTATTTTAAGTTTTCCTGTAATTTTACCTTTACTTTTAGTAGTCATCAAAATATCGAAGAATGCAATTGATGGATTAGATAGAAGTGTAAGCACTCATAACATCATATTTCTGATATCAATTAATATCATAGTTATAACAATGTCTTATTTATTATTCCCATATATATGGCGCAGTTAGAAAATTATATGATAAAAAAACATTGGTGGAAAATTCTAGCTATCATAATTGTAATGTATACGATTATTGCAGGTTTATTAATCAAAGTGCCCAGAATAGCAATTGTTCATGAAAGTGTGCGTAATCAGTTTTTCCACGTTTCAATGTGGTTTACAATGATGATACTTCTTTCTATTTCACTCTTATATTCCATTCGATTTCTTTCCCGGAATCAACAGAAGGATGATCTGATTGCAGAGGAATTTGCCCTTATGGGAATTATATTTGGGTTATTGGGACTGGCAACCGGGAGTGTCTGGGCGAGATATACATGGGGAGCATGGTGGGTAAATGATGCAAAATTAAACGGAGCGGCAATTTGTATGCTGATCTACCTCGCTTACGTGATCTTGCGAAATTCAATAGAAGACCAACTTCAGAAAGCCAGGATCTCAGCAGTATACAACATTTTTGCCTGGGCAACACTACTTCCACTATTATATATACTGCCAAGGCTTACTGATTCTTTACACCCCGGGAGTGGTGGCAATCCCGGATTTAATATATATGACCTAGATAATAATCTGAGATTAGTTTTTTATCCATCCATTTTGGGATGGACCTTGCTGGGGTTATGGATAATTCAGATAAGAATCCGATTTAAAAATATTAGAAGTAAATTTGAAGATTCAATATAATCATGACACGATTTTTATATTCATTGTTGCTGATTGGATTACATGCTCCTGCCTTGGCTCAGGATACAACGAGTGGAGGAATTGAAATGGCAGATGCACTACGATCTTCAGGAAAAATCTATGTGGTTGTAGCGGTTATTGTTATTATCATGGCTGGATTATTTATATATCTGATCAGACTGGATCAAAAAATACGAAAATTCGAAAAGGAAATTAAGAAAAGAAAAAATTCGTGAAAAAGACACATATATTCGGAATTATTATAATTGCCATTGCAGTGATGATCATTATAATTACTGCCGGGGATGCCAGTACCTATGTAACATTCGACCAGGCTAAAAAAATGGCAAAAAATGGAAACAATAAAAAGATACATGTGGTTGGTCAATTAAAGAAGGATGATATGGGTCAAGTATTAGGAATATTGCCTAGCGAGGATAAGTTATCTGTTTCATTTTCCATGATCGATAATGAAGGTATCGAACAACGTGTATATTTTAATGAACCGATGCCACCAGATCTTGAGCGATCGGAACAAGTTGTGGTTATTGGCTCCTTTAAAGAAGATTTATTTATAGCAGATAAAATATTATTAAAGTGTCCTTCGAAATATCAGGAAGAAGAAATAAATATTTAATTAGAGTTTATAAATAATGCATTACCTGGTTGGAGATCTAGGGCATCTTTTCGTCATTATATCTTTTATCACAGCATTAATCGCTGCTTTTTCCTATTTTAAATCAACGCGCACAGATAACGATTCATGGAAGAAAAATGGTCGATTTGCATTTTATATCCATTCAGCAGGGATTCTGGGAGTAGTTTTATTTTTATATATTATTATTTATAATGACTATTTTGAATACCATTATGCATGGAATCATTCCTCCAAATATCTCCCTTTTTATTATAAAATTTCTGCATTCTGGGAAGGACAGGAAGGTAGCTTTCTCTTATGGATTTTTTGGCACGTAATTCTGGGTATAATCTTTATCAGGTATGGGAAAACCTGGGAATCTCCAGTTATGTTTGTTTTTTCATTGGTACAAGCTTTTTTAACTTCTATGATACTAGGGGTAGTCGTCCTGCAAATAAAAATAGGTAGCTCCCCATTTTTGCTGACAAGAGAGGTAATTGATGCTCCTATTTTTCAAATCAATCCTGATTTTATTCCAGAAGACGGCTCGGGTTTAAATCCTTTGCTACAGAACTACTGGATGGTAATTCATCCGCCTACACTATTTCTTGGGTTTGCCGCCACTATTGTTCCATTTTCATTTGCCATTTCAGCATTGTGGAATAAAAAATTAAAATCTTGGATTAAACCTGCAATTCCGTGGTCTTTATTTTCAGCAGCTACACTTGGATTAGGAATTATTATGGGTGCATATTGGGCCTATGAGACATTAAATTTCGGGGGGTATTGGAACTGGGATCCTGTAGAAAATGCCATTTTTGTTCCCTGGCTGGTGCAGATCGCTTCAATTCATACAATGCTTATTTATCGAAAAAACAAAACAGCTATACGATTAAGTTTTATCCTGGTAATTGCTACATTCTTACTTGTTTTGTATTCGACTTTCCTTACGAGAAGTGGGATTTTAGGCGATGCCTCAGTTCATTCATTCACTGATCTAGGATTGAGTGGGCAATTACTGATTTATCTTTTAGCATTTACTGCACTTTCCTTGATTTTTCTAATAAAAAATTGGAAGGCAATTCCAGTAACTGATAAAGAAGTCAATGCATATTCGAAGGAATTCTGGATTTTTATGGGAGCCACTCTTCTCTGTCTTTCTGCATTTCAGGTCATTATTCCTACCTCAATTCCTGTTTTCAATGCCATATTAAATAACATTGGTATTGAATCCAATTTAGCCCCGCCTGCCGATCAGATTATCTTTTATACAAAAATTCAGATCTGGTTTGCTATGGGAATTGCTACCTTTTCCGCATTGGGGCAGTATTTCTGGTGGCGCAGGATGGAGAAAGGAAAAATCTTTAATGAGTTTGCTATCCCACTTGTAATCACCTTGACGATTTCCATATTGATAATGATTTTTTCTGGCATTAATCGCTTCACGTTCCTGCTGTTAATTACCGCATCAGTTTTTGCAATTGTTTCAAATTTATCTACATTAATTCGCATGAAAAGGAAAAATTTCAACCTCTCAGGTGGATCAATAGCACATGTCGGAGTAGCTCTAATGCTGATTGGTATTCTATATTCGTCAGGACTTTCGAATGTAATATCATTAAATCGTTCCGGAATAATTTACAGTACTAATTTCCCTGATGAAATCAACAAGGAAAATATACTATTATTTCAGGATCAACCTAAAGAAATGGATAATTATCGTTTGATCTATACAGGCAAAAGAATTAGAATAAAGGATTACAGGGATTTCTATCGAAAAGACCAATTCCTTCCAACACAAGATTCTCACTTTCTTATTGCCAAGGAAGATATTCGAAAAGGAGATATTATCTTAATAGCGAAGGGTGATACAGTTGAACATAATCCTGAGAATACTTATTTTGAAGTAAAATATGAAAAATCAAAAGGCGAGGTATTTTATTTATATCCAAGATTACAGGAAAATCCAAATATGGGAAATGTTGTTTCTCCTTCAATAAAGAAGGCGATTTTCAGGGACATTTATACGCATGTAACAGTAGTTGCTGAGGATGAAAAAGAATGGTCGGAAACTGAAGAAATTGAAGTTCCGATAGGAGGATCTTTTTTTGCAAATGATTTTGTAGCATTCTTGGAAAAATTCCAACGTATGGATAGTTTAAAGGGCGTAGATCTAAACGAAAATGATGTGGCAGTGAAAGGTATAGTCAAAATCAAAGGCGCAACCAAGGATTATATTCTCGAACCAGTATATCTTATCAAGGATAATTTTGCCGGAAGAATTCCGGACGAAAATAAAGCACTGGGTGTAAAAATAACCGTGTTGAAGATTATTCCGGATAAAAACTCAGTTGTATTAGGTATAAATACTGCACAAAAGGATTACATAATATTAAAAGCAATTGATAAACCACTGATTAATGTATTATGGTTAGGTACGATTATAGTAATGATTGGATTTACTGTTTCAATGATTCGAAGGAGTAAGGAAATAAGTATTCCTGACAGGTAGTAAAAATTTATTGATTAATGCTGGTTACACTTTTCAAATATTATTGATATATATAGGGAGTTTGAGATGATTAACAAATATTTCTTAATATTAGTAATTATTATACTTGGGTTTTCTGCATGTGAAACGAATGTTGAAAACCCCACACCTGATCCTATAAATAATCCTGAATATGCCAATTGGCTAATTCCAAAGTCACAGATTATCCTTAGGACCGCTTCAGAGGACATAATTCCTGCTATTGATTATCCAACTTTCATCAATGCTGATAAAACTCCATTTTTATCAGATGATGACCTGATATTAGGTATTGATGTAGAGGGAGAATTTCGGGCTTACCCAATATCAATTATGAACTACCATGAAGTAGTTAATGATAATTTTCCAAATGCGGACGTTTTGATCAGCTTTTCACCATTATCGGGTACATCAGCAGCATGGAATCGGGGAGATATGAATGGATTCTCTTCTAATTTTCGTGTATCAAAATATATATATAACTCCAATCATATTCTCTTTGATCACAAAACATCAAGCCATTGGTTGCCTATGTATCACAAATGTGTAAATGGACAGTTAGAGGGATTTAATACGGAATCATATGCTATTGTTGAAACTACCTGGCAGAATTGGAAGGATATGTTTCCAGACACAAAGGTTATGTCCATCTTGACAGGATTTAATTATAATTATACAACAGATCCTTATCAAAATTATAAATTAAGCGATTCAATTGAATTTTATACTCAACCATTGGATAGTAGACTTTCCATCAAGGAAAAAGTCCATGGCATCATCGTAAATAATAGAGCAAAAATTTATCGTTATAGTTCCTTTGCAAAAAAGAATACTGTTCTATTGGATAATTTTCAGGGATTATCAGTAGTTGTAGCAGGTAATTACGATAAGAAATTTATAGTTTCTTTTGAAAGAAGGATAACCGCTGGAATTGAGCTTGATTTTTCTGCAATTAATAATTATCCCGATATTATTATGAGAGATAATGAAGGGAATAAATATAATATATTCGGGCTTGCTGTAGAAGGGCCTGATAAAGGCAGACAACTAAAACCGGCTTCTTCTATAATGGGATATTGGTTTGCTTTAGCAGCGATGTTTCCAGATCCCATTATTTATGAATAAAACAGGAATTTGAATATTTGCCAAGATTTATTCATAATTTTTCGGGTTAATGACTAAAGTCATTTTTTCAACATACTGTCGAATATAACTTTGCACATATTTTTTGAAGTTAATCAAATAGATGAGGCCATTTAAAATTTTAGGTATACAACAGGTAGCTATTGGAGGAGATGACAAAAACAAGCTTGCCAGATTTTGGGTGGACATCATGGGATTAACAAAAGTGAAATCTTTCCGGAGTGAATCCGAAAATGTAGATGAAGATGTCTTAAGAATAGGTGAGGGACCCTTGGCTGTTGAGGTTGATATCATGCAACCTTTGGACATCGAAAGAAAACCACATGTTCACAAACCCAAATTAAATCATATTGGTTTATGGATTGATGATTTACAAAAAGCTGTTGATTGGTTGCAACAGCAAGGTGTTAGATTTACACCAGGAGGAGTAAGAAAAGGAGCGTCCGGTTATGATATTTGTTTTATACATCCTAAAGGTAATGAAGATTTCCCTTTATGTAGTGAAGGGGTACTGGTTGAACTGGTGCAGGCACCTGATGAGGTGATCAACGCGAAGGTTTGATTAGTAGTTTTTGTGGTTACAAAGTTTGGTTTTACCCCGATGAAAATCGGGGTTTTTTTTATTTTTATTCAAATATTCCCAGAAAATGCAAGATAATTATAATATTGCCTTCATAGGTGCTGGAAACCTGGCTTGGCATCTCGCTCCGGCCCTTGAAAATGCAGGGCACAAGATAAGCTTTGTTTGTAATAGATCAAGGAAAAACGCGCATCAATTAATTGACAGACTTTATCACGCGGAGTACAAAAGAAATTTAAACTTCTCAAAAGATCAGCTTGATTTATTGATAATTGCTATCAATGATAGTTATATAAATCAAATTGTTACAAATATTATATTGCCTGAAGATTGTTTGTTAGTACATACATCGGGAAGTTTACCTTTAGAAATTCTCGAAAAATCTGCAGCTTATCAATTAGGTGTTTTGTATCCATTGCAATCATTTACCAAGAAAGTTAAGATAGATTTCAGGGAGGTGCCGATTTATCTGGAATCAAATTCTGAATCAGGTCTTAATAAACTGATCAATATTTCAAAAGGATTGTCAAAAAATGTTTATCAATTATCAAGTTCGAAAAGGTTAGCATTACATTTAGCCGCAGTCTATTCCACTAACTTTTCAAATCATTTATTTTCCATTGCGAAAAGAATACTTACAAATCATGGGATTGATTATAATCATTTAAAGCCGCTTAGTCATACTATGATCCATAAAATTTTTACAATCGGTCCTGAAAAGGGACAAACAGGGCCAGCTATCAGGCATGATTTGGCGACAATGGATTCACACATGGAAATGCTTTCGGAAGATGAAGAGCTGATGGAAATTTATTCCATATTATCAAAGCATATTATGAAATCCGCTAAAAAAAATAAAAAACGTTAAATACCTTCAGCCTCCACAGCCTTTACCTCTGGAATCATGGTTTTTAAAAGATTTTCTATACCTGCTTTTAAGGTAATCATTGATGATGGACATCCACTGCAGGATCCTTGTAGAAGGACTTTTACAACGCCATCCTTAAAAGAATGATATTCAATGGCCCCGCCATCTTGTTCCACAGCAGGTCTGACATATTCTTCTAAGAGAGACCTGATTTTTATATCCAGTTCATTATCATTGCTGGTGCTCTTTTGAATCTTCTCTTCTTCTTCCAGGATAACAGGATTATCTTCATCCAGATATTGTATGATATATTTTTTCAGTTCATCACGGATTTCCATCCAATCAATTTCAGGGTCTTTCGTTATGGTAATAAAATTACTCATAAAGAAAACACGATGGACGTATTTAAATTCGAATAAACCTTGAGCAAGAGGAGAATTCCCTGTTGTTTCAGGTGATGGATAATCATAGTTAACACCATCCGGTATAATTAGATAATTTATAACAAATTTTAATGAATTTGGATTTGGGCTCTGTTCAAAGTAGATATGTGTTGCTCTATTCATCGGAAATTGATCTTTATATTTACTAACTTATTTTAGTCACTTTTGGTTTTTTAATCTCCAACATCTTCACCTTCTGTACTAGCTACTGTCATTGCCACTGTTGCATCGCCTGTTATGTTCACGATTGTTCTACACATATCAAGGATCCGGTCAGGGGCAATAATAAGAGCCAATCCAGCTACCGGAAGTCCGATAGCTTCCAGCACTATCACCAGCATAACCATGCCTGCTCCAGGAACACCTGCTGATCCAATAGAGGCTAGAACTGCAGTTAACACTATCATTATTTGGCTTCCAATTGATAATGGGATACCCATCGCCTGGGCTATAAATACAGCAGCTACACTTTGATACAAACTTGTTCCATCCATATTGATAGTTGCTCCTAGAGGAAGTACGAAACTGGTTACCTCTTCAGAAACACCCAGGTTTTTTTCAACACATTCCATTGTAACAGGTAAAGTCGCCGAACTACTGCTTGTGCTGAAAGCTAATAACTGTGCTTCCCTGATCCCCCTAAAAAATCTTTTATATTTAACTTTAGTAAAAATTTTGAATACTGATGGATATATCAACAGAATCATTATAAGCAATCCTATGATAACTGTAAAGGAATAAACCAACAAGGCAGAAAGGATTTCCCAAGCTTTTGAAGGATTTTCACCAGCTAGTTCTACAATTAAAGCGGCTATTAGCGCAAATACACCAAGAGGTGCCAAAGCCATGATAAAATGAATAATGGTGAGAATTACATCATTGGCTCCTTCAAAAAAGGCAATTACGGTTTTACTTTTAGCTTTCGGCACTTTTAAAATGGCAATGCCAAATATCAAAGAAAAAAATACTACCTGTAACATATTAGCGTTATCAGTAGTCGCATTAAAAAAATTGACCGGCACCATACGAACCAGTGGATCAAGTGGGCCTTGTTCTTTTAGCTGTTCCGCCTGACTGGTTGTTTCCAATGCTGCAGTAGAATAGATACCAAGTATCTCCTCTCTTGTTTCGGGTGTTATTACATGACCAGGTTTGATGATATTTACAATAAACAATCCTATGGTGGTAGCAATCGTTGTCGTTAAAATATATAATAGGATAGTCTTTCCCCCCATCCTCGATAGTTTAGATATATCACCTAGATTAGCAACACCGACAATCAATGAAGCAATAATTAACGGAACAGCGATCATTTTCAATCCATTAACAAAAATGACACCAACAGGTTTTATATAGTCAACTGTAATATAAGCAGGGATTTTAAAAAAAATGCTAGCTAAACCAAACAATAATCCGGCAATTAATCCTATGATAATTTTTGTATGGAGTGGAATCTTAGGCACTAAATCTTTGACTTCAAATTATGTATATAAAAATCTGCCACAACAAGGGCAGCCATGGCCTCCACAATAGGAACTGCTCTGGGAACTACACATGGATCATGACGGCCTTTACCTTCCACAATTGTATCTTGACCCTCCATATTTATACTTTCCTGAGATTGCATGATGGTAGCAACCGGCTTAAAAGCTACTCGAAAATAAATATCCTGGCCGTTGGAAATACCACCCTGAATACCGCCGGAATAGTTCGTTCGTGTCTTTATCTTTCCATCTTTATCCTTATAAAATGCATCATTATGTTCTGATCCATACATTTGTGTACCTTCAAAACCACTACCATAATCAAATCCCTTAACAGCATTAATGCTTAGCATTGCTTTTCCGAGAGCCGCATGTAATTTATCAAAAACGGGTTCGCCCAGTCCGGCAGGTACACCTGTAATCACGCATGTAACAACTCCACCTGTAGTGTCACGTTTCTTTCTTGTTTGATCAATAAAATCAATCATTTTCTCAGCGGTCTCATGATCCGGACATCTTACTATATTACTTTCCGTTAAGCTCAAGTTAAGTTTTTGATAAGGTATATTAAGTTTAATGGGACCAACCTGGGAAACAAATGCTCTCGTATCTATTCCGTAATGTCTAATAAGTAATTTAGCGATAGCTCCAGCAGCTACACGGGCAACAGTTTCTCTAGCAGAACTTCTACCTCCACCTCTGTAATCTCTGATCCCGTATTTTTTTTGATATGTAAAATCAGCATGAGAGGGCCTGAATTTTTCAGCTATATGACTATAATCCTTGCTCCTCTGGTCTTGATTATATATCATGATACATATGGGCATCCCTGTACTTTTGCCTTCAAATACACCAGATAAAAATACAGGTTCATCACTTTCTTTTCGCTGGGTAGTTATACTTGACTGTCCGGGTTTTCTCCTGCTTAATTCCTCCAGAATAAATTTTTCATCGATCGATAATCCAGCTGGGCATCCATCTATAACAACCCCTATACCTGGGCCATGTGATTCACCGAAGGTAGTAATTCTGAAAAAATCTCCAATTGAATTACCCATGAATTATTTTTTGAAGACAAAATACATTGAGGCCCCTAACATAATTAAAATAAACAGGTTCGCAAAAGTTTTAACCCATTGATCACGATGTAGATTAGACAATCGATTGTTCTCAATTTCAATTAAATCATAAAAAGTACCTAAATCATTGGATTGAATCTGATTATTCCTTTTGCTTTCTCCGGTCACGTTGACAACCATCTCAGAATTTAGAGTATCGTATTTTTGCATTACAGGATTGAAAAAAACCCATTTAAAATATTTCGTTAATTTGTGCTCTCCTGGTTCATTTGGAATGATATAATAATTGAAACTTTTATTACCTGTGACACGATTATTACCACGATTTATATTCTGCCGGATATTTGGCGGATAAAATTCAAGAATATTATCAGATTGAGGTTCAGGTCGATTGATGGCTGAGATATTCCCTTCACCGATAATAGAAAAGGTATAATTAAAACTGCGTCCTGTAACAAGATCCTTATCACTAATTTCTTCCTTCAACCTGTAATTTCCAACAGATACCTTTTCCTTTAATGGATGTAGTGGCAATTCTTTCACAAATACCTTTTGTGATTTTGTATAATAGGTTTTAAAATCCTCTTGTCGACTTCTTCCGAATAAAGATGGATTTTTAGCAACACGATATTTGATCATTTTAAATGGTACCGATGGAAATGATATTGGATCAAGGTTTAGAGGATAATATGTCGCCTGATATATTTTATACTGACTGTATCTTTTGTTATTAATCGTAACAGGTTCCCCATTAAGATTGTCGATATTAAAATTTTCTTCCCAGCAATTAGCAGGTTTTAATTCTTTTAAAATATCAGACAGTTGTTTAGCAGGTTCATAAAATTGTAAAGGTGCACGGTTATCCTCCGCAACATAAAAAGCCAGGGTCATCGTAAATCCTTCACCAAGGTAAACGCTATTCTTACTTGTTGTTAGTGCAAGGAATGCATCTTCCTTAATGTCTACAAATTCCTGTGTACTTTCACCTCGATCAAAAAAATCATCAAAGGGATCAATCGAAAAAGGATCATACCTGTTTCTCTGCTGTTGTGAAGGAGGTCCAACGAGGATAGTTTTTCCCGGGGACCTTACCTCTTCTCCATTGATATCCATAGTGAATGGTTCAAGAATATAGGTTCCTTCTGCATTGGCTACATAATTCTGGATAATACTTTGTCTTGATGTAACTCGACCATTTACGATATTGGTGGAGCTTGAAGAAGATGTGCCTCTTTTGGAAAATCCAGGAATATCAGGGAACTGACCATAACTTTTTAATTGGTCATTCTCAACAGTGATGGTAATTGTGAAAGACTGATTCAAGGCTATTTCATCAGGACCTAACTCGATCGATACCTGCTGGGCATTTGTAACAAAACTTAAAACATTTATTAACGTACAAATACCTAATGAAAGATAAAATTTGATGGGTATAATGTTTAATCTAATTATCATCATTTTATCTAAATTTTTGATTTACAAAATTAATTCATTCTTTTTATTTGGGAGATGTTTTTTTTGTTTTCCATAAAAAAGATAAATAGATATACTTATTATAGAGTAAAGATTGTTTCACTGTTTTTTTTAACTAAAATTTTTATAGGTATGCTGGAGTATGTTAAAACAATTCTAAAGAAAGTAAGCTTCGATCGAAAATTATTTGAAAAAGAATTGGCAAAAGCTATTAAAATATTGATTCCGCCTGAATTATTGGAGTTTAAAAAATGGTGCTATGATCAATTTGGTAATTTGTATGCTGCCATCTTAAACAAGCATTTTACAGGTATTTAATTTATTAAGAACCTGTCAAAAATGACGGTATTTATTTTTCAAATACTTCCTGCAGTATTTTATAAGATTTTATTTCTGAAATGTATTCGAAGTGTTTTCTGTAAAAGAGGATTATCAGGTTTAATAGGGTTCTTCGATTTTCATTTGTCATTTTCACACGATCATTAAATGAATTCTTAAGAAGTACATTAAAATTTTTTCTATCATTTTCAGTAAATCGATAGTTCGATCCCATTGATTTTATTTCATTAATAAAATCATCTACGTCCATCGGTCCGATCCCGAAATAGTTAGTCAACTTCAATAAGAAATGAAGGTGAAAGTTTAGATTATAAGAATTTGTTTTATCATAGTTTTTAAAAGAATTTAAGATAAATTCAAATAGTTCCTGATTAGGCTCCTCCTCTCTGAGAATTTTGTAAATGATCTCGGTAAGAAAAAGGCAAACAGCTGATTTCAGAATATCATAAGGGATGGATTGATAAGGATACAGACATTTGATTTCGGATACCCGGTTAATTTCTGCATGCAGTTTATTATAAACTATCATATCCAACTGGGTCAATGGCTGGAAAAGTGAGATTGGATAAGTAGGTTTTGTAGATCGTACATTATTAATCAGATAATTTTTTAATCCATATTTCTCAGTATAAATTCTTGCAATGATTGATGTCTCTCTGAATTTAATATAATTAAATACGATGCCCCTGGTTTTATATTTCATGTTAATTAATCACCGCAATTTTGCCAATATAAGTATCCTCTCCATCTTCTGTTGAACTGAATACCAGGTAAATACCCGTTGATGCTCTTCGGCCCTGATAATCCCTGACATTCCAGGTAGCTGTTCCACCAGCTGACTTACCCTGATAAATTAATTTACCAGATACATCGGTAATTTTAATAATCGACGGCTGAGGTAATCCCTCAATCCCGACATATCCTTCGAAATCTGGTGTTACAGGATTCGGGAATATCTTAATAAAGGAATGCGACTCGCTCGGCATTGTTGCATCACCGCGATAAGATATGATGCCTTTTCCAGTTCCAAAAAATATTTCTCCGGTTTCATCATTTACTTCAATATCGATCATCCGATTTGAAAGCAGAGGACTATTATCTTCATTAAAATGTTCGATAAGTGATATAGCATCCTCATTAAATAACCAGGCCCCCTGCGATGTTCCAATCCATTTTCGATTGGCACCATCAACTTCAATACAATTGACCTGCTCTCCGGCAAATAAAACGCCAAGGTTATAAACAGGTAGAATTACATCTACTGCCTCACCATCCAATATCTCATCAGGAAACAGAAAATAGCATATGCCATTATCTGTAGCTATCCAAATATGTCCGTTTCTGTCTTCAATAATATCCAAAACTGTATTACTGGGAAGTCCCCCTTCTCCCTTTTCTGTGGTCAAATACCGGCTGCTATTTTCATTTTCATTGTATACAAGAATGCCACCCCCTCCAATTTCAGGATTGACAAGCATCCACTTGTCTCCATTTAGAGATATAATTATTTTAAGAATATACCTACTGGCAAATAGTGTCAAATCATAATCCTCCCATTGGGTATTTCCAGTAAAACGGTGTAGTGATACTGTTGAGTTATAATTAGCTATCCAGGTATTTTCATCTGAATCTGTTGATAATGAGCTTACCAGGGTATTTCTACCGGGAGGATTGGAGTTAACCAATGTACTTCCGGGAGATTGTTCATCATATATGATGAAATTATTCTTTTCATTCCATTCCATAATTCCGTATCCAAAAGAGGCAAAATAGACAGAGCCAGTTGTTTTGCTGAAAGAAATATCAATAAGGTCTTGAATTATGGGCAATGTTGTAGATCCTTTATTACCGGAATTATTATAATTTAACCAATTTCCATCTGAAAAATAATAAAAACCATCTTCATTTCTTTGGGGATTGAAACTGGCATCGTAACCACCCGGCACCACGATTATTTTATCATCATGATTATACATTGTTTTAATTTTACTGGAAAAGGGACCTGATGGGAAGATGGACTCACTTCCTTCTTGATTTTTTCGAATAAGGCCATTCAAATAGTCAGCTACCCATAGCATATTATCGGATATTAAACCAAACCTGGGATTAAGCAATTTATTATCTTTTATTATTCTAAAGTCATCTGTTTTATTAATTGTAATTATCTGATCAGATTGTACAATCACTATGTCTTCTTCGTAAGAATTGATGGAAATAATCGGGGAAATAAAATTAAATGGATGCCTTACGAATTCACCATCAGAATATTGATAAAGAATGGTATCAAGTTGAACAGTATAAATATACTGGTTAAAACTTTCGATTAAATCAGAACTAATTTGAGGGATACCCTCCTCAAAGGAGTACCGTCGCCAGTTCCTGAAGTCCAGTAAATTTTCTGTTGGATCCAGGGATCCGGCTATAATTCCAGCTTCAGTGGCTAGAAAGATCGTATCATTAAGTATGGCAGCATGTCGTATCCCCAGATGATCACCTGTTACACCTAAGTTTTGCCAGATCTCTTTGATCACATTTTGATCTAAATTATATACTAATACACCAAATTCGGTAATAAAAAATATGTAATTCTGATAGATCTCTATATCCAGTATTTTTTTCGAATATAAAATCTCAGAATTTTTAAAGTCATCGACATTATTAATAACCTGTTTATGAATAAGATCAATATTACCATTGTCATATCCCAGAATAATCATTTTTCCATTTTGATTATACTTTATTGCAGTAACGGTAACATCACTTAATCCATCAATTTTAGATATTTTCCTCAATGCACCATCTATCATGCTATAAGTAAATAAACCATGTTCGACGACACAATAAATTTGTTCTTCAACCCTTTCTAATAGAACAGCTTTATTATAAGATACATGGTTTCGCCATGTACCTATTGGAATTAGCTGCTGTGCCTGAATACTAAAACTAACGGTATGTATAAAAAATAAAATAATGAAGTTCTTTCTCATGCTATTTATTTGCTTCTAAAAAACATGAACGGCATAAAGGTTCATAGGTTCCCTTTTCACCAACAACGACCGTTGCTTCTGAGGAGGTTAATCGATGGGAATAACTGGCAATTTGACCACACCTGATACATATCGGGTGAACTTTCGTGACAAATTCTGCCGTAGCGACAAGATAAGGCATGGGGCCAAATGGGATTCCTTTATAATCCATATCAAGACCAGCAACTACCACCCTTTTACCCATATTTGCAAGATTGTTGGCCACTTTTACCAGGTTGGTATCAAAAAATTGCGCTTCATCAATACCAACAACATCTGACTCTCCGGAAAGTAATAATATATCATTAGCGAAATTTACAGTTGTTGATCGAATCTTTTTTTGGTTATGTGAAACCACATGTTGCTCATGGTATCGGGTATCAATTATTGGTTTAAATATTTCAACTTTTTGTCTTGCAATAATCGCGCGAGTTAGCCGGCGAATGAGTTCTTCCGTTTTCCCCGAAAACATAGCACCACAGATAACTTCGATCCATCCTGATTGATGCCTTCTCTTAGTATAGGCCTTGCCCAAATTAGGTTCGACAAACATACTATATAGGTTACAAATCCAATTAAATCAATTTAATGATTTATCAACGAGCATAATGTAATGTTAAAAATTAAAATTTTCATTTAAAATAATTGATTTGTACATCATATTAACTTCAATTTCGTTATTTTTCTATAAGAATTAATAACTAAAAGTTACACTTCTTTATGGAAAGCGTTATCAATAATCACTATATGAAATCTTACGCTGAAATATATTCAGATTCTTTGGTTCAAAAATTTTTTCAAAATAAATCAAAGATTAGTGGGGAAGAAATACTTCAAATAACAAATATAAAACAGGTAAACCTGTTTATCATAAAAAAATTAATGGATCAGTGGAAAAAGGAAGAGGAAAAACTTAAAAGCCCTTATTTTGATTATGAAAATGAGGAAGTATTGAAGAAGCTAGAGGAACTTCTGAATTTACTATCCAGGAATATAATAATTGACAAAAAACACTTTCAACCATTATTGATTAGTGCAGTTATTGATACCTTGTATTTAATTTTTTCTCCCTATGAATTTTTTCATAAAGAGCTTACAAGCCCCAAGGTCATGCATAATAAGAATGATTTGATCAAGAAGAAAAAATTTATAAAAATTAATAAGGAATTATTTGAAGCATTTCTTGATAAAATAAACATGGATGAAAAGGAAGAATTTTCAGGAGAGGAAGCAAAAAAATATTTTAATAAGGTATGCGAGGAAATCAATTTTGATCCCGAAGACCCCGATCCATATATTGATAAATTCACCGAGATCGAACCTATTTATCTTCAAAAAATTTATAGGGAAATTGAAAATGAAATGTTAGAAGATAATCATCATAACATAACAAGTGATTCTAGTAATTCGGTGTTGAGCCAATTCAATGATCCTAAATCAACCTTAGTTGAAGAACTTGAAGGCGAATCATCAGGTACTGTACTTGATTATCATCAGAAGCAAAAAATTGACAGTATCAGGAAAAACATATCCATTCACCAGAAATTCATGTTTGTTAAGGAACTTTTTCATAATGATGATCATGAATTTAACCAGGTTATTGATTTTTTAGATAACTGTACCAATCGCAATGAAGCAATAGAATATCTTGAGAATAACTATTTTAACACGGCTTTATGGAATGATGAGCATGAAGCTGTGATTGAATTCATGAGTGTGATCGATAAAAAATTTGTATGATCACCTGATCAAAATTTGCATTCGGTGAGCATCAAGTTTCAGCAGAATAAATAATAGGATGGAAAAAGCCCATAGCGACGATCCTCCATAACTGAAAAAGGGAAGAGGGATACCAATAACCGGGAATAATCCAATTGTCATTCCTACATTAATCATAAAATGAAATAATATAATTGAAGCCACACCATATCCATAAATTCTGGAAAACCTTGATTTTTGCCTTTCTGCTATATACAATATTCTCATGATCAATATGATGAAAAGAAGAATTACAAAACTGGTACCAGCCCAGCCTTGTTCTTCCCCCAATGTACAAAAAATAAAATCTGTTGATTGTTCAGGAACAAAATCAAATTTTGTTTGTGTTCCCTGTAGAAATCCTTTTCCCCACATTCGTCCGGATCCAATCGCAATTTTCGATTGAGTCACATTCCATCCATCTCCCAGAGGGTCAGAATTGGGATTAATCAGGACCTTAAGCCGAGTTTGATGATGAGGTTTTAAAATGTTGGTCTGAAAATAATCAACACTCAGTGTGATAGCAATGGTAATTACTGCGATAGATAAAATTCCTGCAATTTTTTTAAACGTTTTTTCAGCAAAACCGATAGCAATGGCTGTAAATAATCCAACACCTAAAATGATATATAATTGATCAATAAAAAGGGTAAGGATAAATATTAGAACTAATATGAAACCTATGATAATTACGTAAGGTGTAAGTCCCTCCCTGTAAAATACAACAATAAAGGAAGTAAAAATTAATGCAGTTCCTGGATCCGGTTGTAGAAAAATCAATAACATAGGGCCAATAACCATGGCAGAAACTGGTATCAGGTAGGTAATCCGGCCAAATCTAAAGTTAGGCTGGCTGATAAATTTCGCAACAGCTAATGCCGTGGCAAATTTGGCAAATTCTGATGGTTGGATCTTGAGAATCGAACCAATTTCAAACCAGGACCGGGCACCAGATACCTTGGACCCGAAAATCAAGACCAAAAGCAGCATGGTTATAATCAATCCATAAATAATATAGGATATAGATTCATAAAACTTGAAATCGATCGACATGATGACGATGAATATTACGATTGTACTGGCAATCCATATGAATTGTTTCCCGGAATTCAGGGATACATCAAATATATTCATACCAGCACCTTCCTCGTAGACAGAAGCATAAATATTCAACCACCCGGTTAGGACGAGGATGCCATAAATCAATATAATCAACCAGTCAAGGTTATTTATTATGTTTGAATCCCGTGTCAATATAAAAATTCTCCTTTAATTACGTAATCTTCCAGCCATTTCCTTTTCACTTCTCCGCTGAGGTACTTTTCCATGACCAAACTTGCGATCGAGGCTGCTGCCCTTCCTCCCCACCCGGAGTTTTCTACATAAACAGCGATAGCAATTTTAGGCTCTTCTTTTGGCGCAAAAGCTATAAATCCGGAATGATCAGGTCCGTGTGGATTCTCCACAGTACTGGTTTTACCAACTACGGCAATATCCGGTAAATAAGCCCTTCGACCTGATCCAGCTCGTATCACATCCTCCATTCCTTCCAGAACCGGAATAAAATGTATTGAATCAATTCCCACATAATTTTTCATCTGATAAATAGAATCCGGTAACCCTGAATCGCCGATTGATTTGATGATGTGAGGATGGTAGTAATATCCTCTGTTCGCAATGATGGCCACCAGGTTTGCCATTTGTAGTGGAGTGACAAGTGTTTCACCCTGCCCGATACACAATGAATATATGTTCGAAAATTTCCATCGATTCTGTCCATATATTCGATCGTAATATTCGACTGTTGGCACATAGCCACTTTTCGGATTAGGAAGATCCACCTGAGGCGTTACACCAAGTCCAAATTTTGTTACATATTCACGCCATTTGGCTAATCCGATTCGGGCTTCTATATATGGATTGGGATCTTTACCCTGATTTATAATGCGTCGGAATACTCTATAAAAATAATTATTTGATGAATACTGAATTGCTTCTCTGACATCATAGTATCCTATAGGTGCCAAATCCCCTATTAAAGTTCCATCACTATAGATTAATTCATTGGGTTTTAAAACTTTTTCCTGGAGAGCTATGAGTGACTGGATTACTTTAAACATGGAACCTGGCGGATACATTGCCATGATCGGTCTATTAAATAAGGGTACCAGGGTATCTGAAGAAAGTTGTTTAAAACTTTTAGAAAAATTTCTGCCTGAAAGCATATTAGGATCATAAAATGGGGCACTTACAATGCTTAAAATTTCACCAGATGAGGGTTCAAGAGCTACCAGACTTCCAACTTTGCCATCTAGTAATTTTTCAGCATATTGTTGAATATCCAGGTCGATCGTTGATATTAGGTCATTTCCAGGTACAGAAAGTGTATCATTCTGCCCATTTTTAAACGATCCTTTTTCAATACCCCGAACATTAACCATTTTCCATTTCACACCACGCTTACCCCTTAATTCAATTTCATAAGTTGATTCAATACCACTTATACCGATGTAATCACCCATACGATAAAAATCAGTTGTATCCCTATCCAACTGACTCTTATTAATTTCTCCAACATACCCCAATGCATTGGCCAGTGATGTATGCGGATAATCTCTTACCGATCTGGCAGAAATATAGAATCCTTTAAACTCGATTAATTTGTCCTGAATCTTGGCAAAATCCTCATTGGAAATTTGTTTTATAAATACCGAGGGTTTGATAACTGAATAATTTTTTGTTTCCTCATATTTCAGAATAAAAGTTTCTTTATCTATTCCGAAAAGGTTACAAAATTCCATTGTATCTTTTAATTCAACCTCCTTTGGTACCACCATCAGGTCATACATGGGATTGTTAACTACCAGTAATTCTCCTTTTCTATCATAAATAAGGCCTCGATAAGGATATTCTATAATTCGTTGGAGAATATTTCCTTCAGCAGCCCTCTCATAATTATCACTGAGTACTTGAATGCTGAAGAGTTTGATAATAAAGATCAAACCAATTAATACAATAGCTAACCTAATGATTATTATCCTCTGATCATTCATATATATCTTACTCTGGCATAAAACATATATTGTCCAATAACAAGAATGCTATAAGTATATACGGTACTAAATATAGTTTTATTGATTACAAACCAAAAATTTATTAAATCTCCTGCCTCCACTATAAATAAAAAAAAATGATGGACAAGTATAAGAGGCAAAGCGTATTTCGTAAACCAACTAAATCCCAAGGTTTTCAATCTCGGTATATTTACATCCTCGTATCCTCCCCGTGGAGTAATCATGCTTAACCAATACGGCCGTAAAAATCCAATGAATACACCTGCGGAGGCATTGATTCCTGGAGTGCTGTAAAACATATCGACTACCAATCCTGATAAAAATGCGACAACTATTAAAATAATGGGGCTTAGCTGTAATGGCAGAAGTATTATAAAGCCGATATAAATAAAACAAAAAGCCGTTCTGAATAAGACCATATTTTCAAACAGAAATACCTGTAAAAACAGATATACTATGAATACTAAAAGTTGATATATAATATTCCTTTTATTCATAACTACTTTCCAGAGAATCTTTTTCCAGTCTGAATTTATTATTAATCAAGTAAACATAAGACAATCTCGAAAAATCATTTGATAGAATTATTTCAATTTCATAAAATGTTTCATTTGGAGATATATCGATTGCCTCAACTACACCAATCGGAATTCCGGCAGGAAAGATAGCATTGTAACCAGAGGTAACGATACTATCCCCCTGTTGTACATTCACATGCCGGGGGACGTATAATAAATTTGCCTTTATAGGATTATTTCCCTGCCATTTTGTTGTACAAAATACTCCCAATCTATCGATCATGGATGAAACAAACATCTCACTATGAAGAAGACTATATATTGTGGAATATTTATTTGATACAACTTTTACCTGACCAACGATTCCACCAGAACTGATTACTCCCATATCCGCCTTTATTCCATGTAAACTTCCTTTATCAATGGTAATATAATTATCAGATAATCTGAATGAATTATTAATTACCCTGGCTGGAATATATTCATATTGCTGTACAGTATCTGTTGGATTAAGATACAAGGTATCAAGCCGCCATTTTGAAGTATCGGAAGGCAGGATATTTGTTTGTTCCTTTTCAATTAATTCGCGCAAGAAAGCATTTTCATGTGACAGGTCCTCATTAACATTTACCAGGTTAAAATACTGGAATACACCATTCTTCATTGTATATATTGAAGCAACAAGATTATTTGATGAATTAAAGAATGCTGCATTATGAACTTTACTGGTTCCTGTAATCAGCCAAAAACAAATTACTTCAAATAAAATGAAGGTAAAAAATGCCCTGTAACGGTAAATTAATTCAAATAATTGCCGCATTCAACGATTAGGTCATCAAAACAGATCTATATTCACTCAGATTTTTTAATGCAAGCCCGGTACCTCGAACCACAGCTCTTAATGGATCATCAGCAACATGAATCGGTAATTTGGTTTTTAATGCAAGTCTTTTATCCAAACCCCGCAACAATGCCCCGCCTCCTGTAAGATGTATACCATTGTCATAGATATCGGCTGATAACTCTGGAGGTGAAATTTCTAGAGCCTTTAAAACAGCTTCTTCAATCTTCGATACGGATTTATCAATTGCAAATGCAATCTCAGAGTAGGATATTTTGATCACCTTGGGAATCCCTGTCATCAAATCACGTCCACGAATTTCATAATCATCAGGAGGATCGTCAAGTTCCGTGAGTGCCGAACCCACCTCTATTTTAACCCGTTCTGCAGAGCGCTCACCGATCAATAAATTATGCTGCCTTCTCATATAATCAAGAATATCTTTATTAAAGGTTTCGCCAGCAATACGTATCGATTGATTACAGACAATACCTGATAATGCTATAACGGCAATTTCAGTAGTCCCTCCACCAATGTCAACTACCATCGATCCTACTGGTCTGTCAATGTCAATACTAATACCTAATGCAGCAGCAATAGGCTCTTGTACCATATATACTTCTTTGGCCCCTGCGTGTTCTGCAGAATCTCTGACAGCTCGTTTTTCAACTTCGGTAATTCCACTAGGTATACAGATAACCATTCTGTGGGATGAAGGGAAGAAACTTTTTTTATTATCAATCATTTTGATCATTCCCCTGATCATATGTTCTGCAGCATGAAAATCCGCAATAACGCCATCTTTGAGAGGTTTTATGGTTTTAATATTTTCATGTGTCTTTTCGTGCATTTGCATTGCTTCTCGCCCAATTGCCAAAACCTTGTTGGTATTTTTATCTATGGCAATGATGGATGGTTCATCCACAACGATTTTATCTTTATGGATGATGAGTGTATTTGCCGTTCCTAAATCAATGGCTATATCACTTGAAAAGAAATCAAACAACCCCATGTTCGCTTATAAATAAATTCTTTTTAATTTCATTAATGTTTAAAATGCCTGTATCCAGTAAATACCATGGCCATACCATGTGCATTGCAGTAATCAATGGAATCCTGGTCTCGAATGGATCCTCCCGGTTGAATTACTCCTTTAATTCCAGCCTTATCGGCAATTTCTACACAATCTGGGAAAGGGAAAAAGGCATCTGACGCCATAACTGCACCATCAAGACTAAGTCTAAAATGTCTGGCTTTTTGAATTGCCTGATTTAATGCATCAACCCTGGATGTTTGCCCTACTCCACTGGCAATCAATTGACCTTGCTTCGCTAAGACAATTGTATTTGATTTTGTATGTTTACAAATCTTACTTGCAAACAATAATGCTTCATTTTCTTCTTTTGTAGTTGCTCTTTTAGTAACTACTTTTAGATCTTCAAGGGAATCTGTTTTAAGATCTTTATCCTGTTCGATGATTCCATTTAGAAGAGATTTAACAATTTTTTTTGCTTTTAGCTCTTCTTTTTGCAATAGAATAATTCTGTTTTTTTTCGTTTTAAGAAGATCAAGTGCGTCCTGATCATAAGACGGTGCAATGATCACTTCGAAAAATAATTTATTGATCTCCTCTGCGGCAGCGAGATTAACAGTCCGGTTAGTGGCTAAAATTCCACCAAATGCGGATACAGTATCAGCTTCAAAAGCTTTTAGGTATGCCTCTTTGACGGAATTACCAGTGGCTGCACCACAGGCATTCGTGTGCTTTAATATGGCAAAAGCAATTTCGTGATCAAATTCTTCAATCAATGAAACCGCTGCATCGATATCCACAAGATTATTATAAGATAATGCTTTTCCATTTAATTGATCAAAAAGATCTTCAAGTTTTCCATAAAATGTGCCTTTCTGATGTGGATTTTCGCCATATCTGAGCTCCTTCTTATATGTCTCACTTATTTTGAGCGCCGGGATACCAGATTCCCGATTAAAATAATTAAATATTGCCGAATCATAATGTGATGATACGTGGAATGCCTGGGTGGCAAAAAATCTCCTGTCCTCCAGATCCGTACATCCTTCTTTTTCTTTCAAAAGGTTATACAAGGTGTTGTATTGATCTTTTGTGGAAATAATAACGATATCCTTATAGTTTTTAGCTGCTGCTCGAATTAATGATATCCCTCCTATATCAATCTTTTCAATTATATCCTGTTCACTGGCTTCTGAAGCAACAGTTTGCTCAAATGGATATAGATCTACAATGATCAGATCAATGTCTGGAATCTGATAATCTTGTTTATCCTTTTGATCGCTTTCGTGATCACGTCTGGATAATATTCCGCCAAATATCTTTGGATGCAAAGTTTTTACACGTCCACCTAATATTGATGGATAGCCAGTAATTTCTTCAACCGCTGTAACGTTTATACCCTTTTCCTGAATAAATTTTTGAGTTCCACCTGTTGAATATAAGGTTACACTCAGATCATTAAGCAACTTCAAAAGTGGCTCAAGCTGATCTTTATAGTAAACGGATATAAGCGCAGATTGAATTTTTTTTCTTGACATAACAGGGTTTTTCAAAGATGCAAAACTAAACTTTTTTATTTATTTAATAATAAGATTTTCAATTACTTTAGGAAAGTGTTCATATTCAAGCTGATGAATTTTTTGCGCTAATGAATCGGGATCGTCATCAGGATCTACATTACATTTGGCTTGAAATATTATTTTACCTTCATCATATTCTGGATTCACATAATGAATGGTGATTCCTGATTCCTTATCCCCAGATTCGATTACAGCTTCATGAACCCTGGAACCGTACATGCCTTTACCTCCGTATTTAGGTAAAAGAGCTGGGTGTATATTAATTATTCTGTATGGGTAGGCATCTACCAGGTTTTCCGGAATCAGCCATAAAAATCCAGCCAGAACAATTAAGTCAATTTTTTTCTCCTCTAAAAGATGCAGAATGTTTTCTGTTTCATAGAGTTCTGTTCGATTAAATATTCGTGTTTGAACTCCATGTTTTGCGGCACGTTCCAATGCTTTCGCATCCTTTTTATTGGAAAGGAGTAGACTTACAGTAGCGGAAGAATGATCTTTAAAGTATTCAATTATCTTTTCAGCATTGGTACCACTACCAGAGGCAAAAATTGCAATTTTTTTCAAGATTTTACCTTTTAAGTATTAATCAAAAAATTTAAAGAACACCATACTGATGATGCCACTTAACATAATCATTTTACTGAAACCACTCAGAAAATAAAAATCTTTTGTAGAATCAGATCTGACTAATTTATGAACAAAAAAAGCTGCCGGTATAGCTAATAATGCAAAATAAACTTTTATAAATTTATTTTCCAGGATTATTGTCAACCATGTTAGTAAAACAATAAAAATAATCATCAATATATATAAAAAATATTTAGTATTTCTAATTCCCCAGACAATAGGTAGCGTTCGGCATCCAAATGCTTTATCTCCCTTCCAGTCCTCAATGTCTTTGATAATTTCGCGGATAAGGTTTATGAAAAATGCGAATAATGCATATACAATAACCAAACCTTCACGTTTAGGATATAAGACTAAAGTGATTAATAAACTCAGGGATGTTAGAAACGCAACTGTAAAATTTCCCAGAAAAGGGACCCTTTTAAGGTGGTTACTGTAGAACCATAACAAAAATGCCGCGATAAGATTTATAAATCCAATATATATATTTACAAGACTTCCTAGTACAACTCCTGTAATATTTAATGCCCAATGCAATGCCAGTGCAATTCGTCTTTTTAATAAACTGCCTACAACAACATGATCTGGCTTGTTTAGATAATCAATTTTGATATCATAATAATCATTAATAATGTATCCAGCCGCAGCTATTAGAACGGTGGAAAATGAAAGAATAAATAATCTGATATCAAAGAGATATTCTTGATAAGGCTGATCAGCTCCAATTAAAAAAATACATGTGAAATATTGAGTGAATGAGATAATCAACAAATTGGGAAGACGAATTAGTATGATGATATCCTTCCAATTGATCTGATGTTCCTGGGAATGAAAAAATCCCATAGCGTATCCCTGTATTATTAGTTAAAAATTTTAAATAAGACCCCTTTTTTGTAAAATGTCCTCGTATATCCCAAACGATTCATCATCAAAACAGACAAAAATAATTCTTTTTATTTCTGTATCAGATTTTATATAAGAAGAAATTGTTTCAATAGCAATTTGAGCCGCTTCACGTTTAGGATATCCATAAATTCCTGTACTGATATTCGGAAAAGATATTGACGTTAAGCCAGTTTTATCAGCAAGGATAAGACTGTTAAGATATGCGAGTGCCAGTTTTTTTGCTTCACCTTGAGAGCCTCCTGACCAGACTGGTCCTACAGCATGAATAACTTTTTTGGCAGGAAGATTTCCAGCATTCGTGATCACCACCTCACCGGTAGAACAACCGCCCTTTTGTTTACGAATTTTATCAAGTTCTTTCATGATTTCAGGTCCTCCAGCATGATGGACCGCACCATCAACACCACCTCCACCGACCAATCTTGAATTAGCTGCATTCACAATGCAGTCTACCTCAATTTTAGTAATATCTCCTTTGACTAATTGAATTTTCATATGGGATATTTTCTATCTATACAGGGTTGTATATGAAATGACATATTTGTCAGGTTCAGCACAAATAAATTGCCCATGCCTTCCCGTTCAGTATAGACACAACCATTATCAAGATTCTTAACTGAGCTTTTTCCATTCAGTACAGTTTCCAATATATCTTTTAAGGTGCTGGCGTTATGCCCATGTATTATCGTCTTGTGATTAATACGATTAATATCCACGGGGAAATTTCTGATCGTTAACATGGAATTGTAATCCGTAAATGGGTCCTCTGACGTAAAATTAAAGCCTGCATGTACGATCATGTATTCCTTCAACTCAATAAAATAGCATAATTCTTCCATGAAATATATATACCTATCTGGGATATCATTAACATGGTTAACGCCAAAACTGCGTAAAGTTGAATCCCCGCCTTTATTGATAAATTCATCATATCTATCAGGATTATTAATTGCATTCAATAATAATTTTTCATGATTACCCATTATCGTATGTATGTCTAATCCTTGCTTTTTAAGCTTCATTACATAATCAAGCACTTTTTTACTATCCGGACCTTTATTTATAAAATCACCCAGAAAAAAAATTCCATCTTTTCGATCTGGTTTTAAAATAGTATCAACGACATAACGAAGGGTTATATAACATCCATGAATATCCGGAATCACGTACTTATTTCCCAAAATTAAATCTTGTGATATGATGTGATGATTCCTTTAATCAGCGATGAACTAAATCCCTGATGTTCCATTTCATTAAGCCCTGCTATGGTACATCCCATTGGTGTTGTAACCTTGTCAATTTCAAATTCGGGGTGATTCCCCCCTTCGATCAAAAGACCAGCTGCACCTTTCACAGTTTGAGCAGCGATTAATTGAGCTGTTGATGAATCAAATCCAATTTCTATACCTCCCTGACTGGCAGCCCGGATAAACCGTAATGCATATGCAATACCACAGGCTGCCAATACCGTGGATGCATCCATTAATTCCTCTTCAATTTTTATAGTCTTACCTAATTGATCAAATATCGAAAATACTATATCTTGATTTTCTACTGATGGATCTTTTGTAGATATACAGGTCATAGATTGTCTGATGGCAATGGCCGTATTAGGCATGGCCCTGAAGATTGATACTTTTTCACCGACAACAGCGCTGATCACTTTTACATTGACCCCCGTAACTACTGATACTATGATTTGATCATTTGTAATTTCCTTCGATATTTCTTTTAACACTTTTTCAGCCTGGTGTGGCTTGACAGCCAGAATAATGACCCGTTTACCTTTTACGGCAACGGCATTATCTGACGTTATTTGAATTCCATGCGCATGGAGATCTTCAATTAGATGTACTTTTCTTCTGGAAACCGTAATTTTTGCAGGCGATATCTTTTCACTTTCTAGTAATCCCATGGCAATCGATCTTCCCAGATTTCCACCTCCAATGATACCAATACTTGTTGAAATCATATTATCTAATTAATTTTTTTCAAATTTAAGTGCAATTTATTGTATTTTTCTAAACTTTTGTCAGGTATATTAATGAATCGGCGAATATGAAATGATATTTTATTACATGAAGATTTGAAAAAATTACTCAATATATTGTTGGTATTAATTTCCTTACTAATTTATGCCTGTGTTCTGGTTCCACCTGATAAATTTTGGCCTGCTGGATTTATCGCTTATACTATTCCAATTGTTGTAATTATTAATTTTATCTTACTTATCTGGCGATTTAAAAATTTAAGGGTTGATGCTATTTATCCTTTGATTGTGATCATATTAGGATTTGGATTTATTAAGGATACCATTAATTTCAACAATTCCATTCTAAATGGTAATATTAAAATACTAACCTTTAATACCAAAGTATTCAATTTATATAATGAGAATGGAAGGGATACCATTTCGGTTGGGAAAATGATTAACTGGATCAAAAAGCAGGATGCAGATGTACTTTGTTTTCAAGAATTTTATAATGATCCGACTTCAAATCATTTTAATACCCTGGATAAGATCAGTAGGATTGATTCGTTTGAATATTTCCACAGGCCCAGTTATATCAATCGAACTGGTGCTGAATTTGGAATGGTTATTTTCAGTAGATTTCCCATTATAAATAACGGCATTTTATCAATTAGTGAAGATTCCCAAAACAACGTTATTTATACAGATCTACTTGTTGATAAGGATACCTTCAGAGTTTATAACATGCATCTTCATTCCATGCACATTAATGAAAAAAATGTAATCAGTTCCGACGATATACAGGCTGGGTTTACTGACCTTGCAGGAAGGTTAAAAAATGGCTTTATTCAAAGATCAGAACAGATCCGAACTTTAAAAAAGCATATAAACCAACAGGAATTGCCCGTACTCGTATGTGGTGATCTCAATGATATACCTTATAGTTACGCATATCAGGAGCTGAAGAAAAATTTAAATAATAGTTTTGTTGAGGCAGGAAATGGCTTTGGATTTACATTTAACGGAAAATTATTTTTTATTCGTATTGATCATCAATTTTACAGTGATCATTTTAATGTACACACCTTTCATGTTAACCAGGAATTAAAATATTCTGATCATTTCCCTGTAATTGCCACATACTCTTTGAAATAAATAAAAATCATCAAAATAATCTCAGTAATTTTGTGCTATGGACAACATAATTTTGAAGGAAGACATTCGTCAGTTCAACCTTCAGGAGTTAAAAAAAATTATCATTGATCTAGGAGAAAAATCTTTCCGAGCAGACCAGATTTATCAATGGATCTGGAATAAGTCAGCCACCAGTTTTGATGAGATGAACAATATTTCAAAATCATTCAGATCAATACTCAATGAACATTTTGAATTTCGTCCGATACACCTTGATTTCCAGCAAAAAAGTTCAGATGGAACCATAAAGGCTTCTTTCAAGCTCTTTGATGGAAATATCATTGAAGGAGTTCTAATTCCAGCTGATACGAGAATGACTGCCTGTATTTCTTCTCAAGTTGGATGTTCCCTCTCCTGTACTTTCTGTGCGACAGGATATCTGGAACGAATACGGAATCTTTCCCCGGCTGAAATTTATGATCAGGTGGTTCAGATCAACCGAATTTCAAAGCAAATATATTCAATGCCTTTATCTAATATTGTACTCATGGGGATGGGTGAGCCCTTGTTGAATTATCAAAATGTAATACAGGCAATCAAACATCTGATCTCGCCGGAAGGTTTGGGAATGGCTTCAAAAAGAATCACTCTTTCTACTGCTGGCATTGCTAAAATGATTAAAAAACTTGGAGATGATCAGGTTCGATTTAACCTGGCGCTTTCTCTACATGCCGCTAATGACCAGAAAAGAAATCAGATCATGCCAATAAATGAAAGTAATTCATTGAAGTCGCTATCTGAGGCACTGAAATATTTTTACAAAAAGACAAATTCTAAAATTACACTTGAATATATAACATTCAATAAATTCAATGATAGCTTGAAAGATGCCAAGGAACTTTTCAATTTTTCAAAATGTGTGCCATGTATGGTCAATATTATTGAATACAATCCGATTGATCAGGCCAATTTCCATAAATCAGATGTTGATCGATTGGAAAAGTTCAGTCAATTTCTAGTGGAGAAGGGAGTGAATGTAAGACTGAGAAGCAGTCGGGGAAAAGATATAGATGCGGCCTGTGGACAACTGGCTAATAAGAGAAATTAGCTGAAAGATCCGGAAATCAGATAAACAGGAAAGTGGATTGAAATAATGATAATGATTGTAACTTAAAATATCCATAAATTATTCCTGCCTGCCGGCAGGCGCCCTTAAGGGCCGGTGAATCACAATTTCGTGATAATCAGAAAGAAAATGGATTATGGAAATTGTGTTAATCCAATGAGTTTATCCACTCTAAGCTGAAAAGTATGAGAAAATATGGATCAATCATTTTGCACGAAAACTATTTAAATAATTGTTTATCAGAAGTTGCAAGCAAAGTAAGTATAACACCTAAAAATGTTTCTGACCAGAGGAAGCTTTCAAAACAAAAATATTCGTTTTCTGAACTATCTTCATCTGAACAATTAATGATTTGGGATTATATCTGGAATAATTCGCCTGATCCCTGGACACGCATGCAATCAATTGTTTATTGCGAATCACAATTTAAAGAGAAAAATTTTCTGTTTGATTCTTGGGAAATCATAAAACGATGGCAATCACAAGTCAATAGTTGGGGCGATTGTGATGCATTATCAAAAATTTATACAAAAATACTTGAATTAATTCCAGACAAAGTATTAAAACAACTTGAGCAATGGAATAAATCATCGAATCTTTGGGACAGAAGACAATCAATTGTTAGCCTTTTATATTTCAGCAGAACTAAAAAAGTTATATTGCCTTATGAAACAATAATTCAATTTATACACAAATTACTTAATGATAAGGAGTATTATGTTCAGAAAGCGGTTGGTTGGTCGTTAAAAGAATTATACAATGTTTATCCGCGAGAAACATTACGATATCTGGATAACAATATTAAGAAGATTTCAGCAATTGCTTTTACTCCAGCAACCGAAAAATTGAAAAAAATAGATAAGCAAAGATTGAAAAAAATAAGAAAAATCAAAGCTGCCAACGGTGCATAAAACCAGGTAGAAGTGCAACTCTAAATATGACTAAATCAAAAACACTAAATATTTCTTCATTTCCTAACTTATTAAAGGATAAACATTCTTTTTGTAGATATATAAATGAGTTGCCACCGATGCTAAAGATTCGAGAATATTAACCAATAGTAAGAGTAAAATCACATGATAAAACAGTATTTTATCAAGCAAAAAAAAATCGCAAAAGGATTTTTTTTCACTTACCTTAAAACAAAAGGACAGAATTACAATGATAGGGAGTGGTGGGATAAATTTTTTTACACTAAAGGAATTAGTGATAGACAAACATTATCTCCAACGAAAAACTCTATTTCTGCTAAATATCACTATTGCTCTGTTGAACTACTAATACTTAAACATTTCTGTAATCAAGGCATAGTAGCAAAAGGAAGCTCTGTATTGGATATTGGTTCTGGTGCAGGCCATTGGATTGATTTTTATAAATCTTTAGGCGCAGTGAGAACTATAGGAATAGATGTATCCGAATCTTCAATAAATCATTTAAAAACCAAATATTCAACTGATCCTAATGCAGGATTTTATCAGGGTAAAGCAGTTGAAATAATTGATCAATTGGATAAACCATTTGAAATTGTTAATGCTATTGGAGTGATGTTCCATATTGTTGATGATTCTGAATGGAATGAAACTATTAAAAAGATTGCTGGATTGATTCCCAAAAATGGAGTATTTATCGTTGGAGGACATTTTGGTGTCATAAAGGGATTAAATGTTCAAATAGATCGATATGGACAAATAAATAAACGGCTTAGAAGTAAAACTTTATGGAAGAGGACTCTTAAAAAAGCAGGATTTTCAGATGTCAAATTTTATAAAAACAATGCATACTTATGGATAAATGATATACTTCCCGAAAACAATATTTTGGTAGCAACAAAATAATATATCGGCCCAGGCGGTAACAATGTGGATAAGTAATGGCGGGGAAAGTGATAAATGCCAAGCCACGATAATTATCGGGATTCATCGCGGATTGTTTTGGAAGTGCCCTGTATTCTGCCACCTCTAATACACTCAACGTTAATTTTTATTTAAATTATTAAGACTAAATAGATACATATATGAGAAAGTTTCTGCTGTCAATTATATTGATCTGTAATGGGATTGCAGTTTTTGCCCAGAAATCGGAATATACAACAGAAATAAATATCCCATATTACAGTGATTCAATCAATCAAACGGATGAATACATACGTCGACGATGTGTGCTCGATATATATTATCCGGAAAGTATTAAAAACTTTGCCACAGTAGTATGGTTTCATGGAGGAGGATTGAGTAGTGGCAATAAATATTTCCCTGAAGCATTGAAAGATAAAGGCATTTGTATTGTAGCAGTAAATTATCGTTTATATCCCAAGGTCAATGCCCCCAAGTACATTGAAGACGCTTCGGCGGCTGTTGCCTGGGTTTTCAACAATATAAACACCTTTGGGGGAGATTCTACACTGATTTTTATTTCAGGACATTCAGCAGGCGGATATCTTACAAGTATGATCGGTTTAGATAAAAGATGGTTAAAGGCTCATAATATCAGTGCCAACCGAATTGCAGGTTTGATACCATTTAGTGGTCACACGATCACCCATTTTACTGTACGCAAGGAAAGAGGCCTTGAAAATACACAGCCATTAATTGACGACCTTGCACCACTTTATCATATTCGCGCCGATGCACCACCCCTGTTATTGATTACAGGTGATAGAGAACTTGAATTGTTAGGAAGATATGAGGAGAATGCCTATATGATGCGAATGATGAAAGTTGCAGGCCATAAAGAAACCAAACTTTATGAACTGGATGGCTATGGTCACAATATGACTGAACCTGCATTTCCACTATTGATCAATGAGATTGAAAGAATTATTGAGATGAAAAATTGAATTTGGATAAGAGAATTGGACATTATATCCCGTCTATTGATGAAAAAGTGAGAATATTATTAATCCATGTAAGAGTCTTAATCCTAATATTTCATGAATTTTTTGGCTAATATCCGATCCTATCAGAAGATCTGGGATCCGTCACGGTTTCTCCACTATTCAATTTCCCGTTTATAGCATCCATCCGGTAAGGGTGGCTGGCATCGTAATATTTTTTCGAGATATCGATATCAGAAATTAAGATCCCCATTTCATTGGCAGGTAGCTTTTTTGATACAAGTCCATCTGGGGTTATAAAATAGCAAGGCCAGCTGAAGGGAGCCGATGAATTAGTCAATGACATATAAAATGAATTCGTGGCTGCCCTTACCTGTGCCGTCACAGGCATAATCTTTGGATGTATGCAATCTTCCTCATGGCGTGCGTTGTAAAATGATTGAAATATAATATCGGTACTGGTTTTCCTATATTCCCTGTACAATTCAGGGAACCTCAGATCATAGCAGATCAGCAGTCCGCAATTTATATCTTTTATCTTGAAGTTCACAAAATGATCTCCTGGACTGTAATATTTTAAATCTCCGGAAGTACAGAATCTTTTATCGTATCTGTCAATTACTTTACCTTCCGGATTGATTACATATAAAGAATTATGCGGTTTGTTACCCTTACTCAAAGGATGGATGCTGCCTAGTAGCACCCAAAGTTTAAGTTTGCCAGCAAGTGCGCAGATTACATCTGTTTTTTCTTTCAGTAAAACCCAATCAAAATTGTCATAATCATTAAAATCTGCCCCACCATAACCCGATAGTGCACATTCCGGGAAGTGGGCTACCGCGGCTCCATAGATTTTAGACAATCTCATTTGGTTGAATATATGTTCAGCATTTTGTTCAATATTTCCGGATACCGGAAATTGACAGGAAGCTATGGTTAGCTTCTTGGAATCCGGATGTATGAAGTCCTGTATGTATTTTTTATATAATTCCTGCTTAGATCCTTCAAACCAGTAAATCTTTCCTCGTATAGCCCGTATAGAATAAGGAGGTATGTTCCCGATATTAACAATCGAGTGGATACAATCAGCGGGATGATGATTTGTAACGTGTGAAGTTTTTTCCCAATGGATCCCGCATACCCACTTTCCCATTTTGTCAACCCGGGTGATCAGGGCATTATCTACCGGATTCATCAATTTTGCCTCATAGGGCCCAACTGTTTTTAAGAGTTTACCATTTGCCCTGAGATGATCGACGGCAATGCCCAGAGTGGTTTCTGCACCTACGGCGGAATCACCTGCTGGCAAAGCTTCCCATTGATTTTTCCTAATAATATATGTGAGACTTTGCTTTTCATTTTTTGATCTTTGATTATTCCATAAATCATATTCACTAAAGGCTGGTGTATGGGCAATCTCTTTTCGCCAATTTTCATTCGTTTCCCCTCCCATCCGGAAACATTGTTGAACTCCGTAATATTCGGGAAGGCCTTCTTCGTAAGTTTTTACGATCAGAAGAATCTCAATTCCATCTCCATTTGGAACCATATAGTAAGTCCATTCCTGCCTGTGCCATTCTTTAGATTTTGAGATTTCGTGTTCGTAAATGAATACATCTTTTCTTTGTGAGCAACTGTCAATCAATGCTTCTATTTCATCCCGGTTAATATTAGCCATTTCATTTGAAAGTGGTACATTTCCATAATAGATGGGATTATGTTCAAAAAAGCGATATCCTACCCTGTTTCCAGGATGTAGTTGATTGGTAATTGTGGCAAAATTGTCCCTCACCAATTCAATTTTAAGGGGATTAACAAAAGTTTCCTGTGCAAATCCAGTAAAGTTATAAAAAACAGCCAGTAAGGCTATTATGAAAAATCTATTGGGGTAAACACATTTCATTTTTAAAAATTACTTTGATTTCAACTTTCTCAATTTAACAAATAACTCCTACTTCTGGGATTATCATCTTTAATCATTCACAAAAATGATTGCCACAATAAATCAAATATCTACCCTAAAAAATGAATCTGGTAGAGGGCTGGTAATTATGAATTCTAATATTGATAAAGGTATCAGCCGAAATCTTTTCTTATTTTTTACTGGCATCAAAAAGCTTTTGTTTTTCCTCCTTGGTCAGACTCTCATATCCTCCTTCCGAAATTTTATCAAGGATAATATCTATTTCATCCTGACTTATACCCGTATCCTTAGTGACGTTGGTTTTTTTAGTTTGAGTCTTTTGTTTTTTGCTTTTATAGGAGACTTTGATTTTTGGACTGGATTTAAAAAGACTTTTCACAAAGTTCAGAAACTGAATGATTGGTTGCCCAAAATCATTTCCTTTCCGTAATTGTTGTACATAAAAAAATCCGATAAACGCCCCACCCAAATGAGATAATTCCCCACCTGCATTAGAGCCGTCAATATTGAAAAAGGATAACAATACATAGAAAATAGCAATATATTTAATTTTTACTGGGCCGAGAAAAAGTAAAAAAAACGTGTAATTAGGCATATAAGTAGCCGCCCCCACTACAACTGCAAATACACCTGCTGATGCGCCTATTAAAATAGAGTTGTCTACCCTGTTGCTATAATAAGGAACTAGATTATAAATAAGAATAAAAAGTAATCCTCCTATCAAACCTCCAAGTATATAGAGAATGATCAATTTATTATTTCCAAGAAATTCATAGATAATCCTTCCAAACCAATATAAAAACAACATATTAAATAGAATATGAAAGAATCTTTCATGTGTAAAAAAATACGTAACCAGGGTCCATGGTTTAAGTAAGAATGTCATTATATTGGAAGGAAGCGCTAACTGGTTAATGATCAATCCATATGTATCTGGATTATCTGTTATTGAAATAATGACCCTTAAAATATTGATTACAATAAAAAAGATGAGATTGATAAGTATGATCTGAATCAATCCGTTGTCGGGTTTCTTCCAGGCCATCTTAAATTCATCCAAAATACTATTTCCTTGCATTATATTAAATAGTTATCGATATCCCCGTTTTGACCAATGTCTGACTAAAAAGAATGCAAAAAACATTCCACCTAAGTGAGCAAAATGTGCTACATTATCACCAGGTGCCTGGATTATTGTAGCATAAAGTTCATAAAGTCCGTATAATAATACAAAATATTTAGCTTTGATAGGTATGGGAGGAAAAATAAGCATCAAAACAGTATTTGGAAATAACAATCCGAAGGCCATTAAAATCCCGAAAACAGCGCCACTGGCTCCTACCATGGGCAGGTTAGCCATTCTTTCATACAATTGTCTGACGATGGTTGTTGTCTCGGCTTGGTATTGAGTATTACCAGGATTTGCAGCAAATCCCTCAACAATTGCGTCCAATTGATCATTCAATTGGTAATGATCAATAATAAATTGGTTGAAGCTTTCCGGATTAGGGTTTTCATAGTAGGCGATCGCATCTTTTTCAATAGCTCGTACCTCAAAATAATTTACACCTCCCCATAATATTCCAGCTCCTATTCCTGTTACGAGATAAAATAACAGAAACCGCTGTGATCCCCATACACGTTCAAGCCATGGTCCAAAAATAAATAGGGCCAGCATATTACCAAATATATGCCAGAAACCAGGAGCATGAATGAACATATATGTAAAGAACTGAAAAGGATAAAAAGTTTCAGCATGAATATACCTCAATCCTCCAATACCAATTAGATTAACATTAAAAAAACCCTGAATCAGCGCTAATACGATGTTGATGATCAGTAAATTTCTTACAACTGGTGTTAAATTTCCAAACATTAATTTTTTCGCTTAAAGTGTCTATCTAATTCTTCAAGGGTAAAAATATAAAATGTTGAATCACCGAAGGGAGAATAATTTGGATTTTTACATCCGAATAATTGATCGATCAATGATTTTCTTTCTTCATCGCTCATCCCCCGGCCTTCCTTAATTGCAGTATATCTGGCAAAAGACATGGCCAGATTCTCCTGCGTTTTCATTTCAAGTTTTTCCTTGTTGTATTTATACTGGTCAATAAGCCCTTCAAATACTTCCTTTTCATTGATGTCGCTGAATCCGGAGGGAACACCATTTATAATAATTGTGTTCTTCCCAAATAAATCAAATTCAAATCCAAGAGACGAAATTTCATTCTTGATATCCATAACGAGAGAATAATCTGATGGGTTTAATTCAATGGTAATTGGGAACAGGAGTTTTTGGGTGGAAGCTGTGTTATTTCTAAGAATGGAAAAATATTTTTCATATAATATCCTTTGATGGGCAGCGGATTGATTGATGATCATCAATCCCGATTTAACCTGGCTTAATATATATTTTTTATGTAATTGATAAGTAGCCTGTTTATTTAAATCAGTATGATCTGGTTTTATTTGATCGAAACCACTTTTTGTATTGACATCACTGGGCAAGATAACTAAATCAGACTTATCATCCGTAATTTTTGTAGCCTTCAATTCTTCAGACTGATTTTCCTGATCCAGTTTTTCATATAAACTGTCCCAATTTTTTAGATTTGAAAATTTTTGCGGATTAGTTATTAACCTTTCATAATCAAGATCTCTTTTTGTTTTTTCAGCATGTTCTCCCCCAAATTTTGTTTGCAGATCTAAGTTTACGTTTTGTGAAAAATCAATACTGGGAGTAATATTATGTTGACCAAGAGCTTGTTTAACAGTTGCTTTTAGAAGACCATAAATCGTTCTTTCGTCAACGAATTTTATTTCTGTTTTGGTTGGATGTACGTTGACATCAATATCTTTTGGATCCAATTCGAGAAACAATACGAAAAACGGAAAGTATTCCTGGGGAATAAGGCTTTCGTAGGCATTCATAATGGCATGATTCAAATAGTTGCTTCTGATGTATCTATTATTCACAAAAATAAACTGTTCTCCTCTTGTTTTTTTAGCATATCCTGGTTTGCCGATATAGCCTTTTATAATCAAATGGGGTGTATCTTCCCGACAAACCACCAGCTGTTCCTGATAGCTTCTCCCGAAAATATTGATGATTCTTTTTACCAGTTTACCCGATGGCAGGCTATATACCTCCATATCATTTTGATGCAACTTAAAACTGATAAGTGGATGACTTAAAGCGCTTCTTTGAAATTCATCAATAATATGACGCATTTCAACAGAATTTGATTTTAAAAAATTTCTTCTGGCAGGGACATTGTAAAACAGATTCTTTACTTCTACTGAAGTACCCTCCATACTCGTTGCTGGTTCATGTGTTATGATTTTTGAACCCTCAATGTGTATTCGGGTTCCAATGTCATCTTCTTCTCTTTTTGTTTTTAAATCGACTTGAGAAACGGCAGCAATAGAAGCCAATGCTTCTCCCCGAAATCCCATTGTTTTTAATTGAAAAAGGTCATTTGCAGTTTTAATTTTTGAGGTAGCATGTCTTTCAAAACACATTCTCGCATCTGTTAAAGACATTCCAATTCCATTATCCAGGACCTGAATCAGGTTCTTACCTGCCTCTCTAACTATCACGTGAATATGATCAGCGCCTGCATCTATGGAGTTTTCAATTAATTCCTTCACGACTGATGCCGGACGTTGAACAACTTCCCCAGCGGCAATCTGATTTGCAATGGAATCTGGTAATAATTGAATTATATCCGTCATGCAATATTCAAGTCCTTCTTCTCATTTTAATCCATATATAAAAAGGAATCAACACCAGGAATGCAAAAAATATCTTTTCTCCATACAATAAATATCCGAAAAAAATGAGTGCAAAAACGATAACAAATCCGAATTGCATTACTCCTGATCTTTTTTCTGCACGACTTCTTCTTCTGAAAGCTGATGAGATATTTTCCCGGTAACTCTGTGATGAGGATTCATCAAGTTCAGACTTAATACGATTGGTCCTTTCTTCAATTTCTTCTTTTATAGGATCATAATAGCGTGGTTGAAAATTAAAACGCTTATTTTTGGGGAGTCGTGATAGTGTAGGTATTCTCATTTGTTTAATAACTTATTATTTACAAAAATAATGGATAATTTGCTTAAATCATAAGTGAAGTATGGGTTTACGTTGGAAAGTATATTGCATCTTATTTTTCTTCATTCAGGGGATTACAACATCATTAAAAAGTCAGCCGCTAAAACAAGCTCAAAATGGTCAGCATTGGGTTGACAGCATTCTATCATCCATGACCATTGAGCAAAAAATAGGTCAGCTTTTAATGATTGCTTCCTATTCGAATAAAAACGAAAGTTATTATAACGATGTTGATGCTTTAATTAGATATAACCACATTGGCGGTCTGGTTTTTTTTCAAGGTTCTCCGGTGAAACAGGTTGAACTTACTAATCGATATCAACAAATTGCACAAACTCCCCTTTTAGTTGCTATGGACGCTGAGTGGGGATTAGCTATGCGGCTTGATAGTATTATCTCTTTCCCAAAACAAATGACGCTCGGGGCGGTTACAGATAATCGTTTAATTTATAATTATGCTGCAGAAATCGCTAGGCAATGCAGGCTATTGGGTGTGCATATTAATTTTGCGCCTGTACTTGACGTGAATAATAATCCTGATAATCCTGTCATTAACGTGAGATCATATGGTGAAATTGCAGAATCGGTTGCCGAGAAGGGAATTGCCTTTATTCAGGGACTTCAGGATAATCGTATTATGGCTGTAGGGAAACATTTCCCCGGACATGGTGATACTGATACTGATTCTCATACTAGTTTGCCAATTATCAAACATAACATATCGAGATTGGATTCCATTGAGTTAGTCCCATTTAAAAATGCGATTGATAAAGGGATAAATGGGATCATGGTTGGCCATCTGAATATACCGGCCATGGAAGATAAGGTTAATTGGCCGGCTTCTTTATCCGATAAAATCATTACAAACACACTACGCCAAAAAATGCATTTTGAAGAGCTAATTTTCACTGATGCGATGAATATGCGTGGTGTTAGATCAATTCTTCCTCCGGGCAGGGCAGAATTGGAGGCTTTTAAAGCAGGATGTGATATTATACTGATGCCTTTGAACGTGACAGCTGTAATCTCAGAATTTAAAAATGCATTGAAGACCAATGAAATCACAATCCAGAATATTAATGAAAAAGTTGAACGTGTACTATGGGCAAAATATAACGTGGGGCTTAATCAAAGGAAAATCATCAATCCTGAATCAATTGTTAATAAGCTGAATAAAAATGTGGAAATAATTAATAGTGAAATCTATGAAAATGCCATCACCCTGGTACATAATAAAGGATCGTTAATTCCCTTTCATCTGATTGATACAACTCGTTTCGCTTCGCTTATTATCAATGATGGTGCTGATCCTAAATGTAAGGAGATATTAGATAATTATGCCGTGATGGATCATTTTTTTATAACGCGGGGCAATAAATCCGAGAAAAAATACGAGTCACTATTACAGGATCTCAGTAAATATGAAGTAGTAATCATCTCTTTATATGACCTATCCAATCAAGCCAGTCGAAACTATAACATCAGCAAATCGGATATATCTTTTATCAAACGATTAGATGAATTGACAGAGGTAGTTCTTGTTATATATGGCATACCTTATAGCTTAAATAATTTTATGGATATTGATTACTTGATATGCGCTTATGAAGATAATCAATATGTCCGATCTGTGGTTCCTCAGTTACTTTTTGGAGCTTTGCCGTTTAAGGGTAAACTTCCGGTTTCGATCGATAAAACAATCCCATCTGGTAGTGGTATCATTACCCAATCTATGGGCAGGTTAGGATTCACATTTCCCGAGCGTAAAAGATTCAATATGGATTATCTGTCGTTGATTGATAAAATTATCACTGAGGCCATACAAGAACAGGCAACCCCAGGCTGTCAGGTGTTGATTGCAAAAAATGGAAGTGTGGTATTTAACCGCAGTTATGGGTATCAGACATATGATAGTTTAATTGAAATTAACAATAACAGTTTGTACGATCTTGCCTCTGTAACAAAAGTAGCGGGATCAATACAGGCATTAATGATGCTTTATGATAAGGATTTGATTGATCTGGATAAAAAAATTTCGTACTATCTTCCTGAACTGAAACAGACGAATAAAAAAAATATAATAATCAGGGATTTATTGACTCATCAAGCAGGTTTACAGCCTTACTACCCATTCTGGATACAAACCTTAAATAATCGAAATCATGAAGTCAAATATTATAATAATTCGCCAACAGCATTTTATTCAATTGAAGTCACTTCTGAGTTATATGTTACTCCTATATTGAAGGATACCATATGGAATTGGATTTTAAATACTGATCTTCTCGAAAAAGAGAATCCGAAAAAATCCTTCACGTATAAATACAGTGATATGGGTTTTTATATTATACAAAAACTGATCGAAAAGATCACAGATATGCCATTGGATCAATTTCTCTATAACTATCTTTATGAGCCATTAAATATTAAAAATCTTACTTACCTTCCGAAAAACAGTTATAACGAAGTCAATATTGTTCCCTCAGGAATTGATAAAATATTCAGAAAAGGAAAAATCAGGGGTAATGTACATGATGAAATTGCAGCTATTTATGGTGGGGTAGCAGGACATGCTGGCCTTTTTTCCAATGCGTATGAATTAGCAAAAATTATGCAGATGAATCTTCAACATGGAAGTTATGGTGGAGTAAAATATTTCCAGCCTGCTACAATTAATAAATTTACGATCAGACAATATAAAAGAAACAGACGTGGACTAGGTTGGGATAAACCACAGATTATTGGGGACGAATATAATCCTGCAAGTTTTTATGCTTCTGAAAACAGTTATGGGCACAGTGGTTTCACTGGCTGTTATGTTTGGGTGGACCCACAATTCGAATTATTATATATATTTTTATCAAATAGGACCTATCCTGATGTGGACAATAGAAAACTTATCGATCAAGAAGTACGTAAAAGAATTCAGACTGTAATTTATAGTTCTATCCTTAATTATAAACAATGAATATAGGCATCGTTTGTTACCCCACTTATGGTGGCAGTGGAGTTGTAGCTACTGAATTGGGAAAAGCCCTTGCACAAAGAGGTCACAAAATTCATTTCATCACTTATTCACAACCTTCAAGATTGGATTTTTTTAATGAAAACCTGTTTTATCATGAAGTGACAATAAATTCCTACCCATTATTTGATTACCCTCCTTATGAGCTCGCCTTGGCTGGAAAAATGGTAGATGTTGTCAGATATGAAAAATTAGACTTGCTTCATGTACACTATGCCATCCCCCACGCATCTGCAGCTTATATGGCGCAACAAATTTTGGCCACCAAGGATTACAGGATTCCATTTGTGACAACACTTCATGGAACAGATATTACACTTGTAGGAAGGGATCCATCTTACGAGCCGGTAGTTACATTTAGTATTAACAAATCCGATAGCATAACAGCCGTTTCCGAATCGTTAAAAAGGGAAACGCTAGAGTTTTTCGATATTCAAAAAGAAATCAGGGTTATTCCTAATTTTATTGATATGAGCAGATTCAAAAAGCAGAAGAAGGATCATTTCAAAACAGCTATTTGTCCAAATAATGAAAAGCTGATCGTTCATACATCAAATTTCAGAAAAGTCAAACGTGTTGAAGATGTATTAATGGTCTTTTACAATTTAAGAAAAGAAATTCCTGTAAAGTTACTGCTAGTGGGTGACGGACCTGAAAGAATTCGGATAGAAAGTCTATGCCGCGAATTGGGTACCTGTGATGATATTCGTTTTTTAGGAAAACTTGACCAGATCGAAGAGGTTCTTTCCGTATCGGATTTATTTATCATGCCTTCAGAAAAAGAAAGTTTTGGTCTTGCGGCTCTTGAAGCTATGGCATGTGAAGTACCAGTAATCTCATCGAACATCGGTGGAATTCCTGAGTTGAATGTGGATGGTGTATCTGGATTTCTTAGTGACGTGGGTGACATCGAGGATATGACAAAAAAGGCCCTTACAATACTTGATGATCAAAATTTACCAAAGTTTAAAGCCGGAGCTCTTAACAGGGCACATGATTTTAATGTAGATATAATTTTGCCCCTGTACGAAGATTTGTATTTAGAAACCCTGGAACCCCACAAAGTTTGAAAATTCTTATTATCTTTAAGATTAAACATTATTTTATGTATGATGTGTACTGCCGATTGATCAGGTTGGATATAATAATTTACTGACCTGTTTGAATAAATAAATTGGCAGATCGTTTTCTTAATAATGTCTTTTTCTTCCAATCCTTAAAAACTAATCGTTTAGAAAGATAATGCGCGGATTCAGATTCAGTAAATATGTGCCTCCTCCGAAAACTGATAAAAGCAGTTTTGACCAATTATTAAAGATTTTTTTGCATTTATTGGTAATTACATCGGGGGATGTATCTGAAACATTAAGCTGGATGAATGAGTTGGACAAGCAATATGGAATAACTGATAATGAATATGGTATGGGTGAATTTATTGAAGATCTAAAAAGGAAGGGATATATCACTGAGGATGAAAATAATGGTCAATTAAATATAACGGGCAAAAGTGAACAACAAATCAGGAAAAAGGCACTGGAAGAAATTTTTGGCAAACTTAAAAAATCAGGTAGAGGATCACACAATACGCTTCACAGTGGAAATGGTGACGAATTGAGTACTGATAGAAGGGATTACCAGTTCGGAGATTCCCTGGAACAGATATCTATGACCGATTCTCTCAGAAATGCACAGATTAATCAGGGTTATCAGGATTTTATACTCACGGAAAACGATCTGGAAGTAGTTGAAACCGAATATAAAACACAAACATCAACTGTTTTAATGATTGATATTAGTCATTCCATGATCTTATATGGTGAAGATAGGATAACACCGGCGAAAAAGGTGGCTATGGCCCTGGCTGAACTTATTACCAGAAAATATAAAAAAGACACCCTGGATATTATTGTATTCGGGAATGATGCCTGGCAGATTCAAATAAAAGATCTTCCTTATTTAAAAGTCGGGCCTTATCATACAAATACCGTAGCAGGTTTGGAACTGGCGATGGATTTATTACGAAGAAGAAAAAATCCCAATAAACAAATATTTATGATCACCGATGGAAAACCTACCTGTCTAAAGGAAGGGATAAAATATTATAAAAACAGCTTTGGATTGGATAAAAAAATACTTAGCCGAACCTTAAATCTTGCTGCTCAGTGCAGAAAAATAAACATTCCGATTACTACTTTTATGATTGCTTCTGATCCCTACCTCAAACAATTTGTGAAAGAGTTTACTAAAGTGAATAATGGTAACGCATATTATTCCAGTCTTAAAGGCCTGGGACACTTATTATTTGAAGATTACAAAAGAAACCGGAGAAAAACATTTTAATAAAAGATGGAGTACAGGGAAATTCCGACAAACCAACTTCCAAAGATTCATACTTTGGGTGAGTTAAAAGCATCTGGATATCATCATAAATCCATTAAACAGGAATTACGTGATAATCTTATAGTAAAATTACGAAAAAGGGAAAATCCGTTCCAGGGTATATGGGGTTATGAAGAAACCGTGATTCCTGATATAGAAAGGGCAATTCTTTCAATGCATAATATCAATTTCCTGGGATTAAGAGGACAAGCCAAAACTAAAATTGCACGTATGATGATCGGATTGCTTGATGAATTTATCCCGGTAGTAGCCGATTCCGAATTAAATGATGATCCAACTTATCCAATATCCAGATTTGCCAGGGATACCATTAATGAACACGGTGATCATACACCAATACAATGGTTACATCGATCTCAGCGCTATTCTGAAAAGTTAGCCACTCCAGATGTTTCTGTAGCCGATCTAATCGGGGATGTTGATCCAATAAAAGCCGCTTCGTTGAAATTACCTTATTCGGATGAAAGGGTAATTCATTATGGTCTGATTCCCAGATCACATAGAGGTATTTTCGTTATGAATGAATTACCTGATCTACAAGCAAGAATACAGGTTGCCCTGTTTAATATTCTTCAGGAAGGTGATATTCAGATCAGAGGTTTTAAATTACGACTTCCACTTGATATTCAATTCATTTTCACTGCAAATCCGGAGGACTATACCAATAGGGGGTCGATAGTTACACCATTGAAAGATCGTATCGATAGTCAGATCATAACACATTATCCTAAAACCATCGATGTAGGTAAAAAAATAACCGCTCAGGAAGCTTATATTAAACCTGATCAGCAAAATAAAATATCAATCAACGAACTGGCAAAGGATATTATTGAGCAAATCGCTATTGAAGCTCGACACTCAGAGTTTGTGGATCCTAAAAGTGGGGTTTCAGCCAGGTTAACAATTTCTGCTTTTGAAAATCTGGTAAGTGCTGCTGAACGGCGTACATTACTCAACAATGAAAAATCCGCCCCCATCAGGGTTTCCGATTTTATTGGAGTTATTCCATCCATCACTGGGAAAATTGAACTCGTATATGAAGGAGAGCAGGAAGGTCCAGGGATTGTTGCGCAAGATTTAATAGGGAAAGCAATCCGCACACAATTTAAAAATTACTTTCCTGATCCCGAAAATGTAAGGAAACAAAAAGAAATGAATCCATACAAAAAGATAACAGAATGGTTTGGTGAAGGCCATGAAATCGATTTATTACATGATATCCCTTATACCGATTATAAAAAATCTCTGGATCGAATTCCAGGATTAAAAGAGCTTGTAATAAAGTATCAGAAAAATTCAGATGAACAAACGATTTATTTTTTCATGGAATTTGCACTTCATGGATTGTCAGAATATAGCATGATCAGTAAAAAACATATCGCAGCAGGCATGCAATTTAAAGATCTCCTGAGTAGTATGTTCACCATGAAAAATGAAGATGATGAGGATCTGGATTATTGATACAATATGCTGCCTAATTATTTTTTTTTGTATAACTTTATCTTAGGAAAAGGTTTGTAAATCATTCTTTTTTCTTAATAGACCATGGATATCAGGGATATAAAAAGACTGGTAAAAACAGGTGAAAATGAAGTAACAGAATTTAAAAAGAAAGCCAATTTCCCTGAAAAAATCGTCAAAGAAATTGTTGCATTTGCTAACACTGGTGGAGGTCATCTGTTGATTGGAATTGATGATGATGGTAAAATATCAGGAACGAAAACTGCTGAGGAAGATCTTTTTGTTCTGGAGAATGCTATTTCAAATTTCTGCTTTCCGAGAATCAATTATACCATCGATGTAGTCCGATTGAATGATAAAAGAGCTGTGCTAAATTATACCATCTTCGAAAGCAAGAAAAAACCTCATTACGTATTAGATCCTACTACACTTAACGGGAAAAAAGTTTATGTAAGGATTAAAGATAGAAGCATACAAGCCAGCCGCGAACTCGTAGAAATATTAAAACGCAGTCACCGTAAAAACAACATAAAGGTAAACCTTGGGGAAAAGGAAAAAATTTTAATGAATTACCTGGGGGAAAATTCTGAAATTACCCTGGAAGAGTTTTCAAAAATAGCAAACATAAAGAAAATTATAGCATCAAAAACACTTGTATGGTTAGTTTTAGCTAACATTCTTGAAATTGAAGCCCGGGAAGAAAAAGATATTTTTAGACAAAAATTAGTATTACATTAAAAGCAGACTATGGGAAAATCTGATTCCAACAAGGGGAAAATTTTTGTATTGGACACATCGGTAATTTTATACTCACATGATGCAATATTAAACTTTCAGGAACATGATGTTGGCCTTCCCATAACAGTTTTGGAAGAACTCGATAATTTTAAAAAAGGGAACGATACAATCAATTTTGAGGCACGTGAATTTATAAGGTTAATTGACAACCTCTCAAGGGGTCATAAACTTCAGGAATGGATACCCATTAATGGAAAGGGCAGAGGTAAATTTAAGGTACTGATGACCACACCCAGCAAAAAAAGTCTTGATGCTGAACAGATATTTGACGAACGAAAGGCGGATCATAAAATATTGAATGCGGCACTAAAACTGCAGCATGAAATGAAGGATAAAAATATTATCCTTGTAACCAAGGACGTAAATCTCCGAATTAAGGCTAAATCCTTGAATCTTACCTCTGAAGATTACGAGACTGGTAAAATAAAAAATGTCAATACACTTTATACCGGAAAATCAATACTTGAGAATATATCACCCGAGATCATCAACAAATTATATGAAATAGGTGCCTGTACCGTTAAGGAAATTTTAAAAAGGAAAAAGCCAACTAATAACACCTACTTCATATTGAAAAGTGTAAAAAACTCTGGATTGGCCTCCTATAATGCCTTCGAAAAAATCATTGAAAAAGTAGAAAAAAGATCTGTTTATGGAATCAAACCCCGAAATGCAGAACAGACTTTTGCTATTCATGCGATCTTAAACCCGAACGTAAAATTGGTGACTTTACAGGGAGTCGCCGGTACAGGTAAAACGTTACTTGCATTAGCAGGAGCACTGGAACAGCGCAGAGATTTTAAACAGATCTATCTTGCCCGCCCCATTGTTCCTTTAAGTAATAAGGATATTGGTTATCTTCCCGGAGATATAAAATCGAAACTGAATCCCTACATGGAACCCCTGTGGGATAATTTAAAATTCATTCAGAATCAGTTCAAGGAAACGGATAAAGAATATACAAGGCTTACTGACATGGTAAATAATGAAAAATTGATGATTACACCCCTTGCATATATCAGAGGCCGCAGTTTATCGAATATCTTCTTTATTGTGGATGAGGCCCAGAATCTTACCCCGCATGAAATAAAGACAATTATTACCAGGGCCGGAGAAAATACCAAAATCATATTTACAGGTGATATCTATCAGATTGATACACCCTATCTTGATTCTCAAAGTAATGGTTTAAGTTATCTGATTGACCGAATTCAGAATCATCCATTATATGCTCATGTTACTTTAGAAAAGGGAGAAAGATCAGAGCTCGCTAACCTGGCAAATGATTTATTATAAGTAAGCCTTAATTCCGATTAAATAAGGGCGACTGCGTATGATACGAGTACAATCAAAATGATGATGATTGAAAATATGATCACCTTTTTTATTCCAAAAGGTTTTCGGGATTTATACATCATTCGATTGAACCGGTAATGTCTCTGCCTAATACTTGAATACATGGTTTTATTTTACAGTAGTGTCTATTATAATTTACGAAGGCTAATTTTAATGGTTTTATCAACCTGCAGATCATTATTTTCGTCATATACATTAACAACTATATAGCAGACGCACATGATCAAGTTTATTAAGAAAATTGTTTTTTTTCTTTCCTTTTTTCTCTTGTTCTTCGTGATTAAGGAATTTATTTCCTTTTATGCTTATCTGAAAGCGATCGACCCCATTTTGGCATTGGTTTCCCTTAGTCTGCTGGGAGCCCTCACAGTATATTTTGTGGTCATTCCCATCTTTCAAATCTTTTCTATCCCGGTAAATCCATCTCCTACGCGACATTTAAGCATGGAAATGACCGTGATTGAAAAAAGAATGAAAAGATTTAAAAAAAATCAGTTATTACAGGCAAAAGGCATTGATATCCAAAAGCTTCAACCGACACAGGATGATTATGACAAGGTTATCAAAGTCCTTAATAAAGAATCTGAGAAAATCCGCAAGAAATACATCAGTCAGGTTTTTTATAGAACGGGTATAATCCAGAATGGATTACTGGATGCATTACTGATCCTATCTTCCAGTGTAGCGATGGTGAAAGATATTTTTATCCTATATAACGGACGGGTATCGAACCGTGATGTTTGGAGAATTGGTAAACAGGTGTATTACTCTATGTTGGTAGGAGGATCAGAGGCTGCAGAATATGCCACGGAGGAAGTTTTTTCAAAATTCGCATCGGACGGCCTGAAAAGCATACCATTTCTTGATAAAATCCTCAGTTCAGTTGCAGATGGATTGATCAATGCAGCGCTGATGACCCGGGTTGCATTAATTACGGAAAACTATTGTACAAAAACTTATGTCAAAAGTTACCGTGAACTTTATCCATCACCACAATTTATTATCCAGACGGCGAAGAGCATAACTTCAAATATCGTATCAAATATTGGTCTTTTACTTAAAAGAATGGCCAGTGAAAAGACCGTTGACGTACTGTTAAAAGTCGGGAATCCTGTGGGTTATATATTTGAACAAGCTATCGATGCGGCTTTTCCTACAAATTCAACCACAGCGGAATCGGAACTAAAAAAAGGTTTTAAGACCAGCATGAAATTTTTAGGGAATCCATTAGTATATGGCCTGGAAAAATGGGTTGAAAGATCGAGATCGAAGAAAAAAATCCTTCCTGATCCAGATAAGCGCATCTCCGAACCATTGGATTGACCTTACACGTTTTAATTCATCGTTTTGACCATTTCCTTGTCGAAATTCAACATCATATCTTTCAACTCTTCGACAATTTCCGGATGTTTCTTTGAAAAATCATATCTTTCTCCTGGATCGAATTCCAGATTAAACAACTTGGCGGAATCAAGTTCAACAGTTTCAATTTCACGCTTTGCCTGATTATTGATCATCAATTTCCATGGTCCGTTTCGAACGGCCCATAATTTTTTACCAAGAATGTAATAAAATGTTTTTGTCGGAGAGGTAGTATCCCCCTTTAAGAAAGGTAACAGGTTTTGACCGTCGTAAGTCAGATTTTCAGGAAGCGTAACACCAACTAACTTCATAATCGTCATATATAGGTCCATGGTTGTTGCCATATCTGCAGAAACACGGCCGGAAGGGATCACACCCGGGTAGCGAAAAATTGCAGGTACTCGATACCCTCCTTCATAAGGTGTTGCTTTACTTCCATTCAGCAGCCCTGAAGAACCTGCATGATGTCTTTCATTCCCCCCAGCTACCATCCGTTCTGGAACTTCTGACCAAGGTCCGTTGTCACTTGTAAAAACTAAAAAAGTCTCATCTGCGATACCCAGTTCGTCAAGCGTTTTTACAATTTCGCCTGCACTCCAATCAATCATTTCAATAACATCTCCATATAATCCTCCCCGGGATTTCCCTTGGAATTTAGGAGATACATGAACAGGCATATGAGGCATATTATATGGCAAATACAGGAAAAAAGGATTGTCCGTGTTAGATCTGATAAAGGATACTGCTCTCTCAGTATACCTTTCTGTTATCAAATCCTGGTCTACCGGATGCTCAACAGGCCTGTCATTTTCCCATAATGAGAGGGGCACATCCGTTTGAACCCAAGGTTTCATCATGTCATTACTGTAAGGTATGCCAAAGTACGTATCAAATCCATGTTTTGTTGGTAAGAACTCTATCTGATGACCTAAATGCCATTTTCCGAAAATTGCAGTAGCATAACCTTTTGATTTTAAGCCTTCCGCTAATGTGTATTCCGATTCCGGCAAACCATTTTGAGAATCGGGGCCTAAAACAAAATGCATTCCTGACCTGAAAGGATATCTTCCTGTCAGCAGGGCTGCCCTGGAGGGAGTACATACTGATTCTGCAACATAAAAAGATGTTAGTTTTATTCCATCTTCAGCCAATTTATCAAGATTTGGAGTTTTCATTATGGGATTTCCATAACAACTTAAATCACCATATCCAAGGTCATCTGCAAAGAGAATTATTATATTAGGCAACGAACTTTTACTTTTTTGTTTGATATTATCAATACATCCAAGACAAAGTATTGCCAAAAATGAAACTAATAAACATAATCGGGTCATATGATCAAATGTTGTTTAATTGATTATTTCCGGTTCTTTCAGTCGAAAAATTTATCCCGAATTTATTGTTTTGACTTTTGCCCCCGTTTTATTTGCCCATTGATTATATAGACTGTCCAATTCTCTAACAATTTCTGGGTATAAAGCTGAAAGATCATTGAGTTCAGTCCTGTCAAGATCAAGATCATATAATTCCCAGTCCGCATTGATATATCCTACACATTTCCACTTTCCTTTTCTTATGCAAACACTGTTGGCCCATTGCCAGCAGATTATATTATGCCCTATCCGTTGGTTTCCCTTAAAAATTGGCAAAAGGCTTTCACCCTCCATTTCAAGTACTTTGTGACCATTAAAAGTTACAGGATAATTAGCCCCGGTTAATTCAATACAAGTGGCCATTATATCTATCAAATGTCCGGGCTGATCAGTTATAAATGGTGATTTTATCATATCCGGATAATGTACAATAAATGGGGTGCAAATTCCACCCTCAAAATCATGGTTTTTAAATTTGCGGAATGGAGTATTCGTGGCATTTGCCCATGGAAGGTTGAGACTACGATAAGACTCGACAGGTCCTGGAGGAATATCAGGTGTAAACTCGGCAATTTCAGCACACGCTCCATTATCAGATAAAAACATGATAACTGTATTATCCCATTCACCCATTTCCGCTACTTTCTGTAATAATCTACCAATGTTCTGATCCATACGATCAACCATGGCTGCATATACTGCCATCTTCAGATCTTCTTCCTCTTTATTATCAACATCAGCCCATTCGGGAGTTTCAGGATGTTTTGGTGATAAAACGATATCCTTCGGGAAAAGCCCAAGATTTATTATGTTTTGAAATCTTTCCCGCCTTAAACTATCATAACCTCCAGTGTACCTCCCCCGGTATTTATTTATATCTTCAGGCCAGGCATGCAGAGGATAATGAGGTGCTGTAAAAGCGAGGTATAAAAAATAAGGTTTATCTTCGGACTGATATGTTTCAAGATAATCAAGGGCATAATCTGTAAAAGCATCTGTGATATAAAAATCGGGATCTTCCGGTGTATATGGTTTAAATACATTACCGTCAATGGCCCAGGTTCTCGGATACATATGGCTTTTTCTTCCTGGCATAGGTTCACCTGGTCGTCTTTCTCCGGGATTCCAGTAATTCACCGCCCCATCTACGAGGCCAAAATACCTGTCAAATCCCATATTCACTGGCAGATCTGTTCCATGCCATTTACCCGCCATCAAGGTGCGATAACCTGCTGATTGAAGTACCTGGGCAATTGTGACACAGTTCTTTTCGAAACTGCCAGGTTGAGTACCCATGCCTACCTGGTGACTGTATAAACCAGTCATCAGACTTGCACGTGTTGGGAAACATTTGGAGGTATTATAAAATTGTGTAAACCGGATCCCATGATTAGCTAATCTATCTAGATGAGGTGTGCTTATTTCCCCGCCATAACTTCCTATATCTGAGTATCCCATATCATCTGCCAGTATGAGAATTATATTTGGTCGGTTAACTGACCTCTTCTGGCAGGAAGGACCATAAATCAAGATAAAAATCAGTATGATATGAAATATCAGTTTCATCCTATATATAAATCAATTTGAAACAATACTCTGATTCAATCTTAAACTACAGTTAAATATAAAAAAAACCGGACAACAGGCCCGGTTTTTATATTGGAATATTAAAATCAATCAACTATTTGATAATAGCTTTGTAGCTTCAACCATTCTTATAAATTCAGACCTGTATCCTTCCACATCTTTGCCCTTTGCATTTTTAATCCATTCAAGTACTTGCTCATAATTGACTCCCCCTTTGAATTCGGAATCCCTTAGTAACATTCCATATGCAGCTACTCCTGCAGAAAACCTGAAATTATCTGAAGTGGATACATAATCATTCACCATATTATTAATAATCCTGGTAATTAATTTACTTTGATCCTCATCAGGAAGTTTATACCTCAGTTTGACAGTCATTAATTCATCTTTAAACTTTGATCTGTCTTGAATTGTTTGTTTCTGATATTTTAAAGGATCTATACTTCTTGTATATTGATTATTTACGCCCATGGGTATGATTTCATAGAGCGCAGTAACCGTATGGCCTGATCCCAATTCTCCGGCGTCCTTTTTATCATCATTGAAGTCTTCATCTCTCAGCTTCCTGTTTTCGTAACCAATAAGTCGGTATGCCTGAACAATTTCCGGATTAAATTCGATTTGGATCTTTACATCTTTGGCAATAGTAAATAATGTTCCTCCAAATTCATGTATAAAGACTTTTTTAGCTTCCAGGATATTGTCGATATAGGCATAATTACCATTTCCTTTATCCGCCAGAATTTCCATTTTTGAATCTTTATAGTTACCCATACCAAATCCAAGGACAGTTAAAAAAACACCTGATTTTCTTTCTTTTTCAATCAACTCTTCCATTCCGGCATTGCTGGAAACGCCAACATTAAAATCACCATCGGTCGCCAGAATCACCCGGTTGTTTCCACCTTTAATAAAATGATCACGAGCAGTTTGATACGCCAGCATTATTCCCTGCCCACCGGCCGTAGATCCTCCTGCCTGGAGATTATCAAGAGATGATATGATCCTGCTTTTTTGATCTCCGGGAGTTGGAGGAAGTACCAATCCGGCTGCACCTGCATAAACCACAATCGAAACTTTATCCTGAGGCCTTAATTTCTCGACAAGTAATTTGAAGGCGGATTTTAATAAAGGAAGTTTATTGGCATTATTCATCGATCCTGAAACGTCGATTAAAAATACAAGATTGGAAGGAGGTAAATTTTCAGTGGGTAATATTTTCCCCTGTAATCCGATATGAACCAGATAATTCTCCTTATTCCAGGGGCATTGTCCTACTTCAGTATTGACTGAAAATGGATCTTCGTCTGATGGCTGGGAATAATCATATGAAAAATAATTGATTAATTCTTCAATTCTAACTGCATCCTTAGGAGGAAGTTGACTTCCGTTGATGAATCTGCGAACATTACTATAAGAGGCCGCATCGACATCAATGGAGAAAGTTGACAATGGATTACGACTTGGTTCGTGAAATATATTTTCATTAATCGAACTATAATCTTCCGTGTTAAATTCAAGGAATTGCTGGTCATTTACATATCGATTCGTACGCGTTTGGTATCCAACAACTGCCTCACTCAGGGCAGGTTGCATTACTCCTTTGATCTTCTTCTCCTCTGAATGCATATCAGCGATCTCTACAAGTGGTTTTTGAGTAACAGGAACTAAGTAAACATTTATCTTATCCTTATTACCAATGTTTATCTCCTGATCGATATATTCCTGATGACTGAATATAATTTTTACATGTTCCGGATAAATTTGCAATGCATAATATCCATTCTTATCCGTGGATGTTTTAATCGAAGTCCCCTTTATCAGGACCTGAACTCCTTCAATAGGTAATTTGCTGATACTGGAGTAAACCCATCCAGTAATATTTTTCTGTTCCCGGATATTTTGCGTCCAGGCACTTATGATAATTACAATAAAAACTAAAATTATTTTTTTCATGATTCTATTTTTTTTAAAATAAGATGCAGTACAGGATGGAATTCCATAAATTTTCTATGAAAAAATTAGTAATATCAATTAATTTGCTGAATATCAATTTATTATAGTAATAGTCAGTTAAACTCTTTACTAATTATATAATTCTTCATTATTTCGTGTGGATAATAAAATCGTAAATGTTTCGATTTTCCAGATTACCAAAAAGAATCAAATCCGACGAGGAACTTATATTATCATATAAAAGGACCGGAGATATCGGATTGCTTGGTGAGCTATATAATAAATATGTCTACCTGGTGTATGGGGTTTGTTTGAAATATCTCAAAGACAGGGAAGATAGTAAAGATGCTGTAATGGGGATTTTTGAGAAAATCATTATTGAATTGAAAGATAAAGAAGTAAAGAATTTTCAAAGCTGGTTGTATGTGGTCAGTAAAAACTTTTGTCTGATGGAATTACGAAAATCTAAAAAAAATTTAGAGCTGGATCTGGCGGGTAATATTTCTCAAAATATTATTATGGAATCTTCAAATGAATTGCATCTTAATAATAAACTCAATTTAGATTATGAAGAAAGGATATTAAAAAAATGTATGGAAAATCTTAGTGAACAGCAAAGACAATGTGTTCAGTTATTTTATTATGAGGAAAAGTGCTATAGAGAGATTTCTGAAATAACCAGGTACGACTTAAATAAAGTAAAAAGTTATATTCAAAACGGAAAAAGAAACCTGAAAAATTGTATTGAGAACCATCATGCCAGATAAAGAAAATAAAAATACATTTCCTGACAAGGATAAAATCCTTGAATACCTGAAAGGTGGTTTGACATCAAGTGAACGCCACTGGATCGAAAGATTGATCCTGGAAAATGATTTTTTCAGAGAGGTAGTTGAAGGATTGGAATCAGAACATCCTGATTTGATTCAGGAAGATTTGATTGATCTGACTCATGCGATAGAATCCAGGTCATCTTTCACTGATAGGTCAGGATTTAATGTATATAAATTGGCAGCAACCGTCTCCTTATTAATTCTGGCCTCTGCTATTATATATTTTGTAATTAACATAATAATCCATCCTGGTACTAATGAACAAGTGTCATTGAATCAATCTGCAGCAACAGATTCCTTAAAAAAAGAAATTGAAGCCATTCCCAAGGTCAGTGAAAAAATGGAACTTACCACGCAAGAACCTGAGGATACTCCTATCCAATTAGAAAAACAAGCAGAACCATTACAAAAAATCAAGTTGGAAAGTCATGCCGATAGAATTGAAGGGTTAGTTGATTCGATTGAATTAAAAGACAAAAACCAGTTTGTAACAGCTGAAGATTATCAGGAAGATGTATCTGTAGGAGTTCTGACTCAAATTTCTGATGAAGAAAGGGTAAATACTATTGAAATAGAAATAACAAATGATCAAGCTGAAATGACTCCTATATCAGAGATAAGTGATCAAATAACTGGTATAGAAATGCCAGAAGATAAAAAAATACAAAAAAAAGAACGTTCGGGGAGAGCAGTTCCGGCCATAGCTTCAAAAATTGATCCCATTGAATATCGTCCCGAACCTGTTATTGGTTTTGATAGTTATTATAAGTACCTAATAGACAGTTTACAGTACCCAAAACATGCTTTGGATCAACAGATCGAAGGTATCGTTGGAATAAGATTTATAATTGGTAAAGATAGCATTCCAAAAAATATAACATGTACACAATCCATAGGTTTTGGATGTGATGAGGAAGCGATAAGATTGATCAGAGAAGGTTCTAAATGGAGGCCCAAAGCCGTTGATGGTAAAATTGTTGAAGCAGAGGTTAGTCTAAATGTTGAATTTTTTATATCGAAAAAACGCTAATTATCAATTCCAAGGAAATCATCCAACCTGAATTTTTTACGCATTGTTTTTTTACCTCTTGTAATGTACATACTGATTTTTTTCCCATCCTTATAATTAAATAACTGGTAAATTTCATTTAATTCAATATTATCGATGTCAATACCATTGATATATTGAATATAATCATTGTTCTGAATCCCGGCCAGATCGGCTGGGCTACCTTTTAGAACATTTGTTATTTTATAACTTTTCAAATCAGTACCTTCTGCAGCCACAGTCAGTCCGCTCATATTATACCCAAAAGTTTTACTATATTTTTGATTTTTCCTGAGATAAAGTTTTTTATTAAAGTAATCAAAAGTAGCTGTAAATCTTGATAATAATTCACCACCTATTGTACCATTTCGAAATACTAATCCCACAGTGTCAGGGTATGAATCAGGATCAGGAAATGAAGCTACCAGATTTCGGAATCTAAAATTATCAAACGAAATTTGAATAATGGGAGCTATTTTTCCAGATATGGGCCCTCCTAATCCACGTCCGATATCAGATTCGATATATTTATTAGGTACAATGACATTAGCATCTGAATTTTGATTGATGAGCACTGCATGACTGGCTCCTGTATCAAGCATAAATTTCCCATGTATTTCGGAACTATCGGATATTTTAACATCGGCATAGATATATGGTTTGGTATCCTCAACTGACAGGGGTATTTTTTTATACTTTTTTCTGGGTTTGTAATTTTCGGGCTCATGCAGTGTAAGAATTTTTTTGGCATAATTGATTTCAACAACAAACCGGGTGAATAAATCATGTCCAATCAAACCATGCACTTCTGCACCTAAATAATTTCGCAACTGCAGATAATCTTCTTTCAAAACAAGAACTGATTGATCTGTACCAACTACACCCTGTAATACAATATCTACATCAGTTACCACATAAGCTTCCAGAATCACATAGTCTCCAGGCCCATTAACGGTAATTTTCCGGGAATATGGTATTCGTAATACATCGGTGATGTATCGATCAGTAATAATGGATGATCTCACTCCAGTATCAACCACAAAATTTAATGGGATAATACCATTTAATTTGACTGGGACAACCACCAGGTTATTATATATTTCAAACGGGATCTTTACCCGTTTTCGATCTCCGAGTATTTTGTATCCTAAAAATTGAGATAAAACCTCCGCTGGGAAGATCAGAAAAAAAATTAATAAGACGAATAATACAAAATATTGATTAAATCTCCTGTACATTATGTATTAGGTAATATCAGTTTATACCTATAAATTAATCATTCAAAGATAAGGGTTAATTGTCCAATATTAAATTATTTCATTTTGATTCAATCTCAAAATATTACAAAAAGTAATGATTCACACTCAAATAAATACAGGGATTATTTAGTTTAAAATCATTATAAATTAAATTCAGAAGCTACTTAACGTTTACAAATCATGATAAATATCATGATTTATCTACACTATATTTATTTATATTGTAAGTCGGGATTTTTTATAATGAAAGTTTCTACATCAAAACCGTTTCAGATCGTCTACTCCATCTATCAGCATGAGTACCTGGGTTATCTGGTCGAATCCTTTGCTGTGCAAAAAGATAAAAATGGTAAACTTACCCTGCAGAACCAGAATATCTCTTCCGCCAATGCTCCGGAATTTGCTTCAGGTCTTGATGAAAATGATTATCAATTAATAAAGGTGATTGATACCATTCAACAGGATTATATTTTCAGAAAATTTAACAATACCCGTTTAATAGCTGCTGATTATTTCCATAAGATTTATAAGTCGGAGAACCCGGATATTGAAACCCAAAACCGTATCACCCAATTTATTGAAAAACAGAAAGCCAAAATTTTCTCATTAATCAAGAGTAAAATGCTTTTTGAAATGGGTGCCGATGGTGAACCCACATGGAAACCAATACAAGTTCTGGAAGGAAAAGCATCTATTTTGTTTCATTTTATGAGGAATGAAGAAAACACACATTATTTCCCTACTATCAAATACAATGGTCAGAAAATAGAGTTTCAGTACCGGGGTGCTTATCTTCCATGTAAACATCAGGCCTGGCTAATCATTGATGATAAATTATATGGTTTCGATCAGGAGATAGATGGAAGTAAATTACAACCTTTCTTAAATAAGAAGTTTATTGCCGTTCCAAGAAAAATCGAAGAAACCTATTACGAAAAATTTGTTGCTCCTTTAATAGGTTCCTTTAATGTTCATGCCAAAGGATTTGATATAGTAAAATTAAATTATATTCCTGTTCCGATATTAACATTTTATGAGGTTGCTACAGTGGAAGAACCAGTGGCAGCAAATGGTAAATCATATGAAAGTTATGAGCAGGAATCCAATGAGGTGATCACTATCGAGTTATTTTTTAAGTATGGTGAATTTAAATTCCCGGCAAATCTGGTTCAAAAAGTTAGTGTGAAAATTAAAAAAGAACAGGATCAATATACTTTTTTTAAGTTACCCCGTCGATTAGACCAGGAGAATAAGATCTTATCATACATAAAAAACCTCGGATTTGATTTTATTGGATCTGGGAAAATTAATCTTCCTAAACTAAAGGCGTTTTCCTGGATTAATCAGAATAAATCCGCCCTGGAGAATATTGGGTTCATCATTGAACAAAAAATAGTTCAGAATAAAAAATTTTTCTTGGGCGAATCATCGATATCAATTGAAATAAAAGAAAATATTGATTGGTTCGATATTTATGCCAACATTAAATTCGGGGATTTTACAATCCCCTTTAATGAATTGCGACGGATCATATCTCTAAAGGGGAATGAAATTACACTACCAAATGGAGAAATTGCTGTCATTCCTGAGAAATGGTTGATTGAATATTCCGAATTATTTGCTTTTGTTGAAGACGGGAAAACAAGAAACGGAAGTCATGTATCGATGAAATTGAAGAAACATCATTTAGCCCTGGTAAGGGACCTGGAGAACGGTCAACTCGCCAAGGTTTCGATGGATCGGAAGCTTGATAAGCTGCAAAATTTTAAAGAAATCGAAGATGTAAATGTTCCGGTATATTTTAACGGTGTATTAAGGCCTTATCAGCTTTCTGGTTACAATTGGCTTCATTTTTTAAATAAATATAATTTTGGAGGATGTCTGGCTGATGACATGGGATTGGGAAAAACAGTACAGACGCTTGCACTTTTGCAGGCTCATAGAGAGAAAAACATCAAACATGCATCCCTTTTGGTCATGCCAACATCTTTGGTTTATAACTGGGAACTGGAATCTAAAAAGTTTACGCCTGATTTGAAGATACAGGTTTATATGGGAACAAATCGAAACAAAGATGTCGCTGAATTTAAAAATTATGATATTGTCCTTACTTCATATGGAATTGTTCGATTAGACATTCAGATATTAACAAAATTTTATTTTAATTATATTATTCTGGATGAATCTCAGGCTATTAAAAATCCGAATTCCAATATATCAAAAGCTGTACGTAAACTTAAATCAAAATACCGGCTTATTTTAACCGGAACCCCATTGGAAAATAGCACAATGGATCTCTGGTCTCAAATGAATTTTATTAATCCTGGGTTATTGGGGAACCAACACTTTTTCAAAAATGAGTTTCTTACACCCATAGAGAAGAAAAAAGATGAACTTAAGACAAGGAAACTAAATACCATCATAAAACCTTTTATCCTGAGGCGACATAAATCACAAGTTGCCAAAGAACTTCCTGAAAAGGTAGAAAATATCAAGTACTCAGTGATGACAGAATCGCAGGAAGATCGATATGAGGAAGCAAAATCATTTTACCGTAATAAAATTCTGGATGAAATTGAAAAGAATGGCGTTAAAAAATCACATTTTATACTCTTGCAAGGCTTAACCAAACTACGACAGATTGCCAATCACCCAAAAATGATTGATGAGAATTATAAAGGTGATTCAGGTAAACTTGATGATGTAGTACAAATGATATCCAATGCCCTCAGTGAAGGGCATAAAATTTTGATTTTCAGCCAGTTTGTCAAACATCTAAGTATTTTATGTGAGTATTTGAACAAGCACAAGATCAAATTTGCATATCTTGACGGGTCAACAAAAGATCGTGAATCTCAGGTACGTAGTTTTCAGGAAAACGAAGATATTCACATTTTTATGATTTCACTTAAGGCAGGGGGCCTGGGTCTGAACCTTACCAAGGCAGATTATGTTTTTCTGCTTGATCCCTGGTGGAATCCGGCTGTTGAACAACAGGCCATTGACAGGGCGCATCGAATAGGGCAGGAAAATAAGGTCTTTACATATAAATTTATCAGTAAAAATACTGTGGAAGAAAAAATCATTGCCCTGCAAAAAAGAAAGATAAAGCTTGCTTCAGACCTGATTACAACTGAAGAAAGCTTTTTCAAAGAGCTATCTACAGAGGATATTCAGGCACTCCTTGAATAGATTACTTATAGATACCTAAAGTATCAAATCACCAAATCTTTCGTTAAATCCCTTGATCCCCTGCAATCCTCCTGTATGTATTGCTAAAATTTTTTCCCCACGCTTGAAAGATCCTTTTTTCAAAAGATCAAAAATTCCATACATCATTTTTCCAGTATAGATCGGATCTAGAGGAATCTGAAACTGTTGTTTAAATTCATTGATAAAATTGATAAGCTCGATGGAATATCTGGCATAACCACCAAAATGATAACCAGTTTCAAGATGCCAGTTAAGATAAACTTTCTCATTATAGGATCTTATTAAGTGAGATATATCTTTTTTAAGAAAATCACCATTTTTGAGAACCGGGAAACCTACCACATATTTATTAGCATCCAGGCCAGCCAGGATACCGGCCATGGTCCCACCGGTACCACAGCATACCGCAAAAATATCAAAATCTACATCCAGTTCCTGTATTATCTCCGTACATCCCCTTACAGCTTCTACATTCGAACCGCCTTCCGGCAAAAGATAAAATCGCCCAAATTGTTCATTCAGTTTTTTACGGAAAAGCTCGCTATTTTTTCCTCTGTATTTTTCTCTCGATACATAATGGAGCTCCATTCCCTTCGAAGAGGCAAATGATAATGTGGGGTTCAACGAATGATATTTTTCCCCCCTTATAATTCCAATGGTTTTAAATCCATGCAGGACGCCAGCTGCTGCAACAGCATATAAATGATTTGAATAAGCCCCCCCGAATGTGAGTAAAGTATCGTGACCTTCCTTCCGGGCACATTCAAGATTATATTTCAATTTCCGGAACTTATTCCCTGAAATATGAGGATTCAGAAGATCATCTCTTTTAATAAAAAGCCGTATTTCTTTTTCCAAAAGAAAATCACTTTTTATTTCCTGGATCGGTGAACTCACAGTTTAACGATATGTTAAATACATACAAATAAAACAATTATATAATTGAAATTTTTTGTCTCTTCTGGATAGTATTTAAAAATATGTTATAGATAATGTTTTGTTATAAATAATGCATAGAGCTGAAAGGTCAAAGTTGAAAAAAACCGCAGTTGGATCGGGGGCGTTCCTGAGATTCCTGAACCTTACGAAGGGTGGTGTAAAGGGAATTATGAATTAACCAGTTTCCTGATTCACCAAAACTTAATAACCCAATAACTCCCACGCGGATTAATTTTATAAATGATTCATCCGTAAAAAGACTTCATTCTTAATCCTGGAAAATCTCAACACCTGGGTAAAATGCACCCCACGCAAAAAAGAATCCAATATAGGAAACAGGTTGGCTTAACCGCTTTCCAAGTTTCGGACCTTCCAGTGATTCTCCAAAGATATTCCAACGATTACCTTCTTCATCCAAAAGTATCACTTCGCTATCCTTGGATATTGGTGATAAGCCCGTGACCGGATCACCATCTATTGTTCTCGTATAAAAAGCAACTATAATGTTTTTGTTATCTGATCCGACGATCATAAGGTTTTCACCATTAAAATTGTCTTCAACTAATCCAACACCATCTGATGGGAATGATCCAAATTGATATATTTTGGCATTTCCGTTTATGATAACCCCAAGCACGCGATCTTTAGCTGGTATTCGGGTATCTTTGGGAGACACAGGAAATAAAAAGAATTCATTATTGGTTTTATAGGATCCGTATGGATATACACCATAAGTTCTACTGTGTCCGGTATTTCTGGATAAAACTTTAGTTTCCGGAAAAAATTCTTTCCAGGTGCCCCAGGTTGTCTCCACCACTTGAAAGATATCAGTTTGTGTCCCTTTTAATTCTCCGTGAACGCAATCCAGACGCATTTGAGACCAGTTGGAATTAGTAAGCCTGTCGTATGGTATCAGATTGGTATTATACAGTAATCCACTGACTCCAAAGGTAGTTGTGGCATTATTGATATTTCGGTTCCAACCAATACCTGTACCGGTAAGTGGACAATACGTAATGGCAATTTTGGCAGTATTAACTTCATCATTCACGATTTCATGCCAGTCGAGTATTTGATGAGGATAGGCGCGGATATCATTACCTGACTTAAAACCAATAATCAATTCATCATCACGTAGATATGTTGCAGAAGATCCTGGAATCAACTGTGGCGATTCGAGCGCGGGAATACCATCTTTACCAGGGCCGCCATCAAAAATTTCATCTTGTGGTATGGCCCAAACTCCATTATTCCCAGATAACCCACCTCCGCTGTTACCGCTTCCGGTGGGAATATTATCGTTATCGTTGCATGCAAAAACAAAAAACCCCAACAGGGCAAGTAAAGAAATCCTCAGCTTTATCATCTTTCTATAGTTTTATATTACGAATATTACTTTTCCTTGATATAGATAAAAAAACTCCAATGTTGATTCGATAGGTAGGAGCCAACTGTGTGCCTTTAACATAGGTATATAAGGGTATATCTCCTGATAAATTGATCGCAAAGGAAGGTTTGATGAACCAGGATGTGCCTGGCGCCAGGAATACAAACCGACCGCCTGTATTGGGTAATACAGACTCGTTAAACTGGTCTACGGTTTGGTTTCTGAATCTAAAAGTGAGTGATAAGTCGAATAATTCAGTGCCAAGTTTCACCTTATCTGCAATTGATATCTGGGCCAGTAATTCGTTGCCAAACCGGTAAGATTGACCATTAAAATAATCAGGATTAGTTCCTTTAAAGCTGTACACAACTGAAGAAGAAAATCCCATCGAAGGCCTGAATCCAAAATTCCGATTATAAAATCCATATAAAAGAAGATCCCAGGCCCCGCTTCCGGGTTGTAGATCTGCATTCAAGAGTATGCCGTCTTCACGGGTAAAATCCGCTCTTCCTGTAGGGATCTTAGATCCGCCACCTGCCAGTAAATTTTGCCGGGAATCGGCCGGATCGGTAATCCGGTATTTAAAGAGCATGGCCAGATCACCGATCCCAGATGTTGTTACAAAATCAGTATTACCAAATTGCCTGATCGTTCGTTCCTGAGTAATATAGGAGAAGAACACATCAACTGAAATCCTTTCAGTAATTCCATAACCTGCTTCCAACAATATTGATCTGGTAAACCTTTCCCTGGAATGATCATTTAGTTTATTGCTGCCTTCCTTTAATGTCTTTAATACATTTTGATCATAAGATATGCTGAATTGCCAGGTACCTTTATTCCCAGGTGGCATTCCAAGATTTGATGACAGGGGAACACCCCCGGAACAGCAGGTTTGTGCTTGAATAATTGATAAGCTGCTCCCCAACATTACCGTAAAACATACAATATATCGAAAAATTCTCATTCATAAGTTTATACGAACTGGCACCTACCTGGCCTATTATTCGAGATACTTATCAAGATAAATGCCGTTAAAACGACATTAAATTTTCTGAAATATATCATTGTTAACATAACAATTTAATCATATGAAATCCATAACTTTAATAACACGTTATATTCTTTCTTTAACAAAACTCTGGAAAGGAGGATCTCATGAATAGATTTAATATTTCTTTGATTTTATTGACGCTAATTTCAGTACTTCACAATACGGCCAGAACACAGTCAATGCAATTAAGTGAGGTAATTATTATAAGTGCCTCTTCCTTTAAAAAAAATATGGATAGTGATGCTCTAAAGACCTTTTTCATCAAGGAGGTTACTCCCACCTGGAATTCCGGGGCACCTGGAACCAATCTGTATTTACTGCAGGCAGACCGCGGTGCTGAAAATGGTGAATTTCTCCTGGCTTGTATGGCAAACACCCAAAAAGATCGTCAAAATGCTCTAACTTCAGGGAGTCCGTTTACAGATAAAACCTTCTCATCAGTGGTATCCCTGTCTTCCCAACCATCTGATTTCCTCTCCGATCCGAAAAAATTCACGGAATACAATCTGATTGGCGCTACTGAATTAGGTCCATTGCCGGAGATTGATATATTGGGGATTCATTATATTCAAGTCAGAAAAGACAAATCTGAAGCCTTTGAGATCTTTGTAAAGGAACAATTGCATCCGCAATTATCCCAACTGTTACCAGATATGGGATTATTCTATTACAAAGCAGTGGCTGGCGAGTACAAGGGATCCTATATAACCATTTTTGCTATTAGTTCAGTGAAAGCCAGGGAAAAATACTGGCCAACAGGTGCATCTGAAACCGCAGCAGTTAAAGAGGCCTTCCGACCATTGAATGAATTGGCCCGTGAGCTTGAAACTTATTTAGTAGAAGGCTCTTATCTTTTACCAGAATCAGGTGGTGCGGCAGCTTATTTTGAGAGCCTGAAGTGGACTGATTTTGTATCGGTGAAATAATAGTGCTCAAAGATCACGTGTGAAATACAATATCTTTAATATTTTCTTTTCCTCCTTTTTGTTGTTGTACTTACACCTAAAACTCCTAAAAATCCCCTTACAAGTTCACGAGCTAAAGTTCTCCCAACCTGACGGACCATTGTATTTTGGCTAATTGTTTCGAAAGTACTTTTTTCCGATCGCCTTCTATGTATTGTATTTGTTTCTTTTCTTATTTTTTCTTGATGATCCTTTTTCCCGGCCGCTTCTATTTTCTCTTTTAATATTTCATATGCAGAATCCGCATCGATGGTATCCTCATATATATCGATCAATTCAGAATTATTTAGCAAAACATCCATTTCATCTGGAACCAGGATATCCATACGGGTCATTGGGGCACGCAGATACGTAGCTGCCAGGGGTGTGGGTATACCCTTCTCGTTTAACGCAGTTATTAAAGCCTCCCCAATACCCAGTGATGTTAAAATTTCATCGGTCCTATAAAATTTTGATATAGGATAATTCTCTGCGGTTTGCTTAATTTCTTTACGATCTTTCGCTGTAAATGCCCTTAGAGCATGTTGCACTTTCAAACCCAGTTGGCCGAGGATTGTTTCGGGTACATCCGTTGGATTTTGTGTACAGAAATAAATCCCAACTCCCTTAGAACGAATAAGTTTTACGATCGCCTCAATCTGGTCGGTCAATACCTGTGAAGATTCCCTAAAAACAAGATGTGCTTCATCAATGAATATAACGAGTTTTGGTTTTGGACTATCACCTTGTTCCGGAAATGAAGCGTATATTTCGGCCAGCATACTCAGCATAAAGGTCGAAAAAAGTTTAGGCCGGTCCTGCATATCAGTTAATCTGATGATAGAAATAAAACCATTCCCTTGTTTATCGATCCGCAAAAGATCTTCCATATCAAAAGAGGGTTCTCCGAAAAAATCTTCAGCTCCCTGTTGCTCCAGCTCAATGATTTTTCTTATGATAGTATTGACTGTTGAAGATGAAATATTTCCATATTCAGCCCCAATTACTTCTTTTCCTTCCTTGATTGAATACTGTAATATCTTTTTAAAATCTTTCAGATCTATTAAAGGTAATTTATGATCATCACAGTATTTAAAAATGAGAGAAATCACACCTGATTGTACATCATTGAGATCAAGGAGTTTTGAAAGCATCACCGGACCGAATTCAGTGACAGTTGCTCGCAATCTGACTCCCTTTTCATTCGAAATGGTCATCAGCTCAACCGGCATTGCCTTTGCTTTGTAAGGGAAACCTAACTTCTTATGTCTTTCAATGATAAAGTCTTTTTCTTCACCCGGCTGGGCCAATCCACTCAGATCGCCCTTCAGATCCATTAATAAAACAGGAACGCCATTTTCAGAGAGCTGCTCCGCAATAATTTGTAGGGTTTTTGTTTTTCCAGTACCTGTAGCTCCTGCTATCAGACCATGCCTGTTCATTGTTTTCAGAGGTATTTTAACATAGCAATCGGGCACACATTCACCATCAAGCATAGCTCCACCCAGTAAAATACTTTCTCCTTTGCAGTAATAACCTGTAGAAATGTCTATTTGAAATGATTCTTTTCTATCCATTGTTCGCTTTAATAAAACCTATAAAAATAATTGAAATCGATAATTAAATACTTCCTGAAAATTAACTAAAAGATTTCAAATTAAATTAATGTATTTTTTGAATCATACTATAATGATTACCAAATTGCCCAATCCCAAAATATATTTTCTTGCCTATGGAAATAGTGTACCAAATAATTATCGCCAAAATTATGGCTGCTTTTTAATGGATATTCAACTGGAAGATAGTCTTTAATTAATAGCTATAATAAAGATCTGAATACTGAATCTATATAGCCAAGATCTAAATATAAAGTTTTGAAAATCATTCCAAATGAACTTTCCGGAGAAATAAAAATGGTAATCTCTAAATTTTAAGCTGTAGCCAAATATTACCATCCTTTCATTTCATGATGAATCTTTTTTATCAAATCCTTTACTTCATCAACATTCAGAACATCATGAATAAAAATAAGCCTTTCAATCAATGCACTTACTTTTCTGTAAGGTGAGGTGGAGCCATCCCAGTGCTGGTAAGCAAATTTATCCGGCTGGGTTGTTAAAAAATAACGGACATCTTCCTGAGGAAAATCACTGAAATAACCTTCAAGATATTCCAGCATCTCGGTATATACTTCCTGGTGCTTTTCAGGCATGGATTGATACACTTTTTTATACATTGGTTTGAGCCAATCCCATGTTAAATTCAAAAGGACTTTATTTTCTAAAATCGGAAACAGCACTTCTCTCTTAAATAATTCCCAGGATTGAGTACCCGTTTTAAGAAAACTGAAATTAAAGTCAAACCTCCCGGCTAAAGTTCCTTCTCCAGCACATACTTTTGGTAACATCTGCGGATATCGGTAATATAGATATGGTGCCCACCTTAAAGCTTCCAGGTGAAGGGATATAAAATTCCCGAGATCTAATGAATCGAAGGTTATACTGAAAATGGATGAATCGGAATTTTCACAGGGGAAACTTTTCAATATTTGCTGCTCTGTTGGGCAATCTTTAATGACATCTTCGGGCCGAATAGGATCAAATGTGTACTTTAATACTAAATCTTTCTTACGATTTATATGTATATAACCAAAAGAATCTATTGTAGAGACATAGGTAATCCCATTAAAAAAACTTCCTGCTTCCTCAAATCTGGGTGTAATGTAAAAGTTTGAATCAGCATCAATATATCCGAATTCATTAAAAATCCTGATCCGGGCCAAACCTTCTGAAAAGGGACCTAATTCATCAAACAGGATCTCCTGTGAATCCAGTATTTCTCCAGTTGTATTGATATTAAAATAATTGCCATGATATTTTACCAGTGTTTTACCTTGCTTGAAATATCCGGCCTTTTCAAACTGAGGAGCGATCACAATCTGTCCGGATGTATCAATAAATCCGTAACCAGAGGGTGTTTCTATTTTTGCCAGTCCTTCTTTAAAATCTTCAATTGAGGCTGTTGCAGGTGGTATGAATAATTGTTGATTTTCGGTGAACAGATAATTATTTCCTTCTTTACCTGAAAACCATAATACTCTGTTTCCTGATACAAGCGGTTGAATCCTGTTAAATTCTATGGGAAGTATGGTGTCTCCCTGAAAATTAACCACGCCAAGATCACCTTCGAAAATATAATTTTTTTCTGTTGGGAAATTATCAAAATGAAGGTATCCGGATCCATTTCCTACAATTGCATATTCAGGAAAATACTTAAAAACGATTGTAAAATCAGGTTTAAAAATGATTTCCCCCTGATGGCTTATCAATCCAAACTTTCCAGAAAATTTCACTTCTCTTCGATCAATATCGTTTTTCAACAATTCATATTCCCCGATACCCACAACCGTCCATAAATAACCTTCCTTAAAATCTTCAACGTAATCAAATTGAGGATCGATCACAACACTGTCACTGATGTCTTTATAGCCGATCTTCCCATCTTCTACAAAAGGATAAATGTTAACCTGCGCATTCATGGGGAAAGCCAGGATAAATAATATCGCATAAAGAAGAAATTTTATGAAATTTATTGTAGGCAACAAATTCATTTATCTTTTATAACTATTGTTTCACCAGTGATTGCAGAACGACGGGCAGCATCCAGTATTTCAACCACGATCAGGTTATTTTCAAGGGATGATAGATCTTCCGGAAAAACTTTGATATCTTTAAGAATTACAGCAGAAAAATAGGTAAATGGATCATTTAGCGGAAAATCATTATTTTCTGTTTTAATCCTGGTTTTACTTTTATCTACAACTAATTCCATGTCGTACTCATTAAACTGATAGAGAGTACCTTCAGTACCATAGATATCCATATCCTTTCGGTGCATTGGCCAATTCCAGGACGCCTGGATGATACCCTGTGTCCTTGGATAAGTGAGAATGATAGTTGCCTCATCATCTACATCCGGATAAATATCTGGTTTTATTTGTTGTGTAACAGCTGTTACGGATAAAGGCTTCTGATTTTTCATAATCTTGGTAATCAGGTTGGCGCCATAGCAACCAAAATCAATCAATGCACCTCCTCCATTCAAAACAGGATCGGTGAGCCAGACAAAAAATTCATTGTTAACCCCAATTTCTCTTGGTCCTGGATGCCCATCCCTCACCACCACTTTCCGAATATCACCAATGCTTTTTTTAACCTGGATTTCCTCCATAACCCGGGATGTAGTGCCGTACCAGGTGGTCTCATAATTAGTTAGCAGAAGAATATTATTTTCCCTAGCAAGACGGGCCATTTTTATTGCGTGTTTTTTATTTACTGCCATTGGTTTTTCAACCATCACATGAATACCCATTGGAGCACACTGCTCTACAACTTCCAGGTGTTCGAAAATTGAATTAAAAGCCAATATGGCATCAGGTGATGTTTCACGGATCATATCCTCCAGTTGCTGAAACCTGACTTTTTCCGGAATATTGTATCGCGAAAAAAGTCGTTGTACCAGCGTGTCATTTTTTTCAGCAACGCCAACGACCTCATAATTAGGTCCTTCCATTCTGCTGAGGATCCAGTTCACATGACCGTGTGTCAATCCAGCAACTCCAAACTTTACTTTCCTGTTTTCCTGTGAATATCCATAAATCTGGATCAGGAAAAATAACAACAACAAAAAGAATCTAGTCAATGATATTCAGGAATTATTGATGATGGGTTAAAATACACCTACTCAAAATAACTGGCAAGAAAATCAGCGTATATATTATAAAGGAAATCTATTTAGAAAAGTGATCCCGGAAATTTTTTCACGTTGATGAAGATCAATGCTATTCCGGAATCAACTGAATTAAATGGTGGTCACAGGCTTTCTTTCAACTTGTTTAATTCTGATTCATAATATGAGAGATAAACCTTTTGGTCTTCAGGCAAATTTTTAATGGCGGTTTCCCAGTATTTTATGGCTTTTTTCGTTTCACCGATTGCCGCAGAACCCCTTGCCAGACCCACGTTGGTGGTAAATTTATCTTCCGGGTGCATTTTGGCATTTTTCTCAAAAACTTCCATTGCTTTCTCATTTCTACCAATTGTAATTAATGACCTGCCATATTGATGAATCGCCATAACGGTGGCCGTTGGATGTTCAATGGCTTTATCCATCACCCAATCAGCTTCTTCTGTATTGTTCATCGTATTCAATACGAGAGCTTTTGTCTGCAGAGTCTGAAAATTCTCCTGGCCAATAAAGGGTGCAGATATAGCATTGTCAGCCCAGATTAATGCCTCATCCAGGTTAATTTTATTATTGGCACAATAGGTGGCAGCCTGCACCCAGCTGAGATAACTGAATCCGGGTGAAGATTTCAATTCTTCTCTGATCTTTGAGATATATAGCGAATGAATATCAGGAACCTCTATTTTAAATGGAACTTTAAGATTTTCCCATTCAAGGAAAGCTGTACATGAACCTAATTGCCGATCTTCAAATCCATAATTCAACCATTCAGAAAATTCAGATTCAACTGGATTTACTTCAACTCTTAATGCGTCTTCATCCGGATTATAAAAAAAACTTCCCCAGGATGAATAATCTTTCGAAAATATCAAAGTCCAGGACCCGGTTTCATTGGGAATGATGTGAATTCCGTAATGACCTGAAGAAAGTTTTTGACCTTCAATATTAATATCATGGGAAGCGTAAAAAACTGTGTTTTCATTGGCTCCTGCCCGCCATGGGGATTCTTTGGCTGTTCCAAATCCCAGATTGACCATACCCCATGGTACCAGTTGACCCCAGATTTTGCCTGATCGATCTTCACCATTTGGGCTGGTGACATCGGGGCTGTTATAGGTGATATTAACTTTTACGAGGCCCATCCATTGGGAAACACTCGCTTTCTGGTTTTCACCACTGGGTGGTAAAGTTATGCTTTGTGCGATAACTACTGTTGAAAAAAGACAACCAAGCAGCAATAAGGGGATTTTTATATTCGTATGATTCATGATTTATAGTAAATTAAACGTCAAATAATTTTTTCCAATCTAATTTTGTAATTTCCAGTTATTTATAAAATGTTTTTTAGTACTACTGGCATATATAAATTACAAACGGTCCTGGCTTTTTGTATGTATCTGAAGCAGAATTCTCTGGATCTGTTTTTTGTGCCTTTTGATATGTGCATAAAAAAATTGCAGCATATGGTGCAGGGTAAGCTTCCCTACTGCTGGATGTTTATAAAATTCTTTCTGAAACACGTCAAGGTCCATTTCTTCCAGAAAATTTTTCATTTGAGTTCTTGTTTGTCCCCATTCACGAATCAATTCCGAACCTGTTTTATCAGGATCGAAAACAATCACCCTTGCAGGAGCTTTCAAGGGGATTGGGAACCACATAAAAAATAGTAATAACCATGACCTGAAATCGGTAATAAATGTTTTTGGAGGTAGATTCTGTGTATATTTCCACTTTTTTCTCAAATAGATCAGGGAAAGATTTTCTGACATAACAAGGTGTTGTATTATTTCCAGAATATGCCATTTATTATCAAACAATCTGTAAGTTATTACATGTTTATCCAGATCAGCTACGGAATTAATTATATCCATTTGCTGCTCTTCCAGTTTGTGATATAAATGTAATGTTTTGGGGGGCATCATAGGCTAATATACTTTAAAGGATACCTAAAGAAAGTCCTTTTTTTAATAAATATTGGGCCATAAAATATTTTTTAATTTATTAATAGTTGCCATAATTTATTTTTTCTTAATTTATGATCAAGTTTCAAAAATTAAATATTAATCATGAATTATTCAAATGCACCTTTCGAACCTACAATCGGTGATTGTTATGCTCACGGTTGGAAAATGATCTGGAAAAATTTCCTCGAATTATTTTTAATTGGTATCATCGCTGTTCTTTTCGGGCTTCCAATAAATGGTCTTACACTGCTGGCCGGTGAAGATTTTCTTTATAACAATGTAACCCTGTTTATCCTGCCAGTTTTAGTATATGGACTACTGGTACTTGCTCCGTTAGGTTGGGGTGTATATTATGCATTCCTGAAAGCTGTACGTGGTGAAAAGGTTGAAATTAAGGATATGTTTGCCTTTACCGGTAATTACATCAATGTAATATTGGCATATATACTGATGAGTTTTATTATCGGGATCGGACTGTTTATCCTGATCATCCCGGGAATTATTTTTGCCTGTAAGTTAGCTTTTGTGCCTTTCCTGGTAATCGACAAAAAAATGGAAGCTGTGGAAGCTTTGAAAACCAGTTGGCGTATGACCGAAGGCTATGCTATGAATATATTTCTGATCGGGGTTCTGGCCATATTCATTACGATTGGAGGTTTGATCGTATTTATTGTTGGGGTGATTATTGCTGCGATGTGGATATACTCGGCTATCGCTTCAATTTATTATGCGGTCGATACAAAAATTAATCCAGTTGGTGATGTACAAACTGAATCGGAAGTATCCTGATTATTTGTTATCAGTTTTATAAAATTATTCGGGCAAACTAAAAATAAAAATCCAGTCACCCGGGTGATCCGAGCGACTGGGTGAATCACTCGGAAAACCCAAGAGACTGATTTGAATTTAAATAAGGTTACAGTCTTTTTATTCGAATATTCCTGAACCAGACAGGAGCACCGTGATCCTGTAATGCGATGGAACCTGTTTTGTATTTATTCCATCCGGAATATTCAGGCCATTTGCTTGCTTCATACCGCTGTTGAAAATCTTCGCTTCCTTCTTCAAATTCAACCGTCAGCTTTCCGTTCAGCCAATGTTCTACATGGCCATTGTTGTAAATAATCTTTGAAGAATTCCATTCCCCGGCAGGATTAAGTGTTTTATCTGCAGGTGCAGCATACATATCATAGTTAGAGCCTGCCTTCTGTGCATCCGTCAGTTCACCCTGCCAGCCACCATCATCCAGTACCTGGTATTCAGGTCCTGTATCATAAGCGTGGCTATATTCCGGTGACTCTACAACATGGTATAAAATACCACTATTCCCACCAGGTGAGATTTTCCACTCGACTTCCAATTCAAAATTACCGAACTGCTCAACGGTGATCAGTGAACCTCCCCATTCGCCACTTCCTTCACCCAGTCCTTCCCCTTCAACAAGAATGGTTCCATTGTCCACCTTCCACAGCGGACCGATTTCATCAGCGTTGTACCTTTTCCATCCATCAAGATTTTCTCCATTAAAAAGAACAATCCATTCTTCTTCAGGAGGTTGCTCTTCAGTAGCTTCAGCCGTTTGTTCCTGACTCTCCTGTCTGCCACCTGAACAGGAAATAAACAATGGAATAAACAGCATCAAAACAATTTTCGAAATGTTAGATTTTGTTGTCTTACTCATGGTTAATTTTTTTATGTTAAAAAATCGATTTAAATATTATAAAAATTTAAAATTATCCTATTTTATTTCCTTAATCATCAATTGAACATTCGTGATTTTTATTACTTTTTCCAAATCCGGTTCCAATCTACTATTGAAATGCTCAATCATAAATTATTTAAGACTCGAATTTAATACCATACATTCTAACAGTGTAAATAATTTCGGTTTTTTTTCATTAATTATCTGAATAACGGGTGTATTATCCAAACGCAACCAGAGATAAAACACCACTTGAATAGAGAAAACATTAAAGAATTTCTTCATTCTTGATTAAGTTGATATATTGGATTGGGCTCAGTCATTTTTGCGTGGGTTCTCACTTGCCAATCTTTTAATAACGTATGCAACTCACGTACTATCCCGGGATATTTTTCTTTGATATCAGTAGTTTCACTAATATCCTTCTCTAAATCGTATAATTCCAGGTGACCATCATCAAAAAACTCTATCAATTTAAATTTCCCTTTTCTGACAGCACCAGCAGGAGTGCCTCCCTGGTTGCTATAGTGGGGATAATGCCAGTAAATAACACGTTCAGGAATTAAGTTCTGTCCCCGTATCACCGGAATCAGGCTGACACCATCCAGATTCCCCGGCGGTAAACCCACAAGATCCAATAAAGTGGGAAAAATGTCAGTAGCAGTTACTGGAATATCCGATACATTTCCATCCCTGATCAGATCTGGATTCCAGATGATCAAGGGTTCTCTGATACCTCCTTCATACAAATAACCCTTGCCTGCTTTCAAAGGATAATTAGTGGTTGCAGGTGTATTTTTCCCCTCAAATACAGATAGTCCACCATTATCAGAAGTAAGTATTATAAAAGTATTGTCATCAATGTTCAATTCCTTTAACTTGCTGATTAGCTTTCCTACATTTTCATCCAGGCTTTCCACCATTGCCGCATATTCGGGATTTTTCCATCTGGAAGTAATCATAGTGGCTTTTTCTTCATATTTTCTGACTATTTCCGGTTTTCCCTGGATGGGAATATGGACTGTATAAAATGGCAGATAAAGAAAAAAAGGTTTGTCAACATGGTCTGACACAAACGAAATGGCTTCTGAAACTAACCTATCAGTAAGATATTCACCTTCTTCGCCACCTTCCTGAAGATGAGGAACATGTCTGCCTTCAGGATCGCCGTAAGGATAAAAATAAGAAGGTGGTGATCCCCATTGGCTACCGGCAATATTAAGGTCAAATCCCTGGTCTAGGGGCAGGTATCCTTCTCCACCCAAATGCCATTTTCCAATATGTGCAGTCAGATACCCTGCTTGCTTCAATTTTTCTGCAAGGGTTACTTCACTCAATCTCAACTCATGTGAAAATTCGGGGACCTTTAATTTTTTATCGATTTCCAATCCTCTGTTAAACTGCCTACCCGGGATCCAGTCGGTTATATCCACGTTTACCGGATATTTTCCGGTCAGGATACTTGCCCGTGTGGGTGAACAGACAGGACAAGTGGCATAAGCATTTGTAAATCTGATTCCACTTTCAGCCAGTCGATCTATGTTGGGTGTCTCATGAAAATCATTCCCATAACAACCCAGATCGGACCACCCCATATCATCCACGACTATTAAAATAATATTGGGCTGGACAGGAATTTTTTTACAGGCTGAAAAAATCAGGCATATTAGAAATATTAAAAAATATTTATACATATTTTATTTTTTATCATTACCTAAAAATATAAGTGTTGGATTCAAGGGATACCTTCCAAAATCCTCACCATAAATAGCGAGACCACCAGCCATGGATTCCGGAACATACAATACGATCTTTATTTTTTTGTTTTTTAAAATTTCAGGAATCATGTTCACAGGTACAGGAGCCTCTACAAGGAATCCATAGGATCCTGCTTCACGCAATTTCCGGTCTTTTAATTGTGCATGCCAGGATAAAACACCGCGATGATCAGCAGGATCATCCGGGAGATAAACTTCCTTGATAACATGGTCATTGATATATATCCTAACGATTGATGGGAAAACATCTTCATCCGTCATCGGATAAGCATTTGGATTTAAACTTGGATCATGGAATCCTTTACCCCGCATATAATCGCCCTGCACTTTTCCTGTATCGTCCCGATCCTTGCCATAAAGCTGCTTTGCGGATAGTTCTACAATGAAAGTAATATTATCAACCTGCCGGGCTTCAATTATTTCGGATATATCCAATTCATAAGTAAAATGTCCATATCCTGCACCATTAATTTTAAGGCCATCAAGAATATTCCATTGTTTAAGCGACCATTGTTGATCGATAAAACTCGCCGGATCAAATGTAAGACTAACCGATTCTCCATTTTCTGAAACTGTTTTTTCTTCCGTATCACTTATTACCCTGAAGAGGGAGAAATTTTTATTAATTATCGTACCACTATTGGTTTCTAATTGTAAATGAAGGGTCACCAATCCTTCCTCTTGCGGTACTGTGATTAATAATGGATCGATATATCCTGCCTTCCAGGGTTCGATTTGAACCATAATTTCTAATACCTGCCCATATTTTTCCTGTCCGAGTTTATTGATCAATTTTATGAAATATTTTAATTTCCCAGATGTGCCGGGGATATTATCAGTAAATACAGATAACCAGACCGGTATTTCTAAAGATTGACCTGGCTGTACCTCCGTCATTAATTCCAGATCTGGAGTTACCTGTATATAGCTGTGCAGGTCATTAAGTTTCATGCCATTGAAGGATTCCAGTCCCGTATATTTTTCAGATCTGTCGTATCGATAGTATCCGTTCCATTCATTGATGACATCATGGTGTTCCGTATACAACCATCCTCCGATTTTGGGATATTTTCTAAATGCATTGATCATTTTATGATAGTCCCAGCTCCAGTCAACATCACCGGTACTTCCAGCGTAACCCCATACGTTTCCACATTCACTATTGATATTGGGTTGGTTTGATTGTCTATATCCTTCTGCAAAATTCCAAGCAGAGCCGGGGTAAGTATTATCTGAAAATTCACGCAGACGATCATCCCAGTTGTAACCTGGAAGGTAGGCATGCCAGGTATTCAAATCTGTTTTTACATGATCATAATTGCAGGCGCTGTTATCTTCAACCAGCCTTGAAGGATCAAGCTCCGTAGCCAGCTGATACATGTTTGTCACCCACATTTGTGTTTCAGGCAGATAGGATCTTTGTTCACCTCCATTTTTAGTAAAGAGGCCCCAGGTTTCATTAAATAGCACCCATGAAAATATGGACGGGTGATTATAATCTCTTTTGATCATTTGCCTGAGTGCATATTCGATTTCCCTTCGCATATCGTTATCAGGTTCACCCCAACTGTTCGGAATATCAGCCATGATGAGCATTCCCAGTTTATCCGCCCAGTATAATTTCCTGGGAATACCGATTTTCACATGTATCCTTTGACCATTCAATCCGATTTTTTTAGATCGTATAATTTCATCCCGCATAAATTCATCGGAAGGGAATGTATAATAGCCTTCGGGATGATAGGCCTGATCAAGGCTCATTTGTAAATAAATCGGTTTGTTATTCAATGATACATAGGGTATATCTGTCCCTGGAAGATTTGTCACACCGATCTTTCTGAAACCAAAATAAGTATTTAGACGATCAATGGAAATATTGTTTACTTCCAGATTTAAAGTAACGTCATGAAGATAGGGATCATCAAGTGTCCATAATCTTGGTTGATCCAAAGAAATTTCAAAAGTAAATTCTTTTTGACCCGGACTCAATTCTAATCTAAGAATTTGAGTATCCTTCTCACTATGCTGAATTTGTACAACCAGATCAGTCTTTTTTGTCAAATCGTCCGATAAAGCACCTTTAATAGATAACCGGTTCAAATCTATATCAGGTGTGAAATGTACATGGTCAACATAAATTTCTCCACGTGCCTCAAGATAGGGCGTCTGCCATATACCCCGCGCATTTCCGTAACCCTGTTTACCATAAAGCTTAAAAGCATATTCGGTATCATCTACTTTGATCACTAGCTTTTGCTTCTGCCCATACTTGACCCATGACGACAATTCAAATTCAAAAGGAGTATATCCACCCTTATGTTCACCCAGCAGCTGCCCATCCAACCAGGCTTTAGTATTCCAGTCAGAAGCTCCGATCACAAGAAAGATTCTTTTATTTTCCCAGTCTTCAGGTACTAGAATATCTCTTTGGTACCACCCGATATCCGCTGAATCCGGAATTCCCGACAATGGAGAACCCCAGGGGAATGGAACCTTTATTTTCCGATTGAATCTTATATCTGTTTGAGCCCATTTATTCTGCTCTCCCTTATTGTCTTTGTCAAATTGAAATTCCCAAGCCCCATTCAGATTGATCCAATCCTTTCTTTGAAAATCTGGTCTGGGATGTTCCGGTAAAGGAATATCAGTAAGTTGTGCAAATAACGAAGATCCAAGTGTACCTAATATAAGCGCTAAAGCTATGATGCGTACGATATTCATGACAATGTGAATTTTATGATGTTGTAGTTTACTGAAACGTAATAATCCGGTTAAAATGATATTTAAAAGTTATTCTGGGTTACTCAGTTAAATTAGTTTTAAACGATTCCAGGTAAGTGTGACATTTATCTTCATCTAAACATTCCACGGTACCAAATATATAAGAATCATGCCAGAGGATATGGATATCCCCGTTATATCTATCCTCTACCATCATATTGCCCTCCTGAAGTATTTCGTTGTCCTGATCGGCGAATTTTAGATAATTTTCAAGCATTCGCTGGCAATCATTCTTATTCTCACCAATTAAAACAAATAGCTGAAATGATTGATCACCACTTTCATATACTGAAGCATATGCATTTTTTAAAAAGTCAAATCCAAGAAAATTTTTTGCAACATACATTTCAGAATTTGGTATTTTGTTTACATCCGGAAACTTACCTAGTATCTCTGGAAGGTGTGCATCTTTATCCAGGTTTTTTGCCAGCCCCCTTGCCAATACTGTTAAGGCGATGGTGTTTTCGCCTTTTAAATCATAACCATGTAGTTTCACATAGTATTTCCCACATACCATATTCAATATATCCTCTATTTGATAGGCCTG
>Ga0209536_100000180_pt1 | contig 97351 bp, 103 predicted proteins | sample DeeMarSeWOR28_12_FD_187461 | JGI IMG/M metagenome (GOLD analysis project Ga0209536, IMG submission 187461) | Marine sediment microbial communities from White Oak River estuary, North Carolina - WOR-2-8_12 (SPAdes) (version 2) | ecosystem: Environmental > Aquatic > Marine > Intertidal zone >... | reverse complement strand
TTTTTAACCGTAAATTATTTATATAAGTTCTTTTATGTCACTTAAAACTATATCGCAAAGTATAAAAATGAAATAAGGGGGATCACACCAAATGATGCCAAATCCATCAAAAAAGAGAAGAGAAAAGCCAAGTATTGAAGAAATTACTAGATGTCCACAATGTAGTAGTACACATTTAACAAAGGACTATTCTAGAGCAGAACTTGTTTGTGAAGATTGTGGGCTTGTAATAGATGAAGATTTTATTGATCATGGACCTGAATGGCGAGCATTTGATTCAGACCAGCGTGAAAAGAGAGCACGTGTTGGTGCTCCAATGACCTATACAATTCATGACAAGGGTCTTAGTACAATGATTGGTTGGAAAAACCGTGATTCATATGGTAAATCTATTCCAACTAGAAATAGAGCTCAACTATATCGTCTAAGAAAATGGCAAAGAAGAATTAGAATTTCAGATGCAACTGAAAGAAACCTTGCTTTTGCTCTTTCTGAACTTGACAGAATGGCATCTGGAATGGGCCTTCCAAGAAATGTAAGAGAAACTGCTGCAATGATTTATAGAAAGGCAGTTCTAAAAAATCTTATTCGTGGTAGAAGTATTGAAGGAGTATCAGCTGCTGCACTTTATGCCGCATGCAGACAATGTAATGTACCAAGAACGCTTGATGAAATTGCTGGTTCTTCAAGAGTATCAAGAAAAGAAATCGGAAGAACTTATCGATTCATTGCCCGTGAACTGGGACTAAAACTTATGCCAACCTCACCTCAGGATTATATATCAAGATTCTGTAGTGAATTAAAGCTCAGTGGAGATGTTCAGTCAAAAGCTATTGAAATTCTAAAGGATGCTGCTGATAAAGAACTGACTTCTGGGCGTGGACCAACTGGTGTTTCTGCTGCTTCAATTTATATAGCATCCATTCTTTGTGGCGAACGAAGAACTCAAAGGGAAGTGGCTGATGTTGCTGGTGTTACCGAAGTTACAATCCGAAATAGATATAAGGAACTTGCAGAAAGACTTGACATAGATATTATTTTATAATTTTTATGACAAGATGGTATTCTGAAAGAAAGAATGAATATTTTTACAAAGAAGCAAAGCGCGATGGCTATCGATCTCGATCTGCATTTAAACTAAAGCAGATTCAAAAAAAGTTTAGAATTTTAAAAGAGGGCAATATTGTAATTGATCTAGGTGCTGCACCGGGTGGTTGGAGCCAGGTTGCAAAAGAAATTGTTGGGGAAAAAGGAACGGTTCTTGGTATTGATCTTTCCCCAATTCAACCTATTAAGGGTATTACTTTTCTTCAGGGGGATATGACCAAAGAATCATCATTAAAAGAATTGATTTACTTAATGGAGGAAAAAAAGGCAGATGCTGTATTATCAGATATGTCTCCAAATATTTCTGGTAATTATTCAGTTGATCATGCTAGAAGTATTTTTCTATGTGAACAAGCTCTTATTACTGCTTCAACTTTTCTAAGAGTAGGTGGTAACTTTTTATGTAAGGTTTTTGATGGTGAAGAGTTACCAAGATTTATAGATGAAATTAAAAATAGATTTGTAACTATAAAAAAATTTAACCCGCCTGCCTCAAGAAAAAGTAGTTCTGAAATTTATATCATAGCAAAGTCTTTCAAAAATAGTAAATAATTATGAAATGTTCAATTAAAACCATAGAAAGATAGAAATATTATATGTATGATGTTAACATTAATCAATATTTATGACTAATCAACAAAAGGTTTAAGACCTTAAATGTGATTAACATATGTTAAGACTAAATATAGTAAGTATTAGAGTTACAAAACGAAAATATTATATATATACAAATAGTAATAATTATAATAGGGGAAAAATAATACCACGAACTAATTCGGGTCTTCCGAAAAATGCGTGGGAGGCTGTTAATGATTAAACAATATTCCAAGCTAGATGATTTCTTCGATGCAACAAAATTTGACATTGAAAATAAGATTAACACTGTTATTTTAGATGGCGAGATTGTTTCAATACTAAATGGTGGGAAAAGATTAAGATCACTTTTGGCAGCCCTTGCTTTTAAGGCATGTACTCGTGGTAAAGAAACAAATAAAGCATATCAAAGATCACTTGAAGGGTCAGTTAGTATAGAACTTGCCCATGGAGCTTCTCTTGTTCATGATGATATAATTGATAAGGATTCAACACGAAGAGGAAAAGATGCTGTACATGTAAAACAAGGAATTGGAAAGGCAATTTTAACTGGCCATAAAATGCTTGTAAAAGGATTTGATATAGCACTTAGTCATGGAAAGGAAGTTGCAAGCCTTTATGTTGAATCATGGAATAAGGTTGTTAGCGGTGAAATAGACGAAGTAGATTTTAATAAAAACGCTCTCAGTTTAAAAGACATGTCTACAAAGTCTCAGATTTTTGAAGCTTATAATAAAATAATTGACCTGAAGACAGCTGTATTGTTTTCTTCAGCATGTAAAGCAGGGGCAATAGAAGCAGACATGAAAGGCGACATCCTAAGGGTTTTTGCAGATTATGGAAGAGAAATTGGTCTTGCATATCAACTCGCAGATGACCTAGTTGATCTAGCAAATGGGGAAATGATAGATAGTGTAATTATTCCTCTACTAAACAAACTTGATGACAAGGCAGCAAAACTAAAAGCCTTGAGAAATTGGGAGATAAAAAGAAAGTTTTCAAAGCACAAAGATAAAATCAAGAATCTTTACATTGAGGAAATTACAAGGCATATTAAAAATGCAATAGAGCTTAGTAAATCAAGTCTTATACCCCAATCAAATTATAAGATAATGCTTAACGATGCACCCACATATATCATCAATAAAATGCTAAAAGAGATAAACGTTACAATTTAAACTACTTCTTTTGTTATTTCTGCTGTTAATTTTTCTGAATTAATTTTTGCAAAATATAGTTTGGTTACAGGTCTTGTAAGATAAATTACAATACCTATGTCAGTTAGGAAAGAAAGAACTACTGTAATAAGACCTACAACAGACCACCAATCTAGAAATAGGATTGCGTTTACCATAAATGCGGCAAGCATTATACCAAATATTATAAGAAAAATTGTAGAGATAATAACACCTGTTGTCCATGCCCAAGAATCAGCCCTAAATGTAGCATAAGAGAAAATAATAAATAAAGAAGAAAAAACAAACCAAACAATTGTAGATATTAAATAACCAAAATGAACCGGATAAATTAAGGCTTGAAGTTCGGTAGTCCATTCAGGAATTTGTATCAAAACAATAAGTGAGTATATGCCCCAAAGGACAAAAATGCCGCTTAAGGCAAGCCATAATAGAACTAATATATATATTGTTCTTGGTCTCTCACTCATAAATTCTCCCTCTTAACACCTAAATTACAGATTTAAAAGAACTACTTATATTTTTCTTCTTATTCAGATATTGGATAATCTTTTTTTATAATTTTAAAAACAAAAACAATTAATAAAATTATAAATGAGCATAAAAATAGATAAAAACTAATTCCAGGACCCCAACTGCATGATATGGCTTGATAGATATCCTCCCCAGGGATACTGATATCCAAATTGTTACTACCATAAAAACTTCCAACTGTTGCATTTGCCATTTCAGAAGTTGCATAAGTAAATATTCCAATTGTACCAGCAAAAATAATTAAAACAAGAATCAAAATTAAAAATGAAAGTTTTCCTCTTATATATCGTTTTAAAATATCTGATATAAATATTAACAAAATACCAGAAATAATACCTAAAGGTAAAAGATCAACAACATACTTATACTGTTCATCAAGAATTGTTACCTCTCCTGCTGTTACATTATTATTTTCTGTCAAAGTAGTCATTTCTGCAGGCATCATAAATAAATTAGAAGATGTTTTAATATTATATTCAGAAGATTTTCCTTCAATTGACCACCAAGGAGAAACAATAGCAATCATCGCAAGAACAATAACTAATAATTTCAATAAAAGAAGAATATTTTTCTTTTTATAAGAAAAAATTAAAGCAAAAGCAAAAATTAATATTGCGAAAGCTATCACAACATAAGGAATTATTGGTTCACTTTTTGTTACAACAGAATAATCCTTATCAAAGGAAACATCAACCTTTCTCTGAGCTATCAATTCTTGATTTTGATATATCTTACAATTGTACATTCCTGGAGGAATATTAAATAAAATATTTCCATTATTATTTGAAATACCCTCAATTTCTTTTTCTCCCCTGGAAAATATAACCCTTGCATCCTTCAAAGGTTCTCCACGGACATTTAAAACCTTTGTAGTAATATTAAACAATGCAGAAAATACAATTTGGATTTCTCCATTCTCACTCTGAGGTAACCTGATATTTTCCTCACGTTTATATGTCTTATAGCTTATTTTTATTGTGTAGTTCCCAGGGTAAATATCTGAAAAAAGATATTCATCAGAAGACAATTTTATTGCATTTAAAACAACTGTTTTTTCAAAATCTTTACTTGTAAGAGAGACATCAATTGGTGCCTCAGGTGAGAGGTTCCAGTCATCTTTTATTAAAGCTTTCAAGTCATATAATTTAATATTAAATTTAGACAAATTATGAATTGTAATTTTTTCCTTTACCTCAAATTGTCCATAGTTAATTTTTAAAATATAAACGGCAGGAAAGAGTGCTTTAAATATATAATTTCCATCGGTTGTAGAATTTGGTTTTATTGTTACTGGTAACTGCATTTCATCACTTGTAACACTAAGATCCACTTTAAAATCTGGGATTTTATCTTCAGAATCAAAAATATTGATTTCCAAATCATGAGTATCAAAGCTTAAATGAACTCTTTTTGGTAAATATTGTCTTATTCTTCCTAATCTAATATTTTGGTTATCTATAAAAAATCCTTTATATGTGGTATTTAGAGTATATTTACTACCAATACCACAAGGTGCTTTTATTAGTGCTTTACCACTACTATCAGTAACAGATTCTGAAATTACTAATTCATCATCGAGAAGAGTTAGTTTTACATTTTCAATTCCATTATCATTTTGATTGTCAACAGAAATACTTATCTTACCTTGATGTTTACAAAATATCCTTATTTTTTCATCCTTGTTTAAATCAACAATTCGATATCCAATAAATTCTTTCTCATCACTAAAGATTGTTTTTTCAAGCCATACCTTAACTACATATTTCCCAGAAGGAATATTTGTAAAAATAATTTTACGAAAAAAAGAAATGTTCTTCCAATCAATTTTAATATCTTCTGTTATAGGCACTCTATGTGTTTTGCAATAACCAATAGATTCTCCATTTCTAATAAGTTCAACAGTAATCTGCGGGCTTCTAAGAAGTAATGTAGAAATTCTATATTTTAACAACAATGATCTTGGAAGATGTGGATATACAGTCAAGACATATTTTTCAACATCTTCCTCTTCATCAACTACATCTTCTACTTCAGGTTGGTAGCTGATTAGCTTTTGATAGAAATCTGCTTCCTTTTCAACCCCGGGATAACCACCATTCTCGGTCGTGAAATATTCAGCATCGAATTCAACAATATAGTCTTTAGGTATGATTTCATCATTTGGTTCGTGTGGTTCAAAGGCATTTCTCATTATGTATAATTCTGCAATACGACCGTCTAAACCCGGATATTGAATACTTTTTGCTTCAAATAATTGAATCTCAATTCCATTACGTTCATCAGTTCCAGATTTTAAAACATTTGTTGAATTAAAAATAACACCGTGGGCTTTTCCAGATTCACCATAATCAATAGATAACCAAGGAATACTACCAAGATCATAATCATCGCTTTTATGAATAATTGCCTGCCAATCACTATAATCAGGATATTGATCAAAATTATGTGATTTTACTCTTTCTTCATCACTATAAAAGTGTAAGTAAGGTGGAATTTCGCCAAAGTTCAATTCATCAATAGTACTACTCTTAAGACCTCCACAAGATAGTATTATATAAGCTACATCAATTTCTTCACCTTTTGGTAGAGGATAATTAATTACCTCATGCTTTACATGAGTATATAATCGTTTATCCTCAGTTGGACAAAAATAATATTTATAAATTACAGTTGATCTTAGAAGGCCATTTTCAGATTCGCTTACTATTCCAAATTTAACCATTAAATTTCCATTTACAAATAATTGTTTTGAGATAAACCGTTCAGAAGAACTTATCCCACACCATTCATCGTCTTTATACCACCAATAATTAAAACCAAATGATGCAACTTGATCACCATTATGCGGCAATATGTCTTTTGCACCTTTTTTGAGTCTTGTTACTTGTTGAGATACTTTATCACCTAGAACTGTTCCCTCCTTATTTACTGCATAAATAATTTCTTCTCCCTGGGTGATTTTAAAATATGATGATTCAAATCCTAAGCCTTGGATCGGTTCGTATTTGTAATAAGATTCATCGATTTCAATACGTTTTTTATAATTTGGTCCAGATTTTGATACCTTATCATAATAAACAAAGTACTTCTCTTCTCCATTTGCTTGTTCAGGAATAAGAAAAACAAGGTTGCATGAATTTAGAACTTCATTATTATCAAAATCTAAATCATATATCTGAGAATCAAGTTCAATAAATATATCCTCAAGTTGAAAAACCACTCTTATTGAATGCTCAACTTCATTTTTTGCCCAACATGTATTATTAAAGTTTATAGGAATATCAATTGGTTGATATTTTGCATAATTATCACTTGTGTCTATTGGTATAAAAATTTCTTGCCTATATGACCAGTTTTCATTCCACCATGGTGATTCTTCGGCTCTTGAGATATTTGGAATAAATACAGTAAGTAAGATATTGAACAGAATAATGTAAACAATTAGTCTTTTCTGCATTTGGCTGTATAGCCTCCCACATGTTTTAGTTCAAAGGTTAGATTAATTATATTATATTATTATATTAATATTCTTCTGCTTCCTTATAAAGATATTATTGTACAACTCTTATCAAAAAAAAAGATTATTAGTTTTTTAAAAAATTATTATTCTTTTTGTAGATGTAAATCATAATGCCTATTACCAAAATAATTATTAAAATTAATAGTCCAATTAATAAGTTTTTAACTAGGACAGATAGTATAGCATCAGCAAAATATGCTATAAGTAAAGTTCCAATAATTGCACCTATTGATATAGCAAAGAATGTATTCAATGGTTTCATACCAATTAACCTACCAAGAATGGATCCAACAAGACCTCCAGATCCCTGAAATGGAACCATAACAAATAGTATTATACCTACGAATCGCAAAGGTTTAACCCAGGCATATTTATCAGATGAATTCCTACCAATTTTTTCAACTTTTATCATAAAATTCCCGATTAAAGGTATCTTTTTAGCAAGATCATAATTCCATAGTAAAAACAAGGCAACAACAATATCAACAAATGCTATTGTTAAAGCCATAATCAGGGGATTAATTGGAGGAACATCTATAAGTCTATTAATAAAAGGAATAGTCATTTCTCCACCAGCGACTCCAATAGGAATTATCGACTCTTTACCTAAAGGTGGTAAAAAATAAGCAAACATTAAAAAAAATAATTTTCCAACGCTTTCCTCATCGACAATTAAATATAACGAAAGCATGCCTAATATACAAATTATAAAAGGTAGAAAAAACTTAGTAAGCCCAATAATTATTTTTACTATTGTTTTTTTCATATTTTTTTCTCATAATATTATAGAATCTAAAGTTAATTTCGATATAATTATAGTGTAATTAAAATTGCTGCATGATCCTTTTCATAAGGATTTAAATTAAGTCTATTTAGGATTTTAAAACCACTTACTTCAAGCTTGGAAGAAACAAGATCAAATGCTTTTTTTGGTTCAAAAGAAACATCTATACTTCTTGCCTTCACCATTATTATTCCAAAACCATTTTTCTTAAGAAATCTATTAGCATTTTCAATAAAAATTTCTGCTTGATTTCTTTGAGAAATATCCTGATATATAATATCAACAACAGGTACAATAAAACTGTATCGATCTGGATGATTAGCATCCTCTAGAATTGGGATTATATTTTTTCTTTTTTCACATACTTTTAATAATTTTTTAACCGCTATTGGAGAATTTTCCACTGAATATATTGTACCATCTTTTAAAATATCTGATATATGACTAACAGTTGTGCCTGTTGCTGCTCCTAAATATAAAATATCAGAGTTAGGTTTTATTCTAATAGATAAGCCATTTAATAATGCTGCTGCAAGTTTACTTCTATAGGGATTCCATGATCGAAATATTTTATTTTTATATTTTACAAATTTCTCATTATAGACCTTGATTCCTTTACAAGAATCTGGATTCTCAGTAAATATTTTATTTTTAACTTTATAGACTCCAGGAATATCTGTTGATTTCATTTTCTTATGTTATATGGTAAGTATGATAAATGTTTTGTCGAAATCCTTAAACTATAGTTATGTTATTCACCTGGTCGATATTTATGTTAATTCAATCACCTTTAAACCCTCTTCAGAAAAAACTTGGAGCAAAATTTATAGAATTTGCAGGTTTTGAGATGCCTATTCAGTATTCATCAATTAAAGATGAGCATCTTACAGTTAGAAGAAAAGTAGGTCTTTTTGATGTTTCACATATGAGCAATGTATGGATTACTGGAAATGATGCTGAAAAGCTTATTTCACTAACGACGGTAGAAGATGCTTCAAGAATCAAAGATTGCATGAGTCAATATACTGCAATTCTTAAAGAAGATGGAACTGTTATTGACGACACTATCTTTATGCATCTTGGTAACAAATATATGATAATCCCAAACGCTGGCATGGCTGAAACTGTTACTAAATGGTTAAACAAAAAAGCAGAAGAGCACAATATTTGTGCAACAGCAGAAAACGTTTCAAAAGATTATGTGATTTTAGCAATTCAAGGACCAAAATCTAGAGATACACTTCAAAAACTTACTGAAATAAATTTGAAAACAGTTGGATTTTTTGGTTGTCAATATATTGAATTAGCAGGTGTTAACTGCATTATTTCGCATACAGGTTATACTGGTGAACTTGGATATGAACTACAAATTACACCTACAAATTTAGCAGAAGAATTGTTTCAAAAAATCTTAGATGCTGGAAAGGAATATGGTATAAAACCAATAGGTCTTGGAGCAAGAGACACTTTAAGACTTGAAAAAGGCTTTATTTTAGCAGGAAACGAATTCAAGGGGGGAAGGACACCACTAGAAGCTATAATGTCATGGACTATTAACTGGGACCATAACTTCATTGGAAAAGAAGCATTATTAAAACAAAAAGAAAAAGGAGATTATGAAAGACTTACAAGTTTAATCTGTATCGATAAAGGTATCCCAAGACCGAACTGTGAAATTAAAAAAGATGGAAAAAAGGTAGGTACAATTACAAGTGGAACATTATCACCATGTCTAAATGTTGGAATAGCAATGGGATATGTTCATCCTGATTTTAGAGAAAAAGATAGCATTCTTGAAATACAGATTAGAGATAAACTAGTAAAAGCAAACGTTGTTAAACCACCAATTGTACCAAAAGATTGGGCTATACAAAATTAGAAAATATTTTTATTACCTTCTAAAATACCATAATTTGATAATATGGGAGATGAAGTAAGAAGCAATTTAAAATATACTGATAGTCATGAATGGATAAAAGTTGACGATAAGATCGCAAAGGTTGGAATAACCGATCATGCTCAATCAGAACTAACAGATATCGTTTTTGTAGAATTACCTGAAATTGGTAAGGAAATAAAAAAAGGTGAAGAACTCTGTGTTGTTGAATCGGTTAAATCAGTATCTGAAATATATGCACCTGTTTCAGGAAAAATTGCAAATATAAATAAAAAACTTGAAGATGCTCCTGAAACAATAAATGAAAGCCCTTATGATGAGGGATGGCTTGTAGAAATAGAAGTAAAAAATGAATCAGAGCTTAAATCATTACTTGATGCAGATGCCTATAAAAAAATGATATGATGTTTAATTTTTTTAAAATTAAATTAACTTTTATTTTTTTGACATTTCAGTTTCTTTCTCCTTATTTATATGGAGAGAATTTTTCAAAATTTATTCCGAAATGTTCTTATATTGTTTAGTACATTCAAGCATTCAGGCGGAGAGATGGGATTGCAAGTAATATCAATTTAGTTTTTTTAAAAAGCGGTGTTTAACACCTCCGCCGCCTCCCCCATTTAATTTTTATACTAATCACTATCTTTAATAACATTTACTTGTTTTACAGGGTCTGATTCAATGAAACTTTTACTAATTCATAGCGATTATATTGAATACGAAGTAAAGGATAAGGCGATAAAACAACCTGAAGAGACAGAAAAAAAAACAGATAGACTTGAAGAGGCTCTAACTGCTTTTACTGCAGTTGAAAAAGTAGATGAAAAGTCACCTAGACAAGCAGTTGTTGATGCAACTGCTGAAATTGAAAAAACAGCTGAACAACTTAAAGTAAAAAACATAATGTTATATCCTTATGCTCATCTTTCTCCAGACCTTGCTAGTCCAAAAAAGGCTCAGGAAATATTAATTGAAATTGAATATGAGTTAAGAAATAAAAATTTCAATGTAAAACGTTCCCCATTTGGCTGGTATAAAGCTTTTAAAATTTCTTGCAAGGGTCATCCTCTATCTGAACTTTCCCGAGAAATTATCCCAGGGACAAAGGAAGTTGAATCATTAAAAAAGGAAAGAAAACTAAGTTCTTATTGGTATATTTTAACAGACGATGGAACGCTTCATGATGTTGGAGAGTTTAATTTTTCAGGTCATGATAATCTAAAGAAATTTTCGTTTTATGAAAAGGAAAAATCAAGGGCAGTTAAACAAGAACCTCCTCATGTTAAATTAATGCAAAAATTAGAAATTGCAGATTATGAACCCGCATCTGACGGGGGGAATATGAGATTTTATCCAAAAGGTAGGTTAATTAAAAAATTAATTGAGGAATATGTCACTCAAAGGGTAATTGATTATGGTGGTCTTGAGGTTGAAACACCGATTATGTATGATATGGATCATCCAACACTTTCAAAATACTTACAGAGATTTCCTGCCAGACAATATCAAGTTGAAAGTGATAAGAGAAATTTCTTTCTAAGATTTGCTGCTTGTTTTGGACAATTTCTAATGGCTCATGATGCTACAATTAGTTACAAAGATTTACCACTTAAAATCTATGAATTAACAAAATATTCATTTAGAAGAGAACAATCTGGAGAACTTACTGGACTTAGAAGATTAAGAGCTTTTACAATGCCTGATGTACATGCGTTCACCTCTGATTTGGATATGGCAATGGATGAGTTTAAAATAAGATTTGATTTGAGTCTTAGTGTTTTAAAAAATATTGGAATTGATATTTCTGATATTGAAATGGCCTTAAGAACAACTAAAGAATTTTATGGAAAAAATAAAGAATTCATTATTGGTCTTGTAAAAAAATTCGGAAAGCCAATTCTAATAGAATTGTGGGATGATAGAATATTTTATTTTATTTTAAAATTTGAGTTCAATTTTGTTGATATGTCTGAAAAAGCATCAGCATTAAGCACTGATCAGATTGATATAGAAAATGGTGAAAGATATGATATCAATTTTACAGATAAAGATGGAAAACCAAAACATCCCTTGATTCTTCATTGCAGTCCTTCTGGTGCTATTGAGAGAGTAATTTATGCTTTACTTGAAAAGGAAGCAATTAAAACAAGTAAAGGACAAAAACCAATGCTACCATTATGGCTTTCTTCTACTCAAATCCGTTTCATACCTGTTAAAAGTGATTATATTAAAATGTGTGAAAATTTCATTGAGGAATTTGATAATAAATCACAATATGTCCATATTAGAGCTGATATTGACGATAGAGATCAGAGTGTTAGTAGAAAGATTCGAGATGCAGAAAAAGAATGGACACCAATAATTATTGTTGTAGGTGAAAAAGAAAGTAATAGTAAAACATTTACACCACGTTTTAGAATAAAAGAAATCGGTGAGGAAAATCAAACTTATAAATTAGATGAAATCTACAATTTAATTAAAGACAAAACATCTGGTTTTCCTCAGCAAAAAATTCCATTTAGAATTCATTTATCTAAGAGACCAAAATTCAAATATTAGTCTTATATTTGGGGAGCTCTTAATTATGATTGAAAGAAAAGAAATACAAAAGCTTGTAGATACATTTGATAAATCAGATATAACAATTGGTGTTTTAGGAGGTCACTCTGGTCTTGATGTTTGTCGAGGGGCTAAAAAACATGGTTTTAACACATTAGCTGTTTGCCAAAAAGGTCGTGAGAAAACCTATACAAAATATTATAAAACAAGAAATGACGGTAGAGGATGCATTAATGAAACAATTCTTCTTGATAAATTTTCAGATATAACTAAACCAAAAGTCCAAGAAGAACTAAGAGCTAAAAATACGATATTTATTCATAACAGATACTTTTGGGTATATTTTGATTTTAAGGATATTGAGAACAATTTCATGGTTCCAATATTTGGTTCAAGAGGGATGTTGAAACTTGAAGAGCGAGACGTTCCTAAAAATCAATATTATTTACTTGAAAAAGCTAGAATAAGATTTCCTAAAATTGTAAAGTCTCCAAAAGATATTGACAGACTTGTAATTGTTAAAGTCAATGAAGCGATAAGAGGTTATGAACGTGCTTTCTTTTATGCAATTGACTATAAAGATTATAAGAAAAAATCTGAAGAACTTCTTAAAAAGAAGATAATTACAAAAGAGTCCCTTGAAAAAGCAGTAATCGAGGAATACGTAATTGGCGCTCAGATAAATTTCAATTATTTTTACTCTGTAATTAATGATGAGCTTGAAATTATGGGAACTGATACAAGAAGACAGACAAATCTTGATGGTCTTATCAGACTTCCTGCAAATGAACAGCTTGAGGTTCTTAAATATTTGAAACCAAAAATCATTGAAACAGGTCACATTGCAGCAACGACAAAGGAATCAATAATTGAAAAGATCTTTACACTTGGTGAAAAGTTTGTTAAGGTTACAAAAAAGGAATGTCCTCCAGGAATAATTGGTCCCTTTGCACTTCAGGGTGCAATTGCAGCAGATAGAGGAAAGGAGGAAATGGTTGTTTTTGATGTTTCAATGAGAATACCTGGTAGCCCATTGACTCGTTTTACACCACATTCAGGTTATCTTTATGGTGATTCAATTTCCTATGGTGAAAGAATTTCAATGGAAATTAAAAAGGCTGTTGAATTGAATAGGTTAAAAGATATTGTCACATAATCATTTTTGTAAATACCTAAATTTCCTTTATATTAATTAAAAATTAGACATTTATATTTTATTTTTAGTCATTGTAACATTTAATTATCCAACAAAGCATGATAACGGTTAACATAATATTTATATATATTAAACAGGATTTGAAAATTTAGAGGGAGAAGAAAATATGAGTAAAAAACCTGTATTGTATAAGACGCTTGTGTTTGGATTTATAGTTCTTTTTATTGGAGTTTGTGTCCAACCATTTGTTGTTACAGTTCAACCAGTAGGAAAAATTTCCAATGAACCTGTAATGCAATCTACAAAAAATAGAGCATTATTTGATCAAAAATCTTGTGGTGTGTGCCAGTCCTCATTCAACCAATATTGTGAATATATGTGTGGATTCAATGTATATCCTGGTAATGGTGAGATAGTTTGTTTTCCGTTTTATGATCCTTCAGAGGTTTCGTCAACATGTACGTTTGATGTAACTTTATTATCTGGTACATATGGTTGTGATGGTATATGGTATGCAACAGAATACGAAACTGGTATATTATATGGTATAGATCCTTTTGAATGTAATATTTGGTTAATTGGTGGCGGTGGTGTCAATATCTTGGATCTAGCATATGACCCTATAACTTATTACATGTATGGGAGTTCAGAGGACAATTATCTCTATAAAATTAACCAATATACAGGTGAGCAGGAACTAATTGGTCCTTTCGGTGGCGGTGTTGGTTATATGATTGGAATGGCATTTGACGCCGATGGTGTACTCTATGGATGGGATCTTACCCAAGATTCACTTTGGATAATTGATACTGTAACTGGAGAAGCAACTCTAGTCGGTTCATTAGGTATTAGTATAAACTATGCTCAAGGGGGTGATTTTTGTAGAGTAACAGATGTCTTGTATCTAACTGCTTATACAACTACTGGACAATTGTATGAATGTGATGAGGACACTGGTACATGTACTCTTATTGGTACCTTACCAGGTGGAATGGAAATTGCTGGAACTATAATTATTCAAGATTGTACATATTATCCAGCGCCACCTAAAGCTCCCACAATATCAGGTCCAGATAATGGAGTGATAAACCAAGTATATAATTTTACAATAAATACTACTGATCCTAACGATGATGATATATACTACTATATTGAATGGGGTGATAACACTAGCAGCGGATGGATTGGTCCCTATGTCTCAGGTGAAAAAATAATAGTCAATCATACATGGTCTGAACATGGATTTTATGAAATAAAGGCAAAAGCTAAAGATTTTTTTGATTTAACTAGTAAATGGTCAGAGTCTTTTTTTATTGAAATTATCAAAGGACCAGAACTTATGATAGATTCAATTAAGGGTGGATTATTCAGGGTTAGTGCACAAATTAATAATATTGGTGGTTTAGAAGCAAAAAACGTTAGTTGGAAAATCACACTCGAGGGGGGCGCATTAATAGGTAAAGAAACAACTGGTTTTGTAAATATTCCTCCAAGTGGATACATTACAATTTTTTCAAAATTTATATTTGGATTTGGACCAACTTTATTAGCAATATCTGCAGATATGCCTGAATCTTCTGATTCAGAAAACAGAGGTGGATATGTTTTATTGATCTATATTCATGTAAATATTGGAGGTAAAAATAAATAAGTATTCAAAAAACCTCCTTGCTTTTTTTTTCTTTTACTATAGAATTCTATTTGTTTTTATCTCTCTATTTCGTTTAAAATGTTTTGTCGACATTTAATAATTTTTAATTACCCTTTTTTCAGTAACAATTATGTTTACTGGAATGTCATATTTTCCAGTTGGAATATTTTCAAAAATTTGACATTCAAATGATAAACCAATACTTGTTGCTTGTTTTGAATTTTTTAAAAGTTTATCATAATAACCTTTCCCATGACCTATTCGATTTCCATTTTCATCAAAGCCGACACCTGGAACAATTATCAAATCAATACAATCAAGATTAACTTCATTTATTCTATCCTTTTTTGGCTCAAGGATGTTATAGGCACCAATTGTTAGATCATCCCAATTATCAAGTTTGGATAATGTCAAACTTCTATTTTTTTTATTTGCTATTGGAACAACAATTTCTTTATTGCCTGTCAATAGTTCCTTTATCATTTCATGTGTATAAACTTCATTATTGTAAGAAACATAAAAAAGAATTGTTGATGCTTGATTAAAGTCATTCAAACCAAAAAGTCTATTTTTTATTTTTTTGCTTTTTTCAAAAACTTCTTTATTTGAAAGTTTTTTCCTAATTAAAATAAGATTCTTTCTAATTTGGTTTTTCACAAAGATGTAAATAAAAATAACCTATAAAGAGATTAACTAAGATTTCTTTTTTTTCTTTTTAATCTCTTTTGCAGGAATTCCTCCATAGATTTTTCCCTTTTTTAAGATTTGACCCTTTGCAACAACTGCCCCTGCGGCAAGTTTAACATCATCTTCAAGAATTGCTCCAGGCATAATAATTGAACCAGCTCCAATGATACAGTTATTCCCGATTTTAACAGTATCCATTGTTATTGTCCCTTTTTCATAATTATGTATATGACCATAGATAATTGCATATTCTCCCATTGTTATATTTTTTCCAAATTCAGTCAAACAAGGGTCTTTAATCACTCCTCCAACTAGACAATTATCACCGATCTTCATTCCAAGATATCTGTAATATGTATTTTTTATCCCCAAAGAAAAAACCTCAAGAATTTTTCTTACAGGTGTGTATAATGCACAAACAACTATCCATTTAAAGGCCATCTTTTCGTTTATCGAATAGTTGTAAACTCCTGGTTTATATTTGAAATTAAAAACATGAATAAAAATTCCAGATATCAAAACCTGAAAGAAAATTGTAATAATTATTCCTATATAGATAAAAAACGGAAGAATAAAAAAATGCCATAGTTGGTTAAATGAAATAAAAATTAGTAAGATTCTCCAAGCAAATACCACTGGAAAAAAACCAAGGGAAAATACAATTAATAGTATAAATGAAATTATAAAAAAACCCTTAATGTTTCCTGAAGATTTTTTATTACTCATCCCAACCCCTAAATTATAATTTTTTCATATTCCCCATTTGCTTTTTCTAGATAATTTATGTAAGACTCCATATCATTTGAAATCTTTAATTGTTCAATTGCTTGAAATTGGTAATTAGTTGCATTTTGAAAGTATTCTAAGTTATCACCAGCTAAACTCATTCCAAGATAGTATTCATATTTATCAAAAACATTTTTTGTAATAATGATTGCATTTTCTCCAGATATATTATCTGTAAAAACCTCCTTTTCTCTAAACATTGAGCATCTACTGCCTTCAACTAAATCTTTATAAAATGGTTTAACAAATTCATTATCAATCCAAAACCATCTTTCAATTCCCTTCATTTTTTTATTTATAAAATCAGTTTGGGTGTTGTTTTCATCTTCTGGATAACAAATCCTAAGAATTATCTGATTTTTTGTTTCATATGGTGTTATTCCTTTATGTACCTCTGTTAATATCCAACCATAACTTGGAAGATAATACTCTGTCATATAATGCATCTCATACCAGAAAGGATAATCACGATTAGCAAGTACTACTCTTGCTGGAATATTATTAGCCCTAAATAATGCACATCCCAAATGTGATCTACCCGGGCATTCTCCATTTATCAAAAGTGCAGTAAATGCATCTTGGGACCTATATAATCCCAGCTTGTATTGAATAAAAAATAATGGATACCTATGTAATCTAGAAAATAAGGCTATTCTTTTTGCTAATTTTAAAACATTATTTGTTAAAACTTTCATTTGCCTTGCTCTGAGTCTAATAATAATCCTATTTTTTTGTACAACTTTTGATTTTGAGAGCCATTTTGTTGTTTCAGGAGGAAGATCATCTTTTTTTGGAATCTTTATCTTTTTAGGAAGGTCTGAAAAATCCTTATTTTTCACAAGTACATAGAAATTAAAATGTATCAAACCACTATCTTCCATATCCATTGAACTAATCGAAAAATTTACAATTTTATTTGGTACATTTGCTTCATTTTCTATTCTGTATTTTATTATATTTGCTGTAGAATCATTCAATATTTCCATAATTATTGGAAACTGATAATCAAGTTCAGCAGGAAAAGCATATTTTATATTAAATGAACCAACAACCTCAGTTGCATTAAAATATAGATAATGTTCTCCACGGAGTAGATATAATGCTAATATTTCATCATTAGAATCGTAACTATTTTCTTTTAATTCTATTGTTTCAATACTAGTTCCAATCGGTGCTAGGGACAATATGAAAAATATTAAAACTATAAAAAATGCAATATTTTTTTTATAATATTTATTCATATAACCTTCCCCTTTTTATATAATAATTATTATTTTGTATAATATTTAAAATTTGTTATTTACTTTTTTCTGAAATTAAAATGTACTTCCAGTCATTTTTTTCAGTTTCCTTAAAAACTAAATTGAAACCTGAATTTTTTAAAATATGTTCAACCTGTGAAATTGTATAAGCTGTCTTAAAAGCTTCAGAGTGATATCTTATAACATCTAAACCTGCTGATTTAAAAAACATATGTATTTTTATAAAAAATAATTTTGTTCTTGAAAATTTTTTATTTAATGCCTCTAAAATAAGTTTACCACCTGGTTTTAATATTCTATTTATTTCAGTAAAACTTTCTTTAGGTTTATCCCAATATGTTAGGCTGAATCTACTGACTACAATATCAACAGTGTTATTTTTAAGTGGAATATTTTCAGATATCCCAATCATTGTTTGAAATCTTTCTTTTTTTACATTTTTATTAGCGATATTAAGCATTTTATCTGAGGGATCAATTCCAATAATATTTGCATTTGGAATCTGTTTTATTAGTTCTTGAGAAAGTAATCCAGGACCGACACCTAAATCTACAATCACCGGTTTATTGGTTTTATTTGAGATATTCTTCTTAACAACTTCAGCAAGATATCTGTAAAGCTCTGGATATTTTTTCATGTAGTTTGAAAATCTTTCCACAGTCTTCTCATTTAAAAATGATAAACTAAACTTCTTAGTTTCAAAATAGGTAATTATTGCCCCTATTAGACTAGGCGAAAACCAAATTATTATAAACCAAAATAGTGAAAGACCTAATACTTTCTCTGGAATTACATTAAAAAACAAAAACATAGTAATTAGTGAAGCCTCTCTAGTTCCAAGACCATATATTGTTATTGGAATTGAAGCTATTACATTTCCCACTGCAATTATTAGTATAAAATAAACAAAAGGTATATCGATAAAAAATAGTATTGAGATGAAAAATAACTCTGCAAATCTAATAATCCATCCTATAATTGAGATTACAAATGGTAATAAAACATCCTTAAAACTAGGTAAATCTTCATAAAAAGAATCTAATGATTCTGTTAATCTATCCTTTATTGAACTAAATAATCTTGACTGTATTAGTTTTAAAAATAAGTGTTTAGATTTTTCTTTTTTAAGAAAAAACAGAAGTAAAAAAACGATTAAAATACTAATCATAATAATTACTACAAACAGATAGGGGTATACACTACTAAGAAGAATTGCACCAATTGTACCAAGAAGCAACAATGAAAGATAATCAATCGTATTGAATATTATTATGTTTGACAAACATTTTCCAAGAGGAGCTTTGCTTTCATGCTCAAGATATAAAGCCCTTGTATAAGCACCTATTCCGCCAGGAGATATGAAACCATAGAAATAACCAATTAATATGTTTTTTAATGAATAAAAAAAACTTACCTTAATCTTTTGTTTTTTTAGAAGTATTTGCCACTGAATATTAGACATTATAACAACTGGAAGAATAGCAAAGAAGGAAATAATTGAAAATATTGGATTAATCTTTGTAAAAACTGTATATATTTCCTGTAAATCTAGGGTAAATATTATGTATATTAGAATAATTATTCCAATGATTGGTAACAATTTTTTAAGGTCCATTTATACAAAGTTTAATTACATTTTATGTTTACAAAGTTTTTTAATTGTTTAAGATAATAAATTTTCAATAATTAATTCAAATATTATATCAATACTTATTTGATTTATAATTATAAAATGAAATTTTTATTATTGCAAATTCCTGCAGGTTACATTTATTCATCAAAAATAGATAAACCACAAAATGTTTCTTCATATCATCCACCACTTGGATTACTATATATTGGAAGGATTTTAGAAGATGAAGGCCACAATGTTGAGTTAATTGATTTTCTAGCTGAAAGATATCCCATGAGATCTCTTAATAAAGAATTATCAACAACAGATGCAGTTGGAATTAGTGTATTTTCATCATCATATGAAGAAACAATGCAAGGTGGAAGATTTACATATCCCTATAAAGAGTCAGCAAAGATCGCAAAATATATTAAGGAAATCGAATCTGATATTCCAATAATAATTGGTGGCCCACATTGTAGTATACAACCAAAAAAATCTCTTGATGAAATCCCCTCTGCAGACATAAGTGTGGAAGGTGATGGTGAAAATTCAATTAAGAAAATTGCTGAATCAATAGAAGGAAGTAAAAATCTATCTGATGTACAAGGTATATATTACAGAAAAAACAATGTAATTAAAAGAGGGAAACCTGCAAAAATTATTCAAGATTTAGATTCAATTCCTTTTCCTGCTCGTCATCTTGTGGATAAATATAATTATGGAAAAAGAAGTAAATCTAATTTTAAACCAAAATTTACTTCAATAATAACTGGTAGAGGATGTCCTTTTAATTGCCGATTCTGCACTCGAAACACACTTGGTTTTAATATATTTAGAAAACGTTCTGTTGAAAATGTAGTAAGTGAGATTGAGGAAATAAATGAAACTTATGATTCTCTTATGATAGTTGATGATACATTTCTTGCAGATGAAGAGCGAGCAAGAGAAATACTTGATAGATTAATAAAAATTGGAACCGATATTGAAATATATGTTCAGGGTGCTAGAGTTGATACTGCTAATAGGAATCTTTATTCCAAATTGAAAAATGCAGGTGTTAAGCATCTTTATTATGGTCTGGAATCTGCAAATCAGGATGTCTTAAATTTTTATAACAAGAAAGCTACAACTAGTCAGATTAGAAAAGCAATTAAACTTAGTAATGAGATGGATTTTTTTACTGTTGGAACCTTTATATTGGGTGCACCAATTGAAACAAAAGATCATATCAAAAAAACGATAGATTTTGCATGTTCTTTACCTTTGGATGCTGCTTTATTTACAATTTTGACCTATAAATATGGTTCTGAAATTTGGTGTGAGGCAGTAAAGAAGGGTAAAATCAGCGAAGCCGATGGTTATACTGTAGTTGCAGATTCAAGAAAAGGTCTTGGAAATTTCACGAAAGAGGAACTTGATAAGTTTTATAGACATGCGATGAAAAGATTTTACTTAAGACCAAGATATATATTTCAACAAATACAAAAGATATTCAAAGATGGAGATTTTAATAAAATAAAAGTAAGATTAAACCAATTAAAAAATGTGTATTAAAAATACTTATTTTTTCTTAACTAATAAAAAAGATTGTGTTTTTGGATTTTCTAACTTAGACACAATCTTAAATTTTTCTTTTCCGATAACATTTAAAATATCATTTTTAAGACTTTTACACATAACTCTTCCATCTTTTTTCATATTTTTTAAAATATTTTTTAAAACAAAATCAATTGGCCAAACATTAATTGCAATAAATATTACATCAAAATCATTTAATGGATAGTCCTTTCCATCCCCATATTCAATTTTAACATTTTTTGAAAGTCCTTTTAGCTTTACATATTTAATTGCAATTTTTACAGCTTTAGGAGAGTTATCAATTCCTACTACATTTGCACCTGATATTTCTGCAATTAGCATTGTTTCAGAAGGAAAAATTCCACAACCAATTAAAAGCACTTTATCATTTTTTTTTATATTAGCCATTTTTATTTCGTTTAGAAAAACGGGTCTTCTCCAACTCATTAAAAGTTTATTAAAAAAATTAGTTTTAACCGCAAGTAATTCTAAAAAATTATAATAATAGCATGAAAGGATTCTCCTGCTATTAATAAAGAATCTTGAAATATTTTTTTTTTCATTTTTTTCCAAAAGAAGCCTCCATTGTTAATATCTTTTGTAAACAATTACAATTCGCCAACTTGTCCAAATTAATAAATTATTCCCTCTTATAATAATAGGTTTGAATCCATTTTTTCCCATTAAATTATTTAAATCTGAAACTAAACTAAAATAAATAGGTAAGTCTCTATATACTCTTTGTAAAATAATTATATTATGCAAAGATTTGAAAATATAATTTTTATTTCTAATCTCAAGCATTAGATATTTTTTAGTAATTCTTGATATCTCTGTAATTGCTTTGTATAAATCATTCTTATGAATATGATGCAAGGTGTTCAGGCATACTGAAAAGTCAAAACTCTTATCAATAAATGGTAGATTTAATAAATCGCCCTGTAAAAATGTAACATTTTTGAATAAATTCTTATTTTTTCTAGCAATATCAATAGTTTCTTTTAGAAAATCAATTCCAACAATATTTTTATAATTATTATTTTTTGCAATTTCAAAAGTAAAATTTCCAATTCCACATGCTATATCAATAACATTTGAGATTTCAGAATCTTTTTTAATAATTTTATCTAAGATTGATGTGTAAATTTTCCACATTCTACGTTTTTTTATCTGTTTTTCAACATCATCTTTATTTTTTAAACTGTAAAATTTTTTGTTTTCCACAGCACTTTTTTTAAAATAATTTTTTACAAACTCGTAATGTGCTTCTTTTTCATTTTCAGACTTAATAATATCTTCCTCTTCTACATTTTTCAATAGGTTTATTTCTTAAAATTTATCTTTATCTTTCTTTAAACGAAAAAAACATTCCTAATAAAGTTGGAATTATCATTTTTACTATATAACCACATAATGATATAACAAAAGCAATTTCTGCTTCCACTCCAAATGGTAGTAATAAAAACACAAATGCCCCTTCTCTAACACCTAAACCTCCTATTGAAATGGGTATTAAAGAATAAGCAATAACTGATAAGGTATGCAACATTAAAAATGTTAAATATGGAATATCAACAGAAAATCCTATTGCAATTATATACACTTGGGTACCAATTATAATCCAAGTAATAAGATCAAAAAAAACAGGAACTATCATTTCCCTAATTCTAGGCATATCCTTATATAATAATTCAACAGATTGATCAATTCCTACTCTATATTTTATTGGTATTAACGGTCTAATAAAAATCTTGAAAAATTTACTTCCACCACTTTTTTTCATAAAAATGACTAACAATGAAATATGAAGAAGAAACAGTAATATTATTAATGGAAGAAGTCCAGGATAATAATTAAAAAGATATATAGTTCCAATAAGACCTATAAAAATACCTGTTATAATAGCTAATTCAAAATCTATAATTGAATTTGCAAGTAGTTTACCGATTGATTCTTTAGACTTCTTTTTCAAATAAAAAATTCTTAAATGTAAACCAATTGCACCAGGTGTTAAATTGCCATAGAAAATCCCAATCAAGTAGATTTTTACTAAATTAAAGTAGTCAATATTTATCTTCATTTTTTTACAAATATAACCCCATTTATAAGAATAAACAAATATTCTAAGAAAAACAATCAGAAGCGCAAGAATAAAATATTGAATTGGAATTGAAAAAAAAGCATCTGCGATTTTTCCCACTCCAATCTCATATACTATATAAATGAATATTATTACACCAATTATTGGTAGAAATTTTACCAATTTTTTAAGATTATTTTTTTCCATCAAATATGAAAGGTGTAACATTTATTCAATTAATAATTTCCCCTAAAAAAGTAAATATTTTCAATATATTACTTAAAATTGCATTTGATTTTTTCCAAGTTATTTTAATAAAAAGAGCCTAAAATAGAACTTTCAATTTTCCACAAGAATAAAAAAAGATAATTACTTACTCCCTACTCATTGAAAATTGATATTTTTGAAAAAGCAAAAAAATTTCTACCATTGTTAGGACTTGTAGTACTAATAATAATAATTTTTAATCTGGATGTAAATAAGATTATAGATGCTTTCTTTTTAATAAATCCAATTTACATATTATTAGCATTATCCTTAACAATTCCAAGAGTACTAATTAGAAATTATAGTTGGCAACTAATACAAAAAGAGCAAAAAATCAAAATTAGCTACTTTCAGTCTTTAAAGTGTTTCATGATAGGATATTTTTATGCAAGCTGGACTCCAGGATTTATTGGACAGTTAATGAGAGTTCCTTATATGAAAGAAAAAACAGGGGAACCTTATGGTAAACTATTTGTTAACACATTTATTGAAGTAACAGTTCGTCAAGTAGCAATATATACAATGATAGTTGGTGGATTATTAATTATACTTGATCAGTTTTCAGATCTTGAGATAACAAGAATACTTCCAATTATTATTGCTATTCTGATAGGAATCCAAGCAATAATCATAATTTATTTTATTAAAAAAGAACGTGGTGAAAAATTCTTCAACATATTTGTTAAATATTTAATTCCAAAAAAGCTAAAAGACCCTTCTTCAAAATTTGTAGATACCTTTTACAAAGATTTTCCTAGAATTAGTCGTTTAATTATACCACTATTACTTGGTTTTATATGTTGGATACTTATTTTTTCTCAAGAATATATAATTGTCTATGCATTAGGAGCAAATATTCCATATCTAAGCTTCATCTTACTTTATCCTGTTGCAAATATTGCTGGATATATCCCTGTAACATTTGCCGGTCTTGGTTTTCGTGAATTAACATCTATAATAATATTTTCAACACTTTTTGGAGTGGGTGAAGAAATAGTATTAGTATTTACTCTTCTAGGATTTATTATCACAGATGTTGTTACCGGTTTTGCAGGGTTTTTAGTATCTTTAACAGAAGCAAGAAAAACAGATGTTACAGGTTTTAAAAAGATGTTATCAAAATGATTAATTATTTTTTATTAAATAAAAAGATTCCCATCTTGAAGTTGGAAATGGATTATTTCCTATTCTTTTTATAATCTTGATATTTTTATGGAGTTTTATACAATCCTCAACTGCTTTACTTGCTCCATATATTTCTCTAACAATAATTTTACTATTGGTTTTTGCTGTTTTAAAAATATGATGCAATATATCGATTTTTGGAATTGAACAGCTTGATATTATAATTGTATCAAATTCTTTTAAAGGATAGTTTCTTCCATCTCCAAGGTCAACTGATATTTTGTTCTGTAAATTTTTTCTTTCAATTACCTTAACGGCTCGCTTAATTGCTCTTGGGTCAATATCAATTGCAACAACCTTGCCACCATTGTATTTAGCAAGAGAAATTGCTGTTACTGGATATGAACCACATCCTATGTGTAAAATTTTTTTTGAGTCAGAAATGTTGAAAAGATTTCCCTCCTTTTCATATTCCTTTGACAATGTATTTTCATATAATAATGCAAATCTTTTTATTTTACAGGCAATAAAATCAATTGCTTTCCAAAAATAAGTGAACCTGGATATGTTAAATCTTGTTTTAAATGAATATTTAGAAACCGAACAAATCTTTTCAGAATTAGTATCTTTATTCATTATATTTCTTCAACCTAATTAACACCCATTAACTTAGTTAAGAATTAAATAATTTTCTAATATATATTAGTTATACCACAATTAATAAAAACATTTAATAATTATGGTATCTCAAGCTGAATAAACTGGTAAATACTATGTGATGTAAATGTCGGGCGAGGGCATTGGTTTTGGTAAGGCTATTTTATTTAATGAACATTTTGTGGTATATGGAGTACCAGCGATAGTTTCTGCAATTGGAAAATATACTGTTGCAAAACTTAATCAAATCGATAAACCTGGTTGGACACTTATCGATGAAAGAAAAGCAACTCCAAACTATAAGGAAGAAAAAATTGATCAGCAAAAAGATTCAATAAATCGAATTTTGAAAAAAATGGATATTGATTTATCAAAAAAAGGACTGGAGATAACACTTGATGGAACATTGTATTGTGCAAGTGGAATAGGTGCAAGCGCAGCTTCATGTGTTGCAATTGCTAGAGCCCTATCTGAACATTTTAATCTAAATTTATCTGATGAAGAAATAAATGAAGCTGCATTTGAAGGTGAAAAAGGATATCATGGAAGTCCATCTGGAATAGATAATACAGCATCAACCTTTGGTGGTCTCATATGGTTTGAGAAAGGTGAAAATCAGGTTATGGATAAAATCTCTATTCCTGCTCCTATTGAAATAGTAATGGGTAATACCGGTAAGGTAGCAAATACAGCCGCAGCGGTTGCAGGTGTGCGTGAGAGAAGAGAAAGAAATCCTGAAAAATACAAAGAAATATTTGATAGGGCTGAAAATATCGCTTATTTAGCTAGAAATGCTCTTAAAAATGAGGATCACAAAGAGCTTGGTAAATTAATGAATGAGAATCATAAGCTTCTTCAACAAATAGAGGTTTCTTCAAGAGAACTTGATTTCATTGTAAAACTTGCAAGGGATAATGGTGCATTTGGCGCTAAACTTACTGGTGGTGGACTTGGTGGTAGTATAATTGCACTTACTCCTGATAAAAAGATACAGGAAGAAGTTGCAAATGCTATTGAAAAAGAAGGATTCCAAACTTTACAAACTGTTATAGGTGCATCTAGAGAGAGGTAATAATTATGAATCTTCGTAGTTTTCTTACTAAACTTGAAAATGAAAGTAAACTTGTTCGGATAAAAAGAGAAGTATCTGTTAGAAATGAGATTGCAGATGTTATTTATTCTCTAAATGAGCAACCCGTTATTTTTGAAAAAGTTAAGAGTTATCCTTATCCAATTTTTGCAGGAATTACTTCAAATCGTGATATTATTGCTGATGGACTTGGCACTATAAAGGATAAGCTTTTGTTTAAACTAGTAGATGCTTTACGTAATCCTTCTGAACCAAATTTAATTGATAAGGCACCATGTCAAGAAGTTATTATAAAAAATCCAGATATTAGCAAACTTCCACTTTTATATCATCTTAATGGAGATGGTGGCAGGTATGCTACTGCAACAGTTGCAACAATAAAAGATCCAGATACTGGACGTAATGTTTCTTATCATCGTTTAATGGAGATAGGAAAAAACAAATTTACAGCCCGTCTTATTCAAAAAAGGCAGACTCGTACCACTTATGATAAAATTAAGGGTGATCTTGAGATGGCAGTTTGTATTGGTAATTCGGTACCTGTTATGATTGCAGCATCTTTAGGTCCCCCATCTGGCGTTGATGAGTTCAGTATTGCCAACTCACTTGATAAAACTGATTTAGTAAAATGTATCACAAAAGACCTTGAAGTTCCAGCTGAATCTGAATTTGTTATAGAGGGTAGACTTACCCGAGATCTTGATCGTGAGGGGCCATTTGTTGATCTTACTGAAACAAGAGATTTTGAAAGACAGGAACCTGTTTTTGAGGTTGATTGTATAACACATAGAAAGGATGCAATGTATCAAGCCTTACTACCTGGAAAATTTGAACATAAGTTACTTATGGGGATGCCTAAGGAACCAACAATTTATGATGAAGTAAGTAAGGTTGCTGATTGTAAAAATGTTTATGTAACAATGGGTGGGGGTTCTTGGCTACATGGTATTGTTCAAATTAAAAAGAAAAATCCTGATGATGGTAAAAAGGCAATTGAAGCTGCTTTCAATGGTCATAAGAGTATGAAACACGTGACAATTGTAGATGAGGATGTAGATATTTTCAACCCTATTGCTGTTGAATGGGCAATGGCTACTAGATTTCAGGGAGATAAAGACATGATAGTAAAACCCGATCAATCAGGTAGTTCTCTTGATCCATCTGGAAAACATGAACCTGGTAAAAAAACACTAACAACCAAGATTGGATTTGATGCAACAATACCTTTTGATGTTGATAAGAACAAATATGAGGTTGTTAAATATAGAGAAGTTGATTCAAATGATTACCTCAGGTGAGGGAAAATATAAGGTTTTTATTAAAAAAATCAAAAATGGAGACGACCTCATTTATATTCTAGGTGGAGGAGAACGTTCTCATATCGGTGGAGTTGTTATCTGTGAACCTGGAATTAAAACAAATTCTATTCGAATAAAAGGGCATTATGATGATATCGTTCTTAAACCAATAGCTGAGGTAGCTTGTGAAAAATATAATAAAAAGGTTGTTGCAATTGGGGGAGTTCATGTAGATAATGCTTCAAAAGAAGAAATAGATATATTGGTAAAAAATTGTAAGGAGTTGGTAAAATACATTTAACAAATGAACAAGAAAAGATACTTAAAGGTGAAAAAGGCGAAGTAATGGAAAGACTTTTTAGATTGCTAGTCCGACTGGGAGAAATATACAATGCAGATAGTATGATTCCTGTTGGTTCTGTTCAAGTTGCAGGAGTGTCATATAAGTCAATTGGTGACCCAGGCATGGAATTTTTAGAAGACATTGCTTCAAAAGGAGCAAAAGTAAAAGTTCTAACTTATCTAAATCCAGCAGGAATGGATCTTGAAAACTGGAAGAAACTTGGTTTTCCAGAGGATTTTGCAAAAAATCAACTTCGAATTATAAATGCTTTTAAAAAAATGGGAATCGTGGTAACCTCCACTTGTACACCATATTTAGCAGGAAACCTTCCACGTTTCAGGGAACATATTGCTTGGTCAGAATCATCAGCTGTATCATTTTCAAATTCTGTTATTGGCGCAAGAACAAATAGGGAGGGAGGACCTTCTGCTCTTGCAGCAGCTATCTGTGGAGTTACACCAAATTATGGACTACATTTGTGGGAAAATAGACAGCCAAATGTAAAAATTAAAGTAAATTTTAATTTGAATTATAATTCTGATTTCGGCGCTCTAGGTTGGTATGTTGGTAAGCAGGTAAAAAATAAAATCCCTTATTTTACAGGTATAAAAGATGCAAACACTGATCAACTCAAAGCACTTGGCGCTGCAATGGCTGCATCTGGTGCTGTGGCATTATATCATGTAGAAGGAATTACTCCTGAGGCTGATAATGTTAAAAAAGAAGGACTTGAGACAATTTCTGTTGGAAAAAAAGAAATCAAGGAAACATATGATAAACTTAACACTGGAAAAAAACCGGATATAGTAATTTTTGGCTGTCCTCATGCATCCTTGCGTGAAATTTCACTTCTTGCTGATAAACTTGAAGGTAAACATTTGAAAAGACCAGTTTGGATATGTACTTCAAGAATGGTAAAAGAAGCTGCAGAAAGAATGGGCTATAATGAAATAATTGCAAAAGCAGGTGGAAGTATTGTTGCTGATACCTGTATGGTTGTCTCACCAATTGAGAAGATGGGATACAAAACAACAGGGGTGAATTCTGGAAAAGCAGCAAATTATCTACCTGGCTTTTGTAAACAAGAAGTGTGTTTTGCAAATATTGATGATCTTGTGGAGGCGCAATTATGAAAGGAAGAACAATATCTCCTGGTAAAGCAGAAGGTGAGGCAATAGTTAGCCCTGAACCTATTGGTTTCTATGGCGGAATTGACATAAATACCGGTATTGTAATTGAAAAAGGTCATCCACTTGAAGGACGATGTGTAACAGGTAAGATACTTGTATTTCCTTGTGGTAAAGGCTCAACAGTCGGGTCCTATGTAATATATGGTCTTAAAAAAAATGACGTTGCACCAGCAGGAATAATAAATAAGGAAACAGAAACAATTGTTGCAACAGGTGTGATACTTGCAGGTATTCCTTGTATTGATAAAATTGAAATTGAAAAAATAAAAGATGGCAATAAAATATTTTTAGATGCAGACAAAGGAATTGTAGAGATTAAATAATTAAAAATTCCTCATATTCCACACACTACCAATACCAATAAGTTTTACATCATGATTTCCATCTTCATCTTGCCAAGATATTTTTCCATCGATGTTACTTAGCCCTATCTTCATTCCAACATATGTTGGGAATTTCCATATCTTTTCATATGTGTTATCTTCTTCGATATCAAGATCAAGACGGATATTATATTTCTTTAACAGAATCTGAGATATTGGATTTGGTTTTCCCCTTATATTTAATTCAGTGGGCATTTTCAATAATAAAAATAATTTATCTGATTTTCTGACTGTTATATCAAGATCTTCTAAGAGAGTGAGAGTATCACCTTGATCTGTTGTAATAACTAGTGAAGCAATTGGGTTAAATCTTGTTGTTCTTGCTTCTAGTAATTGGTTCCTAAAATAATATTTGTTATAGTAAATATTCCAACCGTTCTCTAATCTAATATGACACCAATCCCATCCTTTAATATTCCACTTTATAAAACCAGATGACCAAGAGTGTTCATGATGTCCAATACCTGTTACTTTGAATTCTTGCCCATTCAATTTAATTGTACCAGAAACTTCACAACCTGTAAACATATATGTTGCAAGTCTAGCTTCTCCCTTATCAATTATCCTATTGCTATATATCCATAATGGTGAGGACGGTGCAAAATAGTCAAAATCTACAATTATTTCATTTTCTTTGTCAATTTCTTTATCCTCTGCATGTACGTGCCAAATAGGAGCTTCTCCTTTGGCCCATGAGTCTTCAAATTTTAAATCAACACCGGGTGTTGATGCATCCAATCCCGAGGTCCCCAATATTCCAAGTCCAAGTATTCCTCCTCGCTTTTTGTTTATTATACCACCAAATTCTTCCCCTTCAGGACTATGGAGTGTTATTATCAAAATATCTGGTTTCATTGTTAATCTTAAATCACCCCATGCCATATGACAGAAACCAATTGTAGCAGACCAACCTGGTAGTTCACTTTCGTCATCAAAAATTACAGTATAATACCACCATTCTCTTGTATTTGTAATTTTATTGAAATGAGCGCCTTCATCTTGTGGAGAAACATCTCTCATATTACCAGTAACAATAGAATATGGAAGATTTTCAATTGCTGAAAACTTCCAGGTTGACAGTATTGTTTTTGTTGGAACATGCCTTATTGTTATTGTTCCTTCACATTGTGTAATTTGATCTCCTTCTGTAACAAATCTACCTAGAGTTGATGTGTCACAATCACCAATAATTTCGATATCTTTCCATAATACCTCATCTGACAATGATACTACTGTAAGAGTTTTTTCTCTATCATCTTTTTTGAATTGAATATCAGGTATATCTGGTCCATCGTAGTCAAAGATGTAACCTAATCTATAGAAAATAAAACCAGCTATAATTATCATAGCTATTATGATTATTGCATCAATCTTTCTCGTTCGTGTACTCATTTTGATCGCTGGTGTTTTCTTTTTAATTATATATTTCTTAAAATTATATTTTTAAATGTTGTTTTACAATTCTTACCTGAATTAAAAATGTAAAATAATTGGAAAGATTTTTTAGTAAACTTAGTGTTACCGTTTTTTTAAAAAGATTTACTAAATTTAAAAGAGGGGACTATATTTGATGGATATTACAACTTCTAAGTCACGGCTGATTTTAGAGGATGGTTCAATTTTTTATGGATATTCGTTTGGTTCGAAAAAATCAGTATCTGGTGAAGTTGTATTTAATACGGGGATGGTAGGTTATCCAGAAAGTTTGACTGATGCTTCATATAGGGGACAAATCTTAGTTTTAACATATCCCTTGATAGGTAATTATGGGATTCCAGGTTATGATAAAGAAGACAATTTATTGAGATATTTTGAATCAGATAGAATACAAGTCAAAGGTTTAGTTATTGCAGATTATTCTGATAGATATTCTCATTGGAATGCTAAAAAATCCCTTTCTGAATGGCTAATAGAGCATGATATTCCAGGCTTATTTGGAGTAGATACAAGAGAACTAACAAAAAAACTAAGAAAAAAGGGAACAATGCTTGGAAAAGTATTATGCAATAGCAATAATATTTCATTGGATAATCCAAATAAAAAAAATTTAATGAAAGAAGTAAGCATCAAAAAACCAATTATTTATAAAAAAGGCAATAAGAAAATTATTCTTGTTGACTGTGGTACAAAAAATAATATTATTAGAGCATTTCTTAGAAGAAATTTTTCAGTTATACGTGTACCTTGGGATTATAATTTTTTAGATGAAAAAGCAGATGGCATTATTATTTCAAATGGTCCTGGTAACCCTAAAAAATGTAGACAAACAATAAAAAATGTTAAAGAAGCATTATCAAAAGATACACCGATTTTAGGTATTTGTCTTGGATCTCAAATTTTAGCCCTTTCAACTGGAGCAAACACTTACAAATTAAAATATGGACATCGAGGTCATAATCAACCTTGTATTGAAACTGGAACAAAAAGATGTTACATAACTTCTCAAAATCATGGTTATGCAGTTGAAGCTGAAACATTACCAGAGGATTGGCGTGAGTGGTTTTACAATAGTAATGATGGCACAAATGAAGGAATTATTCATATATCAAAGCCTTTCTTTGGAACTCAATTTCATCCAGAGGCATCCCCTGGTCCTGATGATACTGAATTTTTATTTGATATGTTCGTTCGGTCGATTAAATGATAAATAGAAGAAATAGAAAGATCAAAAAGATTTTACTCTTAGGTTCAGGGGCTATAAGAATTGGACAAGCCGGTGAGTTTGATTACTCTGGTAGTCAAGCAATTAAAGCTTTGAAAGAGGAAGGAATAAAAACTATACTTGTCAATCCAAATATTGCAACTATTCAAACTTCTGACTATCTAGCTGATAAAGTGTATTTCTTGCCAATTGATACTTTTTTTGTAGAAAAAGTTATTAAAAAAGAGAAACCTGATGGTATTTTACTTGGATTTGGTGGTCAAACTGCTTTGAATGTAGGTGTTGATTTAGCAAAAAAGGGTATTTTAAAAAAATATAATGTAGAGGTTCTTGGTACTCCTATAGATTCAATTTTAAGTACTGAGGATAGAGATCTTTTTGTAAAAAAGATTAAGGAGATTAATTTAAAGGTACCCATTTCAAAAGCTGTTATAAGTGTTGATGAGGCAGTAAAAGTTGCAAAGAAAATAGGATATCCTGTAATGTGTAGAATTGCCTATGCTCTTGGAGGTTTAGGTTCTGGAGTTGCTTATAATAAAAAACAATTAATTGAATTAACAAAAAAAGCATTTTCTTATACAAATCAGATTTTAATTGAAGAATATTTAAGTGGCTGGAAGGAACTTGAATACGAAGTTGTAAGGGACCGGTATAATAATTGTATTGTAGTATGCTCTATGGAAAATTTTGATCCTATGGGCATACATACTGGTGAAAGTATAGTTGTTGCCCCTGTTCAAACATTAACTTCTTCTGAAAATTTCAAATTAAGATCAATTGCTATTCAAGTAATTAGGCATCTTAAAGTTATTGGAGAATGTAATATTCAATTTGCTCTTGACCCTAAATCAGAGGATTACAGAATAATTGAAGTTAATGCAAGACTTAGTAGAAGTTCTGCACTTGCTTCAAAGGCAACAGGTTATCCTTTGGCTTTTATTGCATCTAAGCTTGCACTAGGTTATAGCCTAATAGAAATTGAAAATATTATTACAAAAGAAACATCAGCTTGTTTTGAACCAGCTTTGGATTATGTTGTTTTAAAGTTTCCTCGATGGGATTTACAAAAATTCAGGAAAGTAAGTTCTAGTTTAGGTTCTGAAATGAAATCAGTTGGAGAAGTAATGGCAATAGGAAGAACTTATGAGGAAGCATTGCAAAAGGCAATAAGAATGCTTGATGTTGGTATGAAGGGTCTTGTTTGTAATGATTTAATTTTTAATGATTTAGAAAAGGAACTAAAGGAACCAACTGACAAAAGAATGTTTGCTATAACTGAAGCAATTAAAAAGGGGTATTCAATTGAAAAAATCAATGAACTTACTAAAGTAGATAGCTGGTTTCTTTATAAGATTAAAAATATTGTTGAAATTGAAAAGAAATTACAATCTAATAGTTTAATAAAAATCTCATCATCTCTACTTAAAGATGCTAAGCAGAAAGGATTTTCAGATCTTCAAATAGCAATATTAACAAATTGTAAAGAACTTGATATTAGAAGTAAAAGAAAGAAACTTGGTATTGTTCCTTGTGTAAAGCAAATAGATACTCTTGCAGCAGAATATCCTGCTAAGACAAACTATCTATATCTTACATATAATGGTAATTTTGATGATATTTTTTCTAAAGAAAAAAACCAGGTTATAGTTTTAGGGGGTGGAGCTTATAGAATCGGGTCTTCAGTTGAGTTTGATTGGTGTTGTGTTAATTCGATTTCAACATTGAGGAATTTAAAGTATAAAACTATAATGATTAATTGTAATCCTGAAACTGTTAGTACTGATTATGATATATGTGATAAACTCTATTTTGATGAACTGACATTTGAAAGGGTACTTGATATTTGTGATAAAGAAAATCCTTTAGGTGTTATTATATCAATGGGTGGGCAGATTCCAAATAATCTTGCCTTGCCATTACATAATTCTAATGTTAAAATATTAGGCACATCCCCAATAAATATTGATAATGCAGAAGATAGACATAAGTTTTCAAAGTTACTTGATGAACTTAATATCGATCAACCCGAATGGAAGGAATTAAGTAGTATTGAAGCAGCTGAGGAATTTGCAAAAAAAGTTGGGTACCCAGTTCTTGTTAGACCTAGTTATGTACTTTCTGGTGCGGCAATGAGTATTGCTCTTAGTAGTCATGAATTAAAAAAATATCTTAAGAAGGCATCTGAAATAAATAAAGAGCATCCAGTTGTTATAAGTAAATTTATCACTGGTGCTAAAGAAATTGAAATTGATGCTGTAGCAAAAAAAGGGATTCTTTATTGTTATGCCATATCTGAACATGTTGAGAATGCAGGGGTACATTCTGGTGATGCAACAATGGTTCTTCCGCCGCAAAGAACATATCTAGAGACCATGAGAAGAATTAAGATAATTGCAAAAAAAACTGCTAAATCCTTGGATATAACAGGTCCATTTAACATTCAGTTTATTGCAAAAGATAATGATGTAAAAGTAATTGAATGTAATTTGCGTGCATCAAGAAGTTTTCCATTTGTATCTAAGGTTTTTAAAATAAATTTTGTTGATTTGGCTACAAAAATTATTATGGGTAAACGTGTAAATAATATTGATAGGTCATCTTTTGATCTTGATTATGTTGGAATAAAGGCTCCTCAGTTCTCATTTACTAGGTTAAAAGGCTCTGATCCGGTTTTAGGAGTAGAGATGGCTTCTACTGGTGAAGTTGCTTGTTTAGGCGATGATTTTAATGAGGCATTTATTAAAAGCCTGATATCTGTTGGATTTAAACTTCCACAGAAAACAATTTTACTTTCTACTGGACCTATTGATAGTAAGATGGAATTTTTAGAAAGTTCAAAAAAATTAAGTGAGTTGGGATTTAAATTTTATGCAACAAAAGGTACTGCTGATTTTTTGAAAGAAAATGGATTAGATGCAGATATATTACATTGGCCTTTGGATAAAATTGAGCCTAACACTTTATCTTATATTTCTAATAAAAAAATTGATTTAGTAATAAATATTCCTAAAAATATTGAAAAAGAAGAGCTTGACAATGATTATCTTATAAGGAGAAAAGCAGTGGATTTTGACGTTCCTTTGATTACAAATCTTCAACTAGCAAAGAGATTTGTTGAATCAATTTCTAAGGTTTCATCTGATGATATAAAGGTAAAGAGTTGGGATGAATATAATTAAACAATTTGATACTAATTCTTTAAAATAAATGTAGATAGGATGTGATGTGCACACACATATACATATTCAACTGCGAAAAAGACACTTAAATAGTTGAATAATTTATTTTTTATCAACAATGTGGGAAGGGATGAAGCCCATATTTTCGATATTTGAGAAAACCCATCCAATTACCCCTCAAAATTCACCTCTTCTTCCCTCCCATTATGTTGGTATTTTTTTTCAAAATTTATTTCTAAATGTAATTTTAACAAATTTATCCATTTTCATAATGACATTATATCCCAAAATCTTTAAATAACATCATTTACAGAATATAACATTGTGAGTGGTGTAATTAAATGAGGATTGTAAGTGAAATAAATAACAAACAAGAACTCGAAGATATGAAACTTATTATGGAAATCTTTGTAGTAAATAATAGAATAAGACAACTTGCAGAAGAAGCATAATTCACAATATCTGAATTTATAATTTTTTTTTAAGCTATTTCAATGGGAATGTTAATAATATTGTTGTAGATTACTGACCAGCTATCCATAGGGGGTAGATTATGGTAGAGAGAAGTGATATTGAAGCTGTTTTTTCAAAGGAATTACAATGGATAAAAGACGATTTTTTAAAAAATAAAGTTGTTGACGTTTGGAAAGAAGCAGCTTATCGGGGATGCTGGAAATCTCTTGATGATGCACCTTTTACTCTTCTTATTAAAGACTCTGGAAAACTTACTGATCATACAAAAAGGATTACAAATCTTGCAAAAGTAATATATGATCAAAGACAAGAAAATATTAATTTAGATTTTTTAATTGCTGGTGCTCTTCTACATGATGTGGGAAAACTCTTAGAATATGAATATAAAGATGGAGAATTTGTAAAGTGTGATTATGGTAAGAAATTTCGTCATCCAGTATCTGGAGCACTTCTTGCAAAAGAATTAGGCTTACCTGATGAAGTTGTTCTGATTATATATGCTCATTCCCATGAGGGGGACAATCTTAAAAGGTCACCTGAGGCAGTAATAGTTAATCATAGTGATTTTATTGATTTTGAAATAAAAAAAGCATTGGTGTAATAAATGAAAGTTAGGAATGCTGCTGGTAGGGAAATAGAAACAGAAATTGCTGGCAGGACTCTTAAACCATTTTTAGGTGCAAAAAAGCATACCTATCATTCAAAGATTACAAATCTTTCAAATGCATTAAAAAAATGTGGAATAAAGGATGGCGATACTCTTTCTTTTCATCATCAACTGCGTAATGGTGATTTTGTAGTAAATATTACACTTGCTGCTGTTCGCGATTTAGGTATAAAAAATATTAGAATGGCACAAACTGCAATTTTCAATGTTCATGAACCTGTGATTGATTTTATAAAAGAAGGTGTTGTAAATCGAATCGAAGGAAGCATAAATGGAATTGTTGGAGATTTTATTTCTAAAAATCCACTTTCTTATCCAGTAGTGCTTAGATCGCATGGTGGAAGGTGGGCTGCCGTAAAGACTGGCGAATTGCATCCAAATATAGCAATAATTGCTGCATCAACATCTGATGAATGTGGAAATTGTACAGGTGTTCTTGGAGATAGTGCATTTGGGCCTATTTCTTATTCACAAGTTGATGCACTATATGCAGATCATGTTATTGTTGTAACTGATAATATTGTTGGTTATCCATGTAAATTTCAAGAGATACAAGAAAGAAATGTCGATTGTGTTGCACAAGTCGATCATATTGGTGATCCAAAAAACATCATGTCTGGTACTACAAAAATCACAGAAGACCCAATGAAATTGCAGATTGCTCGTGACTGTGTAGACCTTATGGATGCTGCAGGTCTTATAAAGGATGGAATGGTTTTTCAGTCAGGGGCAGGTGGAATATCACTTGCAGCAATGAAATTTCTTGGAGAAAGACTCGAGGAGAAAGATGTGGTTGCTTCAACAGCAACAGGTGGTCTTACTCGACTTATAGTTGATATTTACAAAGCTGGAAGAGTTAAAAATATTTATTACTCCCAGGTATTTGATGATTATTCTGTAAAATTTATTCAGGAGGATATTGGTCTTCCAGCAGATATTGGTCATTATGCTGATCCAACATCAAAAGGGAGAACAATTGATGGACTTGATACAGTTGTTCTTGGTGCTACAGAAGTTGATATAAATTTCAATGTAAATGTAAATACCCATAGTGATGGTAGAATGCTTCATGGAATTGGTGGTCATCAGGATACTGCTGCAGGATCATCTTTATGCATTGTTACTTGCCCTGTTTTTAGAAAAACAAATCCAATAGTAAAAGAGAAAGTAACAACAATTTCAACTCCTGGTGATGTAGTTGATGCAATAGTAACAGATAAAGGAACTGCAATAAATCCTAAAAGAAAAGACCTTATTGAAAAAGTAAAGGGAAGAATTAAAATTGTTCCAATTGAAGATTTAAAACAATTAGCATATGATGCAACTGGAGGTCCCCAAGAATTGCATTTTACCGATGAAATTGTTGGTATGACCAAATGGTTTGATGGAACAGTTTTGGATAATATTTGGAAAGTAAAGGAGTGATATTTTATGAAATGGACTACTAAAATTACCAAGGTAGAGCCCAATCATCTAGTAACAAAAGGATATAGACAAGAAGATCTTATAGGAAATGTCCCCTATTCCCATGTAGTTTATCTTCTTCTAAAAGGTGAACTGCCATCAGATGAGCATGGAAAAATGATGGATGCAATTCTTACTGCATGTATTGATCATGGAGTTACTCCTCCTTCTTCAATTGCTTCTAGAGTAGTTGCCTCAGGAGGGGTTCCTCTTCCAACTGCTGTTGCAGCAGGGATATTATCTATCGGTGATGCACATGGTGGAGCAATAGAAAAAGGTGCAAAATTCTTACAGGATGGAATTTATAGAATGGTGCATGAAGGAAAAACAATAGGTGAAATTGCAAAGATTCTAGTAGCAGAATCAAGAGATAAAAAGAAAAGAATATTAGGTTTTGGTCATAGAGTTCATACAAAAGATCCTCGTACTAAAAAATTGTTCATCCTTGCTGATGAATTAAAAATCTCTGGTAGTCACATTGCTCTTTCTAAAGCAATACAAAAAGAACTTCCCAAACAAACCGGTAAAAATCTTCCAATTAATGTTGATGGTGCAATTGCAGCAATTTCTTCTGATATGGGTTTTGATTGGAAACTTGGAAAAGCATTCTTTTTACTTGGAAGAGTTGCAGGTCTAACCGCTCATGTTTATGAAGAACAAACTGAGCAGAAACCAATGAGAAAAATGTTTAATGATGAAAGTGAGTATGAAGGTCCTGTGGAGAGAAATTTACCATAATTTTGAGGAGAAGAAAACATGGGTAAAACAATAATTCAAAAGATTTTTGAGAATCATTCAAAGCAATCTGCTGTTGTCGGTGAAATAATTGATATTGATATCGATGTAAGAGTTGCTAGAGATTTTGGTGGAGCAAACGTTGTAAAAAATCTTGAGGAAAATAACCTAAAATTAGATGATCCTGATAAGACATATTTTACATTTGATTGCAATCCTGGTGGTTGTGATCAGAAATATGCCACAAATCAACACATTTGCAGGATTTTTGCAAGAAAAAATAATGTAAAAATTTTTGATATCAGTAGTGGAATAGGAACTCACTTGGTAATTGATGAGAAAATTGCAAAACCTGGTGGAACAATAGTTTCCACTGATTCTCATGCAAATATTCTTGGAGCAATTGGAGCCTTTGGTCAAGGTATGGGTGACAAAGATATTGCTCATGCATTTGCCTATGGAAAAGTCTGGTTTAAGGTTCCTCCGACAATTAAAATAGAGCTTAAGGGTAGACCTTCTAATATTACAACTCCAAAGGATGTAGCGCTCAAACTATTGCAAGAGTTTGGTGCAAACGGACTATTAGGTTTTTCTGCTGAAATCTATGGTGATTATGTTGATATGTTACCACTAGATGCAAGAATTACTATAGCATCAATGGCAACTGAAATGGGTGGAATAATTATTCTTTTTCCTTTCAAAAAAGCAATTACTGCTGATTCAGATGCAGATTATGAAGATGCTGTTAAAGTTGATATTGAAGGTCTTAAACCAATGGTTTCCCTACCTGGTCATCCTGAGGATGTAGTTAGTATTGATGAATTAGATAATGTTAAGGTAGATTCAGGGTTCATTGGTTCATGTACAAATGGACGAATTTCTGATATGAGAGCCGCTGCTAAAATTATGAAGGACAGAAAGATTGCACCTGGTAGGGTTCTAAAAATTGTTCCTTCCACTGATGATGTATGGAAGAAATGCCTCGAAGGAGGATTAATTAAAATATTTAAGGATGCAGGTGCCCTTTTTGGGTCAGCAGGTTGTGCTGGTTGTGCAGCAGGTCAGATTGGACAGACTGGAACAGGCGAGATTGCGATTTCTTCAGGAAATAGAAATTTTGTAGGTAAACAGGGTAAAGGAGACACATATCTTGCAAGCCCTGAAACGGTTGCAGCTTCTCTTATTGCAGGATACATTACATCTATTGACGAAATCCCTGATAAACCAGTTTCAATAAATGTTCCAGAATCTTCTCATAAAATATCACATTTAAAAAAAGATTTGAAAATATCCAGACTTACAAGTGTTGAAGGTAAAGCATGGGTAATTAAGAAAGACAATATTGATACAGATATGATTTTTCATAATAGATATCTAGCGATAACAGACATAAATGAGATGGGGCAATATACTTTTGATAACCTAGAAGGTTATGAAAATTTTTCAAAAAAGGCTAATCCTGGCGATATTGTAATTGCTGGCAAGAACTTTGGAGCAGGAAGCTCAAGACAACAGGCTGTAGATTGCTTTAAGTCATTAAAAATAAGTGTAATCATCGCTGAATCTTTTGGAGCAATTTATGAGCGTAATGCAATCAATAGTGCTATGCCTATTTTAATTGCAAGGGATATCACAAGCAAGGTAAGTGATGGAGATATATTATCTGTTGATTTCACTACCGGTAAAATTATAAACAAAACAAAAAACACAGGAATAAATGTAAAACCATTTTCAAAATCTCAACTTGATATTTATAAAAATGGTGGATTGTTAAAAAAATAAAGGAAAAGTGAAATTTTTAAATTAATTCTTTTGCTTTACCTATTAGAAAATATCTCGTTGCATCTATAACATGTCCTATATGTATGTAATTTATAAATCCTAATCCTTTAAAATATTGTAAAGTGAATTCCTTAGGCAGAATATCTTTTGAATATAATACATTTGAAGCTTTATCAAAGATGCAAAATGAATAATTTTCTGGAGCATTCCATCCTGGGTAATTTTTAACATTCATCTCTCCGATTAATATACCAAATTTTGTTGTTTTATTATTGATTAAAATTTCGTGTATGAATCCCATTCCAAATATTAGGTAATTATATTGTGGTTTTTTTTCATTTTCATTTACTAAATAATGTTGATCTGGTACTGCATATACATTTGTTGCCAGTAATAATATTACTATTATTATTGCTACAGCTTCAAATATTATTTTTTTATTTTTGTTATTAACCATTATTATCACTTTATAGGTTTATATCTAAATAATTATTTATTTTATATAGTAACCTTTAAAACATTTTGAGTCAATTATGTTCTATATGAGTCAAAATAAATATATAATTTCAAAGGAAGTAATGATTTACCTTAAACAAAAACCATTTGTGCTTGAAGCTCTAGAACAAGAAATAATAAATTACAGTGCTCTTGCAAGGAAAATCAAAAAAGATCTTGGTAATGTTAATTTTGAGGCAGTCAAAACAACAGTTATTCGAATTGCAAAAGATTTAAGAAGTAAAAAAAAGCAAAGGGAATTAAAAATAATAAGTCTTCTAAAAAAAGCTGATTTTTCAATTAATAACAAAATTGCTACAATTCATCATATATCTCCACTAAATATAGAATCAATTGCGTTTTCTAAAACACCTAGTGGTTACATGTATTTTGTAAAGGAAAATATCGCAGAGAAATCAACCTTTAAAAAAATAGATTATGGCTATGCAATCATTCATATAAAAAGTCCAAAAGAAATTGAAGATACCCCTGGAGTTGCTGCATTTTTACTTTCAACTCTTGCCTCAGAAAATATAAATGTAGTTCATCTTATGGATTGCAGAGAAGATACTTTTTTAGTAATAAAAGAGTTTGATGCACCTCTCTCTTTTAGAGTTTTATCTGAAGCATTAAGGATTTAATAAAACAAAAGAAAGAAGATAAGGTTATCTTCTTCTTATAAGATTTAATAACAGAGGTTGTCTTAGGTTTATTTTCCTTTTTTTAGTACTACCAGTAAGCAATCTATCGGTTTTGAAGACCCATACAACTATAATAATCATTATTGATGCAAAGATAGAAACATAGATTATTCCGCTTATTACAAACATATAGTTTTCAAATATTAGTGCACGAGAGGCCATCATCGGATGGGAAAATGGTATTGCAAAGACAATTCCTTTCAGAGCTAATGGTAGAGTATCAAAATCAGCAAAAATAGTAAGAAACATTGGTATTAGAGCAAGCATTGTTACTGGAAATGTAAGTGTTTGAGCGCTTTTATAATTTTTAGCAAATGTTCCAAGTAGCATACATAAGGAAAGCCCTGCGATGAGGGTGACAAATAGTGATATACCTATAAAGAGGAAGTCTTGTGAATCAAGAACTAAACCATATTCAGCAAGGCTAATTCCACCTTCTGAAAATTGCAGACCTTGAAAATAAAAACTCATACCGATCATATAAATAATTGCAAGAATAAGACCTATTCCTGCAGCTGCAATAATTTTTCCAGTTACAATACTAGTTCGTTTTACAGGGAGTGTAAGCAGTGTTTCAAGTGTTTTATTTTCTTTTTCAAGTGCCATGGATGTAATTACTATACCTCCCGCCATTATTATAATCATCATTATTACAATTGGAATAAGCATTGATTGAGATGATAACATACCAACAATAATATCTGGGGTGAGTCCTTTGAATTCACGATCTTTAAAATATGTAGTTTCAATATTTTTAGTTGGATTTAAAACAAATGATGAATTAACAGATGAATTATCCTGTATTAATTCCTTTGAAAGGTTAGTATTGATATAATTAATTAAATACTGTAAAACTCCCGATGAAATCGTATCCATTACTCCAGCACCTTTCATAATCCAATAGATTTCAATTTCACCAGGCGACTCATTTCGCATTTGCTTAGTAAAATTTTTCGGGATCACTATAAGCGCAACTCCATCTTTTTGTTTTAATTCATCTATTGCAATTTGTTTGTCATCAATTGATGTTGAATTAAAAATCACCTTTGAATTGTTATATAGAATTGAAGAAGTAATTGTAGCTAAAGTATCATCGTCTTCATTTATTAAACCAATAATTGGTTTTTCTTTTGCTTGTTCTTGAATTCCTTGTATACTATTTCCCATAGTTCCAAAAATAAGAGCAACTAAAATTATTGGTACAAATGTAGCTGGTGTAAATAATTCTTTAAATTCTTTTTTTATTATATTCCCTAGTCCACTCATTGCTTCACCACCTTTGTAAAAACCTCTTCTATGTTATTTGCATTATATTTATTCATCAAATCCTTTGGTTTTCCTCCTTCTACGATTTTTCCTTCAGATATGAGAGCAATACGTTCACAGAGATACTCAACTTCTAACATATTATGAGAGGAAAGCAAAATGGTTGTTCCAGCCTGAGCAGTATTTTTTACAAGTTTTCTTATCTCTTGGGCATTGATTACATCAAGTCCTGATGTGGGTTCATCAAGAATAGCAAGTTTTGGATTTATCATTAAAGCTCTGCCAACAAGAAGTCTCCGCATCATACCTTTGCTATATGTGTCAACTCTATCATCGATTCTCTCATCAAGATCGGCTATTTCAATTCCTTTTTCAACCATCTGTTGATTTTTTTTAGGATCAAAAAAATTTGCTATAAATTGTAGATATGATCTGCCTGTTAGATTCTTATATGCACCAGCATCCTCCGGGAGGTAGCTTATAATTTTCCGTATCTTATCAGCATCTTTTTCAATATCATAATCCATAATTTTAATAGAACCAGAATTTATCTTAAGTAAAGTTGAAATAATTCTTAATACCGTTGTTTTTCCTGCACCATTTGGTCCAATTAAACCAAAAATTTCCCCTTCATTAACATTAAATGATATACCTTTAACAGCTTCAATCTTACCATAATTTTTTACGAGATTTTTTACCTCAATAGTTATCATAAATTTTTTTCACCTTTTATTCTTAATGTGTTTTTACAGCTGTCCCAAAGGCAATAATTTCAGCAGCACTTCCCATAGTTTGGGCTGTTGCAAATCTCATACAAATTACTGCATCCGCATCTAGATTTTTTGCATCATCAATCATTCTTTGCATAGCAGTTCTTCTTGCCTCTTCCATAAGTTCAGTATAAGGCTTGCTTTCACCACCAATAATTGTTCTTCCAGCTGCTCTTAAATCCTTTCCTATATGCTTCATTTGTACGCAGCAGCCAAAAACAATTCCTAATACTTCTTTTGCCTCTCTTCCAGGTATATTTTCAGTTGTTGTAACCATCATATTTTATACCTTCACTTTTTATTTTTAAACTTATTTTTAATATATTCTTTTTGAATCTCATCAGCAATTTTTCCATCATCGATAATAAATGCACCAAAATAACCACAATCCTTGCATTCATATTTTTGCATATCTTGAGGTATTGGACTATAAATTCTTTTTGAACCACATTTTGGACAAAACTTCATTTCTCTATCATCACCTTTTTATTTTGTTCTAATATTATTCTTTATTACATTGTATTTTTTTTCTATCCTTATTACCTATTTATATGCAAATCCACATTTTGCGCACCTATATGTTTTTCCATCAAATCGAAGTTTTTCACTTCCACAGTCAGGGCATGTCCCTAATACTCGTTCTTCAAGTGCTTTCAATCTATTTAATTCCCTTTCAGCAAGTTGTGATAGATTTATCCAAGGATTTTCTTTCCACCATTTCCAGATTTCATCACTTATTGTTATAGTTACCTTTTTCATCCTAGGTTTCACCTTTTATAAATTCTATCATATCCATGATTACTTCTTCTGCTACATGACCTTCAATTAAATATTCAGTATTTGTGGGAGTTCCAACACCCGCAATAAATAAATGATTTAGATTTTCATATGTTTTTAAAAATACATTTAAATCATCTGAAAAAGTAGCGTTCCAAATAGTAAAGTCATCTTCATAGGTAACTTGATAATCTCTAAGACCTTGAACAATCATAATTGGAATTGAAAGATTTTCTGCTGTATGTACTGGATCATAGCTTGATAAATACTCCCAATAAGACTTATAGGCTCCTAATACCAGTTCATCATCACTAATATTTAGTGACTTAATTTTAGCAATGGATTGATTAATCATGTTAATATTTTCTTGCTCTGTATTATCAATTACACCATCAAGTTCAGCTAGATATATTGTCTGATCATAGATTAGATCCTCAAGATTTCTTACTGGTGATGCAAGCATAATAATAGCTGAAACATCATAATTATTTAATGCAATTTGAGGAGCAGTCATTGCACCAAGACTATGACCTAAAACAAAAATCTTACTTTTATCTACCTTTTCATAAGTTTTTAATAAATCAATTGCAGAATTAACATCATCAATTATTTCTTCTTCAAGAGTTAAATTCTTTAATGCCCCTGTCTCTTCAGGATATACTTTTGTTCTTTTATCATATCTTAAAACAATAATATCATTAGATGCAAGACCCCAAGAAATATCCTTAAATGGTTTATTAACACCAATTGTTTCGTCTCTATCTGAAGGACCTGAACCTTGAACAAGAACAATACAGGGAAATGGTCCTTCATCATTTGGAATTGATATTGTTCCAGGAAGCTCCCAAGGATCTTCTCCAATTATTACCTCTGAATCTGTAAAGTTTGAAATATCTACATAGCTGGGTGTTGAGTAAGTTTTTATTGGTTCAATTTTTTCAGTCCAAAAACCAGATATTTCTTTTGTTTGATCAAACACAATTTTGAAAATTATATAGTAATTACTTGAAAAAGTACAATTTGCAAAAATTATATTATAACCTTCTTCAATAGATTCTGAGGTGTCTTCTATTGATTGAAAATCACCATATAAATTCAAAATTGTGTTCCAAGTATTTTCAAATTGAATTAAACTAAATTGATTTTTCATTTCTGGACTGAAATAAGTATAAGCAACATTCAATTTTTCCTGTTTAATTTCAGTTAAAAATTCTATTGCAATTTCTGAAATTGTTTTTTCTTCTTGTTCTTCAATACATCCTGAGAATAATGATACTATAGCAAGTATTACAATTATTATTATAATTGCTTTTTTCATTTTATTTTCCTCTTAATTTGGAACCCTATATATTAAACTCAAAATCATCAATATTATTCCAACAATAATAGCAATTATTGCTTTAAATCTTGGACTGCCGGGTGCATTAATCCATCTGGCAAAATTTGGATTTAAAAATGCACCAATTCCAAATAATAATACGATGAGTCCAATAATAATAAGAACTATATTTACTGTTTCCATTGTATCTATTTAAGTTTTACAGCAGTTCCATATGCAAGAATTTCTGCAGCACCGCCCATTATCGAGGAGGTCATAAAACGAACATTTATTACTGCATCAGCACCCATTTTTTTTGCTTTATCTTCCATTCTTTTTAATGCGATTTCTCTAGATTCAGCAAGCATCTCAGTATATTCCTTAATTTCACCACCTACCATATGTCGAAAACCTGCTTTTATGTCTTTACCTATACTTTTTGCTTGAATAGTATTTCCTCTTACTAAACCTAAAATTTCCTTTATTTCTTTACCAATTACAAAATCAGTATTTACTATTATCATGGTTCTAAATCCTCCTTTTTGATTTCTTCTTTCATTTTTTTTGTATCTCTTCGTTGTTCAAATATAATTGAAACAATTAGTACTATTAGACCAATTATAATCAGCCCTGCGACAAATCCTGTCACAATGTCTATTGCTTGCATTATTTCTTCAAAACCTAGGTATAATCCATATCCAATCCATATAATTATACCAGCTACCAACAAAATCAATCCAATTGTGGATCCTTTTTTCATATATTCACATCCTAAATACGTTTTAATACGTGTTAATACGTATATATTATGTGTATTTAAAATTATCGATTAAGATGGCTTTGCAAAATAAAAACATATTTAGCACTTTTATTCATTTTCTATCTTAATTTAAAAGTTAATTTAACCAATTAATTGGTATTTATAATCTTAAAACAGTCAGCCTGAGTAAATCCTGGAATACTTTGGAGATTACTTCCAATAAAAGGTAAACTTGTTATTTCACTCTTAAATAAACGTGGAATTACTATATTCTTAAACGGTAAATGATTGTAAATTTTTGATAAAATAAACATTCTACTCAAATCTCTTGTGAATCGTTTAAATTCTTGCATTCCTCTTTTTTTAGAAACTATTGTCATAGCAGCAATCTTTCCTGAAATTAATGCACTGTTTACTCCAAAACCAAAGAAAGGATCATGAAAACCACTTAATGCACCAGCTAAAACAAAAGTTTTTCCATGAATCTTTTTTAATAAACAAATTTTTTCTGGAATATTATCATTAATTATAAACCATTTATTAAACTCCAAATTTTGAGTTTCTTTAAGCTTTTTTTTAAATTTTTTAAAATATCTTTCATACGGCTGATTCAGAAAAAAATCTATTTCGGCTGAAACTAAATTTTCTTTTGCAGCAATATATGCATAGCCATAACCGCCAATATAAGAATCAAAATATGCAAGACAAAAATTTTCCTTATTTCCTTTTTTAATGCAACTATCATAATGAATGAATGGAATATGGCGAAGTTTCAAATGCTTACTTAAACCTGAAGGATTTCCTGTTGCAATAATTGAATTATCAGGAATTGATTTTATTATATTTGGGTTCAATTGATAAGAAAATTCAAAGTTCACTCCTTCTCTTTTAGCAATTTTAAATAAATAATAATCAAGCGATGTTTTATTAGGACCACGTTCAGTTAAATAAAGATATTTTGGATCAAATTGGACAATTTTTGAATATATATATGCTTTAAATTTTTTCAATTCTGAAAAACATGGTTCAACATCAAATCCAATATATTCTTTCATTTTTTTAAAATGAATTGGAGTCATATGTACAGATGGGTTACATTTTTCAAGTCCCCCAATTCTTTTCTCTTTTTCAAATACAGTAACGTTATAGCCTTTTCTAGCAAGATTTATTGCAGCAGTTAAACCAGATAATCCTGCCCCATAAATGTTAATAAATTTTTCCTCCAACTATCATTAAGTTATTATGTTATTATTATTAAAAACCTCTTTAAATAAAAAAATTTACATTAACTTATTTTTTTCATTATTAAACAAATGCTTATATCGATGTAATATTTACTTCTAAGATTATGAAGGATAGAAATTCTGAAGATTTCTACCTAAAAAATTGGACACTTTTAGTAAAATTATTGAGGGTGGATAAAACCAATTGTATACATCATGGTTATTACGAAAAAGGAATTCGAACTCATATACAATCCGTTCTAAACATGAATGATTTTATAGCTCGCCTTCTTGAAATTAATTCAAATGATAAACAAACTAAAAAGATATTGGATGCAGGATGTGGAATTGGTGGAACCGCAATATATCTAGCAAAAAAATATTCTCATATTAATTTTATAGGGATAACAAATGTCTCAAAACATATTGAAATGGCAAAAATTCTTGCAAAAGAAAACAATGTAATTTTTAACACAGATTTTATTTTAAAGGATTTTATTAAAACTGGTTTTCCATCTAATCAATTTGATGCAATATATTTACTTGAGTCTTCTTGTTATGCTTTTAATAAAAACATTTTACTCCACGAAATGTATCGCATTTTAAAACCCGGAGGTGTTCTTGTAATTATTGATGTTTTTCTTACCAATGTTAAGTTTAATCCGTTTCTTAAGATAATTTATATATGGTTTTGTAAAGGATGGGGGCTTAAAAATCTTATAAAATTAGTGAAATTTAGCGACTCTTTAACAACCGAGGGTTTTCAAAACATAGAAACTATAGATCTAACAAAGAATGTAATGCGTACAATATTACGAGGAGACATTCTTAGTATACCCTATCTATTTTCAACTATAATAAATAAAATTATTCAAGGAAAAAATTACCAAATTGAAAAAGACTCAAATTTCCTTGCTATAGTACCAGTTTTAACTTCAATCCTTGGAATTAAAAAAGCTATTTCATATAATGCTATTACTGCAATTAAATAAAAAAGGGAATTATAATTTTATCAGTAGAGATGGATTTTTAATCAATTCTAATTGTTTAAAGCAATACTTCTCTTTTAAAATAAGATATATAATTCAAAACAGAGTTAGTTTAAAACTCTAAACAATTGATTTTAACTTATTTTACAATTTTTATTTTTTACAATACATTTAAATTTGATTATCCTATTATTATATGAATATTAAGGGAGGAATAAAAGTGGAAAAAATTATTTCACAAAAGATATTAATTTTTGGAATAATATTGATGCTGATATTTTCTTTTGGACCAATGATATCTTCTGGTAATTCAAATATCATTAATAGCAAACAACCAGATATTACCACTAATTTGAATGAAAAAAAACAAATTTATTTTTTTGAGGAATCCCAAAATCAGAATGGAGGTTCATTTGAAAAAAAGATAAAAACAGGATATAATTATCCTGAAACCGCCTTTGTATGTGGATTTGTATCTGACAAAGACACAGATTTACCTATTGAAAATGTAGAAGTTTTCCTTTTTGGAGAAGATGATGAAGGTAATTATTGGTATAATTATTCATACACAAACACATCTGGGTATTATGGAATGCATACATCAGCAGGATATATTTACTTGAGTTTTTATAGAAATGAATATTTTAGTGAATACATAGACAATATAGTTATAGATCCTTATGATATATTATGGTTTAATGTTTCTCTAACTCCAATTCCTCCAGTAACGGTTACAGTCTGTGGTTATATTAAAAACAAGATAACCGAAGAACCTATTCCAAATGTATTTGTAGATCTAGATTGGTATGACGATTATGGGCATTCGTGGGACAATGACTCATATACAAATATTTCTGGATTTTATAAGATGGGTGCTCCAGCTGGGGATATTAAAATTGATGCTCATCCAGATGGATATTATTATTGTGAATCAGATTGGTATAATGCTAATGAGAATCAAACAATTTGGATTAATCTATCATTACAACCAATACCTCCTCAGACTGCTATTGTTTTTGGCTATATTACAGATAAGATGAGTGGTGAACCGATTGAGGATGCTGATATTCAACTTTATTGGCGAGATGAAGAAGGTAATTATGATTATAATTATACTGATACAGATGGTTGGGGATTTTATAAAATTTATACCAATCCTGGAAGAATTAGAATTCGTGCATATAAAACAAATTATGAATATGAATATTCTGAATATTATTGGATTGAAGATAATCAAACAATCTGGATTAATCTCTCATTAAATTTCGAACCTGATGAAACATTGGCCGCTTGTGGATATGTTGTTGATACTGTTACCCTTGCACCTGTAAAATATGCTTATGTTAGATATGATTGGAAAGATGATGAAGGTCATATGTACAGTAAATATACACATTGTGATAAAGCAGGATATTATTTTATCAATGTACCTCCTGGCTCAGCACAGTTCCTAATTACAAGTTTTGGTTACGAAGAATTTGAAACATCTTGGTTTGATTTTAATGAATCAAAAGCTATAACATGGATTAATATCTCAATTTCGCCCCAAATTACAATTCAAATAGATAAGCCATTACCTGGTCTATATATCAATAATAATCTCAAAACACCATTTCTTTCAAAGATTTTTAAATTTTTAATACCAAATATTAAACCATTAATTATTGGACCTATAACAATTGAAGCAAATATAACTAAGAATACTTCAGGTGTTAACCGAGTTGATTTTTATATTGATGGTGTCTTTCAGAAATCAGATAATATTGAACCGTACAATTTTACCTGGAATAAAACTGCATTATTTACCCATACGATAAAAGTGATAGCATATGATAATGCAGGTACAATTAATATCAAAACACTAAGGATTAGAAGATTAACATAAAAATCCTTTTTTTTCTTTTATTTTAAAAATAGAGATAAAAAATTTTTTTAAGAATTTGAAATCTATCAAGTAAGTTTAAGAAAGGATTGAAATTTGTTGCTCTATTTCTAAGTGTTTTTAGATAAACTGGTATTATCTCCCAATCTGTAGAATTATCAATATTTTTAATTCTTATAGAACCAATAAATTCTTCATTTTTTTTATTAGGTGAAACAACACTTACTTCTACGGTTACTACCCCATCCTCAGGAGTTAGATTTATACCTGATGAAGGATTAATTGACCATGTCCCCCAATTAGGTAAAAATTCAATTTCCCAATTAAGTAATGAATCAGAATCACCAATATTCTGGACCTGGAAATAACCATTTGCTATCTCCCCTGCCTTAATCTCAGTCCATTTTAACAAACCCTCGCAATCAAGATTTGCCCCTATTTCTGGATTACCTGGCGGATAATGCTGTATTGTGAAAACATCATTAGTAACAAGATTTGGAAATGGATTTTCGTATTGCCAAATTGTTTCTTTATTTGGTGTTACTTCAAAAAAAGTACCTGAAGGACCATTACAAATTAAGGTATTTCCATTGTATAATCTTTGAGCACCAGATATATGACTTGCAAAAAAGTCAGGGGGATTTTCAGCAGTATATATCCAAACTTGTTCTTCTGGACCATAAGGCAAACCAGGTTCCAGATAATAAAAACCATTGATATCTACTGGTGGCTCTATTTCATCTACAGAAGAATATTTTGGTTCAGGACGAGTATTACCATTACTAAAAACAAGAATATTTCCTTGACCTGGATAATTTTTTTCTATCCATCGTGCATCATGTTGATCAAATAGCTTTTGATCTGATTTATTACCTGCATAATATACTCTTGGATTGCCCCATCGATATAAAAGATCGCCACCTTTTCCATATCTACCTCCGGTGTGTCCAGTTGATTCCTCAATAGTAGTACTATGGTCAATCACCCAAATCTCACTAAAACCTCTAACACTCAAAAGTATCTGGTCAAATTCTTTGTTATAATCTATAGAATTTATATGATTCCAGTCACCTGGAACTGGAATTTGCGGATAATTTATATTAATTAATTCAGGATGATTTGATACATTACCAAAGTTATCCTTTGATGGATCAAAATCCTGAATTAAATGATCCCACACATGCCATTCCCATACAATATTACCACCAAAAGGTTCTGTTGGTTCAACTTCAATTATAAAGTCTGGCCAAAGATAATTAAACATTAAATAATTTGGATTTCTTCCTGCTTCAATAGCCTCATCCCGAGTTTTATACTCCCATGCAGTCATAAGAATATTTCCATTGGGCAATATTTCAATATCATGATGCAAGCAATAAACTTCATTAGAATATTCAAATTCCCATAGCAGTGATCCATTCCAGCTGAATTTCTCAACACGTCCAGTAATTCCACCACCCCAAAATGTTGGACTTGTAAAAGGAAGATCAGAGCGTAAAATATCTCCATTATCTAATAAATAAACAGACATTCCTTGAATATAATCACTTTTCCACATTTGAAGGATTTCTTCATTGTTATTAATTAAATATGACATTTTTGAATATTCTGGAGTATACAGAATATATCCGTCAAAACTATCATTATTTAAATTTTCATAAACCATTTTCGCAGAAATATTAGTTGATGAATTTGAAAAACTTGATAAGAAGAAAATAAATATTATTCCGATAGTCAAAAATTTCAATATTTTATTCATTAATACAAATTTATCTCCCTTTTTTATATTTATCAATAGTAATATAATTATTAACAATCTATTAATTAAAATAATTTTCTACTAATAATTGATATAATCTTAATTTAACTTATTAATCAATATCATAATTTCGCTAACATGTTTTTTAATAATTTTTGGTCTTCTATAAATTGATGCAAAACTTTGAAGATTTTTAAGTACTAATAGTAAATTTTCTTTTGTTGGATTGTTAAAATCTGCCTTAATCTTGACAAATATATCCTGTACTAATTCCTTTACATGTGATTTTTTCATTTTTTCAAATTTTTTCTCGGGCGGACGACCAAAAGTTTCTCTTGCTAGTTCAAGGACATTACAATGTGCCTCATAAAAGCATTGAATCATTGCATCTCTAACCAAGATTGGTGTAAAATTTTTTGTAATATCTACACCATAAATTATATTTTTATTTTTAGCAGTTCTTTTACCTTCTCTCACAATAACCCCAATATTATACAATTTAAATGGCTATATAAAAGTTTCATATTACTTTTGTTTATTTAACATCAGAAATATCTAAGATTAAATATAAGTACAATAGATAGTATATATAGTTTCAATGAAGCGTACTCCCTGTGAATACTTATTGTGGAATTTACTCCCTGCTATTAGAAGTGAAATTGCTAGAAGTATGGTTAATGATTTTGGATTAAATCAAAAAGAAGCAGCAGAGAAATTAGAAATCCAACCTGCAGCAGTGTGTATGTATCTTTCTGACAAACGTGGAAAATCAAACATCAATGATAAATCTTTCTTAAAAGAAATTAAGATTTCTGCTGAAAAAATTATTAAAAATCAAAATACAGATATTGTTAATGAAACTTGCAGACTCTGTAAAATTATTAGAGCTAAAGGTTTGTTTCCAAACTACCAAATTAAAATTAATGATTAAAGATTTGGACAACACTTTTTAAAATTAAATTATCAATATTATTTTTTCAGTAAAACAAATACAGCAATAAAATGAGCAATAATTCCTATACCCCAACCTATCGTTGTTGTAATAGGCCAAGCAAAACCTTCTCCGTCTGTAATATACCACCATTGTGCATATATTCCAATATTTACTAATATGTAAATTATAAAATGAATATAAAAACCTCTTTTTTCTTTAACAATTGTTTTTTCTCCTATCTTTTCTTCATTTAGCATAATTTATTAATTTTTTATTGCTATTTGAGTGTTACTATATTTTTAATAAAAATAACATCTGAAAAATAGTTTTTTAAAAAATTATTTTTATAACTAAGTTACAAACTGTTTAAATACTATTAAACATAATTATACAAAGGTTCTAGTTGATGTAAAAGATTTTACAGATAAAATTAGTTTTTCTGAAATATTTAATTTGGTATCAAGGAATTTACCAAACATTATTAATTATAAAATAAACAAGATAGCAATAGTTGATATTAAAGGTCATAGTTTTAATAAAGATTTTTTTGAAAATATTGTATTAAATAGAGGTCATAATGTAAAAATTTTTACAGATATAAATAATGCAATTCAGTGGCTTTCTTAAATTTTTTTGTTTTAAATTATTTTTAACAAAATCTATATAATATCTTAATATATTCTCCCATTTAAGAGGTGGTTTCCACGAAAGATATTGTAGAGGAGTTTGGCATTAATGCAGGGAAGGTATGGAATGAGTTAAAAACTCATGGACCTCTAAATGAAAAAGAATTATTAAAAAATACAAAACTTGCAAAGAATAATCTATATGCAGCGATAGGTTGGCTTGCCAGAGAAAATAAAATTCAATTAGAAAATAATTTGTATGTTCTTGGTGACACAAATTTAACAGAAGATATTGGTAAAAGTGCTGGTAAAATATGGCAAACAATTGAAAAACATAAAGAAATTGACGTATCATCTATTCCTAAGCTTGCAAAATTAAAAGAAATGAAAGTATATAATGCACTAGGTTGGCTTGCAAGAGAAGATAAAATTCAAGTTAAAAAGGGACTTTTAAATACAATGTACTATAAAGTTCAATTAAAAAACTACCCTTAAACGATAGGATAGATATCAATTATAAAGAATTATTTATAATGTTTATTTTTACATTTTGACATTTTGTCTCATATATTATTTATAGTATGTTTTAGAAAGTATATCATATGAATAGCTATCATGAGTCGAATCTTGATAGAATTAAAAATACAAAAAAATACGATCCTGAATGGATTAAGGTGGTAGCTAACGCTCTTTTGGATATTAATATAAATAATTTGTCTGATAGACAGAAAAAAATGCTTCGTGATCAATATTTAGACTATATTAGAGATGGATTAAAACCAAAAGATGCAATTGATAAAGCTTTACAAATTGTTTTATGTTTTAATAAATAGTATTTTTAAATTTGAAAAAATCCTTAATTTTTTGGATTTTTTTTTTTGAATTATAGAATATTGACGAATTTTTTTTAGATATTTATTTAAATCTTTCTGATTATAATATATTTATGGGAGTGATATTTGAATGAAAATCTTAAAAGTTAGAAATGGAATTGTAATAATTATAGTTATTTTGTTTATAGCATCTAGTGTATTTTCAATCGGTAGTGCAAATTTAATAAAAAATGATATAATTTATAATAAAAATATTGATTTTCTCTCTTTTCAAGTAAATCCAATATTTACAAAAGAAACCTATATGGTTGAAATGAGGGATGGTATTCATCTTGCAACAGATGTATATCTACCAGATAATATCTCTTCGCCTCATGGTGCAATTCTAGTACGTACACCTTATAATAAGAACGGTTCTGGTATGGGGGGATGGGCTAACAAAGGTTGGCCATCTATTGTTCAGGATACAAGAGGACGTTTTCAATCAGAGGGAATTGATACAATATTTAGAGATGCTCATACCGATGGACCTGATACCTTAGAATGGATTTCTAGTCAGAATTGGTCAAATGGAAAAGTAGCCACAATAGGGGGGTCAGCTACAGGTATAGTTCAGTATTTAATGGCAGGTGCTGGTCCTGATCAACTTAAATGCCAATATATAGGAGCGGCGACTCCAAATTTATATACTACAGTTTATCCTGGTGGACAGTTTAGAAAAAATATGTTAGAAGCATGGCTTCAGAACCAAGGAAGTACATATGTTTTACCAGAATTATGGGCTCATGAGAATTATTCTTTAGAGTATTGGACAAATGTATCTTTAGAGGATAACTGGCAGGATGTAAATGTTCCAGCAGTGCATCTCGGTGGATGGTATGATTGTTTTTGTCAGGGACTTATTGATGGTTTTATGGGATATCAATATGATGGTGGAACTGGTGCTGCTGGGAAGTCAAAGCTAATTGTTGGTCCATGGACGCATGCATTTTTTGGAGAGAGATTGCAGGGTGAACTTTTATATCCAGAAAATGCAAAAGACACCTTTTCAGCTGAATATTGGGATGAAATACTTGAACAATACATATTAGGTGAATCTAATGACTTTGAAAATAGACCAAATGTTGTATATTATGTAATGGGAGATGTGACAAATAGCGAAGCACTTGGAAACTTCTGGAGATATACCGATAATTGGCCTCCAGAATATATTGAAGATGAATGGTATTTTCATGAAAATAAGATTTTATCATTGGATAGTCCAGGAAGCTACAGTCCTTTAACTTATAGTTATAACCCAACAAACCCTGTCCCAACAAAAGGTGGAACAAATCTATATCCTCTTGCTCCAACCTGGGCAGGTCCTTATGATCAAAGATCAGTTGAAAATAGAGCCGATGTATTATTATTTACTAGTGATGTTTTAACAGAACCTTATGAAGCTACTGGTCCAATAAAAGCAAGACTATATGTTTCATCAGATTGTCCAGATACTGATTTTACAGTAAAGCTCACAGATGTTTATCCAGATGGAAGATCAATGCTTATAACAGACGGAATACTACGAATGAGAAACCGCAATGGATGTGATCATTGGGAGTTTATGGAACCTGGTCAAGTATATGAAGTGGAAGTTGATTTGTGGAGTACCTCCTATGTTTGGAACACTGGTCATAAGATAAGAGTAGCAGTATCATCATCAAATTATCCAAGATTCTTAGCAAATCCTAATACCAAAGATGCAATGAACCAAAATACAGAATCAAATATTGCAGAAAACACATTGTATCTTGATTCCTCTCATCCTTCTTGTATAATTCTCCCTCGTTATAATGACAATTATGCCCCTATTAAACCAACAATTTCTGGACCTACGAGAGGTGTACCTGGAATAAATTATTCATTTATTTTCAAAACAATAGATCCAGAAGGTGAAGATGTATACTTGTATATCGATTGGGGAGATGGCACAAATACAAATTGGTTAGGACCATATAGTTCAGGTGAAGAAGTAACTCTTGAACATACTTGGAGTTCAACAAAAATCTATACAATCAAAGCAAAGGCAAAAGATATAAATCAAGATGAATGTGAATTTAGCAGTCATAATATAAATATCCCAAGAACGAGATTGTTTAATAAATTGGTTCTCACAAGGTTATTTGAGCAATTTCCAAATATCTTTACTATAATTAGATATCTATTGGGATTATAATTTTTTTTTAAAAAAATATTACTCATTTCGATTATAGTATTTTACTTGGAAAGAGGGGTCTAGGGGGAGGTAAAATCGGAGCCATTCATGAAGCGAAGATATCATAACTTACCTTGCTAGACCAAATTAACTATCATCTTATTATTTAATAAAGATAACGAAAATTATCACGTCATTTGTCGTAAAATAATGTAAAAATAGAATGAGCAAAGTATAATTATAATAATTTTAAATTGTAAAAAATGATATATTTATTGGCGTTTGATATGTTACCATATATAATATTACACAATTCAATAAGTTTAGATGGCTCTTTGATAAATTTTAATGTGAATATGGATATTCACTACCAAATTGCAAGTAGTTATAAACCAGATGCCCATTTAATAGGTTCAAAAACTATAAAAACTGGTATAGAACAATATGGTAGTGCACCACAAGAAGAGAGTAAGGATTTTATAAAACCAGAAAGGGATTCTAATCTTCCATATTGGATTATAATAGATACAAAAGGAACTCTCAAAGGATTACTCCATGAAGTTAGAAGATTTGAATTTTGTAAAGATGTTGTTATCTTTATTTCACAAGATACTCCTAAAGATTATATTAATTATTTAGAAAAAAGAAATTATGATTTTCATATTGTTGGAAAAAAGAACATAGATCTGGATACGTCCTTTAAAATACTTAGTGATAAATACAATGTGAAAAAAATTTTAACAGATACAGGAAAAATATTAGGTAATCTTTTAATAAATAATGGCTTTGTAAAAGAGATAAGTTTACTTGTTCATCCAGTAATTGTTGGTAAAAAATCATACAACATTTTTGAAAGCATCAATAAAAATATTGGTTTAAAGTTATTTAGATATGATATAATAGATAAGGATTTTATATGGCTTACATATAAGGTTGATAACACTAAAAATTGATTTAAAATAATTCAGGTAACCATCGTTCTTTGTGAATCTCTCTTGCCATCCAAAAATTTGTTTTTCTTATAGCACCAGGAAATCTCTTGTCTATTTCATCAATGATTTTTGTAAGTGAATTAAAATCCTTTACTAATAATTCAAAATTTAGATCACACCAGCCTATGGTCATATCCATTATATATCCTACATATGGATTACCTTTCAAATAATCTTCTATCTTACTTCCTTTTGTGTGGTCTTTTAGATATATATCAATCATACAATTTTGAAGATTAAGCATCGATAAGTCAATATCAACCCGAAATGCAAGAATTACATCTTTTTTTATCAAGCTTTTAATTCTATAATTAATAGTCTGTGAGGAACTATTCAGTTTTTCAGCAAGTTTTAATAGTGAAATCCTAGCATTATCTGCAATTTCATTTAGAAGCTGATAATCAAGCTTATCAATTTTTGCTGGTTCACCAACACAACTTATAGTATAAAACTCTCTATCTGTTCTATCATAACCATCTTTTAGAAGATAAGATCTTTTAAGACAATTTACCTGGGTTAATATTGAAACTGAATATTTTTCAAAATAATTTCCATAAGTATCAAGAGTTTTATTCCAAAACTGATTAAATTTATAAACATCATCAACCCATAAAACTGCACTTAAATCAATAGGACCTTTTGCTGATTGTAATGTCCAAATATTCTTATAATTTTTAAAATAATTAATGATTTCTTCTTTGGTTTCGGGACTAACGTCTAAAAAATTAATATAGATTCTAAATGCATAATACCCGAGTTTCAATGAATTTATAGAAGTCCAAAAACATTTGATAACGCCAAGGTCCTGCATTCTTTTTATTCTATAGTTTACAACTTCTTTTGATAGACCTACCTTTCTTCCAATTTGATTATTTGATTGTCTACAATTAAGATCTAGCTGATATAAGATTTTTCTATCTTTTAGGTCAATTTTTAACATTTTACTTCCTTTGTTTACTCAAAAGTAAATAATTTCATACTATTTTAGAATTTTGATAAAAAATACAGATATTGGATTTTATATTTGATATAGTCTATATAAACTCAAAAATTAGATAAAATTGGAGGAAAAAAAATGTCACAATGTGAAGAATGTGGAAAGAAGCTAGGAATTTTTGAAGGATATAGACACCCAACCATGGGAAAGAAACATTTAGTATGTAGCCCATGTTTTGAACATGTAGAAGAAAGTGTTGCAAAATGGAGAGAATTTGTAGTAAATAATTCATTTAATGTAAATACATCTGAAATACCTAACCAAGTCAGCTGGAAAGAGAAAATGCCAGATTTCTCATCAATGAATATACCCCAACGCGTTCTTGCAGAGATCTTAGTCTATCTATAGATGTAATTCTATAGATAGATCTTCAAAGCCAGTACTATAAGAGATATAGAATATTGAATCTCAAAGGAGGCTTTATAATGATAGAAATAATGGAAAACGCAACAATTGTTTATACAGATGGGGTAAAGGAAAGATTTGAAGCAGTTTATTTAACAGATAAACGAGTGATAACAGGGAGAATCTATAGAACTAATGGAACTGAAGAGTTCAAAGAATATGGATTCATCTCAAGAAATAATGTAAAACATATTTATAATGGCTCAAAAAGAAAAGTAAAAAATTTAAGATCTTAAAACCTAATAGTTGACCATACTTTATTTCCTTGAAAATAAGTATGATTTTTGATTTTAGGTCAACTTTTAGGTTATATCAATAAATAAGTTTGAATCATTGTGGTGAGGATTCACAAAAAAATCATAAAAATGGTTAAATCTTAAAACAAAAAATAATTATTTTCACCATTTTAATTTTATTTAATCTTTTTATAAAAATAATTTTTGTAGTTAAATTTTTTTATCATTCTAAAAAAATGATTTTTTTTGCAAATTTTGGCAAATATTAATGTTTAAATACATTAAACTCTTTGTATTAAATTTGGTAGGTATTATATTATGAAAAAGAATATAACTAGAATTTTTTTATCAATATTTCTTTTTATTTTACTATTAGGTATTGGATTTTCAAGCTCTATTGGAGAAGCATTTTCATATAAATTAAATAAAACTGTTAATGGAAATATTCTTTATGTGGGTGGAACAGGTCCTGGTAACTATTCAGATATTCAAGAGGCAATAGATAATGCAGAGAATGGTGACACAATTTTTGTGTATATTGGAGATTACCCTGCTGATATTGTAGTTGACAAATCTATAATACTTATTGGAGAAAATAGAGAAAAAACAATTATTCAGGACGCAAGTGATGGAATATTTGTTTTTGCAGATAAAGTGACAATTACAAATTTCACAATTACACATTGTGGAGGTTTTTGGGATAAGGCTGGGATATTAATCCGCTCAAATGATAATACAATTTGCTATAATAATATTGTAAACAATGGAGTTTTGAATGGAATATATCTAGAATTTGCTTCTTTTAATAATGTTTTTAGCAACCTAATAGAAAATTGTCAATACAATGGTATTAAACTTGCTTATTCAAATTATAATAATATCAGTGGAAATATGATATCAACAAACAATGGAATGGGGATTATCTTTCATGATTCATCTAACAATAATATTTTATTAAATACCATATCGCAAAGCTATTGGGGTGGTATTCAGATTTATGATAATTCTAATAACAACTTATTATACCATAATAATTTAATAGAAAATGAAATTGATAACGGATATGATATATGTGGTAATGTCTGGGATAATGGAGCAGAGGGAAACTACTGGGATGATTACTCAGGAGTTGATAATGACGGTGATGGAATAGGTGATACTCCCTACATAATTGATGGTAACACAACCAATGATAATTATCCCTTAATGAACATATATGAAATACCTTCAACTCCAACAATAAATGGTCCAATAAACGGTAAAACTGATGAAATATATGATTACACCTTTTCTACAACTGATCCAAATAGTGATGATATTTTTTACTATATTGAATGGGGAGATAATTCAAATTCGGGTTGGATTGGTCCTTATCAGTCAGGCTCAGAAATAGAACTTCAACATTCTTGGTCTGAAAAGGGTACAAAATTAATAACTGCAAGAGCAAAGGATACTAATGGGTTATTAGGATTTTCAAATACAATTGAGGTCTATATACCAAAAAACAATGTAAATTATAACTTATTATGCAAATGGTTTTTTGAAAGGTTTTTATTGTTCGAAAAATTATTATTGTTATTTTAAAAAATATAATATTAGTTTTCAATTCTTCTCTTATTTGTATAAGTCATACCTTGAAATGAAATAGAGGTAATTGTTATAAGTGGAAAAAGTCCTTTATTCACATTTCTTCCTATTATCCTTAAAATATTTGAAGGATTATAAAATCCATTATACATCTTTTGTATACCATTCATCAAATCATCAGCTGTTAGATTTTTTGGCTTGTAAACAACATTTTTACCGTCATATTTGCTCCAATCCTTAATTACAATTCGATTTTGTCTTTCATATTCATCAAATAATGGTGTCCCTGGAAATGGAGTTAATATATGAAACTCTGCTTTATCAATATCAGATTTACAAATGAAATCAAGGGTACTATCAAAAATATCAGTTTTATCAGCATCAAAACCAAACATGAATGAACCTTCAACGTTCATACCAAAGTTATGAATTTTATTTATAACAGATAAATATTGTTCAGAAACATTTGTTTTTTTTCCAATTGAATCAAGAGACTTTTGAGATATTGAATCAAAACCTATTGTCCAAGAAATGCAACCAGCCTCTTGTGCAAATCTTAAAAGTTCTTCATCCTTAAATAAAATATTTGCATTTCCATAACAATAAAACTTTTTACCTAAATCTTTCATATTTTTAAACAATTCTTTTGTATAATTAGTATTAATTGTTAAAGATGCATCACTAAAAAGTATATACTTTTGAGGAATTTTTTGAATTTCATTTATCACTTGATCAATAGGTCTAACCCTAAACACTCTACGTCCGGGACTATGAGAAATCGCACAGAAGTTACAACCATGTGGACATCCTCTGGTAGCTTCTATTGCTACAGCAGAATTGATTCCTTTTTGCTTTATTCTTCCATTCCCATAATTTGGTAAAAGAGAAAGATCGACTGGTTTTTCTTGTCTATATATTTGTTTTAACTTATCTTCCTCAATATCTTTAAGTAACTGTGGCCAAAGCTCTTCAGCCTCCCCGATAACTATACTGTCAGCATGTTGTTTTGCTTCTTCTGGAAGAGCAGAAGGGTGCCAACCACCTAGAACAACCTTTTTTCCTCTTTTTCTAAAATTTTCAGATATCTCATATGCTTTTAGAGCTTGATTCGTCATTACAGATATCCCAATTAAATCGTAGTTCTTTTCGTAATCAATATTTTCTAATCTTTCATCTATAATCTCAATCGAATTTTTTTCAGGAGTCATATTTGTAAGAGCCTTAAAAGCAGGAATTATTGGATTTGAAAAAATACTAAAAAATTTAACAATAAATGAAGGTAAGGTCTTTACAGGATTTGGGTATATTAATAATATTTTCATTTAACTTTCCGAAAATACACGCTCTATCTTAACTAATTTTCTACAATTCATTTAAATTTTTTATCTAATTTTAAAAAAAATTAAGGGGCGTTAATTTTATTATATACTTAATGTTTATCTATAATTAATATTGGGGAATTATATGTTTAATAAAATACAAAAAAGAATTTTGTTTACATTATTTACAGCCTCATTATTTATATTTAGTGTTGGTGCTAGTCCAACAGATAATGAGATGTCATTTGAAATAAATGGGCTTCAAGACCTTGACCCACTGGTCGATCTTGAAGTAACTGTGGAGATACAAGCAATAAGATCTTTACAAAAATTTGAATATCCAAATCCAAAAACATTAGAGGCAATAGATTGGTTCAGCGATCCAGATTTTTTTGTTAAGGTCATAATTAATGATCAAGAATTTGTAAGTGATATATGGTATGATACAAAATATATTTACAATCCTGATTTTTCCCCAACTCTTGATGTATCTGATGAGGAAGAGTTTGTTAATATAAAAATACAGTTGTATGATTGGAACGCTTTTGGTAATGTACTGTGTGACTTAAGTGCTAATGGTAAGGATGTAGAACTAACCTATAGCCTAAAAACAGGACATTGGTCTGGTGGAGACTTTCTAGAGGATTCGAGCGGATATGGTAGATTAAATGGATGTGCAGATGGTAGTATGTATAAACGTCAAAGAGATTGTGAACTTTGGTTTAATATCTATCAAAATGATTTTGATGGGGATGGAATCCCTTACTGGACAGAGGTAAATGAATATGATACGGATCCATTGGTAGATAATACTGGTGAGGATTCAGATAAGGATGATGTTCCTATAGAATGGGAATGGAAATGGAATTATGATCCATTTAAGAAAGATAATCATTACTATTTAGACCCTGATGATGATGGATTAGACAACCTAGAAGAGTATTTTGTCTCCAAATGGGGTTCTGATCCTTATAGAGCTGATGTTTTCATAGAGCTTGACTATATGGAGGAAAGTCCAGATGGTGTAAGCAGTGTTTTACCTGAGGGAGCAGATGAACTTCTCAGTACTGCATTTAATCGATTTGATAAGGTTTTCCATTTAGATGAGGGAGAAATGGGTGGCGGTGGAGAAATAATACCATTTGATGATTATATTGGAGACCGTGATCTTGATAAGGTCTATGATGAGTATTTCCTTCATTATGATGATAATAATTGGCGTAGAGGTGTTTTTAGATATAGTTTGATAATTTATGATCCAGGCAGAGCTGGATATAATTTTCGACGTGGTGCTTTTGTACTTAGTAGTAATCGTATAAAAGAAAAACCAACACCAGATATTCCAAGAACACGAGCTGTCGCATGGGCTAGTGTTTATATGCATGAGATGGGACATACATTTGATTTTCATAACCCTGGAGTTGATAATCCAAACTTTTGGCAATATGTGAATTATAAAAGTTGTATGCTCTATCGCTATACATATAGACTAGTAGATTACTCTGATGGATCACGTATAAATGATTTTAATGATTGGGAAGATATGGATCTTAAACATTTTCAAAGAGAATGGTAGATAAAAAATTCATTCCACCAATATAAATAATTTTTTAATTTTTTTTCAAAAAAAGGGGGAGGGGAGTAATGTTATTTTCTAATTCTATAGCATATCATAATTATAGTAATTAGGCTAGCAATTGCTAAAATTATTAATACCGGGTGTTTTTCAATATCATTACTCCCATCTCTATTTAATTGATTCCCTAAGATAACCAGAGAATCCTTATATTCCTCCTCGGTATCTTTGAAATCTTCTTCCAAATCAATGGAAGATGTAATTTTGTCCTCACCGCCTTCATCTTTCTCAAATTTATTTTTTAAATTTTTATTTTGTGTAACAATTAGTGGTGCTTCAATTCCTTCTTTATTATCAATTATGTCAGTTTTTGATAGACTATCTTCTCTTGCAGTAGCAATAATGACAGATGAATAAAAAATGATTAATATTAAAAATAAAACTATGCTCTTTCTATTAAAATTTTTCATCTTGATTAAATATTTATACTTATTTATATACTGTTAGAAAATGTTTGGAAAAAACCAAACAATTTTACTTATAAGTATGTATATATTATTGATTTGAGATATGATTACTTGGAAATCATTTTTGAAAAATGATTCAATAAATTGGTTATTGGAAAATAACAACCCTTCTGTTAGATATTTAACTTTAATGGATATTCTTAATAAATCTAATAAAAATTCTGAGGTTATTGAATCAAAAAAGAAAATAATGGAATCAGGATTGATTCAAAAAATTCTCTCAAAACAAAATTCTAAAGGTTATTGGTTCGAACCTGAAAATTTCTATATTAAAAGAAAATATAAGGGGACAGTTTGGAACTTAATAATATTGGCTGAAATAGGTGCCGATGGAAATGATAAAAGAATAAAAAAAGCTTGTGAGTTTATTCTTATTAATTCTCAAAATAAAGAAAGTGGAGGATTTGCTTATAATTCTTTAAAAAGTGGAGGTGGAGCAGATTCAAAAGTGTTACCATGTTTATCAGGAAATATGGTATGGTCCTTAATCTGTTTTGGTTATATTGATGATTTTAGAGTTCAAAAGGGGATTGAATGGATAACAAATTATCAAAGGTTTGATGATGGTATACAAGAATTACCTGAGAATTGGCCTTATAAAAAACATATAAATTGTTTTGGAAAGCATTCTTGTCATATGGGAGTAGTTAAATCATTGAAAGCACTAGCAGAAATTCCTGAAGAAAAAAGATCAAAAATTGTCAAAATAACAATTAAAAATGGTGTCGAATATTTACTAAAACATCATATTTACAAAAAAAGTCATGACTTAAATAAAGTCTCAAAACCTAGTTGGTTACAACTTAGTTTTCCACATATGTATCAAACAGACATATTAGAAATACTTGATATTTTAACTAGACTTTGGAATAAAGACAGACGGATGCAAGATGCAATTGATATTTTAATATCAAAACAAAATGAAAATGGAACCTGGAATCTTGAAAGAACCTTTAATGGTCGTTTTATAACAAATATTGAAACTAAAGGAAAACCGAGTAAATGGATAACTTTGAACGCTCTAAGGGTTTTGAAAAGGTATTATATCTAATTTCTTAACAATTGTAAATTATTTATATTAGAAAGTAATTATTGTATTTAAATAAGAATATATTTATCGAAATATAAGGGAGGTGAAACATATGAAGAAAATCTTACTGGGTAGTATTATAGCATTAATGGTATTAATTCCAGTTGTAAGTGCTATAGATGTCTCAATTGAAAATAAAACTGAAAAACCAATATCTATAATGCAGGATTTCACACATACTGTTTTTGTAGAATATGGATCTTTGACAACCTGTCCACCTTGTGTAACAGCATCTGCTCAATTATATAGTATTTATAATTCTGGTGATCTCGATTTTCATTATGCTACATTGGTTTGGGATGTTGCTAATGGAAATGTTCGTAGTAGACTCACAGAATTAGAAGTTGTTGGTGTACCAGATGTATTTTTTGATGGTGGATATAAGAGAATAATTGGTGGTCAAGGATCTGAAGCACCATATAGAGGCGCAATTACACTAGCAGGAGAAAGAGAAGTCCCAGATATTGACATAGCATTAGATGTAACCTGGCTTGGTGGCGGAAAACTTAAAATCGAAGCGACTGTCACAAACAATGAAGTTGAAGAGTTTAATGGTAATATTAGAACATATGTAGTTGAAAAAGAATCCAGGTGGAATGATTATTCTGGTAAACCATATCATTATGCAGCTTTAGATATTCCAATAGATAAGAGTTTAGCAGTTGTTAACACTGAAGCCAAACCTCTTGGTGAATCTTATACATTTTCTAAAACCTGGAGAGGTTCAATTTATGGTTTTGGGGATATCACACAAGATAATACAATGGTAATAGTTGCAGTTTATGATAAGGAATCAGATTATGTTGTTCAAACAGCTGCAGCAAATCCAACCGGTAAAATTGGAAATTATAGACCAATAAATATTTTGTTTTATAAGATATTTGAACGATTTCAAGTACTAGAACAAATCCTAAACCTATAATTAAAATCTAAAACTTTTTTTTTTTTATTTCTTTTTTTATTTCACATATCTTTTTAATTTTAAAGCTATTATCTCCTACGAAATGATAATAGTCAATAACGTTACAAAATCTTATGGTAAAATAATTGCACTAAAAAATGTAAATTTGAAATTTGAGGATTCACATGTAATTGCAATAATGGGCGAAAATGGGGCAGGAAAAACAACACTATTAAAACTATGTACAGGAATTTTACCGTTTGATAGCGGGGAAATCACTGTTGATGGTTATAATATCATTAATGATTCAATAAAAGCTAAGGAACAAATTGGATATCTCCCAGAAATGCCTTACATGTATGAAAGACTTACAGGTAGAGAGTTTCTTTTTTATATTGCTTCTCTTAGAAAAATTAAGGATTCAGAAGAAAAAATAGATGAAATCACTAAAATGATTGGAATACATGATTTTCTTGATTATGAAATAGGCAGCTATTCAAAGGGTATGAAACAAAAGATATCAGTAACATCTGCAATAATGCATAACCCAAAAAATCTATTATTAGATGAACCTGTCTACGGTCTTGATCCTTTAACATCAAGAGCAATTCAAAATTTTATTAGAAATAAAAAAGGTAGTACGATAATTGCGACTCACTCATCGCAGTTAGTAGAACAAATTGCTGATCATGTTTATATAATAATGAGAGGTAAAGTTATATTATTTGATAAAGTTACAAGCATCTTAAAAAAACATGGTAGTGTCGAAGAAGCATATTTTCATATAAAGGATGAAAATGTTTGAAACAACTAAAGTAATACTTACAGAAAATTCAAGAAGTCTAAAAAATAAAATGCGAGAAGCACCAATTCTTTATTTGTTATTTTCGGCAATGATTATTTTTTCGATTTTCATTTTTGCATACGCTACTTTTTTCTTCATAAACATAGATATAAATCTAAATATCAGTCTGGAAGATGTTTTTTTTACAGTTTTTTTTATGTTTTTATTAAAAACAGTAGCTGATTTTTATAACAATTTTATAAAGGCATCCCAGCTTTCATATTCACTTTCTACAAATGTTAAACAAACAAAGACTATTACTGAAGTTTTTATTGCAATTCTTCTAATTCAAATTACTATTTGGTTTTCATTTTCTATTTTATTTTTAATAGCTCTTGCAAGTTTTGGTGTAAATGTTATCTACGTATTTGAATACACAATTTTTACAATAGGAGTAATTGTAGCTGTCTGTTTAGGATGTGCAATCTCTATAAATTTTTTCTCACCTAAAAAATATAGACTTCTACCAATGTTAATTTTATTAGGATTTTATTTTCAAATAAGAGAACCGCTTTATGTAATATTTACTCTCCCCTTAACCATAATTCATGTAACCTGGAGTATTAAAAACAGTATGGAATCTCATCTTTATAGCACCAGAAAAGAAAGATTAAAAGACAAAACTCAGATAAAAATCCGTAACACTATAAAGACAATTTTTCATCGAGAAACAACAGTCCTATGGCGTGATAAACTATTATATAGTTTTGTTTTTACTTCTGTTTCAACTGGTATATTTAGTGGTTATCTTTTTTTATATGGTGATGAAATCCTAATACCAGAAGCACTTAGAAATCAAATTGGTGGTCTTTTGCCATCAATGTTTCTGTTTCTTGGTATTTATGTTGTGATTATGTATACTGGCGTATTTCCTTCTTTGAATCTTTTTTTAAATGAAGAAAAAACAATGTGGATATTAAGACATATTCCTGTAAGAAACGATAAAATAATATTTGGTAAGGTATCCTCACTTTCTTTGTGTTTTCTTACTGCTATTCCATTTATACCATATATCACAATATTTACAGGAATTGAAAAAATCGGTTTCCTTATCTTTTTTCTGATTTTTTCCTATATTGCAGGAATAATAATCTCTGTACCTTTGGGTGTTAAATATGTTGGAAAAAAGTCAGATATTATGTTGCTATATAGTGTATCCATGATACTTTTTGTAATTCTTAGTTTTGCATCAGTTATTGTAAATATGATAGAACGATTATTTCCATATCCAATTATTTTATATATTTTGATTATTCTTTGTGAATTATTATTGCTTTATGCTTCTATAAAAATATCCTCACAAATATTATCATTGAAATACAAATCAGCTAGTTAGAATTCCCAACTTCTTCATATTTTGAAGATTATCAGAATGTTTTTCAAAGTATTTGTGAACTGGTTCAAGTATCTTGTTAATATAATTTGATGCAGCATTTTTTAAATCAAGAGGATGAAGATCAAATGAATATGCTTTTTCAAGTTCAAAATATGTATCAAATTCAAGATTTCCTCCAAACTTTTCAGGTCTATTAATTAAAAATTTTTCACCTTTAAGTTCAGGAAAAATTACAAACTTACATATCTCAAGAATAGGGTTGTCTTCAACCTGTTTTTCTGGGCAGAATGCTTTACTTATTTTTCTTTTCACTGTATCTGGCTCGTCGTGAATTGATATCATGGAATCAGGTTTACTCTTGCTCATCTTAACTTCTAATGGATTCATTCTTCCCCCTGCTTGTAAACCAGTCAGTAGAGGAGTATGTATTGCAACGGGGGGTTTTCTACCAATTTTTTTAGAAACATCTCGGGCGAGCATATGAGCATGTCTTTGGTCCATACCTCCATATGCAACATCTATATTAAGATAAAATATATCAGACACCTGCATTGCAGGATAAAACAATTTAGATAAATCCTTATCTGCTTCTTTTTCATCTCTGCCCATAATATCCATTGCTCTTTTAACGCGGGCAATAGAGGTGGCTTTCGAGGTCCTTAAAACTAATTCCCAATATTTCGGGTCACCGACATAATCACTTGCATAGACAAATTTCACCTTTTCTTTTTCAATACCCATTGCAGCAAAACAATCTTCCATGTATTTTCCACATAACTTTATCTTATCAATATCTCCACCCAGCTTATCATTTATATATGCATGCCAATCTGCTAAAAGAATAATAAAATCAAAACCACATTCGAGGAAATCCTTTATTTTATTTGAACAAATTTTCCATCCAAGATGAACTGTACCAGAGGGCTCAAAACCAATGTAAGCTTTTGGTTTATCTTTATCAATAATTGAATTCAGTTCTTCAATAGTTACAATTTCTTGTGAGTTTGCTGTTAGATTATCTAATTTATTCATATTATCTATCTCTCAAGTCTTTTAATAACCCTATCAATAATTTTTTCAGTTGCTCCAAGATAGTTCTCAGGTTTTAGTGAATAATCTATTTCTTTTTCGGTGAGAATTTTTATTTTCTTATTTTCCTCAATAAAAATTTCCTTTAATGATTTATTTTCAGAAGCAGCTTTTAATGATATCTTTCTCATAAGCTCATGTGCGTCACCACGACCTAAACCTTTTTCAATTAAAGTTGTCATTAGTGATTCAGCCATTGGTAATCCTTTAGAAATATCAAGATTTTTTTTCATCCTATCTGGAAAAACTTTTAGATTTGTGAATACAATGTTCATCTGAAACAAAATCCAATCAGTTAGAATTATAGAATGTGGAATAATGAAACGTTCTGATGATGAATTACAAAGGTCACGTTCATGCCATTGTATAGAATTTTCATAAGTCGGGATAATAAATCCTCTAATTATTCTTGCAAGACCACAGATTTGTTCACATGTTATTGGATTTTTTTTATGAGGCATTGTTGAAGATCCAACTTGTTTTTTTGCTTCAAATGCTTCTGCAACTTCACCTATTTCATCTCTTTGTAAATTCCGAACCTCTGTTGCATATTTTTCAATACTTGTTGAAATATTACATAAAACTCCTAATAATTCATTATAACGATCACGGCAAACAATTTGAGTTGCTACATCTTCTATTCCAAGTTTTAGCTCTTTAAGCATTTCCTCTTGTAGCTTAAATGCATTTTTCCCAAGAGCTGCACCAGTTCCTACAGCGCCTGATAATTTTCCAATTAAAAGTCTACTCTTTGATTCAAATAATCTTTCCATATGCCTCTCAATTTCCATTGCATAACCTGCCATTTTGAGACCGAAGGTTATTGGAATTGTATGTTGACCATGAGTTCTACCAACCATTACTGTTTTTTTATATTTCTTTGCAAGGTTTAAAAGAGTGTTACGAAGATCTTTTAGACCTTTTCTAATGTACTCTGTAGATTCTGCAATTTGTAGGGCATTTGCAGTATCTACGATATCATAGCTTGTTGCTCCAAGATGAATGTACTTTCCAGCATCTCCAGAGCATACTTCAGCAAGAGCGCGGGTAACAGCCATTATATCATGTTTAGTTTCTGCTTCAATTTTTTTTACCCTTTCGACTTTTACATATTTTACAGAAGCCTTTTTTGTTATTTCTTCAGCTGCATTTTTTGGAATATTACCAACTTTGGCATGAGCTCTAGCAAGTGCGGCTTCAACTTCCAGTAAATATTCAAGTCGGCGTTTCTCACCAAATATTTCTGTTAACTCTTTTCTACCATAGCGGTAATCGAGGGGACATATTGGATCATCCATGATTTTCACAATCCGAGAATCCTTTTTTGCTTAATGTTTTTTTCTAAATGGATTGAGTTTATAAATAAAAAGATATTATCTTAATGTAAATGCAGAGGGAGAGTAAATGAATAATGAAGGTTATCCAAATCCATCAGGCTGGAGAATATCTTTATCAATTGCAGTGGGTATAGGCTGGTTAATTTTTGTAATAATATGGCTGGCATTTTATGCAGGAGATTATACTCTTTATAGAAATATTGCAATCATCATTATTTCAATTCTTGTAATATTCTTGATACTTGGGATTTCATGGGCATCATGGGGATTAAAATATATGCCAAAAGAAGGTAAAGAAATGATGAAAACTGAAGGATTTAGAAGTAGAATAATTGTATCGATTGTAATTCCTTTTTTGTTGATAATATTTATGATATATTGGTTTTATTTTCCTGCAGAAGATTTTGATGGCTATCAAAATATTGCAATATTTTTAGTATCTCTATTAATCGTTGGAGGATTACTTGCTGGTATATGGGCTCCATGGGGGATGAAACACAGTAAAGATTTTGAAAAATTTGATTGTAAAGAAAAAAAAGATTAGTATAAAATCATATTTTATTTAAATAATTCAACTTTCAAACTTTCAAGATTAATTCCTTGATACTGTCTATTTGAAATCTCTTTATCTTCATCTATAATTTTATAGTTAAAACCTGCATTTAAAATAATATTAATATAATCTTCTTTAAGTAAAGCACCTCCAACACATCCAGCAATGAGTTCATCATCATTTTTTTGTTCTTCAGATAAATGACTTAATAAAACAATATCTGAAACATACATTCTTCCATCTTTTTTCAAAACTCTATATGCTTCTTTGAAAACTTTCAGCTTATTGGGTGCAAGATTAATTACACAATTACTAATAATTACATCAAAATATTCATTTTTAAAAGGTAGATTATCAATATCTCCTTTTCTGAATTCAACATTTTGATAGTTATATTTATCTGCAAGTTCTTTTGATTTTTTTATCATTTCATCAGTGAAGTCAATACCAACTACTTTACCGGTATTACCAACTTTTTTTGATGCTATAAATGCATCAAATCCCGCCCCTGAACCTAAATCCAATACTATATCTCCTTCTTTAATATTTGAAATTGCTACTGGATTACCACAACCAAGACCGAGATTTGCATCAGATGCTATTGAAATCTCCTCATTTGAATAGCCAATAGACCGTGCAATATCAACTTCATTTTGCTGTCCACAACAGCTACAACTTTTTTGTGCAACTTTACTATAGCAATTTTTTACAATTTTCTTAATATCTTTTTCTTTCATGTTATCTGTCTCACAATACAATCAATCATTTCTATACAACGTCTTGTTTCTTTTACATCATGGACCCTTATTATATCTGCACCATTCAATACTGCAACACAAGCAGCAGCTAAACTACCCTCTAACCGATCTGTAATGGGTAATTGTTTCTTATATCCACAAACATTTCCTATAAAAGTCTTTCGAGAAGGACCTACTAGAATTGGATAACCAAGACTTTTAAATTCCCCTAATCTAGCTAATATCTCGCAATTGTCCTCGATACCCTTACCAGTTCTTTTTCCAAAACCAAGCCCTGGATCAATGATTATATTTTCTTTTCTTATTTCATTAAACATAGCATATTCAGCACGTTCTTTTAAGAAATAATATATCTCCATTACTATGTCATCATAATTTAGATTTTTCTGCATATTTCTTGGATTTCCTTTCATATGCATCAAACATATAGGAACATCGTATTTAGCCACAATATTTACAAGTTTATTATCTCCTCTTAGAGCAGTTATATCATTTATCATACTTACACCAAGATCCAAAGCTTTCATTGCAACATCAGACTTGTAAGTGTCAATTGATATTGGGATTTTTATATTATCAACAAGTTCTTCAATTACTGGAATTATTCTTTTTATTTCTTCATCTTTTGATATACTATCTGCACCAGGTCTTGTGGATTCTCCACCTATATCAATAATATCTGCTCCTTCTTTTTCCATTTTAACTGCATGAGCAATGGCATCCTCTTTTTTTAAAAATTTTTTTCCATCAGAAAATGAATCTGGAGTAACATTCAAGATTCCCATTATAATAGTTTTTTTTCTGAATTCAATTTTTTGTCTTGGCATTCCTAATTTACTTCCCTCAGTAAAATATCTAGTTTGTTTGCGATATTTTTTAACCTTGAATAATGTCTTTTTAGTTTAATTACAAGTTCTTTTAGTTGTTTAAGATTTCCTATTATTAAAATATCGCCAGTTTTTTCGTGCAACTCAAAGGTATTTTTTGGAACAGCAACTTCACCACCTATAGATAACATATCCTGTTTAATAATAATGGCATCCTGAAGAACTACATTTTCAAGTTTGATAACCTTTAAAATAGCCTTTGGAGCCATTATTTCAATACTTTCAGGATCACTACCAATTTTACTAATTTCTTCTCTAGCATTTTGAAGTGTTTTTACTTCTATTATCCTTAGATTTTGTTCTGTCACGAAAATTAAGTAATAAAATCGTTCTATATTATTTTTGACCTCTTTTGACTTTTAAAGGTAAATAAAGAATATAAAAAATACAGAAAAACTCAATATTTGCTGCAATAATTATAAGAATAGGATCTTTTGGCCAAGCACTAATAGGAGAAAGATGGTATAAGGATAATATTATTGTGATTATCAATGCGATGAGTATATAGATTATTATTAATTGTTTTTCACTTCGATTTTCAAACATTAATTTTTATATATAAGCGCTATTCTTTTTAGATTTTTGGTAATTTTTATCTATTTATTATTTTTTTTATTATTTTTTATTAATTTTAATTAAAATATCTATATTTTTAAAAAAAGTTTATATCCTTGAACATATATTACAATAGTACGAAGGGGGAGCAATATGGAAAAAAATAAAAAATATACTATAAAAGGCGCAGGCGTTTTGCTGATTGCAGCAGCCCTCATATTAACATCCGTGGCTGTAACAGCAGATACAGTAAAAGAAAAAATGAACCCAGCATTTTTAAGATCAACTGGTCCAAGTATTTCAATTGAAAACAGCCCAGCAACAACAGGTGCTGTAATTTTTGAACAATTACCGTACGAACCAGAGGAATCCTGGATTTTTATGACTAGTGCTGCTAGTGCAGGATACCGTGTATGGGATGAATACTGGGAACTAAACGAACAGATTTGTGATATTCACTGGTGGGGTCTTAGCCTAGTTTATCCATGGGCAGCATGTGATCCTAGTGGAATGGTCTTTGAAATCATATTCTGGGATGCATTACTTGGAAATCCAGTATGTACATACCAGGTAACACCAACAGGAGTATCAACTGGAAAATTCTACAGTGGATTTGAAATGTTCTATTGGGAAGCTATACTTGATCCATGTTGTGATTTAATTCCAAATGGTTGGGTATCAATTCAAAGTGTACAAAGTCCAAATAATTGTTGGTTATTATGGGCAGGATCAGACGAAGGTGATCTATACTGTTATCAGGAAGGATCAACCACTCCAGATCAAGTTGACGATGCAGCATTCCAATTAACAGCAGAAGGAGAACCAGCATATCCAAAGATAATTTGTGACCCAGTAGGAATGAACTTCGGAAAAGCAGGTCCTGGAGCAACTGTTACTGGACAAATATATGTTTGTAACGGTGGAGATCCTGGATCATACTTAGACTGGTATGTTGACACAGCAGCTGTTCCAACATGGGGAACCTGGACATTTACACCTGCCGGTGGCACTGGTGTAGCAGAGGGTGACTGTGTTGTTGTTGATGTAACTTGTGTTGTAACTGATACAACTGGTACATACAATGGTGAAATAACTGTTTACAATGCAAAAGATTCAACTGACTACTGTAAAATTGATACTTCAGTTGAAGTACCAAGAGCCAGATCACATAACGCATTGATGTGGAACTTATTCCAGCAATTCCCAGCGCTATACCAAATTGTAAAAATAATATTTGGGGCTTAATTTTTTAGCCCTTCTCTTTTTCTTTTTTATTAATTAGTTTATCGTCTTTTTAATTTTATATTTACTGAATGAAAAAGAAGCAATGCGATAAACAATGCAATAAAAGATAATGAAAAATGAATTAGAGTTGAACGATAATTAATAAACATAATAACTTGCAATACTGCTATAAAAAGTAAAAGACTCATGAAAAATATTATTATTGATTTTAAACTCCAATTTCTAAACATGTATATCAAACAATTTTCATAAGAGGTAATCTCTTGCCTCTCCTACTGTATAAAGAGACCCTGTTATACATATAAGGTCGTTATTTTCTGAAATTTTTTTTGCATGTTCTATTGCATCATTTATTCTTTCTTTTACAATAACTTTCTTAATACCAATCATATCTTTCAACAATAAAGGATTAAATGCTCTTTTATTCTGTGATTTGGTTACAATAATTATATCAGAGATAGGTGTTATTATATCTAAAATTTCTTGAATTTTCTTATCTGATAGAATGCCAATAATAATTATTAACCTATTATAAATAAAATCTTCTTCTAATGTTCTTCTCAAAAGATTCATACCTGCAATATTGTGAGCTCCGTCAAGAAGTATTATTGGTTTAAGACCAATAATTTCCATTCTTCCAGGATTTTTTGTCCTTAAAAATGCTTCAATTATACTATCATCAGTTATGTAAACACCATTCATTTGAAGTGATTCAATAGAAGCAATTGAAAGAGCAACATTTTCCCCTAGATATTTTCCTATCATTGAGGTTTTTATGTTATATTCTTTTAAAGATCCATTTACTTTATAATCTTGATAATCAAATCCACCTCCAATTTTTTTCCAGGAATTGTTATTAATTATGGTTATTATTGAATTATTTTCTAAGGCTATCTTTTTTATTACTTCAAGTGCTTTTCCAGTAGCAGCAGTAATTATTGGAATCCCTTTTTTTATAATACCTGCTTTTTGAAAAGAAATATCCTCGATTTTATCACCAAGTATATTTTGGTGTTCAAATGTTACATTTGTAATTATTGTAAGTATTGGATTAACAATATTTGTAGCATCATATCGACCTCCTAAACCTACCTCAATTATTGCATAATCTACATTTTTTATCTTAAAATATTCAAAAGCCAAAGCTGTAACAATCTCAAAATATGTAGGAGTATTATTTTCATTTATCATCTCATTAATTATGGGTTTTATTTTTACTAAAATTTTTACAATTTCCTTTTTTGAAATCTCTAAATTATTTACAATAAAACGCTCTGAAAACCTTTGAAGATGGGGTGAAGTGTAGGTTCCAACTTTATATCCATTATTGAAAAGAGTGGATTCTAAAAACCTACAAACAGAACCCTTTCCATTTGTTCCACCAACATGAATAATTTTGTAGTTATTTTGTGGATTACCAAGTTTTTTACATATATGTGAAATTCTATCTAATCCTAGCTTAATTCCAAATTTTTCAAAAGAATCAATCCAATCAATACATTCTTTATAATTCATAAATCGCTAATATCCTTCAGAATAGAGCACATTTGGTAAAATTTTGTATTTATCCTTCCAACTATCTCCTTTTTTTATAATAACTCTTCTTCCATTGATTTTAAGACGTTTTTGAGCAAATAAATCAACTGTTCTAGGTAGAATTTGGTGTTCAACTTCAAGGATTCGATTAGCAAGTTTGTCCCTATCATCACCAGGCATAATTTTTACAGCAGCTTGTAAAATTATTGGACCATGATCCATTTTTTCATCCATGAAATGAGTAGTACAACCCGATATCTTAACACCATAATTTATTGCATCTAATTGGCCACTAACACCCTTAAATGATGGTAAAATTGCTGGATGAATATTGATTAATTTTCCATACCATTTTTTTACAAAACAGGAGCTTAGTATTTTCATATAACCTGCTCCAACAACTAGTTCAATTTTATTTTCCTCAAGTATTTTATTGATTTCCTTATCAAATTCCTCTTTTTCTTTTGGGTTAATATAAAAACTTTTTATTTTATGTTTTTTTGCTCTTTCAAGTGCATATGCATCCTTGCAATCGCTTATTACAACTATAATCTCTGCTTCGATCATTTTTTTTTCGGAAGCATCGATAATACTTTGAAGATCAGTTCCTCCTCCAGATGCTAAAACACCAACTCTTAGTTTTTTAACCATTTACCCTCGTCCCTTAATAATGGATTTTATTTATACACTTTTTCTATCTCTGATATTGGAGCATTTGTCTTAAATCCTGTAGAATTAAAATGGGTTCTATAAACAATATATCCTTTTTGTTTTAACCTTTCAAAAACCACCTCCATTTTAGGAGGGGATTTTTTTAATAGAGATGCCATTTTATCTGTTGTATAGAAGAAATTAGGTGCATCTGCTTCTTCTTCTAATAAATCTAATAATTTCCATAATTCCTTTTTAGTGTTTAACTTCCTTTCAAAAAGCATTGTTATTAGTTCAGTTATAATTTTTTTATTTTCAAGCTTACCAGTCCAAAGAGGGCCAATATCTATATTTTCATTTTTTGGAGAAAAAAGATTTTTAGATTTAATAATTTTAAAATTTTTCATCGAATCATTTGCTCTACCTGTTCCATTCAAGATTTGAACATATATTCTAAAATAATGATCTGTACAATAGCATACCAAGGGTTTGATACTTTTATCATATTTACCTGCTTCTCTACAGATTAACCCAAGAAGTATACGCAGTCCGATTTCTTTCATTACAATAGAGTGATATGAAATTGCGCCATATCTACGTAAGCAGACCTTAGGATACGTGCCACAAAGAGCAGCAGTATCAGTTGCTGTGCAAGCAATAATTCCCTCGTTACAAATACTTCGAATTGCTGAATCAATAAAATAAACAGGTGACCCAAAAGGATCTATATCTATGTAATCATATTTGTTATCTGAAAGTAAAGAATTTAGATTTCTATTAAAAGCAACAATATTTTTTAGATTTAAATTTTTAATATTTTTTTTTGCTAAATCATACGCTTTAGGATTCCAATCATTAACAATTATATTAAATTCTCCACAAACCTCATTAGCAATTCTCAGACCACGAATTCCAGAGGCAGCTAGACCGTCTAATATATTTAGTTTTTTTTTACTATTATCTATAAGCCATTGACAAATAAGTATTGATAAATCTCTATTTAGTTCCATAGCAGGATTATAAAAAGGAAAATCATCCTTTAATCCTGGACCTTTTTTTGATTTTTTACTTTTATAAACTAAAATATTAGTGCCACCTTCAACAACATTTTCAATTAATTGATTTTTATTCATATTTAAAATAAGGGTGGTAATTTTTCTTCCATTATCTTTTCTATTTTATAAGGAAGCAAATTACGGTTAACTGGTGTAACTTCTAAAATTCTAATATCATCACGACGGCGAACATCCTGTAGAAGCGGAGTTCTTGATTTCTTGTGAAGTGTAACCATTATTGGTTTATCGGAGTCCAAAGCTTCGATAACCATCATACAAAACTTTTCAGAAAGCATCTCCATTTTTCCAATTTCGTCAATGACAATGATATTAACATTTTCATCAACAATAGCGTTTTCTATAGCAGGTACACCGATTCTTTCTAATGCGCCAATATCTACACCATACTTTCCAACTTTTTCTTTCATATCATAATCAAGGTGAGCAAAAACTTCACGTTCTTTAGTTTGCCAATTTGTTACATAAAAACCGACACGTTTTTTCTTCTCAATAATTGGTTCAGTTAACATCCCTTGAACTGTATAACCATGTTCTTCAAGAGATTTTATTATTTTTAAAAGTGTATCGGTTTTACCAACATTAGGCATTCCAGTGATACCAATCTTTGGTATATCGTCCATAAATAGCAATAGGTAATGTGTTTTCTACGGTTAAATATTTCTACTTTTAAAAAAAGCTATAAAAAAAGAAGAAAGTAGAAAAAATATTAAGAAAATTTTTGGATTTCTTTATTTTTATATACTTTATTTCAAATACTAAATCTGAGTTATTAATGAAAAATAAAAAAGAAAAAATCAGAAAATATCTAATATTATTTTTTGCAAATTATGTTATTAGATATTACCAATATATTCATCATTTAGTAATTCCTTATTTTAAAAAAGAAAATAATCCTAAGATTTTTTGTATCGGTTATGTAAAAACCGGAACTACTTCTTTGTACAAGGCATTGTCAATACTTGGTTATAGATCAGTCAAAATGCTGAGAGGTTGTGTAAAACCAAAGGAAGGATGGATTAAATATATTAAAAGTTGTAAATATGATGCTTATACTGATTATCCAATGTTTGTAGATAATTTTTTTAAAGAGATCGATAAAGCATATCCAAATAGTAAATTTATTCTAACAATAAGAGACATTAATTCTTGGTTAAAAAGTTATACAAATTATTATTTTGTGTCTTCAGATTTATCAAAAAATGAAGGAAAACAAAAACTAAATGAGCATAATAAAAAAGTAATCGCATATTTTAAAGATAAACCATCTAAATTATTAGTAATGAATATTATAGATGGAGATGGATGGGAAAAACTATGTAAATTTTTAAATAAACCCGTTCCAAATAAACCATTTCCTCATAAAAATATTGGAAAATACAAAAAATTTTGAAATTATTTTATTGTATTTTTAGTAAATATTTTTCTATAAATAGGTCCACCTAATGAATAAATAACAATAGCTATTATTAGAAAAATTGGAGCAAAACCATAAAACTCTTTTCCTAAAATTATAGTCAAAATAATAAGAGCTGCAGCTGTAGCATTAACTTTTAAAGAGGGTTTAGGGAACTTAATATTTGTAATCATTGCTATTGAGATTAAAAAAATTGCTAATAATATTAAGAAAAAATTATTTTCAAAATATGAAAGTATTATTAATATGATAGTGCTAGCTGATGCAGGAAGACCAAGAAAGAATTTTTTATTTTTCATTTTATGAAAAGAAGAAAGTCTAACTGCTCCAAGTAATAGAAATAAAACAAGAGCTATCAATAGATAAATATGATTATAAATGCTAGATAATAAAAAATCATGGTAAACAAAGTAAATAAAAATCGCAGGAGCAATAATTAGTGATGTCATATCTGAAATTGATTCTAAATATTCTCCAATCTCACTAATTCTTGTTTTTCTTGCAATAACACCATCTAAACCGTCTGCAAGAAGAGCAAGTAGTATAAGCGAAAAGGATACTCTAATCTTCAATTCCTCATTTGGAATTAAATCTGAAAATAAGATAAGAATAGCAAGAAAACCAAAAATTGCATTTGTAAGTGAAATTAAATCGGCAAGTGAAATTAGTTTAATCATTGATTTTTGCAATTGTCTTCTCCCCTGCCTTTACCATTTCTCCTCTTTTAACTAAGATTTTTTTTATTTTTTTTATTGGTAAATACACATCTACCCTAGAACCAAATTTTATTATTCCTATCTTTTCACCCTTTTTCACCTTGTTTCCTTTTTCAATATATGGAACAATACGACGAGCTAATGTCCCTGCAATCTGTATTATTTTTATTAAGCCAATTTTTGTTTCAGCTATAATTATTACTCTTTCATTTTTTTCTGATTCTTTTTTAAATGCAGGAAGATGAAATCCAGATTTATGAACAATATTTTTAATATTACCATCCATGGGCATTCGATTAACATGAACATTATATACATTCATAAATGTAGAAATTCTGGTACATTCTCCAACATCGCTATCTTTTAAGTTGCAGGTTTCTCTAATTCTTCCATCAGCACATGCAACAATATCTGGTCCGATAAACCTGTCAGGATCTCTGAAAAAGATTATCATAAGAATTGTTATTAGAAAAGTAATCAATGATAAAAAAAGAAATATCGCACTAGTAACCTTATCTGTGATAAAAATAAATAAGATTAAAAAAAAGATAAATAGAATAAAAGGACTAAGAATCCAAAACTTTGAACCTTTAGCAATATTCATATTATATTTTTCTCCAAACTTTTTCTAATAATCTTTCAAATGGTCCTTTTCTTTTGTAAAGGTCTGTAATACTTATTATTTCATCAAAAATCTCAGGAAGGATTTTAATGACTATGAACAATAAGATAATCAATGCAATAAGGCTTCCTCCTTTTCCAATTATATTATGTGCTGTACTAAAAAATTCGGTACCATATTCACCTGTCAGATAAATTACAAGCGCATTTCTTATTAAATTCAAAAAGTATATTGGTAAAACTGTTACTAAAAGTCCATATGATTTCCTGGTTATACTTACATTTGAAAGTGGTAGTATCATACCAACAAAAAGTACTATTGACTGAACTGCTGTGCATGCAAATATTAGTGATATAACAGCTTCTTTGTAGCTAATGTATACTCCCTCTATAATCACTCCACCTGTGAAAAAATTAAGTAGTCCTCCACTTTGAGAAGCAACAATTAATCTTAATTCCATTGCTAACGGTGTTAATTCAATACCAAAATAAATTATTCCAGCAATTGCTGCAACTCCGGCTGCCCAATTCAAACAATTTAATTCTTTAAATCCTTTTATTGATAACCATTCATGATAAGCTAAATAAAAAAGTATAAAAACCCCAATAATTGCAATAAAAGCATTAACAAAGTCTCCGTCTTCACCAAAATAAAGTGTATTAGGTTGAGTAGACCAGTAAAATGCAAAAAGAAACCATCCTGATATTTTTATCGTACTGCTCAATTTTTTCTTTTTTATTAAAAATCCTATTAATAAAATTACTAGACTACTAAATAGAGGAATTGATAAAAAAAACTCAGTATCTTCTGATAAAGGATAATTAAATAAAAAAATTCCAAAAATTACAAGAATTAATGGAATTATAAAAAATAATGATGATATAATCTTATCTAAAGTATTAAATTTCTCCATAACTTAATCTAGCTCCCTTGAATGATAAAATCATTTAAGTTTGTTATGTTATTGATTTCTTTAGATAAAACCAAGTAACTCTGCTATCTTAGGCCACCCATAGCTCTCCATCATTGTTCCATCCCACATTATACATATCAACCCAACAAGAGCAATAAGTGTTAAAGGAACCCAATAAGTATATACTATCTGATCAATTTTTAAACGTGCGACTGCAACTCGAATGAGGGTCACTGAAAATATTATTATTATAAGTATCTTAATCAGGAAGAATGTGAAATCTATTATGTATGCAGGGTAGCTTTCTAAACCAAATAACGGTGATAGATTATATGGGAAAAACAATGCAACAATAATTGATGCCATAACTACTGTTTTTACAGCATCCGTAAGATAAAACATTGCCAGATTTCTACCTGAATATTCCACAAGTAAACCACCACCTATCTCGGTTTCAGCTTCTGGAGCATCAAAAGGAATTTTTGAAAGTTCAGCAGGAGTCACGACAATCAATACAATTAATAATAGTATCAATCCAATTAATCCAAGAGGACCAACTGCATTCCAAATTGGATTTGCTGTAATTGCTGTTAAGGTAAATGCATTTTCAACACCTAATCCACCTGCGGCAAAGCTACCTAATTTCCAAGCAACTGTTATTATTATTATTGCAAGAGGAAATTCATAAGCAATCATTGTTGCCATCTCTCTTTGTGCACCTACTGTTGCATATGGTGAACCAGAGGCAAAACCACCAATAACAAGAGCAAGTGATGGAATCATTAGAAGATATAATATTAAAATTAGATCACCAAATATGATTTCTCCCTCAACAGATGCCAATGGTTGAAAACCACCTATAGGAAGATAAAGAAGAATTGATATTGTACCTACAAGACCAATGAGTGGCGCAAGGTTAAACACCCAGGGAACTGCATTTTCTGGAATTATATTTTCCTTTGTAAATAACTTTCCAACGTCTCTGAATGGTTGACGTAATGGAGGTCCAATTCTACCTTGCATGTGTGCAGATATTTTTCTGTCTATACCTTTATATATTAGACCAAAGAAAATCCCAAAAAAAGCAAGAGCAACTGTACTAAGTATAATAATCATTACCGTTCTAATTATTTGTTCTAACTCAAGCACTTAGATCACCCCCAGTATTATAAAGAAAATTCCAAGTATAATAACAAACCATAGGATGTAATCACTAACATTTCCCGTATGCATCTTTTCAAGTCCGTTATATAGCCATTTAAATGATTCCATAAATCCCCAGTATACATTACTTGCCTTGACATGCATTTCTTCCTTTTCTAGCTCTGGATTTCCAGATAAAAAGACCTTTGTTTGTTCAGTTTGTTTTTTATATTCTTTTTTACCCCGACCACGAATAATATAAGCAATTAAAAGAGCAATAAAAATTATTATACCCCATATTAATGGATTCCAAAAACCACTATTGGTTGCTAATGTTCTTAGGAAATCTTGAATCTCTATCATGGTTAAATTCCTCCTATAACATTACTTATATAATTCGAGTTATTAGTAAGGGCATTGACCGCTGGTTGTACAATGTAATTAACAACCATATCTGGGAATAAACCAATAAATATTATTATAGTTGCAATAATTCCCATAGCAAGAAGCATGCTTTTTGGTACTTCCTTTACATTGTCAAATTTAGGTAATTTTGGCCCTAAAAATGCTGAATGAAATACTTTTACAAATACTGCAAGAAGAAGTATACTGCATAAAATGGCTATAATTGATAAGATAGGATTTACTTGATAAGTGGATTCATAAATTATTAATTTGGAAGCAAAACCATTCATTGGTGGCATGCCTGAAACAGCAAGAAGACCTATCAAGAAAAATATTGTTGTGTATTTCATATTTCTTGCAAGACCTCCTAGTTGGTTTAATGATGTTTCCTTTGTTGCATAATAAATTGCTCCAGCTACGAGAAACAGAAGTCCAACATCAAGTGCATCGTTTAATATATGAAATACTCCACCTTTCAATGCCATCATTCCAGTTCCAGCATCGTTTGTTGAAAACACTGTTGTTAGAGCTGCACCAATTGCAAGAATCATATAGCCGATTTCAGCTACTGCTGCAAAGGCTATCATCCTTTTGAAATTGTTTTCTTTAAGAGCCATCAATACTCCAATAAATATTGTGAGAAGAGCAAGTCCAACAATAAATATCCCTAAAACTAGGTTAAGATCTATACTCACATCTCCAATTTGGTTCATGGTGGTTGTAAGCTTCCCTCCGTATAATGTAAAAATCATTCTTAATGCACCATATAGGCTTGCTTGAGTAACACCTACTAATATTAGGGTAACTGATGCTGGAGCACGACCGTATGCATCCGGAAGCCACATATGCATAGGTACAATTCCTGCCTTCATTGCAAGACCTGAAATAAGAATTACAAGTGCTATTTTATCCAAGAATGAAAACTGGATTTTACTAGCTAGCACTGCCATATTTAATGCATTATATTGTCCATAAAGTATAGCAATTGCAAATAAAACAAAGAGAGCGCCAGTTGCACTTACTACAATATATTTAAACCCTGCATCAATAGCCTTTCCCTTATTTGTCCAAAATGCAATAAGAGCACAGGATGCAATTGATGTAATTTCAAGAAATACAAAGAAGTTGAACATATCACCAGTTAGAATCATACCATACATCCCTGCAATCATTAGAAGGTAAAGAGTATAGTATTTGTCAAGTCCAGTGTTTTCTTTCATAAAAGCCCAGGAATAAATTACTCCTGCTATAGCTAAAATTGTGGCAATTAATGCCATGAAGATGTTTAGACCATCAACTTCAAAAAGAATTCTTATTGCAAAACCACCTTCTGTAATTGGTGCATTTCCACCAAATACATAGGTATGAATTTTTCCGCATACTAAATAAATGTCATTTGCCAGAAGTAGAACAATTGCACTAGTGAAAAGTACAATAAAAATCACAAAAATATTTCTTAATTTATCATTTATTTTACTTACTAGTGGTGTTAGAAAAGCGCCAAGTAGAGGAATAGCAACTATTAATGCTGGGGAATGAAGAATTATATCATCAATTATGTTCATTCTTGTTCCCTCCCAATTTTATGTGCATCTAATGTGTTGTAATGTCTATATAAATGAATAATAAGTGACAACATTAAGGCAAGAACAGCGACACCAATAACAATACTTGTTAGTGTTAATGCATGGGGAACAGGTAGAGACATAATTTGATTTTGACCTTCACGATAGATTGGTGCTATGCTACCTTCTCTAAAAGCAAGTGTGATTAAAAAAAGGTTTACACCATTTTCAATAAGTGTGATACCAATTACAATTTTTATTAGATTTCGCTTAAATATTACAGCGTAAAGACCAATTAATATCAATGCAGCTACTGCAATGTAGGGAATATTATAAATCATTTTATTTTCCCTCCTTTATTCTTGTTGCATATGCCATAACAAGAACGATTGCAAAAAGTCCTGCAATAACCTTCAATCCAACTGCAAAGTTCATAAGAGGTATAACTCCCGCTGTATTGATATTTGCAAGTCCAGCACCTATTTCATTAAATAATGGGATTTCATTTTGATTTATTAAAAAATTATTGAAGAAATTTCCTTGAAAACTTGAGTAAATAAAGACCATTAATATACCTAAAAAAGCAAGACCAATAAAGCCAATTGCTCCAATGCTTTCAAGTATTGATAATTGTTTTTCTTTGACTTTTCCTATTACCCAGATAGATCCATAGGCAACAAGCAGCATTGCAAGACCTGAGGCAACAACAGCACCCCCTTGAAAACCACCACCAGGAGTTAGATGTCCATGAGCAATAACATATAGACCATAAATCAATACGATTGGGAAGGCAACATTTGTTATTGTTTTAACAATTCTTGACATTCCGCTCATTTCTTCAACCTCCTAAAAACAAGTATAACACCTGCGACAGCGGTAAATAGTACTGTTGCTTCACCAAGTGTATCAAAACCTCGATAGTCAAAAACAACAGCAGTTACTCCATTATCAGCACCAGTTTCATTTTGGGTATTATCAATTATATATTCATCCATTTCAGGAGTATTTTCTTCATTAAAATTTCCAAATGGATGCATCATAAGTGCAGTAAATAAAAGAAAAGCGCCAACAATTGCAAAAAATATCACAGCCGCAAAATTCCTTTTATTCATTAGGCTTCCTCCTCCCTTTTGGTCGCTCTAATAGAAATAATTAAAATTGCAGTAGTAAGGCAGGCTCCAACTCCTGCTTCTGCAATTGCAACATCCGGTGCTTGTAATATGTAAAACTCTAATGATAATAGTAAACTTAATGCTGCAACGGCAATTGCAGCAGCAATAAGATCTTTAAAATAAATTGCATATATTGAAGCTATTACGATTAGAATTGGAACAACTATATGAGCTAAACTAATTAATGTATCAATTAACATTATTTATCAGCCTCCTTTTTCTTAGATATGCTTTTCCTTAAGGTTTTTCCCTCAAGATCGTCTACCACAGCTCCGACAGGTTTAACTCCACTTCTATGAGCCGCTCGTGCTATAGCATGAGCACCAGTTGGATTAGTTACTAATATAGCTATTAAGGCTCCAATAGTATGAATTGTTAAAACAGAGCCATCTGGATTTGCAAAATACCACATTTTTAAACCAAGTAAAACTACTGAACCACAAATGAAAATAGCTCCAAAAGTTGTACATTTTGTTCCAGCATGAAGTCTTGTATAAACATCAGGAAAACGAAGTAATCCTAAACCTCCAAGGATACTGAAAAATGTTCCAATTGCAAGAAGGATAATAGCAATATAATCTACAATTTGAGATATCGACATTTAGAACTCCCCTCCTTCCAAATATTTAGCAATAAAAAGTGTTGATATATAAGAAAGTAATGCATAAACAATTGCTACATCGATATAGATTACCGAACTAGAGACTAAGCCATAAACAATCATACTAACAATTACAAGTGTGTTTATTGTATCTAAACCAACAACTCTATCAGGTGCAGTTGGACCTTTGAAAACTCGAATTATACAGAGAACAATTGAAAGTATAAGCAAACCTAAAATCAAATATAATGTTTCAGCTTCTATCATTCTGTAATCCTCCTAATCCATTTTGGAAATTCCCCACAAATATATTTACAATCAACAGGTTTTTTCTTCAAAGCCTCTTTTTTAACATTTATCCAATGAATATAGAGATCATTTTTTTCTTCATCAATATCTACACTTAATGTTCCAGGAGTAAGTGTTATAGAATTTGCAAGCATAGTGATTCCTAGATCAGTTTTTAGATTCGGAGAAATCTTTACTATTCCAGGATTTATCTTACCTGTTATTACTCTATAAGCAACATCGATATTTGCTTTAGCCATTCCAACGAAAAAAGGACCACAAATATATGCAAGAAATCTAAACCATCTTACAATATTTGCCATTCTATAATTATCTTTCACAAATACTTTTCTTGCAATAATTCCAACAATTATCGAAAGTATTAGACCAAGAATAATCTCTGCATAGCTCCAGCTTAAAAAATCTTCATTCAAAATTACAATCTCGGTTCCACTACCTGTTGTTAATAAGAGATATATTACAAAACATAGGAGTGTAGTTACAATAAATGCTAACATATTTATCCTCCCTTATTTGCCCATTATATGTCTCACTGTAATCTTAATCCTTTTTAAAAGATTATGGTTTAATTAAAAAATAAATAGTTTTTCTCAAAAATAATAAAAACTCTAACTATATCGGATGTTGGGAGACATTGATGAATGTAAAACTAATAGGTTTTACTCCTAGTCCTGAAAAATTACCTGCAATGGCAGCTAAACTTACACATAGTATAACTAAACCTGAGGATTTAGATAAAAGCTCAGATAAAGAGTTAAAAAAAATACTTGAGCATGTCATAAATCTTGGACATACTAGTGTAATAGAGCATACTAGTTTTAGTTTTGCAATAAGTGATGTTAGTAGATCTCTTACTCATCAATTAGTAAGACATCGCATTGCAAGCTATGCTCAGCAAAGTCAACGCTATGTCAATTTAAATGAGCCAAATTATGTAACTCCACCAAAAATTGCAGATAACAAGGATATGAAAAAAGCATACGATGAAACAATGGAAAACATCTGGAGGGAATATAATAAACTGCTTGATTTAGGGATTCCAACTGAGGATAGTAGATACATACTACCAAATGCTACTTGTACAAACATCATTGTAACGATGAATGCTAGATCCTTACTCAATTTTTTTGAGCTCAGATGTTGTCAGCATGCTCAATGGGAAATTAGACAACTTGCAAATAAGATGCTTAGTGAAGTTAAAAAAGTAGCTCCAATAATTTTTAAAAATGCAGGTCCAGCATGTAAAAGCAAAGGCATTTGTCCCGAGAACAAAAAGGATTGTCCACTTTATCCAAAGGAAGAGAAATGAATAGACCTCGTGTGATAGTAAATTGTGCTATGTCTGTAGATGGAAAAATTGCACTTCCAACAAGAAAACAGTTAAGGATATCATCTGATGAGGATATAAAAAGGATGTACAAATTAAGGCATGAGTCTGATGCTGTTCTTGTCGGAATTGAAACTATTTTATCAGATAATCCAAAATTAACAGTAAAAGAAAAATATATTGATAATCCAAAACAACCAATTAGAATTATTTTGGACTCGAATTGTAGAACTCCAGAGGACGCACTAGCAGTAAATAATGCTGCAAAAACAATAATTATAACGTCTAAAAAATGTAATAAGAAATACAATGATAATGTTGAAATAATCGAATGTGAGACTGATGATGAGAATCAAATTGATTTAAATTATTTACTTGAGTTACTCTATAATCTAAAAATAAAAAATCTAATGGTGGAAGGTGGTAGCACTATAATTTGGAGCTTTTTAAATAAAAGATTGGTTGATGATTTATATCTTTATATGGCTCCAATAATAATTGGAGGAGCAAACACTCCAACAATGGCAGATGGTAAAGGTATAAAAGACATTGATGAATTGATTACTCTTGAAATTATAGAGGTAAGAAAGTTAGGACCAGGTATTCTTTTTCATTTCAAAATGATAAAATGAAATTCTTATGTGATCAAATGCTTGGTACTCTTGCCAAGTGGATGCGAATTTATGGACTTGATACTTTTTTTGCAGAGGGTGAGATAGATGATTCAAAACTAATTGATATTTGTAATAAGGAAAATCGCGTCATGGTTACAAGGGACAAAAATCTTATCTCTAGAGCAAAAAGAGAAAATATTGAAACAATTGAAATAAAAACAACAGATATAGATGAACAAATAATGAAAGTTATCAAAGGTATCAAAATTGAATCAAAACTAATTCTATCTAGATGCATTTTATGTAATTCCTTGGTTGAAGAGGTTAAAAAAGAAAAAATTAAAGGAAAAATACCAAAGAAATCATATGAAAATAATAAGGAGTTCTGGTATTGTAAGAAGTGTGATAAGATATATTGGAAAGGCAGTCATTTTGAAAATATGATTGATAAAATTAATCAAATTAAAAAATCTATTGAAGCATCCTAACCATTTGAGCGTGAGGAACACCCTTTATTTTTATAATGCATTCTGGATCAACAAATCCTGCCTCTATTGCACATTTTATTGTATCTTTACCAACTAGATTTGCAATAGTTGCATCCTCTAATAGTTTTTTTAGAGCTTCAGGAGTTATTCTTTCTCCATCATAAAATTCTCTTCTTACATCTATCTGGAATTTTCCGTCTTCAAATTTTTTTCCTAATAATTTTTCGTCGCATGCTCCTAGAAGTAGGTCGTTTCCTCTTTGATAGATTCTTATACTTATCATGGAGTTTTTTCCTTTTTACACTCATTTTTATTATTGTCATCTTTTATATGTCTTTCCAAAAATTCCTATATTTTTTTAAAAATTTTTTTTGAAAAAATTACACGTTTTTAAAAATATGTTTTTACGTTGAAAAACGATATGATTTATAGAAAAATTTATATATTTAATAATTTTTTATAATTGGAAATATTTTTTTTTTGACCGTAATGCTAAAAACTATGTTTTTGTATATAGATGATTGGAATTGTTTTTGATGGGATATTCTATATGAACTCAATAATCAAATCATTCTCAGAGCATGGTACCTTTGTTCAACCAGATACATTAGAATACATTCTGTCAAAAGAAAACCCTAAGGAATTTACTAGCTTTATCACAAAAAATTTACAGGAATTTCCTCTTATATTAACCTTGAACCAAGTAAAACAAATAGAAAATATATCACAAGTTGAGACTTTACCTGTTGAACCGATTAAATCCCAAGAGGTAAAAGAAATTCAAACTAAGATGTACTCAGAGATATTTGGTGGGGAAATAAAATCAGTTATACTTGAAGAAAACGATTTAGAATTTGACGATCCTGATAAAGAAGATCAAATAAAATTACCAGATGAAAAAATTGAGGAATCTATTCCACATGTGATTGATATTAAGAAAGTGAAAGGATGGAAACCTAAAGCAAAGGAATATGATTCTGAGATAGAAATAATAAAGGATATAACTGGTAATAGTGTATGTGAAGGAACAACTGATGATTTTACAAAGCTTTTTGTAGATAGGTATAGTGTTTTAAGAAATATCTTAAGAAAACAAAGACGAGAACTTGCAAATGCAATCCCGATTGATAGAGCAAAAAAAAGTGATTTTAAGGAAATTCAAATTGTAGGAATTGTAAAAGAAGTTCGCACTACATCAAATGGTCATCGACTAATTGAGCTTGAGGATGAATCTGATACGGCTACTTGCATTGCCCTAAAAGACAACCGTGATATATTGAACATGGCAAACGAGGTTGTTCTTGATGAAGTAATAGGAATTAGAGGTCAACTCAGTAAAAACGGCGATTTAGTTGTAATTAAAAATGTTGTTTATCCAGATATAAGCATTCAAAACGAAAGGCACAAGTCAGATGTTTCCTTGTATGCTGCTTTTTTATCAGATATTCACATCGGAAGTAAACAATTCATGGAAGATGAATGGCAATCTTTCTTAAGATGGATAAATGGAGAAATGGGAAATTCAAGACAAAAGGATGTGGCAGGGAAAATTAAATATTTAGTAATTCCAGGAGATGTTGTTGACGGAATAGGAATTTACCCTCAACAAGACAAAGAACTATCTATTGTGGATGTTTATAGACAGTATGAGGCTTTAGCAGATCAACTTAGACTAATTCCTGATCATATATCTATGATTATTCAACCTGGAAATCATGATGCAGTAAGACCTGCCGAACCACAACCAACTTTTGAAAAGGAAATACAGGATTTGTTTTCAGGTATGAACATGAATTTTGTAGGAAATCCCTGTTACTTTTCCCTTCATGGTGTTGAAGTATTATCATATCACGGTCAAAGCCTTCTTGATTATGCAACTAACATTCAACATTTAAAGTATAACGAACCTGTAGAAATTATGAAAGTAATGCTTAGAAAACATCATCTTGCTCCAATATATGGTGGATATACACCTCTTGCACCTGAACATTTAGATTATATGGTCATTAATAGAATTCCAGATATCTTTGTCACAGGTCATGTTCATTTAGCCCAGATAAGCGATTATAGAGGTATAACCTTAATAAATGCTTCAAGCTGGCAAACTCAGACATCTTATCAAAAAATGCTTAATTTTGTACCAGACTCCGGAAAGCTACCAATAGTAAATCTTAAATCTGGAAATGTTACAATGATGGATTTTAGTAAAAAGTTTTAAAGCCCAAGTTTGCATTAGAACTTTGTTTAATTTTTAGAGCTGTCGATCATGGGTGGGGATTTATCCAAAAATATAGCAGCTAGCTCAGATATGCAAGAGTATTTTAGCAATTTACAAAAGGATATAGATCGTTGTTACTCTATTGCAAACGAAGCAAGAAAAAAGGGTTTGGATCCTGAATTAATAGTAGAAATTCCACAAGCCCTAGACCTTGCAGCAAGAGTGGAACAACTTGTTGGACCAGAAGGTATTGCACCAAAAATAAGGGAATTTACAAAAAAGATTGGAGATAGAGAAAGTGTTTCTTTAGAAATTGCTAAAGAAATAGTAAAAGGAAAGAAATACAAATTTAGCAAAACTCAAGATGCAATTGACCAGGCAATCAGAACCGGCCTTGCAATACTTACAGAAGGCGTACTTGTAGCACCTCTCGAAGGAATTGCTGAAATTCAACTTGGAAAAAATAAAGATGGAACTGATTATGTAGACCTATATTTCTCAGGTCCCATTAGAAGCGCGGGTGGAACTGGACAGGCAATGAGTGTACTTATTGCCGATGTCATAAGAAGAGAGAAAGGTATAGGACAATATAAACCAACAGATGGTGAAATAGAAAGATACAAAGAAGAAATCCCTCTATACAAGAGAGTTCAGCATCTGCAATACACACCTTCAGTTGATGAGATTGAAAAAATCGTAAGGGGTTGTCCAATATGCATAAATGGAGAAGGAACAGAAGACGAGGAGGTCACAGGTTATAGAGATCTACCTAGAATTGGTACAAATCGACTTAGAGGTGGTGCATGTCTTGTTATTGCTGAAGGTCTATGCTTAAAGGCTCCAAAGATAATAAAACATGTAAAAAAACTTAAACTAAAAGGTTGGGATTTTCTAGATATTTTTGTAAATAAAGGAAAAGATAGTGAGGAAAAAACTGAAAATAAAATTCCGGAAATTATCCCCTCTTCAAAGTATATTGGAGAAGTTATTGCCGGTAGACCCGTATTTTCTCATCCCTCAAGAAAGGGTGGTTTCAGATTAAGGTATGGCCGGGCGCGTACAGGTGGTCTAGCATCAACTGCAATAAATCCAGCTTCTATGCATCTTTTAGATGGTTTTATTGCTGTTGGAACACAGCTTAAAACAGAAAGACCTGGTAAGGGTACAATTGGGACACCTTGTAATACCATTGATGGACCAATTGTTTTGACCAAAAATGGTGATTTAATTCAAATTAATGATTCAAAAGATATCAATCTACGCGAAATTAAGACAATAATTGATTTAGGAGAAATCCTTATTCCTTTTGGAGAATTTATTGAGAATAATTCCTTACTTCCTGACTCAAGTTATGTTTATGAATGGTGGATTCAAGATCTACAGAAAAAAATTAGTTGTCTTCCAAAGAATTATTCTTTTTCAGAAATTCTAGAAGCAGAAAAAAACACAAATAAAAAAATATGTGAAGATTTTAGAAGAGAAATTAATTTAAAAAGCCCCTCCTGGAATGATGCTTTAGATATTTCAATTAAATATGATATTCCATTACATCCCTACTATAATCTTTTTTGGCATGATATAACAGCTGAAGAATTACTTTTACTTTCAAATTATATAAAAGAATATGGAAAAATTGACAATAATAATTTGTTAATGCTGCCGAGAGATGATGCTATTAAAAGAATTCTAATAGAACTTGGCGCCCTTCATCAATATAAAGATGGAAATTACATTTTTGAAAGATATTCGTATCCATTAATAAGATGTTGTGGTTTAGAAATTAAAGAAGAAAATATTGTTATAACTGATAGGTATAATGATACAAAGGGCGAGAATGATTCTCTCTATGTTGTATCAAAACTTGCAGGTATCAAAATAAGACCTCGTGCACCAATACGAATTGGAACACGTATGGGAAGACCTGAAAAAGCAGCAGCAAGAAAGATGAGACCTCCACCCCATGTTCTATTTCCAATAGGAAATTTTGGTGGAAATCAACGTTTGATTAGAAATGCTGCGGATTTACCTTCAATTGAGATTGAAGCGGGAGTCAGAATTTGTAAAAAATGTGGTAAAAAAACTTATAGACTTTTTTGTACTTGTGGTGCGCATACAGAAATTAGTAATGGTAGAATTGAAGTCTTTGAAATCAATCTTGATGAAGAGTTGAAGCTTGCAAAAAAAATTATTAAGGAAAGAAATCTACCTGACACAATTAAAGGTGTTATAGGAACTATTTCAAAACATAAAACACCTGAGCCACTTGAAAAAGGTATTTTAAGAGCAAAACATCAAGTACACGTTTTTAAAGATGGCACAACAAGATTTGATATGACTGATGCACCTATTACTCATTTTAAACCAAAAGAAATAGGAGTTTCTGTTAAAAGATTAAAAGAATTAGGTTATAATAAGGATTATCTTGGTAATGATCTTGAAAACGAGGGGCAGCTATGTGAATTAAAAGTACAGGATGTCATAATTTCAAGGACTTGTGCCGAATATTTTGCCCAAGTATCAAAATTTATTGATGACTTATTAGAAAAATTCTATGGGCTAGAGCGATTTTATAAAATCAGAAAATTAACGGATTTAATTGGGCATTTAACTGTTGGTCTTGCACCTCATACATCTGCAGGTTCGCTCTCAAGGATAATAGGTTTTTCTGATGCTCAAGTTTGTTATGCGCATCCGTTTTATCATGCAGCTAAAAGAAGGAACTGTTTTAATTTTGATTATCGAGTTTTTCTTTATGATTATAAAAAAGATAAATTTATCACTCAAAAAATTGGTAAAATTGTTGAAAATTACTTATCCAAGAACGAATCTAAATACATAGATTCTTATGAAACTGAAAAAATTGATATCAACTCTTCTGATAAGATATATGCATATAATTTGAATAAAAGAACAGGCAAATTAGAAAAGAAAAAAGTTACATGTTTTATAAAAGGTAAAACAAATCAATGGATTAATATTAAAACATCAACAAATCGAATAATGAAGGTCACCCCCGAGCATAATATAATAGTGATTAATGCAGATGGTCTGACTGTTAAAAAAGCTCAAGATATTAAGAATGGAGATAGAATTCCAATCTCTTTGAAGAATCCTACAGAAACCATAGTCTCTGAGATAAACATACCAAAAGCTCTATCAGAATTAGATGATGATTTATTACAAAAAATCAGACTTAGAAACTCTAAAATGTTTTTTAAAAACATCGTTAATAAAATAGGTCATAATAATGTAATTAAACTTTGTTCAATAAAAGGTTCATATGCTAAAAATTTATCTAAATGGTATAAAAGTGTACCATTACTACATTTCAAAAAACTTTGTGAAAAAACCTCAATAAATTTTGACGATTTACCCAAAGATTCATATGTTGGTATCAAACAAGATCAGATAAATATCCCCATATATATTAATGATATTAATAATCTCTTTTGGATTCTTGGACTCTATTGTGCAGAGGGCTGGTCAAGGTCAAATAACTCCTCTCACCAGGTATCCTTTAGAATTGAAGATCCAGATATATTGACAAAACTAAAATATGATATGAAAATGCTTTTTGGGTTAGATCCATATGCAAGAGGAGGTAAGTTGACGTACTCCTCAAAAATACTTTATTTATTATTCTCAAAAATTTGGAAAGCAGGGTCAACTGCTTATGAAAAAAGGATACCTGAGATTATATATCATGGTAATAAACATTCAATAAAGAATTTTATTTCTGCATTTTTTGATGTTGATGGTTCCATTAGCTTAAATCCAGATAGAATAGTATTTTATTCAGTATCTCAGGAACTCCTAGAAGGAATTGCTAATCTTTTATTAAGAGAAAATATTTTTGTAAGATATCATAAAACAAAGATGAGACTTCCTGGAAAAAAAATTCTTGGTATCTATAAGCGGTTAAGTAAAGAACCAGTGCGACATCAACTTTTTCATTTGGTTTTAACCGGTGATGATAAGTATAGATTTGTAAATTATGTAGAACTCGTCTCAAATAAAAAGAAAAAATATTCAAGGAAGATGTTTAAAAATAAACCACAAAAAACATCTAGGTTAATAAGATATAAAGGATTTAATTATGAAGCCTTTTCATTCTCTGATTATACCTTTGATATCGTAAAGGAAATCAAATTCATGGATGTAGATAATGATTCAACTTATTGTATAGATATTGAAGGTAATGATATAGAAAGCAAAGCTATACTTTGGCATAATCAGCTTATACAAATACGATGTGATGGCGATGAAGATGGTCTAATGCTTCTCCTAGATGCAATAATAAATTTCTCCCATTCATATATACCTGAGAAACGTGGTGGAAAGATGGATTTACCTCTTATTCTTACCACCAGAATTGATCCATCTGAAGTAGATAAGGAAGCTCATAATCTTGATACTCTCTCAGGTTATCCACTTGAGTTTTATGAGGCAACTCTTAGACATGAACATTCAAAAGAATACGAATCAATTATGAATTTGGTCGCTTCAAGACTTGGTAGCAACCTACAATATGAAAATTTTGGTTTTACACATGATACAGATGATATTTCAGATGGCCCTAAGACATCTAATTATAAGACCTTAAAGACTATGATGGATAAAATGAATGCACAACTAAATCTTGCAGCAAAAATCAGGGCAGTTGATGAAGCTGATGTAGCTTATAAAGTAATAGAGCGACACTTTTTACCAGATATACTTGGAAATATGAGAGCCTTTAGTAAACAATCGGTAAGATGCCCAACATGTAATCTTACATATAGAAGACCACCACTTAGGGGAGTATGTACAAAATGTGGTGGAAAACTTACTCTTACAGTGCATGAGAAATCTGTTAAAAAATATCTTGAGATTTCTAAATTAATTGCTCAAAAATATAATATTTCTCCATATGCCCAGCAGAGAATTAAGCTTGTTGAAAAATCAATAGATTCATTGTTTATCAGTGATAAGATTAAAACAACAAAATTAACAGATTTTCTGTAACAATTTAAAACATAACTTTCATATATTTATTCCTCATTGCATTGTTTGTAGGAGATTGATACTATGGCTGATGAGTTGTTCCGTCAAGTTGGTAGGAAAACCTGGTATAAATGGTCAATTTATGTTAATGTAATTCTTTTTTTTATTATTGGTTTATTTCTTTATTTACTTGTAGTTGATACCCTTAATTATGTTAGAGTAGAGGGTGATACTTGGCTTTATATAACAAGAGATATTGCAGCAATTGCAATTGCTTTGGCTTTAATCTTTTTCCAATTAATTAGAAATATATTCATAATAATGCGAAGATCACTTTGAATCAATGGCGACAGGTGTGGAATAGACTGGGGAGTTAGGCGTTCCCTGTAACCAGAAATCGCCGATATGCTGGGGTTGAAACCAAGAGGCGATGTAACGGATATTTATTGATCCATTTGTTGACGATGATACCTTGTCCTATGGGATTAGAGGTGATGATTTCATATGGTTGGAAG
>Ga0209536_100000179_pt1 | contig 97634 bp, 72 predicted proteins | sample DeeMarSeWOR28_12_FD_187461 | JGI IMG/M metagenome (GOLD analysis project Ga0209536, IMG submission 187461) | Marine sediment microbial communities from White Oak River estuary, North Carolina - WOR-2-8_12 (SPAdes) (version 2) | ecosystem: Environmental > Aquatic > Marine > Intertidal zone >... | reverse complement strand
CAGCCCGGATGGCGGCATCGCTCAGAGGTCGAATCTCTCTTCCACTTAACATGATAATATAATACCGGTCAGTCGTTCCTTCATCGGTAGCTGATACCAAGATAATTTCGCTGGGTTGGTTTCGATCCAGGCTGAATGCTGCTTCTGCAATCTCTGATCCAAACAAGTTATTAATTTCGTCTTCTGAACGCCACAATAATTCACTGGCGATAGGTGAGCTATCGGTCGTGTCTGTTGGGGGGAGGCTTCTAATTGTATTCCAGGTGGAAATAAAATCGGTTTCCTCAATAGAGGACATGGCTTCCAAGGCACCTTCCTCGGTCTGGGCAACGATATAATAAAAGCTAGCCTGCACCGCCTCATCAGATAGCTGCTGATCTTCGACCAACTCTTCAAGCAGTCGATCCTGGTAAAGTTGGGCCTTAACCACTTCTCTAAATTCAGCTTCATCAACTCCCAGATCCGTGAAACTATCCAAGGTCTCCTTAAATTGTTCTTGAAATGATTCAAGAGAAACAGGCGTAGCGGTTGGTAACGGTGTGCTGGTCGGCCCGATAGTTGGCGAAGGAAACGGTGTATTCGTGGGTACTACTTCGGTGATAACCGCAGTAGGTATAGGTGTGAGCGAGGGCGTTGGCATAATTGTCTCTGTCGGTGTAGGCAGAGGAGTTGGTAGAGCACCACCAAAATAGTTGAACGACCCCTCGATTTCATTCTGAACATCGGCATCCGATACAGTTATTCCACGCGCCCCTGCCTCGTGCAGGATCATTTTTTCGTCAATTAGCTGGTCAAGAACAAGTTGACCCAAGGTCTCCGGATCTTCTAACAAAGTAATCTGTTGTCCAGCGAATTGTTGAACCTGGCCTATGTCTTGGCCAAATGTTTCGGCCAAATTTTCCAGCCCAATGATGAGTTGTGCTCTTTGCAGGGTGACCCTTTCCCGCCATTCCCTCATGGAAATTTCCTCATCGTCAACCATCGCCACCGGGGACGTTGGTTTGATGAACAACTCATTAATGAAGCCAATTAATAAGACGGCCCCCAGCAATGCAGCGATACCTATTACCGCTATACGAATTTGCCTGGTCTGTCGTTGTTGTTTACGGGCCAGCAGCACCTCTTTCCGGCTTTGACGTTTTTCTTCTTCTTCGAACTGCTTACGCTTCTTGGCCATGCTTTGTCCCAGGATGTTTAGTCGACGACAAATGGTAGTAATGCAAGGTGCCGGGCTCGCTTAACAGCGCGTGCTAGGCTTCGCTGATGCTTCGCACAAGTACCGGTTTGTCGGCGAGGACGAATCCGTCCATGCTCAGTTAGATACCTCTGAAGCACTTCATATTGCTTATAATCGATATCATTTACCTTTTCGACACAGAATGCACAGATACGGCGCTTCCTATGAAACGGACTTGACATGAGCCCATCATCAAGTCGTGAACTCTCTTCAGCCATTCTGACCTCCATTTATAATTAACGGAATTGACAAGATTATCATCGTTTTGATCAAACCTTTGATTTGGCAGGCTTTCAGCAAAAATCAACGATAATTGCGATGTTCATCGCTATATCTAGTTATCAGATAATGTGGATTAATTAATCGTCCTTACGAACTACGAGGTGTCGCAATATTTCATCAACATAAGTAATATTGCGCTCGATTTCGCTGATACCGGCCGGATTTAATGAAACCTCATAATAGACATAGTAACCTTCAGTGTATTTCTTAATTGGGTAAGCTAAAATCTTTAAACCCCAATGGTTAGCTTTCAATTCGGCTTCATCGCCACTATCTTGTGCGAGCCAACCTTCAACTCGGCCTAATATCTCTTTGCGGGTTTCGTCTTCCAGATCCGGTTTTAATATGACCGTGACTTCATAATCTCGCATGTTGCATCATCTCCTTTCCTTGGAATTACTCTAGCGAGCATCTGCCCTTGACCTGGTCAAGAGCGGAATACGGTGCCGTAACCAATTGATACCTCAAGAATCAAGTCGGTTAAGTACCGCGCAACAACCCAGAATATTACCATAACTGGCAATTTCATCAAATTAAACCTTTGTTTTAACCTCATTCGCCATCTAGGTATAATTGCGCGTTATTTCATAACTTAGTGGAAGCAAATTATAGGCCACCGAAAATTTGGCACTATTACGTTTCGTCAAAAGATTCATCGTGATCAGAAAAAGTAGAACCATCATCCTTTTAATAATAGCTATACTCAGTCTACAAGTTATTAGGGCCAACACAACGAACGCACAGGGACAGACAAAACTAGTATTGGCTTTCTATTATGCCTGGTATGATCCTAGCTCATTCGGTCCGGGCCGGACGCCATTCCAACCAACACAACCCTATTGGTCGACTGATGCCGGAGTAATTCAGCGACAAGTAGACCAAGCGCGTGCGGCCGGGATCGACGGATTCGTTCAAAGTTGGTATGGTCCTTCACCCAATCAAACAGAGTCAAATTTTCAAGCTCTCCTCAACATAGCCTCGGCCAGTGGTTTCAAAGCAGCTGTCGATTTTGAAACCGGAAGCCCCTTTTTTGGTGGCAATGCCGATCGCGTCCAGGCACTAAGCACCTTATTAGCCACTCATGCCAACCACCCTGCCTACTTGCGAATAGATGGCAAGCCTATCATATTTTTCTGGGCCAGTTGGCTGATTAGTGTAGGAGAATGGGCTACCATACGAGAACAAGTTGATCCAGGCCACAATAGTATCTGGATCGCCGAAGGTGGGAATGCTGATTACTTGTCAGTTTTCGATGGTCTGCACTTATATAATATTGCCTGGTCTGGAAACCCGTCTGGTACAGCCGCATCCTGGGCAGGCACGACCAGAGCAGCTTCCGATACTTACGGCAGTTATAAATATTGGGTGGCCACGGCTATGCCAGGTTTTAACGACTCCTTACTCCGCCGTGGTGACGGAAGCGTAGTTCGCGACCGGGTCGGAGGATCATTCTACCAATCCAGTTTCAATGGCGCTGCTGCAAGTGCCCCAGATATGCTCATCATCAACTCTTTCAACGAGTGGGCAGAAGGAAGCAATATCGAGCCGAGTGTTGAATTTGGTAATGCATATTTAGACATGACCAAACAACTCAGTTCGGCCTATAAATCTGGAAGCGTTGCCTTCCCGCAACCAATAGCTCAAGCGACACCAGATACTATACCAACCATAACACCTACTATCGCGGCCACTTTTGGATTTTCTCCGACTCCTTTAGATACCTCTATCCCAACACAAACAAAAGCACCAACTAATACTTCAACTCCAAATCCCTCCCCTACTCCCCGCGAGGATGGCGCGATCGTCTACGAGGTCGTTGCTGGTGATACCTACATTGGCATTGCCGAGACCTTTGGGATTACCTTGCAGGAAATCTACGAGCTCAATGATCGATCGCCGTCTTCGCCTTTGACGGTCGGCGATTTGCTCATTGTTGGCTACGGCCAAAATTCAGAAGGGTTGACGCTGCCTGAATTCCCTGGAGCTGTGATTAGAGCAGATGGAACGGCGGTCTATACTGTCAAAGAAGGTGACACACCCATTGGTATTGCCTTAAGATTTGGCTTGGAACTACAAGAGCTATACAACTTGAATGAGGGGTTTGGTGAAGACAGCATTTTACAGATTGGGCAGAAGTTGGTTGTCGGTCGTCGGCCGATCCCTCAAGAAGTGGGTGGGTCATCTGATATGCCTACGGCAACAGCCTCTGCTACAAAAATTTTAACGCCCACGTTCACACCAACGATCGTGGATACGCCAAGTCCGACGGTGGAAATTACAGCTGTTTCCTCACCAGATATTGTGGACACAACCCCAATCGGTGGCGTCGGCATAAACCCTTCATCTGATGGTTCCCTCGGATTAATGCCTTATATATTCGGATTAGCCGCTATTTTGGCTATTGTCGGTGGATTATTTCTCTATCTCGGCCGACAATCATAACTAGTCGCCAGTTATTTATTTAGCAGTGCTAGTCCAAGCACATCTTGTAAAGAACGGCATCCGATGATATCCAAGTCATCTGGGATATCGCCTACCAACCTTTTTGACGTTCGTGGCACTACGCAACGTTTAAAACCGAGCTTAGACGCTTCCTTCAATCGCGTATCCAGTTGATTGACAGCTCTGATTTCGCCATTCAAACCAATCTCGCCGACGAAGGCCATATCGGCGTGAACTGGCCGATCTTTTGCGCTGCTAGCGATGGCTACGGCGACTGCCAGGTCAACAGCTGGTTCATCAATGCGTAAACCACCTACAACATTGGCATAGATATCTTTATCCTGGAGCCTTATTTGCGATCGTTTGCCCAGCACAGCAGCTAAAAGTAACAATCGATTGTAATCAATTCCGTTTGCTGTACGCCTGGGATTCGAAAAAATCGAGGGGTTGACCAGCGCTTGAATCTCAACCAACAATGGCCGGGTTCCCTCAATCGTTACGGCAATCGTTGAACCCGGCGCATTCACTTGTCTTTCGGCTAAAAATGCCTCGGATGGATTGGTAACCTCAACCATACCGCGTTCCACCATCTCAAAAACGCCCACCTCGCTGGTTGCCCCAAATCGATTCTTGACCCCTCTCAACAATCGATAGCGATGAAATGGATCCCCTTCAAGATATAGGACTGTATCCACGATATGTTCTAACACGCGTGGACCAGCAATCGCACCTTCCTTAGTCACATGCCCAACGAGAAACACGGACAACCCCGTGTTCTTGGCCAACTCTTGAAACCGGCCGGCGCATTCTCTTACCTGCGTTACACTTCCGGCCGAGGAACTGATTTCGTCTGCATAAGTTGTCTGGATGCTATCTACAATGATGACCAATGGTTGAACTTCCTCGATATGATCGAACATCACGTTGAGGTTCGTCTCAGTGACTAAAAATAGCTCCTCGGGCTGTAGCTGCATTCTGTCAGCCCGCATCTTAATCTGCCGAACGCTCTCTTCGCCTGAGATATACAGTGTTCTTCTACCCTCAGCAGCAAAAAGACTAGCAACCTCTAACAATAAAGTAGATTTTCCTATTCCAGGATCGCCGCCGACTAATATCAACGAACCTGGTACAATTCCACCCCCCAGGACTCGGGAAAATTCGGACAATGGCAGCGGCATTCGAGTAAGACCATCGGTCTTTATATCGACAAGTCGTTCAGGCTTGCTGATGTGATCGCCAAAGATTCGCCTCCGCGTACTTTTCTGGCTAGACACGTCGGAGACGATTTGTTCTACCATGGTCCCGAATTCACCACATTGGGGACATTTCCCAACGTAAGCGGCTGCGATCCGGCCGCAGCGTTGGCAAACATATTGAGTATGGATCTTAGCCATAATTATTACCTCTTTGACAACTCTCGAATGGTACTGTAACACATAACAGTTTCTTTCTGTTAGAATTTATGGGTGGTTAAATCATGAATTTTATCCGGCACAAGTTGCATCCTAAAATAATTTATATTTGGAGCATCGTTATAGGAAATCGCCAAACTCTTCGCCGATTTGGCCTCATTTTACTTCTTTTGCTGAGCTTCACTTTAACAATGGGGCTTATCCTAGCCGAAGAACCTGCGTCGGCAACGACCAATCAGGTAATATTTACGCCTAGGCCGACAATACCTGCTGCTCCTGTTAGTGAATATTCAATCCTTAGCTCATCCTCTTCTGGCCGAATTGAATTGTTAGCTCAATCACAGATAAGCCCTACAATTACCAGCTACCCCGGCCCGCCTTCTCCTACTGCCAATCCATCAGATAATCCCCAAGAGGGGATTGAGGAACCGTATCCAGATTTAGCGCCAGATTCTATAGAACAACCTTTGATACCATATCCTGACTCTTCGCCCGTTCAGAGCCCTGGTTTGAATCCGGTATTAACTCAAACGCCTCCTTTTCAAGATCCGATATCCCCTCCGGCAATCGGAAGTAATACAAATGGAAATGCAGTCACAAGCAGTAATGATTTAGCCCAGACATCTTCGGCCGTCAATGCAACGATTTTGTGGATCGCTTTTTTAGCCTCATTGTTAATATTTGTGTCGGCCATATTGTGGTCTATCCTCTACTTCTCCCGACAACGGGGTCGAGAATGACGGGCAAAAAAGGTTCAATACAAAAGCAAACAGTTTAGCCTAATTTTCTTACAATGCTCTAACATGTTTGGTTTATGATGGTAATCATAGCTAGTTTTAAAGATACCAAATCTTAATGGAGTTAGTCCCTAATGGCAGAGCAAACTGAAGTTAAATCATATCGCTTTAAGGCTGAGATCACCCAGGTCCTGGACATTCTCGTCCACTCTCTTTACAAAGATCGAGAAATTTTTCTTCGCGAGTTGATTTCCAATGCCTCCGATGCATTAACCCGCATTCAGTTCGAGATGTTAACGAACCAGGATGTATTAGATCCCGAAGCAAAACTGGCTATTCATATAGATGTTCGTGAAGAAGACGACCAAAAGCTGATTGTGATCAAAGATAATGGTATTGGCATGACGCGCGATGAGCTAGTCCAAAACTTGGGCACGATTGCTCAATCTGGAGCGAGAGAATTTTTAGCCCAGATCGAGCAAGAAGATGTCGATCCGGCCGAGATCATTGGTCAATTTGGAGTTGGTTTTTACTCTGTTTTTATGGTTGCCGAAGAGGTACGGGTCGTCTCTAGGAGCTTTCGGAAAAGAGCCAAGCCAGCCGCCTGGGTATCCGAAGGTGGGGAAGAATTCCAGATTGAAGAAGCCGACAAGATTGATAGAGGAACCGAGATCCATATTCACTTAAAGGATGACGCTGCTGAATTTGCAGACGAATTCAGGCTCAAACAAATAATTAAAAAATACTCAGATTTTGTTGGTTATCCGATTTATGTTGGCGAGGACCAGGCCAATCGACAACTCCCTCTTTGGCGGAAAGCACCATCCGAAGTTAATACTGAAGAATACAACCAATTCTACCAGCAAATGACGATGGATTTTGAAGAACCCTTGGCCGTAGTTCATCTTTCATCTGATGCTCCATTGCATGTCCGTGCATTGCTTTATGTGCCTGCCAAACGGGAGAAAAACGTGCTGAATCTGCGAAAAGAACCGGGGCTTCAGCTTTATTCACACAATGTACTGATTCAGGAGTACAGCCAAGATTTACTTCCCAAATGGTTAGATTTTGTCGACGGGGTCGTTGAATCAGAAGATTTGCCCTTAAATGTCAGCAGGGAATCGATTCAAAACACTCGAGTTATCCGCCAACTCTCGCGAACCATACGAAAGAGGACATTAAAAGAACTCCACCAACTGGCTGAGGATGATTCCCAGAAATATGCTGACTTTTGGCACCAATATTCCCGGGTGCTGAAAGAGGGACTGGTGACTGAACCGGAAGCAAAAGACGAACTTCTGCCATTATTCAGATATTTCTCAACCAAATCAGATGAGACGCCTATATCGATCGATGCATATATCAAACGTATACCAGAAGAACAGGATGAAATCTATTACGTCTTAGGAGAAGACAGACAATCCGTAACCTATAGCCCTCATCTCGATCCTTTTAAATCCAGGGATATTGAAGTCCTTTATTGGATTGATCCGCTCGATACCTTTATAGCTCCAATACTTGACGAATACAAAGGAAAAAAGCTCCGGAATATCGATGATGCCAGCCTGGAACTGCCTGAAGAATCTATAGAATCCGAGGAGGACGAAGAGTCGGTCCGGCTTGCTGAAGTAGATTTTAACCTGCTTGTCGGACGATTTGTAACCACCTTGGGCGATAGAGTGATCGAGGTGCGTGATTCAAAAGTCTTGAAAAATAGTCCCGTTCGCCTTGTATCTCCAGATGATACACCTGCCCGTGAAATGGAACGCCTTTATAAATATCTGGATGAGGAGTATCGGGTCCCGAAAAGGATTTTAGAGGTAAACCGGCAACATCCACTCATCGTCAATCTCGCCTCAGTGATCAGAGAAACTCCGGACGACGAGGTCATCAACCTAACGATTGAACAATTGTATGAGAGTGCTTTAGTGGTTGAAGGGCTGCACCCGAACCCGGCTTCGATGTTGCCTCGGGTACAACATATACTCGAGCTCGCTGTAGGCAGAACACCCACCAACAATGACAAATAGATTTAGTTTGCTCAAGATCTTGACGCACATTTTCGGGTATGAACAACTAACCAAATAATAAATTGCGTTAGGCTCCGCCAGATAAATCGCTTGCAGCCATCAGCATTTTCCGGCCAATTTGCACGGCAGTTTCTGAATTTTCTTGGCCTTCAATCACGACTACAATGCCATAACTGGGTGAATCACCTGGAATCAAGCCCAAATACCAGGCATTGGTTGTACCTTCTGGACCTGATAGCACCATGATTTGATCTTCAGCTATCTCATTTTTATGGGTAAACGACTTTAATAACAGCTGCGCTGTCTCGGAATCAATAACCTGGGTGGTTGATGGCTGAGATTCAACCGGAACCCAATTGCCCTTAACATCTTCAGTAGCCGTAACGAGTTGAGGATTTGGTAACTCGCCATTGTTGGCCAATGTTGCTAAAGCCATGCCGACTTGAAGCGGGCTAACGGAGAGATTGTCCTGACCAATGGCCGCCATTTGAATATCAGAAATTGTTAACCCGTCGCCTACTTCGGTTTCTATCTCCAAGTTCGGCGCTACTGTAAACCCAAATTTTGAGAAGATTTCTGAAAGACCTTCTTCACCTAGCCGGGTAGCCAGCTGGGTCATGGCGGCCGGACACTGGCTTAATAGAGTTTCTATCCAGGTTGCTTGAATGTTAACCGGCTCGTTGCATTGAAGCACCGTTCCATTGACCACAATTGGCTCGTCAGCGCCTTCTATTAATTGTTCCATTGAAATAATTCCAGAGTCCAACGCTGAGGCGATGATAAAAGGTTGCAGGACCATTCCCGGTTGATATTGGCCCTGAGTCACTCGATTGATGAGTGGTGCTTCTTCATCCGCAACAAGTTCGTCGAATTGTTCGTCTAATAGGTTTGGATCAAAACTTGGGCTACTAACCATGGCCTTGATCTTTGCCTCCGGTAACGAGAAGAGTATGATCGCACCCTTTTCGTCGTCGATCAATGTTGCAGCCATTTGTTGCAGCCGAGCATCTACCGTAAGTTGAACATCACTTCCAACTTGGTTTTGATGTTGGGTCCTTCGCCAAAAATCTGACCAAAAATCGTCAATATCACCCCGTAGTAAAGGATCGAAACTACTCTCGACTCCGGCCGTACCATGCCGTAAGCTATAATAACCAACGACCGGGCCCATTCCTTCGACAGGATAATGACGGCGTAGATCATCTTCCTGGATCAATGTTTCAGCCAATGCGACATTATTCGCATCCAAAATACTGCCGCGCTGGATACTGAGTTCTTCCTCGATAAGACGGGGATTGTCGTCCCGAGTCAAGATGTTAGGCCCGCTTATGATGCTCCAGTAAATCAAAGCGAAAGCTATCAAGATAAAACCGGCCATTGTCATGAGTTGAAATATGATTAGCCTGGATTTGACTGCGGTTATATTGGTTTTTATGGACATCCATCATTACCTATTCCAGGATTTCCAATCCAATCGTCATTGGACGCCCTCTGTTTGGTCGGGTTGAAAGGTTCAATAACAGGCCAATCATCAAGCTGCTCATCACAAAAGAGCTTCCACCATAACTGACGAAGGGCAAGGTTACACCGGTAAGAGGAAGTAGCTTGGTTACACCAGCCATAATTAAGAAGGCTTGGGTACAAAAAACAACCGTAATGCCTATCGCAAGAAATAAGTTAAAAAGCCGGTTGGATTTGCTAGCTATGTGAATTCCCCGGAAAGCCAATACAGCAAAACAACAAAGGATAGTTAAGGATCCAATTAAGCCCCACTCTTCGGCGATGGCAGCAAAGGCAAAATCTGAGTGGACGACCGGTATATAAGTCGGATATCCTTGGCTAACTCCCTGGCCGAATATACCCCCCGAGGCCACTGCATAGAGGGATTGCACGATTTGAAAGCCGCGAGAATCAGCTTCTATCCAAGGATTTAACCATGTATCGATACGTAGGGCGACCAAATCAAAAGCAAAGTAGCCTATCAGGCCAGCCAACAACAACAAGACAAAACCCAGCGTTATATACTGCCATTTACCTGTAGCAAGGTAGAGTAGGACCAAAAAAACGGTAAAGAACAAGGTCGCTGCCCCTAAATCTTGCTGCCATACCAGGAGCACTAGACAAAAGCCCCACATTAACAACAGGGGAGCTAGGTAGGCAAAGGTCGGCCGCAGGCCATTTCCGATCCTAACGGATAACATCCTACTCCTGTCGTCGAAATAACTGGCCAGGAAAATCACTAATAGCAACTTAAGTAGCTCAGAAGGTTGGAAAAACACGCTCCCAAGAAACGGTATCTTTAACCATAACGTTGCCCCTTGACCCGAGGGATTTACCCCAAGCCATAGCGTTGTTGCCAGCAAGAGAATGCCCGCAAGCAACCAGGTATACCGATAGCGATAAAGCCACCCAAAATCCCGTGGAAACACGGCAGATAACACAAGGACGGTGATCCCAATAACAAGCCAGATGAGCTGGCGATTCAAGAAGTTGGGTGCTAGCCTGTCGATTAGAACAAGGCCCCACCCTGACATTAAAGCCACCAGAGGCAGCAGATAAGGATCATGGCTTGATTGGGTCCGGAGAAGCACAACGTAAGCGCAAATGATGATTACGAGCCAAACAACAGGGGCATAGAGATGGCTCCATCGGAGGCTACCTTCCAAGGCAAGGCTCATGGCTACAGCATTAATTAATACAAAAGCTACTACAAGGATAATTAGTAGGGCTTCATTTTTCGTCTGCCGCTCAGATTCCCTATACCGGGTGGCAAATGAGGGGATTCGCACTTAATGACCTACCAGAGCTGGTGATAGTCTGGTTCTATTCTTTCGTTCAGTCACACAGATACTTGCCGATAATGGGTATCAAGTCGCGCTTGACTTCATCATTGATGGCCCCCCAATCGCCAATCAGAGCCAGGGCCTCCTTTAATCCGTAGTGGGCAGAAAAGTTCCCAGACCAATCCTTACGGGTGGAGACAAGGCGCTTGATGACTCGTTGAGCAAGCTCGGTATTGGCGGACATTATTTTTGTAACCATCTCAACGGTTACAGGCTCTTCTGTATCATGCCACACATCGTAATCGGTAACGTGAGCCATACAAGCATAAGCGATCTCTGCTTCAGCAGCGAGGAAAGCTTCTGGACTGGTAGTCATCCCAACGATGCTCATACCCCATTGGCGGAATAGGTTCGATTCGCCTTTCGTGCTAAATCGCGGTCCCTCAATAGTGATGAAGCTCCCACCTTCATGTACGACACCATTTTCAGATCGTACAGCTTCTGTTAAGGCTTTACTGAATTCTGGTGAGAAGGGACTTGAAACACCGATATGGGCAACCAGCCCACGGCCAAAGAAGGTACGTTGCCGATTGCCTTTCGTGAAATCAACCAATTGATCGGGAATAATGATGTGACCTGGTTCAAGATGTTCACGCAAAGAGCCGCAGGCACTAACGCTGATGATATATCGGACACCAAGTTGCTTTAGGGCATATATGTTAGCTGCATAAGGGACCTCACTTGGTGTTAAAAGATGCCCACGCCCGTGTCGTGGGAGGAAAGCTAATCTGGTCTCATATAGCGATCCAACTAAGATCTTATCCGATGGAATACCAAAGGGCGTCGTTAAGGAAATCTCCTCAAGGTCTTCCAGCCCATCCATTTGATACAGACCACTCCCACCGATGACTGCTATTTCTATTTCCGACATAAGAATTCACCCACTAAGTGTTGTCCTCCAAGAAGCAGAGTGCAGGCTCTGTCCTAGCCTTCTGCCACTTGCCTATGCTACTTTCTCTTCCCCAATTCAGTTTCAAGTTTGCGGATTCGATTCGTCGCTAGACGTCTTGTCTCTTTTAGTTGATTTGCCAATAGTAAGGCATTATCCCGCGCTTTTTTTAATTCTATCTCCTGTTCCACTAATGCCATCCTAAGGCTGGCCATTTGCTCATCCCGATTTAGATCTGATCCGAGACGACCAGCTAGGTCACTTTTGCCTAATTTGTGCTTTCCTGCACTTGCTAATTCCGTTTCCATGCTGGCTTTTTGCTGCTCCGCCAAAGCCTTCTGAGCTTCTTCCAGGCTTTTTTGTGCCATCAGATATCGGTTATGGTAGTCTGTAGCCTGTTCAATTGCCGTACGAGACAATTTCCGCATTCGAATAAGTTCACTCTCTAATTCCTTCTCACTCGCGGAATTAATGGAGGTTGAATTTACCAGCTCTGAAAGGCGGCGCTCAAAAGTTGCTTCAATTTCAGATCGTGCCAGTAAAGCCATGGCCGCTTCTGCTCTTAATTGACGCCATATCAACAGCCTTGGTTCTGCTTCCCGACCATCTAATGAAACAACATCCCCAGGCAAGATATCGAGAATTTCTTGAGGTATCGTGCGCTGGCCAGTTTCATCGAGATCAACTGTGCTCAATTCGCCAGAGCGAAGTAGATCAACGGTTCCCTCATCCAAGGTGCTCATCCAACCATGCAATTTACCACCGGGGGCAATTTCTAAGGCCACCGAATGGACATCACCCCAAATCTGGCCTGTGGACTCAACAACAACCTCGCGGCTGGCTACAAAGCCATAAATAATTCCGGCAACGATTACCCTTGGAGCAAGGACATTTCCTGCAATTGCCGCTTCTTTGGTCACATTAACGGTAAGTTCGGTTTGAATATCGCCTAATTTATAACCTTGGACTTCCAGCCACTCATTTTCGCGCTTGAGGATTGAACTGGCTATTTTTCGCAACTTTTGGTCCTGTTTTTTTATTGATGCTAGCGGCCATTTGAATTCGTCCGCCAAACCAGACAATAATCTCATTTATAGCTGCTATTTGCTATTAATCAAAGTATCATACACAGCTATAATCCGTATTATGCCGTGCCCGAAATAACCCGTCCAAGCGAATACCGTACGCTAACCAGACGATCAATTGATGTCCACTTTTGTTGGAAATCGTTAAGATACAATTATGAATAATGCGATAGCCAGAGCTAATAAAACCCGAATAATGTTACCGCTTGCCCTCGCTCTTGCGATTATTGTTCTAGTCATATTGACGATCACTAACATCAACTATGCTGAGGACAATCCAGGAGGGGCTGACTTCATTCCTCGCTGGCTCGGTGTTCGATTACTATTTACTGAAGGGGACAGTCCTTATAGCCAAGCGACAACTCAAGCTATTCAAGAGTTCATGTACGGCCGGCCGGCTAAGCCTGGAGAAGATCAGGCCTTATTCGTTTATCCCCTCTACTCATTTTTAGTATTCACCCCTTTCTCCTTGATAGCTGATTATGAATTGGTCCGGGGAATATGGCAGACAACGCTTCAAATCGCTTTGATTCTCCTGGTCATTTTCAGCATTCAATTGGCTGATTGGCGGCCGTCAATGGCAACTCTATTTTTGCTATCAGTCTTCGTCCTGCTCTGGTATCACAGCGTTCGACCACTCATTAATGGAAATCCATCTATCTTAGTTGCCTTATTTACGGCCTCAGCACTACTGGCCATTTCCCGTGAGCAAGATATCGTTGCTGGCGTCCTCTTGGGCTTGGCTACAATCAAACCTCAGGTGGTCGTGTTGCTAATTCCCCTGGTTCTGATTTGGGCTCTTTCAAAAAGGAGATGGCGGTTGATCGGCAGTACCCTAGGCACTTTATTCATTTTTGTCATCCTATCGACAGCATTGGTGCCAGACTGGATATTGCAGAATGTGCGCCAAATACTTGCTTACCCTGGATACACTCCGGCGGCAACTCCAGCTACGGTCTTTTTCGAGTGGTGGCCAGCTTATGGCCGTTGGTTTGGGTACTTGCTGACACTGGTTATGAGCCTACTACTTTTATGGTGTTGGAATAAGGCTTGGCGAAAAGAGTTCAAAGCCTTCCTACTATCAGCGTATGCCACTTTAACAATCACGACATTTATCGGTATTTCGACGGCCACATCCAGCTATATTGTGCTCTTTCCTGCGTTAGTTCTGGTCTTTGCCGAGTGGGAAAAGAAGTACGGTCGAGCGGGACGCTGGCTTGTTGCCTCAACGATTTTATTAATTCTTGTTGGACTATGGGCCTTATTCCTGACCACAAAAGTCGGGAATTTCCAAAATCCAATTATGTTTTTCCCAGTTCCAATTTTTTTAATTGTGGCGCTATTTCTATTACAAAGACAAAGCGACTTTTTTGCTACCGAATGAGGCAATAGAGGAACCCTTGTGCTGCGAATATTTCTCTGATACACTGAGACAAATGGTTGGGAAGGGTCGTCTTCTTGTGCTAATGGGGCTGTTAGTCATCATATTGGGCTTAGCCTTCGTTCCAGATACCAAGGCTAAATCCAAACCGCCAGCTGTCCTATCGTTTACAGAATATCAACAATCAACTGGAAATATCGATGTCGAATTGAATGTTTCACCCCAAGCAGTTGAACCCGGCGAACCAATAAACGTAATCGTCATATTGACGAACAACGATTCTGCGATTCAAGCTCCAGAGATTACGCTCAAAATTCCCGAAGTATTATCTTTTGACCTGGATGAACTACCTTCAGGAACATTTTATAATGCTCAGACAAATGAAATAAGTTGGCAGCCGATAGTTCCAGGAGCAGGCTCAAGTCAATCTTTGAATATTAGTTTGCGGTCAAATGTGGCTGATATAAAGACCCCTGAACAGAAGATAGTGGCTATCCTTAAAAGTAGTGGTCAAGAGCAAACTTTTACCACATCATATTGGGTCGGCGTCCGGCCGACGGTCAACTTGTCATTCGATCCCCCGCAGGCGGCCGTAGGCCAACCCGTCCATCTTGTCGGCGATGTTTCGGGACCAGGACCCATCACCCAGATTTGGAGTCTTGGGGATGGGCGCATTATTGACGTCAGTAATCCTGAAGTCGTGTACTCAACTCCAGGAATCTATAACATCATCCTCCAAGCATCAAATCCGCTAGGGTCGGCAACGAATAGCGGACAGATTACTATCGTATCACAGCCAATTGCCCACTTTTCTATCAGCGATCCAGCTCCAATCGCCAATGAAATCGTCAACTTTATCGACCAAAGTGGTGGACAATCTCCTCTCATTTATCTGTGGGATTTTGGAGATGGCATTACGAGTACAGAAAAGAATCCCAGCCATCAATATCCGTCTCCGGGTACTTACCAGGTTCACCTGACCATCCAGAATGATGTTGGGACCAGCGAAACTTTTTTGCCTGTAAACGTAGGTCTTCCGCCAACGGCAGACCTGATCGTTGACGAGTTTATAGATGCTGGTAAGCCAATAAATGGCCAGGCTTTCTTCGACGATACGACCTCAAAAATTCACTGGGATATGGGCGATGGCCATGTCTATGAGGGCGGCCAGATAACCCACGTTTACTGGTCAGCAGGTGTCTATCAAATTAATGTAACGGCAAGCAACGAATTTGGTGATACCGTGCTGGAAAGATGGATCGATGTGAATCCAGGTAATTTGCAATTGTATCTTCCTTTGGTTATCAAGGGAGGTGGATCATCACCAGGGCTTGAAGTTCTGAGCAATGGTAATGAATTAGAGGTATTACCAGAGGGCGAAGCAGAAATTGCACTGGAACCGTTGGAATTGCCGCCAGAAATGAGCCTGGCCGAGCAACTATTGGCCTATATCAACGAGGCAAGAAGAATTCATAATCTCCAACCCCTGACACCCGTCACCGAACTGAGTAATGCTGCCCAAATTCATACCGACGACATGGCAAATCTTGGACTAACGGGACATGAAGGATCGGATGGATCATCACCAGCCTTAAGAGTTCAGTTATCAGGATACCCTGGCGGATATGGAGGGGAGGCAACGGCCTGGGGAATGCAGTATGCGATTGAGCCTGTCCAATATTGGTTATCAAGTCCAGCCCATAAAGCGATCATCTTAAACCCAGCAGCCACTGATGTCGGTGTCGCCTTCAGCGAAAATTATAGCGCTCCAAATGTTTGGTATTGGACCGCTGAATTCGGTTCTTTAGGTTTACCACGAGTCGAGGTGAGTCTCCCGTCAGAAGAGGCGGCTTCCCCCTCTCTTACCGCTCCTGCTCCTGAGATCAAGCTCCTCGGTCCCCCTCAAAACAGTGAGTTTGCTCTAACATCCGGCACCAACTTGATATTCACTTGGTCATGGTCTGAACCGTTATCTGCAGAACAACAATTCAGCATATTTATGGAAGCCAATGGCAGGACTTTTAGAATCGGAAGCGTCAGAGGTTCGCAACCCTCGAATCAATACCAATTTAATGTACCATCATCGAATGTTCCGGTAACTCCTGGCCTTCACCACTGGCTCGTGCGTTTAGAAGATAATAGTCAAGCGCTAGTCCTGAATGAAACGTTGTCCTGGCCCATCGTGTTTCATGAGTCTGGAAATGATCTAAGCAATCCACAACCCACAGGAGAACCAACACCGGTGGAACCAAGTACCGAGCTTGAACCTCCTACGACACCCGTGCCTCGATCAAGATCGCGGTAGAGCTATCCAAGCATCCTCTCCAAATCAGCCAAATTTTTCTTCTAAGAGCTCCTTCAATGTCGGTTGGCCAATCTCTTGTAATTTATAACGTACCCTCTGGCTGGGCTTATTGATATTAACTAACCGGCCGAGATCGATGGGGGTAGCGATAAGTACTAAATCTGAAGGCGTCTGATTGATCGTCGCTTCAAGATCTTTTATCTGTTCGTCCCCATAACCCATCGCTGGTAGGATCGGACCGGTATCCGGATATGTCTCGTAGGTCTTAACAATCGATCGAACGGCATAAGGGCGGGGGTCCACGATTTCCCTGGCATCATAATAAGTAGCGGCAACATATCCTGCGCCATAGCTCATCTCACCATGAGTGAGTGTTGGCCCATCCTCAACTACCAAGACCCTCTTATCCCGTATAGTTAATGGATCTTCAACCATTATCGGTGATGCCGCCTTCACGATGACGGCTCTGGGATTTACCAAGCGGATATTTTGTTGCACTTTAACGACATTCTGATGATCTGCCGTGTCGACCTTATTAATCACCACCACATCAGCCATTCGGAGGTTCGTTTCTCCTGGATGATATCTTAGCTCATGACCCGGCCGGTGGGGATCGGTAACGACTATATGAAAATCAGAGGCGAAAAATGGTAGATCGTTGTTACCTCCATCCCAAACGATGATGTTAGCTTCCTCCTCAACCTTTTTAAGAATTTCACCATAATCAACACCAGCATAAATCACTGCTCCCATGTCGATATACGGTTCATACTCTTCCCGTTCCTCGATGGTACAGTTTTGTCTTTCTAAGTCGTCATATGATGCAAATCTCTGAACTGCCTGGTCGGCAATATTGCCATAGGGCATAGGATGGCGCACAGTCACTACTTTCTCATAACCCTTGGACTTTAAAATGCTCACTACACGACGTGATGTTTGGCTTTTTCCGGATCCAGTTCGCACAGCACAGATAGAAACAACTGGTTTTTGAGTTCTGAGCATAGTCCGATTAGGACCAAGCATTTTAAAGTCTGCGCCAGCGGCGAGCACGCGTGAGGCCAAGTGCATGACGTATTCATGGGAAACGTCCGAATACGAAAATACAACCTGGTTCACGGCCAGTTTTTTTATGAGCTCAGTAAGCTCAACTTCAGGGTAAATGGGTATGCCATCTGGGTATAACCTCCCGGCTAATTCTGGGGGATATAGCCGACCCTCGATGTTGGGGATTTGGGTTGCAGTAAATGCAAGCACCTTAAATCGTTTATTTGTCCTGAAGAAAGTGTTGAAATCATGGAAATCACGCCCGGCCGCGCCAGCGATGATCACCCGCTCTACTGAACTCATTTTTCCTCCACGATGATAATTAAATAGGTTGACAGGTTACTCTACGACAGTCCAATCATACCAAAAGGCAACCAGCAATCCAGATTAATACCGCTTGCTATAGTAATCAATCGAATGAATTTTTTCTGAAATAGTTGCTGGGTTTAAAAACCGATAAACTACGAATTCACGCAAAGTTTATCTCATGTTTATGTCTAGATGCTTCAATATTATGAAAAGTTTGTTATAATGCCCGTGCAGTAATCTAACATAATATGAGATTTCTTTCGTGCCCCAATATTACTATACGCAAACTGCTTGCTTTTGATGCCATAGTACCTAGGAGTTGCAGGTGATGGAAGATCAACTGCTGGCCTTTCTCAATTTCCTTTCAAACGAGCGGAATTATTCAGATAATACGATTGCCGCTTACAGAAACGATCTTAGTCAGTTTTTGGATTGGCTCAATGTTCAATATCCAGAGGTCCTGTACTGGGCAGATGTTTCCTACCTGATGGTATCTGAATATTCCGATATTTTAAAGCGGAAATCCTACACCGCTTCCTCGGTCGCTCGGAAAGTGGCTGCCATAAAATCCTTTTTCCACTTTTTGCTTGCCAGGGGGTACATAACCTCCGACCCGACAGCAAATCTGGATTCGCCCAGAGTGAAGAAGAGGCTGCCACAAACCCTATCCTCGGATGATGTCGAACGCTTATTGGAAGCACCGACTGAGAAAGATTCACCAAAAAATCTACGAGATTCGGCACTGCTACATGTACTATACGCAACTGGTATGCGAGTTACAGAGGCTGTGTCATTGCGAACAGACGATGTTAACCTGCCCGCCATGGTTATCACATTTCCAGGAAAAGATAACAGGCTACGCGAGTTGCCAATTGACGAAGAGACGCGTGATATTTTGGTTGATTATTTAGAAAATGGACGGCCACACCTCGTGAAGGATAAGTCTGAAAGCGCCTTATTCTTAAATCACAGGGGAAAACAATTAACTCGCCAGGGGCTGTGGTTAATCATAAAGGCCTATGCTGAGCAAGCACAACTCGGAGACAAAGTGACCCCTCATACACTCAGGCACAGTTTTGCAGCACATCGGCTCAGTAGCGGAACAGAATTGCGAGAGGTTCAACAATTACTAGGACATGCTAATATTTCGACAACTCAGATATACTCGCAATTATATAATGAACAGGAAAAGGCTGACGATTAATCAATCGTTGTATCTAGCTGTATTTTCGAGCAGTGGATTGTGATGGTGGTGGCGCACTTTATTTCAAAACTTTTAGGTTTAGTGATAAGCCAATTGCTAGTGCAATAGCATTTGTCACAAGAGCCAATCCCAAAATCACATTTTTATAATGATCGAACCAGTTTTCCTGGCATAAGCCCATGGAAAAGATATACGTTTTCCTAATCAGGAACGATGTTTGGATATACATACTAAGCGGACTCGGCCTGATATGGTACTTAAGTGAATTATGGCGTTCGCGTCGCATGTTGCGGGGTGCAATGTTCGGTCTTGAGAAAGAGAGAGGACAGCGCCTCCAACGGCGCTCCCTTTTCTTTATTTTCGTTATTACAGCCGTTATTGCCTTAGTTTTTTATGTAAATAATAGCGTTGCGCCGACACTTCCAGCTGACATTCTGAAACCACCTACCCCAACCCCAAACATATTTGCAACTCCCCTTTCTTCGCCGACACCAATTGGCGGCGCTTCCCAAAGGACGCCCACAATCGTTATTGCTCCAACAGTGACCCTCCCTTCCTCCCTTGGACCTGGTCTCGAATCTACTGGCCCGGGAAGTGAAACTCAAGATACGGTCGAGACAATTGAGATCACACCCACTGTTGTTATCGCTGGTTGCTCGGCTCCTTTGAACATCACCTCACCGGCTAGTGGGGTTCCAGTTTCAGGTGAAGTAACATTCTTTGGTTCGGTAGAAATGGAAGATTTTGGTTCCTACGAGCTAGAAGCCAATGGACCACAAACAGGGGGAGCATGGTTATCCATTCAAGGGCCAATCAGTGTAGATCCGATATCAGATGGGGTCTTGGGCACTACCAATCTAAGCAACTGGCTACCTGGAGTTTATGCCATTCGGCTCAATGTCTTTAATAATGAGAACGCCCTGATCGGACAATGCGAAATCGAAATAGTCCTTCAATCTTCCCCTTCGTAAAAACATAACAACGTATTACCATATCGTCGTTCGTCAAATAATACCAGGCTTTTAAGCTTTTGTTCTTTATATTCCTTGGGATCAATCTGTACGATCACCATCCCCTGGGCAGACAAGTAATCACCCAACCGTTGGTCCAAGGTCAGCAACACCTTACTCCAAAGCTCATAATATTGGGGGGGTGCTATAAAAATGACATCATACGGTGTAATACCTTCGCGTCGTAGATAATCAAAAGCGTCCAGGTTGAGGACCTCAGCTCCATCAAATAAATGAGTGTGTTGTAAATTGAATTGAATTGTTTTGATCGCCGGCCGGGCTTTATCGACAAATACCACGGTGGTTGCTCCGCGGCTCAAAGCTTCGATTCCTACCTGGCCAGTACCAGCAAATAAGTCCAACCATCGGGTGCCTTGGACCCAATCGCCAAGGATATTAAAGAGATTTTCCTTGACTCTATCCGTGATGGGGCGCGTGGCATCGCCTGGGACTTTCTTCAATTTATGGCCACGGGCCTTACCAGCAATCACCCTCATTTCATAATCCTCTTGCCGGAATTATTCAACTATCAATGGGGGGGACAAAATGAAGTTGTCTCTAATTTGAGCACCACTATTATCGAGGAGTGGCAACCGCCATCCATCTTCAACAACCCATAGACCAAGCGACAACTGGTATTCACCCGGCGGCAGATCTGCCGGCAACAGAAGTTGGTGTTCATCCCGCACATATTTGTCAATAGGCCAGCGCTTGGTCGGAAAATCTCCGGGATTCAATTTATCAGATTGGGCCACAAGATTATCCTCAGCGTCCTTTAGATGTACAAATACCTGATAGTTAATATCCAGTGGCTGTAGCGCTTTCCAGTAAGCAGTGATTTCAACCTGGTCGCCTGGATGCACAGTTCTTTCCGCCGAATCATATCCAATTAACGCGATCTGATCGCCAAATTTCGCATCAACATCAAACGACGCCGGAATTGCTTGTGCGCCGGTTGACATTTGATGCAACCAGCCGGCTCGCTCAATAATGACGGCGTTTAACAGGAATACAGCCAGGCTAATGCAAATTAGTGACCAGAGGACATGATTCATTTTCTCATTTCCGATGCCTGTTTCATCATAATTTTCCGCTAACTCGGGTGGATTTCTATACCAGAACCAAGCAATTAATAACGCCAAAAATAGAGATATCCCGCTAATACCGACCGCCAGCGTGCGTGCTGGCGTTTGGCCGAATTCGACTTCGACCTCATGTTCACCAGCGGGCACCGGGACGACGAGGAACCCTTCTGGTCTTCCTACTTCTGTTTTTACAGCCTGCCCATCGACGGTACCCCGCCAACCGGGAAAATCAAATAGGAACAACCGTAAAAGAAAGTCATTATTTCCTGAAACATGATACCGAAAATGCAAAGGAGAGAGATACTCTGTAATTACTTCTGTATCTTCAGGAAGTGTAGCCCAATTCACCCTATCAATAGGCTGATTATTTAGTATCGCCTCCTTCATTGCTCCTTTGGCCTTAGGCATTATATCTACCCTGGCTGGCACAAAATCGGCAGTTGAAGTTGTTCCGAGCCACCGGCCGGATAGCTCTTCCTGTAGCACACGGGCAGCCGTTGTCGCACCAAAATCCTCGGGCCATGGCGGAACCTGGATAAGTGCAAGCGAAGATATCATTATGAGACCAACAGCTATCGCCGGGACAAGAAACTTTACTCTAGGAGCCACGCGCTGCACAACAACATCAGTACCGATCCCATTCAATACAGCCAGAACTGCTGCCAAGGGGCCCAGCAATCGCCAGGGAAATTGCAGAAACTGGATGAGAGGCAGGATCTCCCAAAAGAATGTTGAAACAGGCAAGATCATGAGAACAAGCCCGGCTGAAGCAAAGACAAAATACCATCCCTGGGATCTTCTTCTGGCCCAGCCTACCGCGACCGCCAAGATTCCAATGCCGCCTAGCAATAATTGAACCAGGCCGCCTGAGAGTAAAAAATTCGGTTCCGATGCCCCCCAGTCAATCCGTTGAGGCAAAGAGAACAACTCTCTAACCGTAAGAAAATGATTTCTAAAATCGAAATGACCACCTTTTCCTACCAAGCTACTCAAGTTGACCGCATCTTGTTCCAGGACCAGAGCAAGCCAGAAAAATGCGGCAACTCCAACTCCCAGGATCAAGGAATTTAACAAACGAAACTGAAGGATCCATGATGCAAGATTGGACCTATGATCGAAAGGTGACCTTATACCGCCTATAATCATTTGCCAGATAACCCAACCTGCAAGGAGGGTTGTGAAAACCATGGCCATGAGGTTGTGTGATAGCACAACAGCAGAAACCAGCGTAATTGAAATGAGCCAATTCCAGGAGCTTGGGCGCCGGCGCAGGCGATCCATGGCCCAAAGAGCTAGTGGAAATAAGGCAAAACTGAATGATTCTGCTAAGTCGCCCCTTGCGTGAGGATCCACAAATAAAACGTAAGGCGCGTAAATATAAGCTGCTGCACTGACCAAGCCGGCCGGTCTCCCCCATAGTTCACGGACATAACTGTACATACCAATTCCAGCACCAGCTAGGCCTAGGATAAATAACGCCTTAACGGCTTGGACTGGCCCGAGTACCGGCAAGAAGTCGATGCCTAATCCTAAATAGTAAGTTAGTGGGGCATAATAATTGAATATCGGGTATCCGTAGCCATAATAAAAATTGGGCGCCCAGCGCGGAAACAATTCACCCGCTCGGATAAGCCGGCTAAGTTCCGCCAAACGAAATATATGCAATTCAGCGTCTGTTTCCAACGGTAGACTGGGCCGGCTTATAAAAGGCCATAAAGCCAACAAACAAATGGCCAGGACGACAAAAATACCTGGATCGACGTGGGAGAAGCCTCGCTTAAATCTGGACATCGAGGTGTTTCAGGCAGTTAAAACGTGATAAGTGTTCTTGTTTTTGGGGGGAAAATCCTGCCACAGATCGCTTAACTTATCAACTCGACAATCTGTTCGGGGTGATCTGCAACCTTAACGCCAACAGCTTCGAGGGCTTCTATCTTGGCCTCGGCCGTTCCCGAAGCACCTTCGACGATGGCACCGGCGTGACCCATACGCCGGCCTGGTGGTGCTGTTCGACCCGCTATAAAGGCAGCTACAGGTTTAGTCATGGATTTTGAGATATAGGCTGCTGCCAACTGCTCGTCATTCCCACCAATCTCGCCGATTATTACCACCCGATCGGTTTCAGGATCTTCCTCAAACATGCGCAAGACGTCGATAAAATTAGACCCGATTATTGGATCCCCGCCTATGCCAATACAGGTAGATTGTCCGATACCCCTGGAAGTCAAAGCGTAGATCACCTCGTAGGTAAGAGTGCCGCTACGTGAGACAATGCCAGCCCGTCCAGGCATGACAATTGAACCTGGAGTTATACCTACTTTTGTGCCTGACATACCTGCCCGGCCAGGTTTTCCAGGTGTTATCAATCCGGGACAATTAGGGCCAACCAAACGAACGCCCAGGCGATCAAGATAAGCCCGGACTTCTATCATATCCTGAACGGGTATGCCTTCGGTTAAACAAATGATGAGGGGAATACCGGCATCAGCCGCTTCGTACATTGAGTCGGCCGCAAATCGAGCGGGAACGGAAATCATCGAACAATTGGCTCCCGTTGCTTCCATCGCTTTTTGAGCCGTGTTGAAAACGGGTACGCCATGTACCCATTGACCTCCTTTGCCTGGCGTGATCCCCCCAACAACGTTTGTACCATAGGCCAGCATTTTCTCAGTATGGAACATGCCCTGCCGCCCAGTAATGCCATGGACAAGTAGACGAGTGTTCTGATCGATCAAGATGCTCATTTATTAATACCTACCTTCAAATCCTTTACGCCAAAGCCACAGCCTTTTGGGCTGCCTCAGTGAGGGTTGTAGCCGTTGCCATGTTGGCGTCGGCCAATATCTGCAAACCTTCTTCGGCATTTGTTCCCAGCAATCGAACTACCATTGGAATATCTGAACCAATCTGTTTCAATGCCTCTACAATGCCATTTGCTACTTCGTCACCCCTAACAATACCGCCAAAAATATTGAAAAGGACGGCTTTTACTTTGGCATCAGCTAGGATAATTCGCAGGGCCGCTGTTACGCTTTCGGTAGTGGCTCCACCCCCGATATCGAGAAAATTCGCAGGTTCGCCACCGTATAATTTGATAACATCCATCGTTGCCATGGCAAGGCCGGCTCCGTTCACCATACAACCGATATTCCCATCAAGCTGAATATAACTCAGACCATATTGACGGGCTTCACGTTCTGATTCAGTCTCCTCGTCAACGTCTCTCATTTCGGCTAATTCTGGGTGGCGAAATAGGGCATTATCGTCAATGGACAGTTTCCCGTCAACTGCAAGCAAGCCATTTTCGCCTGTGACAACTAATGGATTAATCTCGGCCAAAGAAGCATCCACTGCCCGAAAAGCGTCAAATAGTCCGGTTGTAATTATATGAAATTCACGCCAAAGTTTGGGTGGTAGATCCATTCCCGAGGCAACATATGTGGATTGATAAGACCGAAGACCAATCATGGGATCGATGTGAATGCGAAATATCTTTTCCGGAGTCTCTGCGGCTACCTGCTCAATATCCATGCCGCCTGCTGCAGATGCCATCATCATCGGCAAACGACGGGAGCGATCGATGAGAATAGCCAGGTATATTTCGTCACGTATGTTGGCCGCTTCGTCGACAAGAACCTTACGCACCGTATAACCCTTGATATCCAATCCCAAGATCTGATTGGCTATGGATTCGGCTTCATCAGGGTCATTAGCCAGCTTGACACCGCCAGCCTTACCCCGGCCACCGGTTAGTACTTGACTCTTCACGACGACCCGGCCGCCTAGCTCTCGAGCGATAGATCTGGCCTGGCTGCCGGTCGTAGCTACCTTCCCTTTCGGAATTGGGACGCCATGCTGGGCGAAAAGCCATTTGGCTTGATACTCATGCAAATTCACTGATGCTCTCCTTTGAAAACTTGTTTCTGGATATCATATCTATTTGTTTACCTCCAAGCGTTTGATACTGGCCCATTAGATTTGCAGTCAAGCAAGAATGGACCGGCAAGATTGCGACTAGATCGCCGACATTCACTGACTTAAATAGTTGTTCTTCGGCGTCAATGACGCCATGTTCTTGTGAAAGATTGATAATGGCGCTGTTTTGGAACATGCCCGACCAACAACCATCTTCCATCAAGCAAATTCCTCCATAGATAGGCACCTGGTGATTTGTCAGGCTATTAGCGGGTAATGATTCTTTGGATAGATGAATCGCCCCTCCATAGATCACGATTTGATTCCTGGCAGCATGTTTTGAAATGACCGGACAGGCTAAGGCCAGAGCCACATCCTCTTCCCGACAACTGCCAAACCAGACCTGGGACAAGTCATAGAAGATAAAGTTTCCCGGCCGTATCTCATCCACTTCCCCGAAATTTTCTATTAGACTACATCCAGGTGTATCTCCTACAGAAATTTGAACGTCGTATCCTTGTTGACTCAATTCGTATTGGACTATGGTCATCCGCTCTAAAGATTGTCGGTAAATGGCCCGAATTTTCTCGGCCGAAGTTTCGCCATAAGTATGGCCTGCGTGGGTGAGCAAGCCTTTTACTCTCAATTTTTTCGCCGATTCGACGCTTCTAGCAACCTGCATGATTGAGCTAGGATCATCCCATAATAGTCCGGTACGATGATAACCGACGTCGATTTTAAGCCACACTTGCAGGTCCGACCCAATTTGCTGTCGTAAACTGTCAACCGCCTCCACCGATTCAACCACAACCCCGAGTTTGATCCGAGATGCAAGGTAATCGATAGCATCAAGTTGCCGAAGATTTACCGGTATGGCTATTGTGATATCGGCCCATTCGTGCCTGGCGAAGTATAGGGCCATATCGACGGAGGATACGGTGATCGCTGTCACCCCTTTATCACGAAACCATTGTCCGATCTCGGCCGACTGGTGGGTCTTGAAGTGCGGCCTGAACCGAACTCCACTGCGAGTTGCTTTCTCGACGATCCTGTCGATGTTGGCCAAGGCCCTCTTCTCGTTCAACAAGAGGGTTGGTTTCGTTATTTTAAGTGCCATAGCGTTATTGGGTCATTTCCCTAAAAAGCTTCAGGAAGATCAGAATCCTCTAGACTGTCGTCCAGCTAGAGTCCCATTCAAACTTGAGAAACGCACGATTAATCTACAATGCAAATAATTGCTCTTCATCATCGATCAGAGACTACCATTCATTCATGACCTGAAATTGGATGTGGCTGATAAAATTCTTCTAAATACGCCATCTCATCATCGGTTAGTTGGATATCCAAGGCTGAAATCGCTTCCTTTAAATGTTTCATCTTGCTGATGCCTATAATCGGGCAGGAAACCGCCGGTTTGTGGAGCAACCAGGCCAAGGCGATTTGAGCTGGGCTCACTTTGTGATTATTCGCCGTCTGGATAACCCTATCGACGATTTCAAAATCAGAATCTTTGTAATACATTTCATCAGCCAGTGAATCGTTTTGTGCCCGGCTTGTCTGACCACCGCCACCTTTATATCGATTTCCGGCTAGGAAACCCCGGGCAAGTGGGCTCCATGGAATGAGACCAATTCCTTCATGGAGGCATAGGGGAATCATTTCCCTTTCCTCCTCCCGGTAGATGAGGTTGTAATGGTTTTGCATGGATATAAATCGGGGCCAACCATGAAGGTCTGCCAGATACAGTGCCTTCGCAAATTGCCAGGCAAACATACTGGAAGCACCAATGTATCGGACTTTACCTGATGCGACTAGATTGTCGAGGGCAGCGAGGGTTTCCTCGATAGGCGTCTCATAATCCCAGCGATGAATTTGGTACAGATCGATATAATCTGTGCCTAGGCGGTTTAAGGACGCATTGACCGAATCAATGATATGTTTACGAGAAAGACCCCGATCATTTGGATCATTACTCATTGGAAAATACGTCTTGGTGGCGATGATCACATCACTTCTTCGAGCAAAATCGCTTAGGGCTCTTCCGACTATCTCCTCGCTTACGCCATTTGAGTACATGTCAGCCGTGTCGAAAAAGTTGATGCCGAAATCTAACGCTCGACTTATTAACTGCCTGCTATCTGCTTCTTCGAGAATGTATTCCCGCCATTCCGGTGAACCAAAAGTTAAGGTTCCTAGGCAAATCCGAGAAACTTTTAATCCTGAACGGCCGAGCCTAATATATTCCATATGAAATCTCTATCTCTAACGGTGTGCTTCCAAGCAAACAACACCTTGCGGCCCAACCAGTGCATCATGTTCCGTCCGGTAGGGTAAATCAAGCCGATCACCAGAAAATAACTCGATCCGTTGGCCAGACTTTGGTAAGCCAAAGGTAATAGAACCCTGGACCACGTAAATGACCTTGCCATAGCCATGAGAATGAGCACCGTAAACGTCACCAGGACGATTCGACCATTTGTAAGCGATTAAATCCTCATCTCTAATCAGTTTCTGGATTGCCGCTTCTGTAACGGGCTTCTCACCAGACCACCGGGTTATCTTAACACCTTTTTCTATCATTGATCCCTATCTCCCACACCGCTTAACCCAATAACATCATAGTTTAACTTTTTTGCATCATTACTGTTTATGATAAGGTCCCTTCGTGGATTATGCCATTGTTGTTATAATCCGGCAGCCAATGCAACAAACAGCAGCAAATAAAAGAATCCAGTTTTGGATAGGCATTCTAGTCAGTATTGGCTGCCTGGCAGCCATTTTCGTGTTCATCAAACCGGCTGAGATATTGGCAGCTCTAAAAAATACGCGATATGAGCTCTGGACCATGGCGGCCTTGACGCTAGTACTTTTTTTGGTCCTAAGGGCAATTCGTTGGCGCTATATGATCAATAGTGGCCTAGAAAATGGAAATGTGGCCTATAGTAGCGTCTTTCACATCCAGAATATTGGCTACATGCTAACAAATATCCTGCCGTTTCGTCTGGGTGATGTCGCTCGGGCAGTTCTAATTGGAAATGTGCCGCCGGCCACAATATCTCTTGGCTTATCAACCATGGTTGTGGAACGGATATTTGACCTGCTATTTATCGTCATTCTCTTTCCATTTACTGTCGCTGGCGTGGAGCGATTGCCGCCCGAGATTAAAACTGTAGCTATGGTAACTGGTCTTTTGGCCATCTTAGCCGCCTTGGTGATGGGCGGCGCAGCGAATAAGCGCCAATCTGCAATTAAAGTTGCCGAATTTATCCTCAACCGTATCCCATTCCTCGATACCAAGACCTGGCTGAGAAGGCTTGACGATCTATTGCGGGGTCTGGATGTATTGACAAGTTTTAGAAGTGCCATGACGTTAATTTTCCTGACTATCGTCGTATGGTTGCCCATTATCGTTGGTTATTACATAGGGATGCGGGCGGTTAATTTGGAAACCAATCTGGTTGAAGCTGCCTTTGTTGTTTGCATAGCCGCTTTAAGCATCACTGCGCCCTCTTCGCCTGGTCAAGTAGGTGTCTATGAAGCAGGTGTTACATTTGCCATAGCCAGTATTCTTGGCTTGCCTGAAGGCCAGGCTGCCTCTTTCGCCTTCCTGAATCATGCAGTGAACTATGTCGTCATTGGCATATTGGGCATTATAGGGATCACTCGGACAGGGGAAACCTTCGGTAGTGTGATTCAATCTACTCGTAGTTTAGTAAGGTCTCGTACAGAGTGAAACACCTTGAATTTATGGAGCTCTTCACCCTTCCGATTTACCACTAAGAGCTAACTCTAAAGCATAATGAAGATATTACAGGTATTAACCTATTACCGGCCGCATATCAGTGGTTTGACGATCTACGTGGAACGGTTGAGCAAAGCTCTTGCCCAACAAGGCCATGAAGTGACCGTCATGACCTCGCAATATGACCAGGATCTGGCCAGATTTGAGATAAAAGATAATGTAGCTATCCGTCGCGTACCGGTCGCATTCCGAGTTAGCAAGGGAGTCATTATGCCAACCTTCGGCCCAATGGCCTGGAAAATGGTTCAATGGGCTGACGTCATTCACCTACACCTGCCGCAATTTGATGCGCCAGGTGTCGCCTTCAGAGGTCGATTATATAAAAAGCCAGTTATTCTCACCTACCACTCCGACCTACGCTTGCCAGATGGTTTCTTCAACCGAATTATCGATCAAGTCGTTCATTCCATGAATCGAATTGCCGGGAACTTGGCCGATGTCGTCGTCACCTACACTTACGATTTTGGTAGCCACTCGCCGTTTCTATCCAAATACGTGGGCAAAAAGTTGGCCGTCATTCCACCTCCAGTAGAATTGGCACAGGCCACAGAAAATCAAGTGGCAGTTTTCAGAAATAAATACAAGCTCGCCAGCAAATCTGTCATTGGCATATCTGCTCGTATGGCTTCTGAGAAAGGCATTGAGGTGCTACTTCATGCAATGCCAGCAGTACTAGACAAACATCCGGACGCCTTCATATTGCACGCCAGTCCTGATGCGATTGGTGAAAGTACATACGCCCGGAGGATCGAGCCATTGCTTAAAGAACATGCAGAACACTATAAATTGCTTGGAGCCTTGGAGGGTTCCGATTTGACCGCTTTTTATCGCAATCTTGATTGTCTGGTCATGTGTAGTCTCAACAACACAGAAACATTTGGGTTGGTGCAGATTGAAGCAATGATGAATGGTGTCCCGGCCGTTGCTTCTGACTTACCCGGTGTTCGCCAGCCAGTACGGATGACAGGTATGGGTGAAATCGTGCCCGTTGGCGATCATGTTGCACTGGCTAAAGCGATTATTCACATCCTCGACAAGGAAGAGAGTTACCGTTGTCCTCCAGAAATAATTGCAAAAACTTTTAGTCCTGAGCAAACTGCCAGTGAGTATTTACATCTATATGACGATTTGCTCGCCGGAAAACAGGGAGGATCAATCGAAGAACCGGCCGGATATGGTTTATTACGCCAGATGAGGGATAGCGCGTAAACGAAGAAGCAGCTTCTTTTCATTTAACGGGGAACTCCCATTGCAAGCAAGCAAACTCCGAATACATGAGGATTCACGACAAACAAATAAACTCTGGCAATAATGACGCCGACGATCTGCTATGGCAGCACCTAAAAACTGTTCCCGCTTTCCGGGCTCTCTTGCGCTCAATTGAGGCACGATTTTACCAATATCTCGACCTTCCTGAGCCAATTCTGGATCTAGGGTGTGGGGACGGCCATTTCTCCCGCCTGACCTTCGATCACCCTCTGTTAGCCGGGATCGATCCCTGGTGGGGGCCGATTAATAAGGCAAAGGAATCGGGAGCTTACATGTACGTGATTCAGTCCTTGGGTGATCAATTGCCATTTCCCAATAATTATTTTGGCAGCGTCATCAGCAACTCAGTCCTTGAACACATACCAGACGTACAGTCAGTTTTATTAGATGGGTGTCGTGTCCTTAGACCTGGCGGCAAATTAGTGGTCACCATGCCCAGCCAATATTTCACAGAGTATCTCGGCGGAGCTCTTTGGTTCGAGAAAATGGGTCTGAAAGGTCTCGCCGATGCTTATCGCCGGCTATTTAATCGAATCGCCAGACACGCCCATACCGATTCACCAGAGCGATGGGCTCGACGTTTAGCAAGGGCAGGATTTGAGATTGAGCAATGGCAATACTACTTCTCAAAAAAGGCGCTCCATGCACTTGAGCTGGGCCATATTCAAGGTCTCCCATCGGCACTGATTCATTTTCTAACTGGACATTGGATTCTGGCACCCTGGCAAAGTAACTTAAAATATACTGAAAGGTGGGTAAGGCCGAATTACGAAGAAAACTTTCCCGAATTAGGCACGATGATCATATTTGTGGCTCAGAAAGTGGAAGAGACGCCAACACAAGCCAAGCTGCCTAATAAGAAGATCTTATCTTTTTCCCGTTTGGCGGGTCGCAATAATGCTTTACCAATTGCCCCTCCGAAGAGTTTCACGTCCAAAGCCCCCTCTTGAGAATCCCAATGAAACAACTAAAATAGGCCACAAATACCAAAATTTGTTCACTTTTATTTGGTATCTCATGAATTTCTTAGCTCGTTGGTAAGTAATGTTAAAGTTATGCGTGTAAAAATGTCAGTAGGATTGCGGCCGTAGCAAAGCCATCGAGTTGGAGTATGACAACGGAGAAAAACCAAGGCTTTTCAAATTATCAACTCGGCAAGGATGAGGTCCAAGGCCAGTCTGATCCAAATTTCACCCAAGAAGTCCAGGGAAATTCAAAAAAATCTCAATCCTTATCTTTGGATAAGTTAGCTATTCTACTTCTCTTGGGTGTGCTCGCCATAGGGGCCTATTTTCGTTTTACTGGTCTGAATTGGGATGATACCTATCATCTGCACCCTGACGAACGTTTTCTGACGGATGTCGCCAGTCTCTTACGATCGACCGATCCAATCACCTATCTAAAAACATCAGAGTCGCCGCTCAACCCCTATAATGTTGGTAGGACATTTTATGTATATGGCAATTTCCCTATGACGGTTACTCGCCTTGTTGCCGAGGGAGTTGACGGTCTTTGCCAGAGGGCAGGTGAAATCTGCAATCAGCGGTACATTTTCTTTGACGGCATCCAATATATCGGCCGGTTTCTGTCAGGATTCTTAGATCTTACCTCAATTTTTTTCACATTCCTCATTGGCAAACGCCTTTACGACTGGCGGGCGGGCTTGATAGGAGCTACCTTGATGGCCGCGGCTGTTTTACCTATCCAACAATCCCACTTCTTCACTATGGACAATTGGGCCGCTGCCCTAACCACCGTGACGATGTACTCTGCCATAAGAGCCAGCCAGAATGCCCGGCAAAAAGCTTGGTGGTTAGCCTTTGGCCTGGGGCTGGGATTGGCAGTTGCCTCTCGAATAAACCTAGCGCCATTGGCTATCATGGCCATCGTAGCTGCTTTCGTATGGATTGCCAAACGCTCTTCCGATCAGCAAGACTCACAGAGCTGGCGCTACATACTATCAGATCGAGGGAGTGAGGACCTTCAGATCGTTGTATTTGGACTGGCCATCGCAGCTGTTGTGTCGTTGATTACCTTTCGCCTTGCCCAACCGTATGCGTTTGCCGATAGGCAGATTGTCCAAGACACATTATTTATGCAGAGGGGAGAAGTTCCAGGTTTAGTGGAAACTGCCATCAGATCGCTGGTTAGCTTCAACCCCCAATGGCGGGCTAACTTAACCGAGATTCAGAGCCTTCAGAGCCCTGATGCCACTTTTCCGCCAGCCCTTCAATGGACAGATCGGACGCCAATTCTATTTCCCTTGACCAACATGGTTCTTTGGGGAATGGGTATTACTGCTGGAATTGCGGCCTTCCTAGGTTTAGCCTGGGCCATATGGCAAATTGTTCGGGGGAAGCCTGATTGGACCGCTCATTTTATGCTCGTCACCTGGATCGTATTTTACTTTCTATTCATGGCCACGAGGTGGGTTAAGTCAATACGTTATTTCTTACCGATATACCCATTTCTTATGCTGATGGCGGGCTGGGCACTGGTCGAATTATGGAAACGCGCCGGCCATAATACCTTAAAACGAATAGGCGTATCCATTCTGATTTTGCTGGTCATTGGTCCTACACTGTTATGGGCCAATGCATTTGTCGATATTTATAGAAATCCAGTAACGCGTATCCAGGCATCAGAATGGATGTTTGAAAATGTGCCGAGTGGGGCTACGCTACTCTACATAGCTGAAGGGCAAGAAAAAGAACTCCAACTACCTCTGCGACGTTTCGATTTCGTTCCCGGCGGCTCACCCCTATTTTTGCAATTTTTGGCACCGGAAAATGGAACATTGACCGGGGTGCGCTTTAATTATCTATTCGATCCCGATGTCGGATTCGCCGATGACCATGGTGAATCTCTAAGAATCGAACTCATGGATATTACTGGTAGCCAGACCCTGGTTGGCACAGATTATAACTTTGCCGCAAACGAAGAACGCAGACCTGTTCAGATAAATCTTGACCAAGTACCACTTGTCGAAGGGACGATGTACAACGTCGTCGCCACGGCTGGTCCAGGTGGGCCTTTTAGCGTCGGAACGAGTATCCTGGCCAATGAACACTGGGATGACTCCCTACCTGTTCGTTATGAGGGTCGTGATCCCTACTCAGCATACTATGAAGGATTAAGTGAAGGTCTTATTCCGATCACTATTCCAGATAGCGAGGAAAAGCGGCAAAGCTTTTATCGCTGGTTGGATGAATCTGATTTCATCGTCCTTAGTAGCCAGCGGGCATTATGGTCTATTCCACGCCTACCTTTCACCTACCCCCTGACGATTCGTTATTATGAGGCTTTGTTTAACGGCGAACTGGGTTTCGACTTAGTTGGCCAATTTCAATCTGACTTAAATATTGGCCCCTTGCATGTAAGTGATGTTGCTGGTTCAGTCGCTTGGGGATCTCCGGTTCAAATGGGCTGGCCACCTCCCGGTCCTTTAGCGGCCGAGGAAGCATTTAGCGTGTACGATCATCCCCCTGTTTGGTTATTCGCCAAAAACGAGGATTATCATCCAGAACAGGTGAAAGAAGTTCTTGGAGCTGTGGATATCTCTCGTGTGGTCTTCATGACGCCTGGTCAGGCAACGGCCGCACCCAATGGCCTGATGCTCAACCCGGCTGAACAAGACCTGCAAAGTACCAATGGCACATTTAACGAAATCTTTAACGTCGATGGCATTCTATCCCAAAATCCGTGGTTAGCGTCCGTCATTTGGTGGATGGCAGTCGTTATCCTCGGATGGATTGCCTTCCCAATTGCCTTTATCGCCTTCTCTGGTTTAACGGATCGCGGTTACACGATTGCCCGAATCCTTTCTCTACTAATCATCTCTTACTTTGTATGGATATTAGCTAGCCTTCAACTGTTGCCTCATACCCGAAATACGCTCGTCCTGGGTCTGCTCCTCATGGTGATCGCCAGTCTAATTATCGCCTTCCTTCGCCGGCGGGAGATGGTTAACTTTATTCGCGAAAACCTCGCCTTAATTGGCGTTGTTGAGCTCATTGGGCTGGCACTTTATTTAATATTCATCGTCATCCGGCTCGGAAATCCGGATGTGTGGGATGTCATCTGGGGTGGTGAAAAACCAATGGATCTTTCCTACTTCAATGCCGTACTGAAGAGCACAATCTTTCCGCCATATGATCCTTGGTTCTCAGGTGGTTACATTAACTATTATTATTACGGATTTGTCTATGTTGGAGCTTTAACAAAATTATTAGGTATCGTCCCGACGGTAGCTTACAACCTCATATTGCCGATGCTTGGCGCATTCACAGGCTTAGGAGCATTTAGCATTGCTTACAATTTAGTGGCTGCCAGCCAGATCCGCTTGAGATCCGTTCATGGCAAGCGGTCCGAGGGTTCACATCCTGGCAAATTAATAAAAGGGGCAGTAATCGCCGGGCTTTTAGCAACCGCTCTCATTGTATTATTGGGAAATCTTTCCGAAGTGGGAGTCGTCGTTAACACCTGGTATGAAGCTAGCGATACTTCCATCAGCACGGGGATCGGAGCTATTGATGTTATCGTTAGAACCGTCGACGGCGGTCTTGATTTGGCGCTCAGCGATAAAGTTGCCCCGATTTATCCAGGAGACTGGTTCTGGACAGCCACACGGGCGATAAACGCCGAACCTGGTGAAGTCCAACCAATCACAGAATTTCCATTTTTCACCTTTCTTTACGGTGATTTGCACGCTCATATGATCGCCCTGCCGTTGACTCTCCTTGCTCTGGCGTGGGCTGTTTCACTGGTCTTGCCTGGCAGCAGTCGATCGAATTCCAGTGCGATTCAGCAAGGTTTTGGGCAAATGCTGTTTACATGGCTGATTGGCGGTCTATCGATTGGCGTTTTAAGAGCAACAAACACCTGGGATTTCCCCACATACCTCCTGATAGGTCTATTGGCTGCCGGCTACAACGCTTATCTACAACGCGGCCGACTCGATTTAAGGACTTTGGGGCAAGCACTGTTTCAAGCCATCGCCCTGGCAGCCATCGCCATCGTCCTATTCTTACCCTTTGCCGAAAATTATGGTGTTCCTTACACTTCCTTCTCGCTCTGGCCCGGTTCCTATACGCGCGTCACAAATTACCTATTTATTTATGGTCTTTTTCTCTTATTAATCATCACCCACTTGGCCTTAGAATTCCGGGCCTGGACGAAAACCTGGACTCAACGAGGGCTCGTTAGCTGGGAGCGCTTTGCCATCCCTGTTTTTATTGGGCTATTGATATTTACGGCCGTCTCCATCTTGTTGCTGGTCAGGGGATATTGGATTGGTCCAATCGTGCTGACGCTGGGATCACTGGCAGGACTGTTGGCCTTACGTCCAAAGCTTTCTATAGAGAGACGCATCGTTTTAATATTAATTGCCGGGGCACTGGCACTTACCCTATTGGTAGAAATGATCGTTTTAGATGGTGACATCGGGCGGATGAACACCGTATTTAAATTCTATTTACAGGTTTGGGTAATCCTTAGCGTTATAGGTGGCGTTGTTGCAGTGTGGGCCTGGCCAAAGATCGTTGCCCGGCGAAATGTACGTCGAGCATGGAGCGCAGCATTTCTAATCCTATTTTTAGCTGCTGCCCTATACCCTTTGCTGGCAACTAAAGCCAAATGGGATATTCGGATGAGCGATGAAGCGCCCATCACCTTGGATGGTATGGCTTTTATGCAGACGACTAGTTACAACGATACTGCTCTTGATGGCTCTAGCCAGACGATAAGCTTGAATTATGATTATGAAGCCCTTCAATGGATGCAGCGAAATATCGAGGGCTCACCGGTCATAGCGGAAGCACACAGCTACAACCCGTACCGGGCTATCGCAAATCGGGTGTCGATGTACACCGGATTACCATCCATCGTTGGTTGGGATTGGCACCAGCGACAACAACGCGCTGTACTACCTCCTACAATTGTGAGTGACCGCATTTTTGACGTCAACCAACTTTACAACACCATCGATCATGAGGAAGCCTTATCTATTATTGACAAATATGATGTTTCCTATATCTATGTGGGTCCTCTCGAATGGACTTACTACAATCCCGAAGGATTAATCAAATTTGATCAAATGGTTGAGGCAGGCCTCCTTCAAGAAGTGTACAGGAATAGCGGGGTTAGCATCTATGAAGTGAATTCTGGTGCTGCCTGAGTGGTTGATTTCCACAAAAAGATTTAGGCGAATACGCCCAACTTAATGGGACAACCGCCAGATGGTTGTCTAGCTAGAGCTCTTGTCGATAATTGATATCCAATGCCATTTTCTGATATATTAGCCGCCTTCCGCTGGTGGGTTGTATTACTTTTTCTTGGGTTTATCGCCTTTCCCCTAGCCCACAGCTTATTAAAAGGATTGCCAGACCGTGGCTATGCCTTTACTAAGATGTTTGGCATCCTGATAGCTAGTTATATATTTTGGTTGTTAGGTACGATTGGATTTATCCGAAACACTATAGGTGGCATCCTTTTAGCGGTAATACTCCTGATCACACTGTCAATTTGGACCACTAGATGGGCGAAGGAGCCACAAAAGGGCAAACACCAAATTGGCGATATATCTCCTTGGGCCTGGTTGCGCTCCAATTGGAGATATGTTCTTGGGGTTGAAATCTTATTTGCCATCGCTTTTATATTTTGGGTCTTGGTACGATCGCAAAATCCAGCCATCACTGCGACAGAAAAACCAATGGAATTTGCATTCTTGAATTCCGCCAGCCGGAGCCCCACTTACCCTCCCCTAGACCCATGGCTATCAGGATTTGCGATTAGTTATTATTATTTTGGCTATGTCATGACCTCAGTGATTACACGAATTGCAGCTGTACCGGAGCAAATCGGCTTCAATCTGGCCATCGCCTGGCTAGCAGCTGGGACAAGCATTGGCGCCTTTGGGATCGTCTACAACTTGATCCTGGCCGATAAGGATTCATTGAAGGTCCGCGCCGCGATATTTGGCCTTATTGCGGCCGTTTCTATCCCAGTCGCGGGTAATATGGAGGTATTACTGGAAGTACTCCACGCCAATGATATTGGCTCAGATGGATTATGGGAGTGGATGGATGTTCGCGACTTAAATGGCCCTCCGGAAGTGGTAGAAACTCCCAGGTACGAGACCTCTCAGTGGTGGTGGTGGCGATCATCCCGTGTGATTCATGAATATCACCTATCCGGTAGACCTGAGGAAGGGCTCGAGCCTATTGCCGAGTTTCCGGCTTTTAGCTTTATCCTAGGCGACCTACATCCCCATGTCCTGGCTTTACCATTCGCCTTCCTTGGGTTAGCTTTTTCTTTAGCTTGGTGGTTGCGTCCAAAAAGACCAATATTTGATATTAAGAAATGGTTTCAAGGCGATATTCAAAATCAATTTAGATATCTGACATCAAACGATAAATCATTTCTAATATTCACCGCCGTCATCCTTGGCGCTTTATCCTTTCTTAATACCTGGGATGTGCTGATCTATCTATTTCTTATTGTCGGCACTTTCGTTCTGGCCCAATGGCGTGTAAACGGTCGCTGGTCAGCCATCATACTGAGACAGGCGATTACCCTCGGTGCAATCCTGACGATACTTGCCATTCTACTTTATCTTCCCTTCTATCTTGGCTTCCGTTCCCAAGCAGGCCCACCATTTCTCTTGCCAATGGCCATGCGTCCAACTCGTCTGATTCATATCATGATCATTTTTACCATGCCGTTGATCAGTATCCTGACCCTGATAATCACCTTACTGTTATGGTTTGTCAGACATAATCGACAGCCAGTCCAGAAACAGGCCTGGCGAATAGGACTTGTCTCGGCCGCGGGTCTTATATTCGGTTTATTTTTGCTTATGCTCTTTTTAGGCTGGATCATTGCCTTTAATCCAGAGGGAGCGAGTCGAGTCCAGGCCCTGATCGATGAGCTTGGCCTGGGAATAGCGTCAATTTCCAGTGAAGCCGCGATAACATCACGCATAGGCTGGGCTACGAATGTCATCATTCGCCTTGCCCCGGTGTTTTTAATTGCCAGACTAACCAATCCGGGCTTGATCTTGTTGTTGGCTTTTCTAATCGCAGCCGTGATATTTTTGCTGGTCCATCTGTTGAATCGTCCGACCCACCTCAATCGCGATGATCCGAATATAAAAAACAATAACCTTGAATCCTCAAACTATGTAACAACAGCTCAATTAAAAATAACCAGCACGTCGCTTCCTCTAGTACTGCTTCTTATCGGGACCGCATCATTACTGGTACTGGGGCCAGAGTTCGTCTACCTGAGAGACAACTTTGGACAGCGGATCAACACTATCTTCAAATTTTATTATCAAGCATGGCTTCTGTTTGGTTTAGCCGCAATTTATGGGCTTGATTATTTACTTCGGCGCTTTCGAATTAGTGGCATCCTGGCCACATTTATGTATGGTGCCGCCCTTCTAGTGGCTTTGTTGTTTCCATTGTATGCCATACAATCACGCGCCGTTGAATATCGAGGTCCTAAAACCTCTCCTGAAAGACTAGGGGCAACGCTGGATGGCCTCGAATATTTGAGAATCGGTAATCCTGACGAATATGATGCACTCCTGTGGATCCGCGATCATATCGAAGGAGTACCAGTAATCGTTGAGGCTGTCGGCGGGCAATACAGCGCCTACGGCCGGGTCGCTGCAACAACCGGATTGCCAACCCTTTTGGGTTGGGCGGGGCATGAATATCAATGGCGCGGCAGTACGCCTGAACCTGGACAAAGGGAACCAGTTGTGGGCTCCATCTACAGTGACAACAGTTGGACAGAAACGGCCAATCTGCTCGACAGATACAAGGTCGACCTTGTGTACTTTGGCACTTTGGAGCGCAGCACTTACGATTCCAGGGTTGGCGAAAAATTCAATCAAAACCTTGATGTGGCCTATCAGAACAATAGCGTGACCATCTATCGCTGGCTTCCGAAGGGTACGAATTAACCTTAACCAGCAATCATGAGTACGGCATTAGATTCTATGACGACCAAAGTAATAGATGAGCAACATCAAAATATCTTATCCCGTATTACGGTTGAGCATGCTCTCTATTTTCTTATCGCCATCATTGCTGCCATCTTGCGCCTTCCCGGACTTGGCTCGCCCCCGCTCTCACCATCTGAAGCTACCGAGGCATTGGCCGTTTGGGATCAATGGCAACCAGCTTCAGATTTGACCAATATTGGCAGCCCATTATATTTTACTATGACCGGGTTAATCTCTCAGGTTATGGGATATTCCGATGAGGTCATGCGCCTTGTCCCCGCACTTTTCGGCATTGCTCTTACAGTTTTACCCTGGTTCTTACGACACAGAAGCGACAAATTGGGAGCCTTGGTTGCCAGCCTTTTACTGGCTGTATCCCCAACTTTAACCTTCACCTCAAGAATAGCTGGTGGACAGTCAGCTGCCCTATTTTTTGGTTTTTTGATACTCATAGCCTGGCTTCGTTATCAAGAATTGGCCACTGCTAGCTGGTTCTATATCCTGGTGATTGCCATGGCATTTGGCATCACAACAGATCCCCTTTTTTTTGGATTTCTCGTTTCTCTGATATTAGCCTGGCTTGCCCAGGCGACTATTGGCCCCTCTCTATTTATTGATGATAATGGACGGCGTCATCCGGTCGTGTTACCTGTAAGATCAGAAGCCCGAGCCGGCTTGTTGTTGGCATTGGGAGTATTCTTCATTGTTGGCACAGCTTTCCTTATCCGGCCGGACGGGATTGGTGCCGCTGCCGATTTATTTGCCCAATGGATAGCCCGTTTTAGCCTTGAGACTGATACGCAACTCTGGATATCGCCCTTCCTGGCGATTTTACGCTATGAACTCGCTCTACTAATTGTCGGTCTCCCGGCCATGTTTTGGGCAATTCGCAGCGACCGACCTTTTCCCTTTCTACTTGTTTATTGGCTGGTTGGCAGCCTGATCTTGTTACTTCTTCAGCGAGGCGTTGTGGTAAACGTTGTATTGGTCACAATTCCTGGCATTTTGCTCATTGGAACGTTCACTGGCGCCATATTTGGCGAGATCCAGGATTGGCGTCGGTTGTCATTCTCCATTGTCGTTCTTGTTGCTGCTGGTATTATTTATGTTAATTTAAGTCGTTATGGGCGCCTTCTTGATGCGAATCAAAGTGTTGCCGGCTCTTATAACATCTTGCTGGTTGTCATTACCTTGATGGCAACTGCCACTCTTTTTGCGATCCTTTGGGGCTGGGATAAAGAAACGGTTAAAAAAAGTGTAATTGCCGGGATTTTACTGATAATTGTAGTGGTTTCGTGGAGTATTGCCTGGTGGCTCGGAAGATCAGGAGCAAATGACACTCGTGAAATGCTGGTTAGTATTGCTTCTGATGACGATTTACCTTTACTGGCTAACACCATAAACCAGCTATCTTGGCAATTGGATAATTCTGAAAAAGATGTACAGGTCCTATCTTCAGTTGATAGTCCAACCTTGCGTTGGTACCTTCGGGAACTCACAAATCTTGAAATAAGCAATGCCCTACCCCGTTCAATGGACACATCTCTTATCGTCACCACAAATGAACAAGTACCAGAATTGGCAACCGGTTATATCGGATCTGATTTTGGTCACATACGACTGAATTCACCACAGCGCTATTCGATGGCTGATATGCTTCGTTGGTGGCTATTTCGAGAATCTCCTTCCCAAGTACTTGAAGAGCGGGTGATATTGTGGCTGAGGGCTGATTTGGCTGGGGTAACACCTTGAGCGACTCATTCTCTGAAGCGGCAATACCGGCCACCGGGGTAAGGTCAGCGGATCATGATCAACTTCTAGACCGGTGCCTTGCAGGTGAGGAAGCTGCCTATATTGCCGTGTATAACGAGTATGCAGGACAAATCTACCGTTTGTGCTTTAGCCTGCTGCAAAATCGCCAAGATGCTGAGGAGGTATTACAAGACGCTTTTGAGTACGCCTTCAGAAAATTGGATCGTTTCGACTCGGGAAAAGCCAGTTTTAAAACCTGGTTATACCAAATTGCCATTAGCCGTTGTCGAAACAAGAGGCGTCGCAAGTGGTTAATCACGATGCCATTGACCTATGCCACAGGTCAACAAATCGAAGACAAAACCATACCTACACCCGTTGAGTCGTTGGACATGAGCGAACGGCAGCGGATGGTTTGGAAAGCATTGGGCGAATTATCACCCAAGCTCCGTGAAACAGCCGTGTTGCGTTATTACGAGGGATTCACTTACTCAGAAATTGGCAAAATACTTTCAATCCCAGCGAAAACGGCCGAATCGAGGATGCGCCTGGCTCATAAAGCCTTACGAAAATTGCTTCTGGATCAAGGGCAAGACGAAGATCTTGGTATTGGCAAATGAAACAATCCACACATGTGAAAGAGAAAATATCAGACTACGCACTGGGTCTGGTTTCAGAAAATGAGAAAAGGGAAATTGCCTGGCACCTCATTGGCTGTCGCGAATGTCAACAGGCCATAAACCAGGAACGAGAGATCAGCTTGGCTGTTCGAGATGCCTTAACTCAGGCTACCCGACCTGATAGGCAGCGGTTGCAAAACCTCATGCCTCCATTCCCGAAAGAGGAAACAGCTTATTTGTTCGGTTTGAATTGGCAACCTGGGTTTGCCTTGGTTGGCTTGCTTCTCATGTTGATATTGGGTGCCATTAGCCTACAAACTCAATTACGACAAGAGACAAGGATAGGTACGTCACCTGCGATCTATTCCACAGTGGCAATCGCTACCGATACGCCCACTTTAACCCTATCCGCCACAAGAAAGGACTCGGACCCAGTGGATACAGCAATACCCACACCAATTGCCCACAATCCCTTGGCTGTGCCCCACCCTGCCATCATGCCGGTTCCAGCCGCACCAATTCTCCGCTAATTTCCGAACAACCTTGCTACAAGAAGGAAGCCAATTCTTAATTGAGGATGTAGATGAGCCAGATTAGCCATCAGGAAGAAAGACACAGAGATGTACTTAGCCAGCCTTTGCTAAGAACGGCTCAACTTGACCTAGAAAAAACTATTTATTTAGTCATATTTATTCTAGCCCTGATCACACGATTCTGGGGTATTGGAGATCGGGTCGTAAGCCATGACGAAAGTCTCCATACTCAATATTCTTACCAATACTTTAATGGTGAAGGATACCAACACACGCCTCTCATGCATGGTCCAACATTGTTTCATGCAACGGCCTTATCCTTTTGGATATTCGGTGACAATGACGCCAGTGCCCGGATTCCTGTGGCGATATTAGGGTCGATTCTAGTCCTCCTCCCATACTTTCTTAGAGACTGGATCGGTAAAGCTGGGGCGATCCTAGCCAGTATCCTACTACTGATATCGCCCTATATAACCTACTATTCCCGTTACATCCGCCATGATATCTATATTATCGTGGCTGCTGTAATTGTCTTCATCGCCATCCAGTACTATCTACGTCGACGAAAAGACAAGTACATTTGGTGGTTTGCCGTTGGTTTAGGCTTGATGTTTGCGACGATGGAGACTGCATATATCTATGTCGCCATTTTTGGTAGTTTTTTGGTTTTAAGCTTATTCGCAAAGGTAATCACCTCCGACTGGTTTCGCGACACATGGCCGATGTTACGCAAACCATTAGCGCTTGTTTTATTGGCATTGGTTTTATTCCTTGCCGGATATATTGGCCAAAGATTGGCTCCGAGAGTACTGACCGATTCCTCACTGGCGACCGATGTGGCAACAGACGAGGGATTTGCCGCTAATCCGGATGAAGTCATCGCTTCGGACGCAGGAGAGGAACAAATCCCAGCATCAGAAACCATATTTCGCTGGGTCCAAATTGGTGGGCTCTTAATTTTGGCTGGCGGATTATTCTTAACTGCAAATAGCATGCGGCCGTTCATCGATGACTATCCAGAGTTCGATCTCGTCGTATTATTTACCACCTTGACCTTGCCCACCGCTACTGCATTCTTAATCATCCTTGCCGGTGGCGATCCCTTAGCTTATACATTAAAAACGTGCCAGCTCGCCGGTCAGGAAACGATGTCACCGGCACAATTGTTTATTGCCCGTGTTTTAAATGCTACTTGTCTCTCTGAGTTTTTGTCGTCACCGGTTGCCTTATCGGCCGTCTTCCTTGTCCTCACCCTCGTTGTCTCCGTACTCGTTGGCTTATGGTGGAACCGCCGACGTTGGTTAATCGCCGCTATCATCTTTCACGGTATCTTTCTCCTGTTCTTTACTTCCCTCTTCACCAATCCTTCCGGGTGGGCTAGCGGAATGATCGGCTCTTTAGGATACTGGCTGGAACAACAAGAGGTGCAACGGGCAAACCAGCCATGGTATTTCTATCTTATCGTTCTTCCTTTGTATGAATTTTTACCCTTGATATTAACGCTGATAGCCGCTCGACTTTGGGCTAAGAAAAACAACCTCCAGCGTATTTTGGATTATTTCGTGATCATTAGCCTTGTGGCCCTGTTGGCCTATAGTTTGATTAATTGGTTCTACAATCGCTTTGCATCAGATCCCGAAATGCTCACCCGGCTACCAGGTATCATCGCTGGGGGGACTATTTTGCTCGTTGGCTTCATTCTAATTCTCAGAAAGTATATTCAATGGTATAGGGCACGGCCCAAAGGCTCCAGGGCATCCGCTTGGCTACCAGACGGCTGGGGTAGTGGCCTCGATGTTGTCATGCTTTTTGGATTTGTCCCATATCTAATTTGGTGGTTTCTTGCCACATGGGTGATCTACGGTTATGCAGGCGAGAAAATGGCCTGGTTGAGCACACATTATATCTTCCCGATGGTCCTGCTCGGCGGATGGTACGTCAATGAAAAACTTTTAACTGCCAATCTTAATGAGCTTCGGACCCGGCGTTTTGCTTTACTGGTAGCCCTGACTGCATTATTCGTCATTGCCCTGATAATGACGTTTTCCCCGGTTATTCTGGGTCAGATTAACCTGGGTAACCAAACGCTCACAGCACTTAACAACGTGGGCCGCCTGATCGGTGGCCTAATAATTTCGGGCATACTGCTATGGTTGATAATTCGGGTTGGCCGTCCAGTCGAATCAGGCACTCGAAAGAGAGCCTGGTTGGCAGCGATCCTAGGGTTATTGGCTTTGCTAACCATACGTTTTTCTTATACGGCGAGTTTCCGAAACGCTGATTATGTAACCGAATACCTGGTTTACGCTCACGGGGCACCGGCTACGAAAAGCGAAGTCATGTCCCAACTAAATAAACTCTCGATGCGATTACATGGAGATAAAACCATCCAAGTCGCCTTCGACAACGATTCCTCCTGGCCTTTCACCTGGTATCTTCGAGACTTTCCCAACAGATTATATTTTGGCGAAAATCCAGGAAGGAATATCGCCGACGCGCCAGTCGTAATCGTCGGAAGCCAGAATTGGAGCAAAGTCGAACCGATATTGGGTGATGAATACGAGGAGAGAACTTATACGTTTTTGTGGTGGCCGATGGAGGAGTATCGAAAATTCTCCTGGAACGCGATCTTCGGCGATCCTAATGTCGAACCTGAATTTCGACGAGGTTTGGGAAATCCAAACGTGCGACAAGCCATATGGGATATCTTTTTTTACCGTGATTATGAAAAATACGGTGAAGTGTTCGGCGGCAACTATAGTCCTGGACAATGGCCATTGCGCCACGATCTGCGCATGTATATCCGGAAAGATTCGTTGGCAACCTTGTGGGACCACGGCATCGACGCAATCGCGGCCGAACCACCGGTTGATATTTATGCAGAAAACGAATTACAAGTCCTTCCCTCACTCGTCATTGGCACAACAGGATCGGGTGATGGTCAATTGTTACAACCTCGAAATGTAGCGATCGGACCGGATGGATTCTTATATGTGGTGGATTCTGGCAATCATCGCGTGCAGGTTTTTGATAGTGCCGGGAATTACGTACGTCAGTGGGGAGAGTTTGGCGGTGGTCCAGGCCAGTTCAATGAGCCTTGGGGCATCGCCGTTGACGACGAGACGGTTTTTGTGGCTGACACCTGGAACCATCGCGTGCAGAAATTCACCCATGAAGGTGATTTGGTGGGCGTCATCGGACAAAGTGGGTCGCCGGCTGATGGACAACTTGGTGGAGGTCTATTCTTTGGTCCACGGGATGTGCTCATCCTTCCAGATGGCAACTTGTTAGTCACCGATACCGGCAACCATCGTCTTCAAATATTTGATCCGGAGGGGAACTTCAAACAATCACTTGGAAGTCAAGGCACTCTTCCAGGTCAATACTATGAACCAGTTGGAATAGCTGCAGGACGAGATGGGTCGATATACGTTGTCGATACTTGGAATGGTCGCATCCAAAAACTGGGTCCAGATTACATGCCGGCCAGCGAGTGGACGGTTGACGCCTGGTATGGCGAATCCATCAACAACAAACCTTACCTGGCCATCAGCCCGGATGACTATGTTTATGTAACAGATCCTGAAGGTTACCGGGTGCTTATCTTCGATGGGGACGGGAATTATGTCGGCCGTTTTGGTCAATTCAGTAATGATTTCGACGGATTTGCTTTACCCAATGGGATCATGGCCGACGGCAACGGGGATATTTTCGTCGCCGATGCCGGCAATAACCGAATTCTAAAGTATGCGTTTGACCCGCAAGGATTAACAAGCAGTTCTCTTGAAGAATAGTGGACCGATAACAGGTTAATTCGGCAACAAAACCACCTGCTGGTACTAAATCCTCTATTTGACAACTCGCAATTTCATCCGGTTCGTGATAGAAATCGGGCATTGAGTTTGCTTCTTCTGCACGTCAAAAGGGAGGCAACATTGAAGATCATAGCCTATCTCATCGCCGCATTCCTCGGCATTCTTGGTTTCATTTTCCTTATTGGCTTTCAAGGACAGATTTTTAGACTGATCATTGGTCTTGTACTGCTGATTGCTGCTGGCGCCGTTGTCTATCTCGCTCGATTGCAGCCAAAAACCACCCAGACAACTACCATCCAGAAAATCGATCTAAGTGGCGATGTGACCTTAGAAGAGATTCGCTGCCGGTCTTGCAACGCCCCACTTAGCAAAGACGAGATAGAAGTTAGAGCAGGGGCAATATTCGTTCAATGCGGTCATTGTGGCGCAACTTATCAATTTGAGGAAGAGCCTAAATGGTAAGCATTGATCTTGGGAAGTATCATGGCCTTTTGACCGGCAGCATAAAAAAAGACATTAGCGGTTTCTTGGGGAACTTCTCAAGTCTGAAAATGCCCAGCCCGGGACTATACACATATCGTATCCAAAATTCGGGCGACAAGATTCGGATACATCTTCGGATTGAGCAAAAAGGCGAAGGCGTGCTATTTGTGGATGTGACAGATGTCATCCATCTCAATCCAACGGCCGCTCTCATGGCCAAGATGGCTTTAGATGAGATCCCAATCGAGCAATCGCGAAGAATGCTTCAACGGCAAGCTTACAGCTCTGACAGAGCACTCATTCATGAAGAGTTGGATCAGATCTATGAAATGATCAGCCGTTTTCGCGATCGAGGGTCGGGTTGCCCAACCTGTGCCGTCAGCTCCTTAGAACGATCGCCCCTCTTCAGCAAACACGCCCAATCTCCCTATAAAGCAGACCTAGCTTTGACCTACGGCTGTAACAATCAATGTGGCCATTGTTACAATGAACCAGGCCGGTTCGCCATGCCATCGCTTTCCAAGGAAAACTGGCTTCAAGTTCTGGACAAGCTAGCTGATGTTGGCGTGCCCCATGTCATTTTTACCGGCGGTGAAGCGACTCTCCATCCGGATTTGCCCCAATTAATCGAATACGCCGATTCTTTAGGAATGGTGACCGGTCTTAACACCAATGGCCGGCGATTTGCTTATCAACCCTATGCCAGATTACTGGCCAAATCTGGTCTCAATCATGTCCAGGTGACTTTAGGATCTTGTCGTCCCGCTATTCATGATGCCATGATGGGTACAGAATCACATGCGCAAACCATCAAAGGAATTCGCAATGCATTAGATAGTGGCCTTCATTGCATTACCAATACAACCCTGATGAGAGTCAATCTGGATCATGTCGAGGAGATCATTGAATACCTATTCGATTTAGGCATCAGGACCTTTGCAATGAACGGCATGATCTATTCGGGAGGTGGCTTCCAGGATCCCAATGCCATACCGGAAGACGAGTTACCTCCCCTATTGATTCGTGTTCGAGATCGTGCATCAGAGAAAAACATGCGATTTCTCTGGTATACCCCCACTGAATACTGCCGCATGTCACCGGTGGAACTGGAACTGGGTGCCAAGCGTTGCAACGCAGGAGAATATTCGATCTGCATCGAGCCCAATGGAGACGTTCTTCCTTGCCAATCATTTTACATATCGGCCGGAAACATCTTAATCGACAAATGGGAAGATATTTGGCGAGGTGAATTATTCCTCAGTTTTCGCGATCGAGAGCTCGATCCTGAGTGGGCTGGGTTGCCAGAAAAATGTTGGGAGTGTCCTGACCTACCACTCTGTGGCGGCGGGTGCCGAATTGAGCGCGAAGCCAGAGAAGGCAAACGGGCTTCAGATGCTTACAACTCGGGATATTCAGTGTGCAACTCCAACTCAAGGGATGGTCAAATTCGTGTGTCTTCTGATACTTTCCTGGGATTTGTGCCGGCCTACAGTGCTACCCGCAGGGAAAAGAGGTCCAATGGCCATTCTTCACATCGGCTGAGGTAAGGATGATCAACAAACAACTGGCAAAACGACTTATTATTCCTTCCCGATCACTCCCTTCGACCACAATCGATTCAGGTCTTTATCATTACATGAGGGAAGCGAATGGTACTTATACCCGCTTCCATTTAAGGGTCGAGCCGGATGGACGTGGAATGTTATTGGCCAACGCCACGTCTGCCGCACGCCTTTCACCATCAGGCGTAATGATTGCCAAAGATCTACTTGATAAAAAGAGCGATGACGAGATTATCCATAAACTGAAACGAAGTTTTCGGGGCGCTTCAAGCGAAGAGATGCAGGCAGACCTGGAAAGAGTCGCAGCTTTGCTAGCCAATCTGGCTGCACCCGGTGACAACTATCCTATCCTCAACTTCGAAGACGCAGAAATCTCGCCCTATGAGGCCGAGCTGATCGCTCCTTTCCAGGCCGACATCTCTCTGGCACCCTATGAAACGCTAGCCCCGATCCTTGATCGCCTCTGGGAAGCCGGTATTCCGCATGCCATTATCCTGGTGCACGAGAGGCCAGTAGGCGATGATCTGGTTCATATCGTCGAACACGCTGAAGATCTAGGCATGATAGCCGGTATTCGAGGTCGAGCCTCTGATATTGGTAAAGGGAACATGGTTACCGATCTAGCAGTAGCCGGTTTAGACCATTTTAACGTCATTTACGCCTCGGCCGATTCAAAGGTACATGATGTGTTAATAGGCCATGAAGACCACCAATTAGTTTTCCCATTGTTTAATTCAATTCGGGAGAATGAGGTTGCACCAGTGGCAGAACTTCCCTTGGTAGCCATTACCAGCACTCTCAACTCATTGGGGGATACTCTTAAAAATATTCAAATGGCTGGCATTCATAACGTCAATTTTTGGGCTATCGCCGCCCCTGACGATATGCCAGAAAATGAAAGGGATGGGGCCTTGACCGCTTCGGCTATGCCCCAAATGGCCGACCTCGTCGAAGAAAAAGCCAATGAATCTGACGTTCGCTTCATTTGGCAACCGCCTGTGATGAGAGATCCTGCAATCTCGATCGGCGAACAGATACGGCTGGGAGCCCGTTGTTCGTCGGATGTTTCCATTCGGGTTGAGCCAAATGGTGATGTTTTCCCACCCAGAGGCCCTTATGTTTCCGCTGGCAACATTTTACGAGAAGATTGGCAGACGATTTGGCACCATGAATCCTTCATCGCCTACCGGACCCGGGTCGAACGCCCTACACGGTGTGATGAGTGTCCTGATCTGGCAATATGTGCTGTCGACTGTCCTCGAAAGACAAAAGGCTGGTCTCAAGGGTGAGGATCAAAGTGATGAACATGACTAGTAATTTATCCTGGCCTAATATAACAACAAAAAAAGCCAAATTTGTTGGATTTATTCTCACTTTATCCCTTCTGTTAATCTTGTCATTCGGCTCACATTTAACTCCTGTTTCCGCACAAACACTGTTCTTTTCAGTGCCAGAGTTGCGAATGCAGGTATTTATTCAGCCAGATGCTTCCGCTCGTATCGTCTACGATATTTCCTTTGTAAATAGCCCGTCAGGCTCGGTCATCGACATCGTCGATATTCCCACGCCACATGATAACTATGACTTGAACAATATGTCGGCTAGCATCGACGGTGTCGGACTCTCCGACATCAGACGATCGGAATTCATTGATACAGGTGTTGAAATTCACCTGCACGATCAGTCGATCCCGCCGGGCGAGGAAGCAACGCTCCATTTTGAATTTGTGATGCCTGACATGGTGTACCAGGACACAACTAGCGGGGATTTAGCATCATTTCAAATAGCGCCAATGGGTTTCGAACCCGAATTTCTTAGCGGCACGACTGACATCTGGCTAGCCGTTCATATGTTGCCAGGAATCAAACCAGAGGCTGTTCTTTATCAGGATGTTCCATTCTCGGACAAGATACTTTTTGAGGATCATGTCGTGGCCTCTTGGCGTTGGGAAAATGGAGACTTGGCCGATCCACCCTTAGTTGGGGTGTCATTTCCCCAGCAAGGATTGACTCGCGTGATCGAGCAAAGCCTCCTGGACATCACCCGCAAGTGGTTAGAGGACAATCCCACGACCCGCATTATCCTGGGTGGGATCACGCTCTTATTGGTTGGTTTTGCCTTCTTTCGATTTACAGGTGGTACCGGCTTGACCGTCTTCGTCATCATTACCGCTGGCCTGGTCTTCTTAATGGTCAACAGCCCGCTGTCGGTCCTCTTAGTCTTGCCCTTATCAATAGTGGTTGTCGGCCTAAATGAGTATGGCATAAGCAGGAGAAAAACAAGGTATTTACCGGCTATCGCCCAGGTGGAAGGAGGGGGAATCAAGCGGGGTTTAACGGCTCCGGAAGCGGCCATTATCCTCGAATTACCGCTAAATAAAGTCCTAACGCTCATCATTTTTGGGCTTTTAGAGAAGGGGATCGTCAGCCAGACGAATGAATCACCACTCACCGTCCAGGTAGCACATGAATTTCGGGCACCAGAGAAAAAAGCCAAGATAAGGCGTGAACACCGGCTTAAAGTCGCCCAAAACCTGGGGATTGTGGTCAGGTCCTATGAACATCCCTTCCTTGATTTAATCGAAGATCAGGCCGGAGAACCAGTCCATAAAATAGATTTCAGCCAGCCCATGAAGAAGCTCATTCAACATACAGCCGAGCGGATGAAGGGCTTTGATCTCTCCGATACCCAGGATTATTATAAAAAGGTCATCGCCAGGGCGATGAATGAGGCCAAGCAAATCGGCGAGATCCCAGAAAGAGAGCGATATCTCGATCGTCATTTGCAGTGGTTGTTACTCGATGATGCTTATCCCACCGTATTTACAACCCGGCGGTACCATTACCGGCCGATTTGGGTCAGGCCCTTCGCCAGTAGTGATCGGATAGGAGGCCCAACATTTTCTCCATCCCAGAAAGGGGCACCTTCCGGACCATCTTATGGAGGCCGAACTTCTGTTGGCGACGTGGCCGCCTCATTTGCTGGCTGGACCGAAAACACGATGGGTGATCTCGCTTCGTCAATCGCACCTGGAGCCCTGCAGGTGAAAGGGGAAGCCGGCCTTGTCAACCTGAGTGGTGTCGACAAAGTCACGGGTGACGTCTTTAAAGCATTGTCCACGTCATCGGGCGGCGGCTCGAGTAGCGGCGGCGGGTGCGCTTGTGCCTGTGCTGGTTGTGCCTGTGCATGCGCCTGCGCTGGTGGCGGCCGATAAAAAGTCGTGGCAACCAAAAAGTCCACTAGTCCTTCTTTCCTGAACAAACTTGTTCTGTTTCCCTCACGGGGCTGAGAGTGATGAAGGACCGCTCTCTACCTTCGGCCAAACTCCTGGAAACTCAAGCTAAGTGGCTGTACCCCGCTCGCTCTCGCCTGCTCCGAAAAATCGGCATTGCACATAAGCAACGAGTTTTAGATCTGGGATCTGGCTACGGTATGGTCACCGGTGAGCTAGTCCGCCGGAGCCGTGGTTATGTATTGGCGTTAGATTGCAACCTTAATTCACTACGCGAAATTGAATTCAGGCCTAATTTATTTCGTATAGCTGGGAGTTCAGCGAAACTACCCCTCAAGTCAGAGGTGTTTGACCTCATCTTCTGCCAATGCTCTCTTTTATGGATGGCTCCGATTGAAACAACTATTTTGGAGATTAATCGAGTGCTGGCCCCTGCTGGCAACCTGGTGGTCCTCGAACCCGACTATGAAGGCTTAATCGAATGGCCTGACAAGATTGCTACACGACATTTATGGCTTAATGCTCTCAGCAGATCGGCCGCTGACCCGGCAATCGGCCGTAAATTACCTGTTTTTCTAACAAATGCCGGCTTTGAAGTGAGTACCTACCTGCTCGACCGGATTGACGCTCCCTCTCCATTACGCTTCGAATTCCTGATGGACCTTCCGCTGACTGACGCTGAAAACGATGAACTACACGAAATCATAGCGAGATCCGCTAATTTAGGTCCAACTCAACAGATTGCCCACCTACCCTTTTTTCTGATCGTGGCAACAAAGAGGTGATCTGGTGCTTACAGGACTTACAGGAAAATATCAGCTTACCCTCGTTGAAACATGCCAGTGGTTAATCAGAAGCATTAATCAAGCGCGCCTGCGTGATAACGATTAGATCGCGAACCGCTAGCTTCACCTGCAAACCTTTTTTTCCACCGCTGATAACTATCTGGTCGAAAGATTCGGCCGAGTCGTCAAGATAGACTCCAAATCCACGGTTCAATAAGGCCAGGGTAGAGATCCCACCAACCTGTAAACCCGTTAACTCTTCCGCCTGGTTGTGACCAGCCATCTTTACTTTTTTCTCGCCAATCTGCCTGGCAAACCTTTTCAAATTGAGTTGTCTATCGGCCGGGAGCATCACCAATAATGGCTTTCCCGTTTCCCTAACCACGACCAGGGTTTTAAAAACCTGCTGGTGCGGTACACCAATTTCATCGGCGACCAAAGTGGCATCCCTTACAGTCGTATCATAGGTAAACACTTCATATGGTATATTTTTCGCATCCAGGGCACGCATCGCAATCGTTTTTGCTGTCATAACGGATCCTGTTTCCTACATTCGCTATTTCGTATCCCATGATAATAATATAGGTGCCAAATACTGGAGTAGATTGCCCATGTAGTCGATCTGTCATCAGTCGAATCATGTCGTTTCAAACCCACATCTTCATCAGCCATCGTTCTTGCGGTAGAATATGCACATGGGCCATCAAGACAATATCCACACTCCCAGTAATAACTCGCAAATCTGCCAGGTTTTCTTTTTAACATAGGATAACATGCCATGAAACGAACAAGAAACACCCGGATACCCCTTTCACCAGTCGATACTGCCTGGCTTAGAATGGAAGACCCGACGAATCTCATGATGATCACCGGCGTCTTTTTATTCGATCAGCCCCTGGATTTCGAGACCATCAAGCTGGTCATCGAACGAAAGATGCTGCGCTTTCGTCGATTTCGCCAGCGCGTCATCCAACCACGTCTGTCATTTCTGCCGCGCTATTGGATCGATGATCCCAGTTTTGATATCGATGCCCATCTTCATCGCATTGCCTTGCCGGCACCAGGCGATCAATCGACACTAGAAGAGCTTGTCAACGATTTTATGAGCATGCCACTAGACTATTCAAAGCCTCTGTGGCAATTCCATCTCGTCGAAAACTTTGGGGAAGGGTGTGCCTTGCTATGCCGCCTCCATCACTGTATTGCCGACGGCATCGCCCTGATGCGCGTTCTCCTTAGCCTGACCGATGACCAACCAGACGAATGGCACGAAGAAGACTCGTGGATCGCAACGTCATCTGCAATCCACGATAAAGATAATATCCCATTAAAAGTAGGCCGCACTCATATGCCCAGGAATTCGCGTCACAAGTGGCTTCAGAAAAGCTTAAGAATGCTCACCGATCCTCCACGCACCGCCGAAGCGATGAAACTCGGGATAGATAGCTCAATTGCCCTGGCTCATCTACTATTGCTAAGCCCCGATCCGGTGACACCTTACAAAGGAAAGCTGGGCGTCATGAAGCGATGCTCCTGGTCGCAGCCGATTGCTTTAAAAGATGTGAAGGCCGTCGGCCGGGTAACTGGGGGAACGATAAACGACGTGTTGTTAGCGGCAGTCAGCGGAGCGCTGGGTCGTTATCTCCGAACTCGAGGTGAGCCAACCGGTGGATTGGATTTTCGAGCGGTGATTCCGGTCAATCTCCGTCCGCCAGAAGAACCTTTGAATTTGGGGAATGCCTTTGGACTCGTCTTTCTTTCTCTGCCAGTTGGCATTGACGATCCGTTGGACCGGCTGCTTGAGTTAAAAAACAGGATGGACAGTATTAAAGGAACGCCTGAGGCCATCGTTGCTTTTGGCATCCTAAATGCAATAGGAGTGGCACCGGCCGAGATTGAAGATGTGGTCGTCAACCTGTTTGGAACAAAAGCAACAACTGTTATAACGAATGTTCCCGGCCCAAAGGAAATCCGCTATTTTGCCGGCCAGCCCATTAAAGGCCTCATGTTTTGGGTTCCCCAATCCGGCCGCCTAGGGCTGGGCGTGAGCATTTTGAGCTATGCTGGCGAAGTTCTCGTGGGAATGGCTACCGATGCCGGTTTAGTGCCCGATCCTGAATCCCTGGTGGAAGCTTTCCACACCGAGTTCGACGATCTAATGGACCTGGTAAGAATGGCCCGAGAGGCGGACGCTGAAGTCGAGGGCTCACTCGTGTCGGATGGCCAATGTCAAGGGCAGACGAGGAGTGGGAGGCGGTGTAAAAACCGAACTTCAGGTGAAAATCGATATTGCCGAATTCATGATCCCCAACTAAAGGATGAACCGGCTTTGATCGACTGAACCAGCCGAGGAAATTATGTCCCCCCGGGCAGCCCAGGCTTGGCGGATAATTCCGGCGATGTGATCCAGATGGCTATCATCGTGTTGTAATCCATAAACAAATTGGACAATGGCATTAACCTCTTCGCCCGAGCGGCCGATGTATGTGTTGCTAAGATAAGGCTCATCTGGCCACATGTCTAAGCTGGCTAACCGCATGCGCCGGCTTTCCTCCAATCGATCCTGGCATTGTGTGATTGTAGTGATCCTCTGCCAGGGAATTTCGCTTCTGGAACGCCCCTTTCGGTGGGGAACTCCCCTGGCCAATTCCGCTGCCAATGCGGCCGATTCTTCGGATGAAGCCGTGGTATGGACGATAACATGCCCCAGAGTCCAAGGTAGATCGATATCCTCTTCTTTTTCGGCGGCCGGATCATAAGCCTCTGGATCTTCTGGGACGAATGTGACTTCGCCATCCACGCAATGGCTAATCATGTCTAACATTCTATCGACCATCTCGTCGGTCAAACGTCGCAAATCATTCACTGTGAGATCCGCAACCAACTGGCTCATCGTTATTTCACTCGTCTCTAGCAGGCTATAATCCAGCATTCAAGTTACTCACCTTCTTGTTACAAACAATGGTCCCGGCATTCATCAAGGACAGATGGTATTTTGGATCGTCTGCCAGGTACTAGCATCATTGCTGATGGCTCCTTCCGGCCAAATACCTTGGCTTCCCGTATATTGAACGATATTCATCATTCCAAATGGCAGGCCATTAAGCAGTTCGGGCATCTCATTTGGCGTATCGATCTGCATTTCGACGATCCATTGCTCGGCCGCTGGCTCACCCACCACTGCCTGCCAATTTCCGCTTTCATAGTTAGAGTCCCAATCGAGATTATCAACATTGGTGCCGGTTCCTGATCTGACCGTCAAAGTGCCATCTCGTGAAATCTGGAAAAAGCGGTCTGAGATATCCGGATCGCCAGCATTATTGTTGACATCAAAGTAGACTTTTAACGAATCAGTCAACGGATTATTCGTCGGATCGCTGATGAGATAGGCCAAATACAATTGGTCCCCGACCCAGGTCACATAGCCCTCGACTCGACGGGTTGGATCTTCATCCGGTGCGAAGGCAAAGAGGGGCTGGTTCCCCCACTCGGCAATATCAAAGACACCATCCAATGTAGGGGAGGTGTTGGAACAACCAAAGGCCGGAATGGGCGCTACTGTGGCATTTTGCGTTGGCGTTAGTGTCGCGGTCGGTGTGATCGTCGGCGTGTGCGTAGGAGTCTGGGTTGAGGTGGGCGTCGGTGTGGCCGTTGCTGTCGCCGTCTCTGAAGGCGATGGCGTGAACGTAGAAGTTGGCGTATTGGTAGTTGGTGCGGATGTCGCCGTACTTGTCGGCAATGTCGTTGTTGGCGTCGTGGTTGGTGGAGGATCGAGCGGATCAAGTGGATTGGTACCATTTGCCACTTCAACGCCATCAGGTATTCCGTCTCCATCAGTGTCCGGATTGGTTGGATCGGTCTTATATGTACGAACCTCATCGCCATCCAACAATATATCTCCATCTGTATCGCGATTGAGTGGATTTGTGCCCCAGGTCAATACTTCCTCGCCATCTAAGAGACCATCGGTGTCCGTATCGGGATTATCCGGATCAGTACCAACTATCTCTTCTTGAGCATCACCGAGACCATCTCCATCCCGGTCCCCTTCCACGACCCCTACAGCTGTCTGAGTTGCAGCAATTGAGGTGGCCGAAAATGCCGCCGTTGCGGTACTACCGGTTACGGCCGTTGCGGTCTGGGCAACGGCTTCCTGGTCTACTTCCGTCGGCCGCGGTGCTGGCAGAAGGCGGTCGCGCCGGAAGACTAAAAACAAGGCCGACAAAACACATAAAAAGATAATGATAAACAAGGCTGCATAAATGATTCCGATCGGAAGCAATGGAGCCGAAGTGGCCGTTCCTCTGACGGCGTGGCTGCTCCCGCTACTAGAAGTAACTTCAACTGCATACCGAATTTTTTCAGATTCACCAAACCAGCCACGCCTGCGTGGCTCGAGCTGCATTTCGACGGCCGCTGTCTGGCCTGGTTTCAGACTTATCCGCCCACGTTCACCTGAAAACTGGATCTGGTTGCCTTCATCACGGCCAATAACGCTATATTCGGACACGGAATTACCTGTATTTCGAATTGTTACGCGAGCAACACCAGGCATCTGTATTTGTTGTGGGGTTAAGCCAACTTCAAAGGCCTGGTAGGCACCAAGAATTAGTGTGGCGTTTTCGCCGATCCTAGCCTCTGGATTCTGTTGGGAGCGCAACTCAATTCGAAAGCGTTGCCGGCCGGCTGGCATTTGAGTCTGGCGTGGTGGCTGAATTAATATCGGTATGCTGGCATTACCGCCAGCAGGTACCTGAACAAAACCTGGAGGTAAGACGATCCAATTGCTCGGTATGCCATGGACTCGAACAGTGACGCTATCCGGCACAGGCCCCCGGTTGATCACCTCAACCCGTAACTCTGCCCTTCTACCAGGTTCGACATTGAGACTTTCGCGGGCCAGGAACATGGCCAGTGGAGCTTCGGTAGGCTGTGTGGAGCTAGCCATCGCCGCAGCAACCAATGCTTCCTTACCCGTCAGTGGTTCGTGAACCGGAGTCGGGCTTTCCACTACGGTTGCGACCGGCTCCACCCCCTCAAGGCTGTATTCCATAATCAGTTTATAGGGCCCAACCGTTAAGATAGATCCTGGTTTAAATTCAACTGTCTGATTAGGTAGCACACGCTTTTTATCAAGCCAGGTGCCGTTAATGCCACCCAGGTCTGTAACTGTCCAACCAGTTTCGACAGCATCAAGTCTGGCATGATGCCTCGACACACCTTCGGACGGTAGGACGATATCATTTTCGGCGTTACGGCCGATGGCCAGGGAACCGCGAGCTAACCGGGCGAAATATGGTTCTCGGCCGGGAGTTTCAATTCGGATCCGGTATCCTGTCAGTATATCACTGGGGATAGCGGCTTCCCCAACACCAGCCACCCTGGAAACAACCTGTGTGGGAGCATCTTCGAGCGAAAACATCGCACCACGAAGTGCTTCTGCCATATCTCCGCCGGTGCGATACCGTTCTTCAGGTAATTTAGTCAACGCCCGTGCTAAAAGGCTATCGATAATCGGGGGCAGGTTGGGACGAACATCACTTGCCGGTGGCGGCATTTCGCCCCTCATGTGGGTCGTCATAGCCTCCGAAAGCGACTTAAATTGAAATGGCAGACGGTTAGTTACGAGTTCATAAAGGACAACGCCCAGCGAATAGAGATCGCTGCGACCATCCAACATCAGCCCTTCACACTGCTCAGGCGACATATAAGTTGGCGTTCCAAGCGTCGTGCCACTCTGTGTCATCGAATCGCCTTCGAGCAACTTTACCAGGCCAAAATCGGTTAGAATCGCCCTAAAGGGCTGTTGTTCCGGGCTATCGGGCCGGTTTAACGGTTTAAGGATGATATTGCTTGGTTTGACGTCCCTATGAATTACTGCCTGTTTATGAGCATAGTCAAGGGCGTCGGCCATCTGCACTCCAATTTGAAGACTTTGTTTAAGTGGAAGAAATCGCTGTCTCGCTTGAAGACGTTGCAGATGGGCTCTCAAACTACCTCCAGCCACATATTCCATGGCAATATATAGTCCACCAGGGTATTGACCGAAATCGAAGATACGCACAATCGATGGATGATCTAATCCCGCTGCAGTCCTTGCCTCTTGGGCTAATCGTGCTCTGAACTCTTCTTGCCGGGCGTAGTGGGCATGCATCACCTTCACGGCGACGGTCCGTTCCAGGTTCAGGTCATAAGCTTTATATACAGTGCCCATTCCCCCATCGCCGATCAGGGCATCTAAACGATAATGGGCTATCTCCTGGCCGACCATGTCTGTCATCATGAACTCCATCCTTTGGATGACAGGTAACGTAAGACACTCAGTAGATTTTGAACATCTTCCATTCCGACCCAATAATGGGTTACGGCACGAAATTGTCGAAAACCAGACTCGTCTATCAGGATGTTCGCTTCCTGTTGCAGCGCGTTATGTATCTCGGTTGTGGACATCTTGACCTCATCGGCGAGGTCAAAAAAGACGAAATTAGTCCTGACAGAATCAAGGTCGACCTTAATACCCGAAATCTGGGATAAACCATCCGCCAATTGTCTAGCTTTGGCGTGATCCTCGGGCAACCTCTCGATCATTTCAGTTAAAGCGATGATACCAGCGGCCGCAAGGATTCCAGCTTGCCGCATTCCGCCACCGAGGATTTTCCTAGCTCGTCTCGCTTGATGTATAAACGGCTTTGATCCACACAAAACAGATCCAACTGGGGCGCAGAGTCCTTTACTTAAACAGAAGGTAACTGAATCCACATGCCGGGTTAACTCGGTCGGTTCAATTCCCAATGCTGTGGTGGCATTAAAAAGCCTGGCACCATCCAAATGCACATTCAACCCATGGCGATCCGCGATCTGGCGAATATTTATGAAATAAGCCTCACCTAGTGGTGCTCCGTTTTTTTTCGCAAATGAGTTTTCGAGCAAAATTAGTTGAGTTTGGGCGTGGTGCGGATCGTCTTTTATGATGGCTGATTCGATCTCTTGAAGATTCATTCTCCCTTCAAAATCCGTTTCAAGTGGCATTGGAACCACACCACCCAGGGCCGACATACCTCCTGCCTCAGCACGAAATGTATGAGCATCTTTACCAACAATAGCCTGATCCCCCCGGCCGGCATGACTAAATATCGCTGCCAGATTACCCATTGTGCCACTGGCCACGAACAAACCGGCCTCTTTTCCCACTTTGGCAGACGCCAGTGCTTCTAGTTCGTTGATCGTAGGGTCTTCACCGTAGACATCATCGCCGATAGGGGCTGTTGCCATCGCTTCTCGCATTGCCGGTGTAGGCCAGGTTACTGTATCTGAACGAAAGTCTGCGACATCCACGAGGTGAAGTTTATGTAAAAATAAAATGAATGGCAAGGTTATGAATGTGCAATAGTACCAGGGAATTGTTTATTGCATGGTTTGACACAAACCACGGAGATATAATCAATGAACATTCCATTCGAAATGCGATTTGATCAATAGCTCTTTTGTAAAGAACTAAAACATTTCGAAAGACATGTTGAAAAAAATTCGATGAAGCTAAGAAAAATCATTGTCATCTTCACCGTTATGCTGATTTTGACCGCTGGTTCTTGGTTGATCGGCCGCCCCAATCAACTATCTCCAGTTAAATTACAGCCACGACAGCCGCTAGATTTTTCCTCAAACCCACAACAAAACCAAGAGACTTTTGCAGAATCGGATCCCATCAACCAAGATCCGGTTCCTGGCAGCATGATTGATCTTTCAGATTTACCTCAGAATCTTCATGATCCGGACAATCGATACTTGCGATGGTTACGGGGCGAGTATAAGCCGGGAAAGGGTGAGCCGCTGGTTAGCCCACAAGAAAAACGAGCTTTGCAAGAGGTTGCATTAGACCTGGAACCAGGCGTGCCATCCATGATCGCCATACCTATGTCTGTCACAAATATGGAGATTGGGACAAATTTCGACAGCATGGATTTTACCGACTGCTGTGGTAGCGGGGGATTCATCCCACCCGATCCCGAATTGGCTGTTGGCCGCGATCATATTATCGCTGTCGTCAACGTTGCCTTTGAGATTTATGATAAGTCGGGCGCTGTCCAGATTCCAGCCACGACATTTGCCACCCTCTTTAACGGCATTTCTGGCTGTACGATTGGCACACAACTATTTGATCCAAATGTTATTTACGACGAGGAGGCCGATCGATTCATTTTGGGTGTTGACGGGGCTGGAGTAAATTATTGTATCGCTGCTTCCTTGACCAGCGATCCCACGGGCCAATGGGTCAGATATAAGTTTCCGACTAATGTTGGCGGAGCGATATTTGACTATCCCCACGCCGGAGTGGGCCGCGATGCCATCTACATGGGTGGAAACACATTCGTAAACGAGTCTTTTTCTGGCGCAAAGGTTTTTGCTTACGATAAGTGGGCCATGTATGACGGTTTGGCCACACAATGGCGAGAGCGTTCGCTCGTTGTTAACCAGCATACTCCACAACCGGCCAACCTTCATGGATACCTACAGGGGACCTGGCCAGAAAGTGGGCCACACTATATCATCACAGGCTCAGACAATAAAGGGGAAAATTACTCGGTTTTTGCCTGGAATGATCCCTTTGGAGTGAACGAATTTTACCATAACGGCACATTTAACCTAGTGACGGCTACCGGTGTGCCTGTTGGTTTTCCGGTCAGTGTACCGCAGCCAACTGGTGGCAATATTGAGGCAAACGATTGGAGACCTCAGGACGCTGAATATCGTAATGGCACTATTTGGACGACAAATACTGCTTCATGCAATCCCGGCACAGGAACAGTCGATTGTGTCCGGTGGGCTCAAATAAAACCTGAAAGCGCATCAGTCATCCAGGCCGGTGTATTGAGGAGCAATGGTATCTACCGAATTTTCTCTGATTTGGCCGTCAATCATTGTGACGATATGGCTATGGGCTATTCAAGAACCAACCCGTCTGATTTTACCTGGGGGTATCCTGGTATTTATGTCGCCGGGCGCACCGGCAGTACACAGCAAAACATGTTGCTAGTGGAATTACCTTTGAAGCTAAGCAATGTCCCATACACTGCCTTTGACAGCCCCCCATACCGGTGGGGTGATTACACCGGATTGACCAGCGATCCCAATGGTTGGGATCTCTGGTATCTCGGCCAATATAGCAAAGAAACAGGTAATTCTGACGGTAAATGGGGCACTTACATCGGAAGTCTCAGCTTTCCTCGAAACAGTACCCTATCTCCAATAATGATGACCAATTTAGAAAATTCTGTATATTTGCCGTTCGTACACAATAACAGCTCTGGTGGCATCGATTGTAGTTAAGGCAATGATGAGGATTAGCCCCATTAAGGCTGGTGGCACCAAAATCATATTTAGTTATAATCGCTTGTTGCTCGTGGATACGACGTATTCGGCACGACGGTCCAACGGGCATTTACGATAATTAGGAGAAAATGGAATGCCTTTATCTGTGGCAGACAAGTCCGATATAATCGAAGAATTCGCAACCCACCCGGGAGACACTGGTTCGCCTGAGGTCCAGATTGCCTTGTTCGATAAGCGAATCAAGCAATTACAAGAGCATTTATCGGTTCATAAACATGACGAGAGTTCTCGTCGAGGCCTACTTACGTTGGTCGGCAAACGCCGTCATCTGTTAGCATATTTACGCAAGACACATCCGGATCGCTATCGAGTCGTCCTTGAAAGGCTTGGATTGCGACGATAATTCATTAGCGCACATGAACCAATCATAGGCAAGTGCGCTTTTCATGATAATTGGTGGTTCGAAAACGGAGTGTGAATTTAGGAATTGGGCATTGACCCGCATCGGCCGATAGGAGGCTATTACATGCGAGCCAGTCCCCAGTCCCTAAACCCTCCGTTAATGACCCCAGAGATACATTACTGAACAATTGACGAATCTGTGAGTGCCTCACTGGCAAGCAAATTCATGGCGATGCCTATCAAAGGTAATTTGTGGTCATTCGCCCATGGAATCAATTAATGGTCTCACAGATATCATACCTGGAGGAACAATAAAATGAACGATGAGAGAAATTTTTCCACAATAGTGGGATCGCATGAAATTACGGTCTCGGCCGGAAAGCTTGCCGAGCAAGCTGGCGGAGCCGTAACAGCCCGAGTCGGCGATTGTATGGTCTTGGCTACCGCTACAATGGCTAAAACTACTCGAGAAGGGCTAGACTTTTTCCCGCTTAGTGTAGACTATGAAGAGAAGATGTATGCCGCTGGCAGAATTCCAGGCAGCTTTTTTAGAAGAGAAGGTAGACCCAGTACCGAAGCTATCTTGACCTGCCGTCTCACCGATAGACCTTTACGTCCCTTGTTCCCAGAAGGAATGCGAAATGAGGTTCAAATTATCATCACGACGCTTTCCTCTGATAGTGTTTATCATCTTGACATCCTGGCTCTAAATGCCGCCAGTATTGCCTTGACGATATCAGATATCCCATGGAATGGACCTATTGGAGCTATCCGAGTTGCTTATATTGACGGCGAGTTTGTGGCCAATCCCACAATCCCTCAGATGACGGATAGCAAACTGGATTTACGCATGGCCGGAACCCGGGATGCCATCATTATGGTTGAAGCAGGGGCCGACGAAGTAACTGAGGAAATCATCTTGGAAGCGCTCGATTTTGGGCATGAAGCCTTGCAACCGTTAATCGATATGCAACTTGAAATGCGAGATGCCATTGGTAAAGAAAAACGTGAAATCACTATTTCGTCCATCGAACCTGATATCGGTCGGGAGGTACGCGAACGAATAGGTGATCAGATTCGCCAGATTGTAGTTAATCAAACTGATCGCGATGAGCGAAACAAAAAGATGGATGAGCTTCGCGAAGAAGTCGTGAACAGCTTCATTGAAGAAGATGAAACGATCGATCCGAAGGAAGTTAGGGATGTTATCTCTGAGATCCTAAAGGAAGAAGTGCGAAAACGGATCTTGTATGAAGGTATTCGACCGGATGGTCGGAGTTATTCAGATATCCGCGAGCTGTCCTCTGATGTTGGCATTAGTCCCCGTGCTCATGGCTCTGGGCTATTTCGTCGTGGGCAAACACAAGTATTGTCAATAGTTGCCTTAGGTACCTTGCGAGAAGCCCAAAAATTGGACGGGCTCTATCCCGAAGATACTCGCCGATTCATCCATCATTACAATTTCCCCCCCTACTCAACTGGCGAAACCTGGTTTTTACGCGGACCAAAAAGACGAGAAATCGGCCATGGTGCTTTGGCAGAGACTGCCCTACTGCCGATGGTTCCCAGCGAAGAAGAATTTCCTTACACAATTCGTGTCGTCTCCGAAGTGCTATCTTCGAATGGCAGCACGAGCCAGGCTAGTGTCTGCGCCTCAAGTCTCGCCCTCATGGATTGTGGCGTCCCCATCAAAAAAACTGTGGCTGGTGTAGCCATGGGTTTGGTAAGTGATGGGCAAAAACATGCCATACTTTCTGACATTCAAGGAATGGAAGACCACCTGGGGGATATGGACTTTAAGGTTGCCGGAACCGATGCTGGTATCACTGCATTACAGATGGATATAAAGATCCAAGGGCTTTCAAAAGAGGTTATGCAACAAGCCTTGGAACAAGCCAGAATTGGAAGGCTTGAAATTCTGGAAAATATGAACGAGAGGATGCCTCAGCCACGGGCAGAATTAAGCCAATGGGCACCACGCATGCTTTCTCTCAGGATCGATCCCGAGAAAATTGGCGCCGTCATTGGTAAGGGCGGAAGCACCATCCGGTCCATCGAGGATGATTATGAAGTATCGGTCGATATACAAGAAGATGGAACCGTATATGTGGCTGGTGTTGAAGGTGAGAAGGCCGAACTTGCACTGGAGAAAATTAAACAACTCACACGTGAACCTGAGCTCGGACAAATCTTTACCGGCCGGGTTGTACGAACAACGGAATTCGGTGCTTTTGTTGAATTTACACCTGGCTTAGACGGTATGGTCCATATTTCCCAATTATCATCCGATCGTCTTAATCGGGTAGAAGATGCGGTCATGTTGGGTGACGAAATAATGGTCATGATCACTGGTATTGATCGGGAGTCTGGTAAGATACGATTGTCTCGCCAGGCAGTTTTGGAAAATTGGTCTTTGGATGAAGCCCGATCACGGGACACCGTTCGTAGTAGCGGAAATCGCAATAGTGGAAGGGGTGGCCGGCGAGGTCCTCGTCGCTAATAATAGTCGATCCATCAGAAGCCCTGGCCGAATTGGACCAGGGCTTTTTTATTGCCTTTCAACATTAAGTTCGACAAGCTATAATTCTAATACAGACGTTGGGGTTCTTCCTTGAAAGCATTTCTCCAAGTAAGCTGTGGACGAACAAGATTTTAGTGGGGATACGGAAACCACAGAGCCATCAGATCAGGCCAGCAATAGCTCACCTCAATGGCAATCCAGCACAAAAAGAATCATCGTCCTGATTCTGGTGACATTAGCTTTCCTGGCCTTGGTCCTCATAAGGTCAGTTCTCATACCAGTAATCATGTCGGTTGTGTTAGCCTATATCCTCCTGCCTGCTGTAGACCTGATCCATAAACGAACCGGTCTAGGACGAGGTCTTTCCGTTGCAGTAATCTACTTATTAATCATTGCCATTTTGATTGCCATTCCTATTAGTGCCGTTCCCCAAATAATTGACCAAGGAAATACCCTTATAAACAACACCCCAACCTACCTGGAGCAGCTTGGAGAAGCCCTAAGCGAGCCTTTGAAGATTGGAGCTTTCACCGTTCCACTTAATGAATTTCCACTCGACAGTTTGTATGCAGCAGTAAGAGAAAACGTCATCTCCATTATCCAGGCGGTTGGTCCTCAAAGCCTCAGGTTTTTTGGGGCAACATTGTCTACGGTAGGATGGATTCTTATTATTTTAGTACTTTCCTACTACATGGTGAAAGACTACAGATTCCTTTGGGGCTCTATCGTGGCTCTCGCACCAGATGATTACCATGCAGACATGCAGCGGTTGGGTATTGAGGTAAGCTCAATATGGAACGCGTTCTTGAGAGGCCAACTGATCCTGGGATTTATTGTTGGATTTGCTACTTTTCTCGTTGCCGTAGTTGTCGGGTTACCAAATGCGCTTTTTTTAGGATTATTGGCCGGTATTCTGGAATTTATCCCCAATATTGGCCCTGTTTTAGCCTCCATCCCAGCCATTCTTTTAGCACTATTTCAAAACGAATCGAGTTGGCTAGGAAGTCTTGTTGGTCCTTTCTGGTTTGCGTTGATCGTACTTCTATTGTACGGTCTAATTCAGCGTGTTGAAAACGTTTATCTCGTACCCAGGATTATTGGGCGAAGCCTTAATTTGCACCCGTTAGTTGTCTTAATCGGCGCCGTCGTAGGAGCCAGCGTTGCTGGTATCTTTGGCATTTTACTTGCGGCACCTCTACTGGCCACCGCTCGTCTCATTTTGGCTTATATCTACCACAAATTATTAGACCAACCACCATTTGAAGACTAAATGATCAATTGATATTACCCTAACGGAGGTAAAGATGAATTCAAATAATGATGACGATATCCTGGCAGAAACAGAAAACCTCACCATCTGGCGCAGCCGGGAGGATATGGGTTTCATGTATCACATCGAGTTAGGGTCCATAAGCCTCCATTTAATCCCAGATGAATGGGAAGAACTGGTTATCTTGGTTTCGCAAGCAGCCTCCAGATGATTTCGAATATTAAGCACTTATTGACCCCGTTCTGGTGAAAACATGGAAAAAAATAACCCATCTTCAGTTTCAACAGTCCAATACGCACCTATGATGCGAGATATGCTCGACAGTGATAAACCGCGTGAACGCTTATTACGAGTCGGTGAACGAGCTTTATCCACGGCCGAGCTATTGGCCATCATCTTTCGTACCGGCGTGGATGGGGAGAGTGTCGTTCGTCTTTCAGAGCGATTACTCGCCCATTTTGGGGGGTTGCCCGGACTCGCGAAAGCTTCAATCGCCGAACTTCAGGTAGTTAAAGGAATAGGCCCGGTCAAAGCAATCGAAACAAAAGCAGCTCTTGAAATAGGGAGACGACTCATCGCCAGTTCTCCCGAACAAAAGCCGCAGGTATCCTGCCCGGCCGACGCTGCCAATTTGCTTATGACAGAAATGGCTTTTCTTGATCAAGAGCACTTGCGTCTTGTCCTCTTGGACACAAGAAATCGCGTGCTGTCATCCCCCACGGTTTATATCGGAAGCCTCAATACCTCAGTTATCCGGGTAGGTGAACTATTTCGATTTGCCATTAAGGATAATGCAGCCGCACTGATCGTGGTTCACAACCACCCTTCCGGTGATCCTTCTCCCTCACCTGAGGATATTCAAGTAACCCGCCAGATTGTGAAAGGGGGAAATCTCCTGGATATCGAAGTACTTGATCACGTCATCATCGGAAGACAACGCTACGTATCGCTAAAAGAACGGGGGTTGGGGTTTGACTGACAAGTAAGCCACAAATTACTCTCGGGCTAACAAAGCCACGTCCACAATCTGGGTATCAAAGGTGTGGCCTGATGCAATGAGCGTGATAGACTTGACTCGCCTGGGCACGATGTCTAATTGACCTAACCTTTCTATCAAATTCTCGGACTCATAAAACACCAACTGCCCGAATGGGACACGCTGGTGTTCATTTAGGGGCGGGGCGCAAGCAACGCAAACATCTGGAGTTACCGGGCTAATATCGCCGGTTGTGTAGAATCCTTGTTGCCAAGTCTGATCCACACCGTTGACATCCACGTACTCGATTCGCACGATGAGTGGACATTCACTCCCTCTCTCCCCACAAACACCAAGACTTTGTTCAGAAACTTCCATGCTAACCAATAATTGAAGGCTTTCGAAGTCGGTTACGTCCTCATTGAGGATTTGTCGCAAACCGGCATCTGCATGACCTATGCCAACGCGCCGGAAACCAACGCCTAATTCATCAACCTCATTATTAAAGCCTACATCTACCGATGATTGTCCTTCGATCTCGACGTTCGGTGACAGCAACACCCAATCATCCAAACTGCGGCTAAAATCACCATTTGATACTAGGTTTCGTTCAGTATCAAGTGGCCCTCGTGGTGGGCCGCTACTTGGCATCACCGCGCGCTGATCGGTCTCCAACGATAAGCTTTCTTCACCCTGTTCTGCCACAGCCTGCCCTTGTAATACTGCCAATTGTGTTTCAACATTATTAGTGGTGACCGAATATTGACCTGCCTCACGAACATCGATCTTTCCCTGAGGCGTTATCATTTCCACAAAAACTGGCCGATCATCTTGTTGAGGCACGGTTAATTGAACTCGGCCGTTGTCTAGGGAAAGGGCAATTCGATGTTCAGAAGTGCTGGCATTAAATCTTGGCGTACTCGCTCGTTGGAGGGTAACGTTCGTGTTGCCGTATATCTGCATCCGAGCGACCGTCTGTTCATCATCCGGCAATTGGGCCATTAGAAGTGCCGTATCTGTCGCATTGGTTAGGATGGAGCCACTTGGATTTAAACCAAGTGGCGGAGCGCCTGCGAAGATCGCTATCGGTTCGCCGTCAGTCTGGCGAACGCCTACCGTACCTTGATTTGCTTGTACGGTTACATCCAATGAACGAGTAGATTCTTGGATCAGACTGCGAACCCCTATCGGGAAAGCCACTAATAAGCCAATGCATACAAAAAAGCTGGCCAAAATCACTATCCACGCCAGATGGATACGACGTCCGTTCATACCAAACGAATAGTAAAGTCCTCAAACTCCGTCGTTGCCGATGACCAATGTGCCGATACATCCTTTACGACGGCCATCCTTGGTCCATATCGAAGAAAATCCAGCAGTCGATTCAAATTTTTCTCAGGCCCCTCGGCAACAACTGAGACAGAGCCATCGCTCTCGTTTCGAACCCAACCAGTCAACCCAAGTCGAAGCGCTTCACGCTGAGTGTAATAGCGAAAAGAAACGCCTTGCACATACCCTTGTACAGTAGCTTCAACCCGTTTCATATCTTCAAGGCAAATAAAAGGTCACAATATTGGGAGGATTTTTTCATCCATATCCTAAATGTTGTCCAAAAATTATACATGACAGTCCAAGGCAATCCCAAGATATTAGCTCGAGCAATGGTCACAACAATCGTAAAATATATCCAGCCATCCCCGGCCCTTCATAGACCAGCCCTGTATAAACCTGAACCAAGGATGCACCTGCTTCCAATTTGGCCACCACATCCTCAACTGTAAAGATACCTCCGACCCCGATAATGGGTAAATGACCAGATGTATATTTGTGAATGTATTTAATGATCTCATCACACCGCTTACCCAAAGGTCTACCGCTGAGTCCACCTTTCTCTACCTTGCCAGCAGAGGTTAAAGAATTACGAGCCAGAGTCGTATTAGTGGCAATGATCCCACTAATCCCATTTTCCTCAGCCACTTCAAGGATTGCGTCTAGCTGCTGCCAGGTTAGATCAGGCGCTATTTTTAACAGCACCGGCTTTGTTTTTATGCCATGTTTCTTAGCTAGATCGTGATTGTCTTTCATCAAAGTTAAAATCAACTCCTGAAGATAACCTCGACTTTGTAGTTCCCGCAATCCTGGCGTATTGGGCGAGCTAACGTTGACGGTCAGGTAATCGGCAAAGGGATAAACGGTTTTCATCAAATGCCTGTAATCTGCTGCGGCATCCGACAAAGGGGTGTTTTTCTGTTTACCCAAACTAATTCCAATAATTGGTCGATTTTGTAAGTCATAAAAAGATTGAAGCCGGTCAACGGCATCAGCAACGCCACAATTTGGAAAACCCATCCGGTTAATAATTGCCTGATCCTCGTGAAGCCGAAAAATTCTGGGTCGTGGGTTGCCTCTCTGTGGTTCTGGCGTCAATGTCCCTACCTCAACATGGCCAAAACCCAATAAAGAAAGTCCACTGACTATACGAATATCTTTATCAAACCCGGCAGCTACCCCCAGCTCATTTGGAAAAGTTAAACCAAACAACTCCAACGGACGCCGTGGATACTCACCCGCTAGTTTTCGCACCAGGCTCTGTCCAAGCTTCGAATCTTGAGAATATTCAAGCAAGCGAACCGTCCAATCATGGACTGACTCGGCATCTAAGCATCTTAGAACAGGAAAGACGAGCTTTTTATAGACTGTCACCTTCCAACAACATACGGTTTACCGTGGCTCCACACAATAAGCCGATTACTCAGCTAATAGTGGGCTTCAATCTTCTTTGAGCTGCAAAACCGCCATGAAAGCCTCTTGAGGAACCTCGACGTTGCCAATCATCTTCATGCGTTTTTTGCCCTTTTTCTGTTTCTCTAATAATTTGCGCTTTCGGGTTATATCACCACCGTAACATTTTGCCAGAACATCTTTTCGCAATGCTTTCACATTCGCCCGGCTGATGACCTTATTACCCACGGCCGCCTGGATCGGCACCTCAAACATCTGTCTCGGTATCAATTTTCGTAGAGCAGTCACCATCTTTTGCCCGCGATGATATGCATCTTCACTATGAACGATCATCGCTAGTGCATCTACCGGTTGTTTGTTGACCAGAATATCTAACTTGACCAGGTCTGACGGCCGGTAACCCCCAAACTCATAGTCCATCGATGCGTATCCACGAGTAGCGCTCTTCAATTTGTCGTAGAAATCAACGACAATTTCGGCTAAAGGCAGATCAAATCGTAGGATCACTCGCCCGGAGGTAGGGTATTCCTGACCAGTTAATTCACCCCGACGGTTTATGGCCAAATCCATGACTACTCCATAATAGTCGCTGGGTGTGAAAATATGGACATCCATCCAAGGCTCACGGATCTCCTCGATCTGGCTAGGATCAGGTAAATCGGCCGGGCTTTCAATAAGCTCGATTTCACCGGTATGAGCGTGTAATACCTCATATCGAACACTGGGCGCGGTAGCCACGATATCCAGAGCATACTCACGCTCTAAACGTTCTTGCACGATTTCCATATGAAATAGCCCAAGAAAACCGCAACGAAAGCCAAAATTAAGGGCATTTGAGGTTTCGGGCTCATAAACCAAAGCTGCATCATTTAATTGCAGTTTCTCCAAAGCCTCTTTTAGTATTTGATAATCCTCTCCTTCAGCAGGGTAAAAACCGGCAAACACCATCGGCTTCGCTGCTCGATAGCCTGGCAGTGGTTCTTTCGACGCATTTTCCGCCAAAGTTATCGTGTCACCAACCCGGCATTCTCTTACGGTCTTAAGACCAGTTGCGATGTATCCAACCTCCCCGGCCGCCAACTGTTTAACAGGCACCATTCCAGGCTTAAAGACACCGATCTCAATTGGTTCAACTGTTACGCTGTTGGACATGATCTTTATCCAATCCCGATCACCTATGATGCCATCAACCACCCGTACATAAGCGATGACACCCTTATATGAATCATAGTGGGAGTCGAAAATCAACGCCCGTAATGGGGCATTGATGTCGCCGGACGGGGATGGAATTCGCCGGACAACCGCTTCTAAAACTTCATGGACGTTGGCCCCTGTCTTGGCGCTGATAGCGATAACTTCTTCAACGGGTACACCAATCAGGCTTTGTATCTCTTGAGCCACATCAGCCGGCATGGCGGCTGGTAGATCGATCTTATTGACAACGGGCACGATTTCCAGGTCGGCTTCAATCGCTAGATATAGATTGGCCAATGTTTGCGCTTCGATACCCTGGGTTGCATCAACCACTAACACAGCACCTTCGCAACTTTGCAAAGCCCGGCTTACTTCGTAGGCGAAATCAACATGGCCCGGCGTATCGATCAGGTTGATTTCATACCAGTCGCCATCGTCCGCAATATGCTCCATCCGTACGGCCGACGCTTTGATGGTAACCCCTTTCTCCCGTTCTAACTCCATATCGTCTAACACCTGCTCTTGCATTTCACGCTCAGAGATAGTCTCGGTAATCTGCAGCAGGCGGTCGGCTAAGGTTGATTTGCCATGGTCAATGTGGGCGATGATGCAAAAGTTACGTATCTTCTCCTGATCCATATTTAAAGTATATCAAAGAGTGATGTCCTTAAACACATCATCACCCTTTGATTGGGGTACTAAAAATCTACTAAAAATATAGTGAATGTTTTCACGTACAATTAACATTAAGTCAAGTAAACCTGTTGACTTCGTCATTGAAACTGGATAAGATCTCATCCAACTAGTACGCGAGTCCTAGGTAGCCAGTACTATTAACAATCCGTATTACGCAAATAAAAGTGGATGATTCCTCTGCCGGCACCAATCCGTGGAGGTCTTCGCGTTTGGCCTGCGTTCCTAATCAATAACTGCGATTTTATTGTTAAAACATCTGGGTCATAACTGCGCGACTCAGGGTTGTCCCGCGTTCTTATTTACACAGTTTGGGTTCAATGGAAATTGAACCCCCAAGGAAAGAGGAGTAAAGGATGAACGAGCAGATAAACATCTCCACTTTTTTAGAGTTGCTCAATTCGGATGAAGAGAGCCCACTTTTGGAAGCTCTGCGCAAGCTGTCCGAAGTTGGTGACCCAAAGTCAATCACCGAACCACAAGGCTTGGGTAGCCTGGGTTCCTGGTCTGGTTGGCCTTCGTAGTTCAAGATAAGTCTAGGTGCTTGATCAACTCATAAACTTATCTTCGATTATTTAGCAAGAATACATTATATCGCTAGGTCAAAATAATCATTGTGGCCTTTGGCGAAATTAAGGAGATAATTTCGGGACTGCCCGGTGTGTCAGCCTGGCCTGAGTTGGCTGATTTTATCGATCGTGCGGGGAACGATCCACGCCCTGATTGGGATCTGCCAATATTGGCTTGTCAGGCTGTAGGGGGGGATGAATCAACAGCATTGTACGGGGCGGCTGCTATTGCATGCTTACAAGTAAGCATCATCCTTGTCGATGATATTTTGGATGATGATCCTAGAGGCGCGCAAATGCAACTTGGGGAAGGAAAAGCTGCCAATATGGCTCTGGCCTATGAAGCGGCGGCGTTGTTACTTGGGGGACAAGCAACCCAAGATGTCGAGCGACGAGGGGATATTATGTCCTGCCTGGCAAAGGCTGCCTTAGATACTGCCTCGGGTCAACAACTTGACATTCAGAATCTTCAGGGAGAAGAAGATTATTGGTCTGTTATTTCGGCTAAGAGCACACCATTTTATGGAACGGCGTTGCAGGTTGGCGCTCTCATTGGCGGTGCTGATCTTAAAACTTCAGACGGATTGTACAAACTCGGCATATTAATTGGCGAGATTATTCAGCTTGAAGACGACCTAGCTGATGCGTTAGAGAAGCCTGCCAATGCCGATTGGAAACAAGGACGGAATAACCTTTTAATTATGTTCGCCCGAACGGCAGAACATCGAGAACGCGATCGATTCATCGAACTTCTGCCACAAACCGATAATCCTGAAAGGTTGGAGGAAGCACAAAGAATATTAATTTCGTCAGGGGCTGTTAGCTTTTGTGCTTACCATCTCGTCACTCGTCAACTAGCTGCAAATTCTTTGTTGAAAATATTAGACTTAACTAACCCAACACCTCTCAGCAATATCTTAGACGATTATGCCAATTCATTAAGAAATATGTTACAGGTAAGCGGTGTAGAACTATCGTTATCTGATCTTCAAGATATATCCATCAAAATCCAATAAAAAATCGTCTCAGGTTTCATCAATTAAAAGCAAATCGAAATAGTAGCATAGCGGCATTGTCACAGATACTTCGAATGAAGTAAAATGTTATTTATGTCAGCAACTCAATAGTTGCGGCCGTCTGACGGTGCATTTCTATCAGGCGCACTCAGGGTTGGGTATGTCGTGAAAATGCTTATCAGGCTATTGGCGCAGCCGAAGATTGGTGAAGGGCTGATTATTAAGGAGTACACCCATCGCCGTAATTTAATGCTGCCCTGGTTACTACCATCTACTCCTCCACGGTCTAGGGCTGTATGAGTTATCAAATGCAAGGGTTACTAAACAAGCCAGATAGACCAATTTTGGCGCTTTCAATAGTCGTTCTGCTCGTATATTTCTACTTCACAATTCTGTTCATATGGTTTACCCCCTATCCGGGTTTTGCTTTTACAGCCACTTCAGAAGGGTGGCGGGTAAACGACTCTACACAATTGGTATTTGAGGTTGACCAAGTTCTGATCCAGATTGGAGAATTAACGTACCAACAATACCGTGACGACATTTTTAGCATGCCGTTTGATGGTTACGAACCTGGGGATGTTGTTACCAATGTAATTACTAATGATGGCCAGATAATCGAAGTCCAAATGCCTGAGCCGAGATTGGATGATATGCTCAGGAGGCTCGTAGCCACCTTGTGGTTTTTCCCTTTTTGGCTAGCTGGAACAGCCGTATTGCTTTTCTTAAGGCCTAGGGATCTTCGATGGAAACTACTCATCGCCTTCCTTTACCTAACATCATTATGGATTGTGGTCGGTAGTATCGCCAATTGGAAGGTGGGTTTTTCGTTACCAGTTACGATACTACTTGGCTGGTTGCTCGTGCCTGTGGTATTGCACTTGCATTTTGTGGTACCTAGTCCGATAGGAGCTCGTGTTATTCGACGCCTTAACCCATTTTTATATGCAAGTGCTTTTGGGTTGGCAATTATCAATATTACTGGGCTCAAATCTCAAATAAACTTGAGTACCTTAGCTTTAGGCTTAGCTATCATCATTTCCATCTGCCTATTATTCTATCGTTCGGTACAAAAGAATACCTCGATATCCAATAAGAATTCATCACGATTAATGCTCATTGGAATTGGATTGGCTTTTGGACCCGCGATTCTTTTAGTAATTATTCCTCAGTTATTTGGCATTGTACTACCAAGCACCTTTGGACTAAGTGTTGCTTTCATCGCCCTGCCAGTATTACCCATTTCATATACATACGCTGTCTACAAACGACAGTTAGGCCAATTAGAATTTCGAGCCAATCGACTTCTTGGTCTGTACAGTTTTATTCTGATTTTTCCAACTGCATTCATTTTGCTATTACTCTTTGGTGATAATTGGATCACAACCTCGGGCAGTCGAACCTTCTATTTGTTACTTGTTTCAATCTTATTTGTCTTGGCCACACCCCCCCTGCTCAGACGATTCCAGACTGTCCTAAACCGGTTGGCTTATGGTACCGAGCATGATCCGGATGACATTTTGAGGGTTTTTGCTAAACAAATTCCGACCGCCCTTTCAAGAGAAGCGCTGATTCGGCCCCTGGTAAAGGACATCATGCCGGCTCTATTAATCAGACAATCAGCATTGTGTCTCTATGAAGATGAAGGCTTAGAAGTTGTGTACACTCAGCGAGTGCCAGAAATTGAGATTCCTGGCACATCTCGCCAGCTTGACATTTTGCTTGTTAACCCGGCGGAATATATTCCACCAGGTGATACGATTACAGGCAGGCTTGAGTGGGTTCGCTTGTCGATTCCTCTGATAACAAGAGAAGAGACTATTGGTGCTTGGCTGTTCGGCCGTAGAGATCCCGATGACTTCTATCCTCAAAATGATATCGATCTTCTACAAACTTTGGCCAACCAGCTTGCCCCAGTCGTGGAAAATATCAGTCTTTATGAGGCCCTACAACAACATGCAGATAGCCTGGCCGAAGAGGTCGCCAACCGCACGGCTGAACTCAAGTCAGAGAAAGATCGTACGCAGGCAGTCTTGGACAGCGCTGGAGAAGGCATTTTCTTCACCGATCCGGCCGGCGTCATTTTGTACGCAAACCGAGCCATGGTTCTCCAATCGGGCTATGAAGCTGATGAACTTAGAGGGAAAACCCTTGATCTCTGGCAAACAGAGGATGACTCTCCCGAAATCTACCGGGGGATGTGGACAGCCATCTTTGCTGGCAAAGAATGGACCGGTGAGATGTTATTACAACAAAAAGGTGGCAAATACGCTGATGTGAGCCTGGCAATTGCACCAATGCAATCCGAAGATGGCGATTTAACGGGTTTTGTCGGCGTCCAGTCGGATATCAGTAAACTCAAGGAGGTTGATCGCGTTAAGTCAAACATCATCTCCAGCGTATCCCACGAGTTAAAGACTCCCCTCACTACCATCAAAACCTATCTGATGCTCATCAAGCGCGGAAAAGAGGAAAAAAGAGAAGGTTATCTCACTGTGCTAAACCGGGAGACCGATCGGCTGACAAATATCATTCAAGATTTACTGGATCTTTCAAAGCTGGACGCTGGAAAAATCCCATTAAAGCTGGCGCCCGTTAACCTGGAGACGACCGTAGACGGAGTAATCCTAAGTTGTTCGACTATGGCCATTGCCAAGGAGATTAAACTGGACTTAGATAGTGACTTAGAGCTTCCGCCGGCTTTTGCAGACAGAAACCAACTAGAGCAAGTCTTGACCAATCTAGTCGTAAACGCGCTAAATTACACACCTCGAGGGGGCAGCGTCGTCGTGACCACCGGACGTGGACAAATGAATGGCAACACCGCCGTTTGGTGCCGTGTTTCGGATGATGGGCCGGGTGTTGATCCCATTGACCTGCCCCACCTCTTCGACCGTTTCTATCGAGGACAGGCCGCCCTGGAAAGTGGCGAACCGGGCACAGGGTTGGGCCTAGCGATATGCAAAGAGATTATTGAGCGGCACAATGGCAAGCTTGACGTGAGTAGCCAGCCTGGCCAAGGTGCTGCCTTTACGGTCTGGTTGCCGGCCGATAAAAGCACTCTCATCCAGCAAGCTGAAGAGGATAAAGATAGCCAGGCAGAACCAGCTCCTGCATCTGACTAAAAAAGCAAATCGACCAGGGGCTATCCGATTACCTCGTTTATCCTATCCAAAACATTAAGGTCCGTTTCACGGTCTGAGCGGAGCCAAACGAAAAATTCCACATTTCCGTCGGAGCCAGAAATCGGAGACTGGATCAAAGCCAGCGGAGCGAGTTCGTTTACAATTGACCAATTCAATATATCGGACAATACCTGGCGGTGAATGCTCGGGTCACGAACGATCCCCCCCTTACCAACATTTTTACGGCCGGCTTCGAATTGTGGCTTGATCAAAGCCACAATATCTCCACTTTTGTCTAGCCACCTTTTAACGGTCGGCAGAATCAGTCGTAACGAGATGAATGAGACGTCGATGCTCACGAAATTGACTAATTCAGGTAATGATTGCAGGTTTCGAGCATTCGTTCGTTCCAAAATAACAACCCGCTTGTCTTGTCGCAATTTCCAATGGAGTTGCCCATAACCAACATCGATTGCATAGATGCGCTTGGCCCCCTTTTGGAGCAGGACGTCGGTGAAACCGCCGGTGCAAGCCCCCACATCAGCACAGGTCCTGCCAGCAACTTCAAGAGCGAAAGCATCTAAAGCCGCAGCCAATTTGATTCCACCTCGACTCACATAGGGTAAAGGGGAAATAATTTCAATCCGGGCGTCAACAGGTACGAGCATACTCGGTTTTAAAGCTTTTTCTCCATTAACAAGGACTTCACCGGCCATAATGAGCGTTTGTCCACGAGTTCGGGACAACACAAGTCCTCGGCTAAGCATGAGCGTATCTAGTCGCTCTTTGCCTTTTTTTCTCACGACGCCAATTTTCTTTCCCATTCTACAAAGGCATCGGCCAAAGATTGATGCAAGCTTATTTGTGGCCTCCAGCCTGTATCTTTTTCCAGTTTAGCATAGCTGCCAAAAATTCGTGGTGTCTCCAATTTCCTCATCAGCTTTGGATCATCTTCGATCCGAACCTCAATCCCAGCAATCTCAATAAGCATATCGAGCAGTTGTTGAATTACGACCGGCCGTCCACTGCACACAAGATATGGTTCACCAGTTTTGCCAAAATTAACTAAGAGCCGATAAGCCTTTACAACATCACGGACGTCGGTAAAATCCCTCTCTACGCTCAAATTGCCAACTTGGATAAGTGGTTCCTGTAACCCTGTTTTAATGGCTGCAAGTTGGCTGGCAAAATCAGGCACCACGAATCCCTTCGCCTGTCTGGGTCCTATGTGATTAAAGGGTCGTGCCTCTACAACAGGAAGTTCATATCTGTCATGATAGAGTTTAACAAGACGACTGGCAGCCCATTTACTGATACCATAAGGATGGCCAGGATCGGGCGTGACCTCTTCGGTTATTGGGAGCGAATCAGCATTCAGATGCCCATAAATCTGGGCGCTTGTAACAATAATTGTGCGAGGTTTACCTGCTCTGAGTGCAGCTTCTAAAACATTGGCCGTGCCACCTGTATTAATGGCTATGGTTTTGGCTGGGTCCCGCCATGATTGGCCTGGAGATGCCTGACCTGCCAGGTGAATGATAGCGTCTGGAAGGCAGGATTTCACAGCATCTATTAACCCATCTAAAATCAATAGATCTCCTTCTAAGATATGAAATTTTTTGTGGCTAGGGAGAGGTTGATGGCTGGTTGCCCGATGTATAAGGGTATATATTTCATGCCCTTCGTCTAATAACAAATCGACAAGATGCGATCCAGCAAAACCTGTGGCCCCAGTCACGAATATACGCATTATCACCTCTCTATTTAGCTGCTATTATATCTTTTGTCAGTTAGAGAGCATCATTCGCAAGCTTCTATTGCCATGGGTATAATTGTGATGATGTCTCGTGGAGCTGCCTCAAATACTGTTTCTGCTATCCGGGCCGTTTTAGGGCAGAGGCTTGGCGATGGCCTCAGGGCTTTATATCTCTATGGTAGCCTCTCAACTGGAATTTATCAGGCTGGTCAATCCGATGTCAATTTGTTAGCCATAATTGACGAAGATGTTGATCTCCTTGATATTCGAACAATCCTCATGCCAGTTTGGCAAGAATACGCCCCCATTCTCAGAAAAGCACCCCTTATCGCCACCGAAACTTCCCTAAATCGTCACTTAACCCTTAATCCAATTCTGGCCCATCATCTACATACAAACGGGGAATTGCTCGAAGGGCAAGATTTGTTACCAGGACCTGTTGAAATCGATCCGCTAGAGCGAATTTCCAGGTTTGTGACCCTGGCCATCAGAACCTCATTAGCAGTGGCACCCAGCTTGCTTTCCGAGAAGAAAGCCTATGAGGTAACTGGCAAACTCAAGAGCCTTTACCGACAATACTATGCTAGACCGGCCGACAAAAAAGACCCACCGATAGAACTGCTTGCTAGTGTTCAGCAAGGATTACTATCCGAGCTTGAAGCATACCCGCAATTCTATTTCGACGACCATGAAATGGTCGATGCACCTCCTCTTCTTAATGATTTGCGAGCCATTTATGAAATGGGAAACCGTCTGATCCTCGTTTTTCCTGACCTTGAACCTGAGTCTATGGCTGAACGCATCACTTCGGTAAACTGGCCGGCTGTTGCCGACCGCGTGGCCGAACAATATCGAGGGATACAGGTAACTACAGCAGCCGAACTACGCCTGATGATGCAATTTAATACTTCGGCAACTCACTATCTTCGAAGCTATGATCATGCATGGGGCATGAACCCGCTGGCCGATATCCAAATATCGCCTTGGCGAGTTTTCCAAGATTTAGCACGCTATCCATCTGAATTATTGCTTTCAACTTTGCCACATGCTTATATTTCGACGGCCGACGCTGATCTGGCAATGCTCGTTCACGATCTTCACAACAAACTACTCAATATTCAACTGCGAAATGAGTTGCTTTGCCGGATCGACCAGGTTGAGGTTACCCTTCCCCCTTACCCAATTCCAGGAAGAGATGAACCTTTAAGTATTCGGATCGATGCTATCGCTTCTCACCTTGATTGGTGGACCGAATATTATTCATCGGCGATGCTTGAAGCCAGGGAAAAATTGCCTCAAGTAACCAAGGGATAATCGTTATCTTTCATCTCCATGAGTGATTGACTGCTCATGATCCTTCATGCCAAAAAGCTATTTCAGACCGATGATGTCATTGGCACAAGCCCGCGTTGGATATGGCTTGCGACTTCTCGCATTAGCCCTGGTTTTAGCCTCAATGCAACCCTCACCAATACTCATCATTCCCGGTCCCAAGCAGGTCGTTAAGACAAACCATCCAATCCTAGGTGTGCACACACGTCTCACTGATGAGGTAGAACCCTGGAAGATTCAACGGACCTTAAAGCTTGTAAGAGAGATGGGAGCAGACTCGATAGTTGAGTTCTTTCCCTGGGCATATTACCATGGTGAAGATGGCGGTTTCGCTTGGGACCATCCTGATCTGGTGATAGATCTTGCCGCCTCACAGGGCTTAAATGTTATTGCCCGGCTTGGGCTTACTCCTAATTGGGCTCGACCGAAGGATACACCCTTAAATTACCTAGACAATGAATCCTATGATGATTTTGCTATCTTTGCATCGGAATTCGCCCGTCGATACGGCGAAACCGTCACTCACATCATCATCTGGAATGAACCAAACCTCAGCTATGAATGGGGATACCGGCCGGTGACCGCAAAAGATTATGTGGATCTTTTAAAGGTTGTTTATCCGGCGCTCAAGGCAGCAAGTCCGGAAACGAAGGTATTAGCCGGCGCTCTCGCACCAACTCTCGAACCACCTGGTTCCCAATGGGGTTTTAGCGACCTAACCTATTTGGATGAAATGTACCGAGCCGGAGCCAAGGACTATTTCGATGGTCTGGCTGTCCATGCCTATGGTTTAACATTTCCACCCGAAAGTGAACCAGGAGAGGATCTACTCAATTTCAGGCGGGTTGAGCTTATTCGCCAGATCATGATGGACCATGATGATGCTGATACGCCGGTTCTGATCACCGAGACCGGATGGAATGATCACCCTCGGTGGACACTTGCCGTTAAGCCAGCCCAACGAATCCAATATACTTTAGATGCGATTAAGTATGCCGAGGACCACTGGCCATATGTTGAGACCTTGGCCATCTGGGCTTTCAGATATCCCGCACCAACAATGAGTTACCCCGATTATTTTACGCTGGTTACCCCGGAGTTCGTGCCTAAACCCATTTACCAAGAATTGCAGAAATTTACTGGAAATTGACCAATATTAAAAACTTATAAATACCTCATCTATCAGTTTGACCGTTTTCAAGGATCAATGGAAATTGTCAGCTATTCCATCTGTCTTAGGAAACACCAGCCACTTACGTGGTGGGTTTTGCTGTGGGTATTCATTTCCCTATTTTTATTGGCTGGTTGTACAAATGAACAAACCACCTGGGATCAGATCCAGGAATCCGGCGTGCTTCGTGTTGGCCTTGATCCCACGTTCCCTCCTTTCGAGGTAGCTGATGATAAAAATGTTTGGGGATTGGATGTAGACCTGGCGAAAGTATTAGCGGCCGAGATGGACCTCAGGGCTGAATTCACCTACTTTGGATATGATGGTTTGTACGATGCACTAGGTACCAAGCAAGTAGACGTACTTATATCTGCACTCGTGATCGTCCCAGAAAGGATGGGCGATTTCGCTTATTCGGACAGCTATTTTGACGCTGGACAAGTACTAGTTGTCAACGACGGATCAAGCATTCACGATCCATTGGATCTTGAAGATCGCACGATTGCTGTTGAGCTCGGTGCTCAAGGACATCTGCTGGCGACGACATGGCAACGTAGAATTCCTGGCCTGAAGATACAAGTAAAGGATAGCACTGTTGATGCCCTTTCCTCAGTTTCGAATGGAGGGGTCGATGCCGCAATTGTCGATCACGTAAGCGCAAGATTATATAGGGAAAATTCGCCAAGCCTTCAGATTCACATCCTAAATGATGCCAGAGAACCATATGCTTTAGTCATAAGGGTCGAAGATCAACAATTACTGGATGCATTGAACGAGACACTCGAAAAAATGAAGAGTTCAGGTAAGTTAGAAAGCATCATTAATGATTGGTTGGATCCTTTTTGAACCTAGTTCAATACTGGGATTTCCATGATGTTAACTGTTGGCCATAAGCTGTGATATACTGTAGGGGACAAATGATACCCTCTTAATGCCAACCCGATACGATGATTTAAAGGAGACGCTTTGTAATGAAGGAACCGCCTATCCCTGATATGTTTGACAAGGTAGAAGGTGAATCGTCTTTCCTTGGCGATCTGGCCAGCAAGATCCCTGGCTTCGATGGATACATGGAACGGAGTCGCCGTCGAGAAGCCGACCAACTACTCCGATCGACGATAGCCTCTCGGTTAGAAGAGACCCGACTTCAACTATCGAGTGTACAACAGGAACTCAGTCGTGATATCGTTCGAGCGATGGATTACGCCGAAGCCCTGGGAAGAGCCGATACAAAGCTGATGGGATTTATCGGAAAGATTAAAGATGCTCCTGAAGGTTACGCCGGTTTCTTCGACGCCGTAAAAGTCAATGAGGATGATCTTGCCCGAGTTTATGCCTTCGACGAATCGATGCTGGCTTATGCGGACCAAATTGACGCAGACGTCAATGCTCTAGAGAAAGCAGTCTTGGAAGACGACGATATAGATGAAAGAATTCGCACTCTAGATAACACCCTTCGCGAAGCAAACTCGGCATTCAACTCAAGGCAAGAGGTATTATCAGGGATCGCATAACCAATGATCCTGATAAACAAATACTGATAACTTTTAAATGATCGGCGCAATTCTATCTAGATGCAGATTTAGGAGAGTGAACGAATGGCTCGAATATTTGATCGTATAAACGCTGAACCCTGGCTAAATGACGAGATTGTCCAGAAGTTTCCGAAAGGTGAGGCAGGAGATATCCGTTGGGGATCACCTTGTATTGTAAACCCTGGCGAAACAGCCGTATTTGTCCGCAGCGGCGAACCAATGGGCACATTTGAGCCGGGAACCCATGTACTGACAACGGCAAACCTCCCCATTCTGGCTAGCGTGATTGGTAAGGCTTTTGACGACAAGACCCCATTTACGGCCGATGTCTACTTTGTGAAGACTACCGATATGACCTACAAATGGGGGACGACTGCTCCCATTATCGTCGAACATCTTAACCGGCCGCCTGGTGCCAGTGCCATAATCGGAAATGGCACTTATATCGCCAAGGTTAAGGAACCATGGCGTTTCTTGACCGCGATGGATGCCTTTCGAGATAGTGTACGCTTACCACAACTGAAGCAACGCCTTGATCCCTTACTCGGTGTGCTGATGCAAGATAAACTTAGCGAATTGGCCATTGCCAAGAATCTGGGTCCAGCTCAATTGCAGTCATTCTCCCAGGATCTCAACGATCTCTTAGGGGGCATGTTGCAAACCGATTTTGATAGTATGGGCATGGTCTTGGTGGACTTTAACATTCGCATGGGCCTTCATCCCGAATCATTGGAGGTGGTCACCCGAATGGGTTATGGGACAAGCTATACTCAGGTGAAGGCGATGGATGTTGGCATGGCTGCCGCTGAATCCGGTGGTGGTGGCAATTTAGGCGAACTTGGTATCGGCATGATGGGTTTGACGGCTATGCAACAACAGCAACAGCAACAAGCAGCCCAACAACCTGCCGCCCAACAGCCGCCGCAGGCTGGTGCGCCAACCCCTGATGTAATGACACCTGCTCAGGCAGCGGACATCGTGCAGGTGTCCGAGTCTGATATTATTGCAGCGATTGAGGCCGGAGATCTCAAGGCCCGCAAGATAGGCAAAGTTTACCGGATCAGTCGTGCGAATCTAGAAGAGTTCTTGGCCGGTTAATCCATCATAAAAAAGCCAAAAATCCAGCCCTGGCTGACAGTCTATTACTGACTGTCAGCCAGGGCTATTTTCGATCATCTCTCTCACGATCACTACTTTTCTCCAGTATGCTATCATAGAGTCTAAGTAGGAATACATGATCATGCAGGATTTGAATACATTTGCCTCCAGCGTGATTGATAATATTGAGCAGGTAATTATTGGCAAGCGGGATGTGATCGAGCTTGTTATTGTCGCCCTGCTGTGTGAAGGCCATATCCTGCTTGAAGATGTCCCAGGAACTGGCAAGACGATGCTGGCTCGCTCGGTGGCCATCTCGATGGATGTCGAGTTTAAACGACTCCAATGTACGCCAGACCTGCTGCCAACTGATGTGACTGGCGTATCCATTTTTGATCAGGCCAAGCGTGAATTCAATTTTAATCCCGGCCCAGCCTTCACGAATATCCTACTGGCTGATGAGATAAACCGAGCAACGCCCCGAACCCAATCAGCCCTGCTTGAGTGCATGGGGGAACGACAAATTACCGTCGATGGCGTTACACGTCCCCTCAACAAGCCCTTTTTTGTTTTTGCCACGCAAAATCCCATTGAGTATGAAGGAACTTTCCCTCTCCCCGAAGCACAACTCGATCGTTTCTTCATGAAGCTCAGTATGGGATACCTTGATCAGGAAACCGAAGGTCAGTTATTGGTAAATCTCGGCCGGGAGCATCCCATCGAAGGTCTTGGCCAGGTCGCCAAGGGTGACCTGCTTCTTGAATTAACGCAACAGGTCTGGGAGGTCCATGTAGATAAAACGGTTCGCGACTATATCGTTGGACTTGTATTTGAGACACGAAGAAATTCAGATTTGGTCTTGGGAGCTAGTCCACGGGGAAGCCTCGCCTTATACCGGGGGAGTCAAGCTTATGCCGCCATAAATGGCCGAAATTATGTCTTGCCGGACGACGTTAAATATCTTGCCCCTTACATCCTGTCTCACCGATGTATCATTCATCCAGAGAGTGCATTACGTGGCGTAACGATCAAAGATGTCATATCCAAGGTTTTACAATCCACGAGCCTGGAGATTGGCGAATTGCCATGAACGATTTACCTGTCCTGATAATATTTCTGTTTTTGATCGCCTTTCTATTTCAAATTGATTTCATTTTCTATATCGGCTACGTCATCTCCGGAATTTTTTTGTGGAGCCGGTGGTATGCTCCCCGTTCTCTGCGCCACTTGAGCGTACATCGTGATTTTCAAAACCGCGCTTTTCTGGGTGAAGGGGTGGATATTACCATAACCGTTGAAAATAAGAGCAGATTACCCATTCCATGGCTTCAGTTAATCGAAAGCATCCCCGTTGAGTTGCGCGATGGTCCTTCCTTAAGTAAAGCAATCACCCTCAACGGCCGCAAGAGCAAAATTTTCAAATACAAGGTTCGAGCCTTACGCCGGGGATATTACCGCCTTGGTCCATTACAAATTTCGGCCGGTGATCTATTTGGGTTCGTTGAAAATCGGGCGCAACTGATCGAAGATTATTTGACGGTTTATCCCCAAATTTTACCAATGACCCACCTATCCGTACCGTCCAAATTGCCGTTCGGCATCCTAACCAGCAAGCATCGAATTTTCGAGGATCCGGCAAGACCAATTGGCCTCAGGCAATATCACTCCGGGGATTCGCTTCGGCATATCAATTGGAAGGTGAGCGCTCACGTTGACACTTTATTAGTAAAAACATTGGAACCAGCGATATCGCTGGAAACCTACATCGTACTCAACCTCAATTCCGGCGAGTTTTCGCGTCAATTCCGATACGATGGACCTGAATGGGGGATCGTTGTGGCGGCTTCGATTGCCAACCATCTAACAAAGAAAAAACAAGCTGTGGGATTAGCTACAAATGGTGCCGATCCATTGTTACAGGAAAATGGGAATTTGGTTGAAGTCAACAAATTATATGATGAGGAAAGCGGCCGTCTTCTAGTTAGGAATCTTGGTCCGGATAATGGATCGAACGCCGTTGATGCTTTTGTCGGAAAGGATAGTCGCTTGATCCCTAAGCCGATACAACCTGCTCCGGGCCAATTACACCTGATGAAAGTGTTGGAACAATTAGCCCGTATCGAAGCTGGAAATTCGGTGGGTTTTTCGTCCTGGATGCCAGGAGCTTGTCTTGGTCTGAATTGGGGAGTAACGATCTTGGCGATAAGCCCTTCTGGAGACGAGAGGATCTGCCGAACCTTACACCAGTTAGTCAAAACAGGCTTTAATCCTGTATTACTTATCATCGAACCTTATGCTAATTTCCTGGAAATTAAGGAAAGAGCACGTTATTTTGGATTTCCAGCTTACCATCTAACTGGCCGTCATAAATTGAAGGATCCCTAATGAGCAGAAACATGCAATCCGGAAAGCCCTTCATTCCAGTAATACTCGCACGAGAGGCAGTTCGTGACATCGACAGGTAGAAAAGCTCGAGAGAGTCTCGGTAAAACACGAGCACCAGGTCAGTACCGATTTCTTCACCTTTCAGTTATCGCCATCCTCGTGACAGCCCTGCTTATCGGTCCTATCACCGTGCTAAAGCTGATCATTCCAACTGGCCCATGGGCCCTTTTGCCCCTTATCGCATTTATTGTTGCTTTGGAAGGTGGATTTACAACCTGGTGGCTGGGAAAAATGAAACGACGCGTAAACCCTCTTTTTTACCGCATTTCTGAGATAGTTTTATTGCTCGTAATGTTGCGACTTATCACCTGGTTCGTTGCCGGAAACCGTCCAAACCTGGCCACAATTCGTTCCTTTGTTATAAACCCCAGCCTTGTAGTCGATATCACCTTCGTTCTATTCATCCTATTGGCATTCTTTGCCTGGGAGAGAAGCATCACTTTTTCCTCGACTTTCAATAAATTGACCTTATCTGCGGAAGAGATCGTCTATTATTCAATTCCAACTTCTGAACGATTTCAAAGCGGGATTACAGGCATCGTCCCTAAAAACCGCATTCATCTGCATCACGACTTTTTACGCCAATGGGTTATTGGCGGAATCATTCTCATCATCTTTACCGTGATCACGACATTTGATTTACCAGAACCATCTGCAGTCGCCACTTCCGGGATAAACATCCGCAATATCGGGCGATTAGGACTCCGTTCTGATATTCTTCTAGCATTAATCCTTTATTTTATTGGTGGCTTATGGCTTGCCAGCCTTGGTCGAATGCATATCTTGCAAGCAAGATGGCTAACCACCAGATTACCAGCCGATGTCGAAATCGTCCGAAGTTGGCGCACCCGTGGTTTGATCTTGCTGCTGCTCCTGGCATTGGTGGCCGCCTTTATGCCCATCGGCTCATCCTTCGCATTCTCTAGGATCATTGCCGCAATTCTTTCTTTGATAGCCATAGCCTTTGGCCTCTTATTCACTTTGCTTGCCTATCTTCTTTATATCGCTTCCTCTCTATTTGGAAGCGTTTCGCCTAAATCTCCTCCCGCACCAGTAGATTTAAGCCAATTTGCTCGAGCAACCGATCTCACTGAATCATCGTCAGAAGTACCTGCTTTAATCTTTGGTAGCATTTTCTGGATCGGGATCATAACTATCGTCATCATCGCTCTCCTCTTTTTCCTGCGTGATCGAGGTATCACCGTTAAAAGAACGCAACTGAGGCGACCGTGGCAAGTTTTCATTGCCTGGATATGTAATTTGTGGAAGAAGGTGAACCGGCAACCTATTGCGTTATCCCTACCATGGAGGAATCGTTTGAAATTCTCCAAGCCACTCTCCGATGATCAAATCTTGCCTTGGCGATTTCTTCGAATTAATTCCCTGACACCTCGTGATCAAATCTTTTATTTTTACTTATCCATCGTCAAACGTGCAGGAAAAAAAGGTGTTAGCCGGGCCTCGAATATGACACCTTCGGAATATGCAACCAAACTTGAATCTGCCTGGCCTGAAGCAAGATCTGACATCCAATATCTCACCGGAGAGTTTCAAGAGGCCCGTTACAGCGCCGATCCCATAGACAAAGACAAACTATCAACTGTTCGAGGAATTTTTAGAAGGTTACGCTCAATGCTACGCCAGCGAAAAGTCGAATATTAAGGAGTATAAAGCCGTGAATCATCAGATTCATCCAGATACTTCAATTGGAACCGTTTCTTTGCGTATTAACAATCTCGAGCATTCAATTGCATTTTATTCTAATGCGCTTGGCTTTGATATTAACCAAGTAGAGGGATCCCACGCCACTTTAGGGGTTGGCGATAGAGATATAATATTCTTGACAGAATCGGCCGGGGCGCCTCAAGCTTCTGGCACGACTGGTCTTTACCATTTTGCCATTTTAGTACCATCTCGCCTCGAATTAGCCAAAAGTTTGAAACAATTGGCAACCAGCAAGATAACTGTACAGGGATTCGCCGACCATCTGGTAAGTGAAGCCATATATTTGAGCGATCCTGACGGTAATGGCATTGAGATTTACCGGGATCGACCGCGTTCGGAATGGACCTTTCGGCAAGGCCAACTTCAAATGGACACCCTGCCGTTGGATTTAGACTCGTTGATGTCTGAGTTGGAATCAGACCCGCAGCCATGGACAGGACTGGCGGATGGCACTCGAATTGGCCATATCCATTTGAAGGTGGCCAGTGTGGATGATGCCGAGAGTTTTTACACAAATGTCCTTGGCTTTGACTTGATGACGCGATATGGTCCTTCGGCCGGATTTGTATCGGCCGGTGGGTATCACCACCATATAGGATTCAACACGTGGGGCAGTTTAGGTGCGCCACCACCTCCACTAGGTACCATTGGTCTGCGTTGGTTTTCTCTCGAATTACCCAACGGCCAGGCACTAGACCATCTATTGGAAATGATTCACAAAGCCCAGGTAGAAACCGAGAATAGACCCGAGGGAGTCTTTGTTAGCGATCCTTCAGGCAATCGTATCCTTCTACAAGTAATTTAAAATGACAATCTTAACCATTACTCCCGATCGCGTCATTCGCAATTACTTGGTTATTTCAGGCCTTTACACCTTATCTGCATCCCTGATTTGGGGTGTGAATACCTTGTTCCTTTTGGAGGCCGGGCTGAACATTCAAGGTGTATTTATCGCCAACGCCGCATTCACGGCCGGCATGGCGCTTTTTGAGATCCCAACGGGGGTGATCGCCGATACGGTTGGACGGCGCATATCTTTTCTCCTTAGTGTTGCCGTCTTAATTCTAACAACTTTTGGCTATATCATCGTCGCTCGAAGTGACGGTAGCCTCTTACTATTTGTTATCGTGTCCGTTTTCATTGGATTGGGTTTCACATTCTATTCGGGCGCAGTCGAAGCATGGCTGGTAGATGCCTTAAATGCTACCGGGTATGCGGGAAACCTCGATCATGTCTTTGCTCGTGGTGCCTTCGTTTCTGGGGGAGCGATGCTGGTCGGAACATTGGGTGGCGGATTTCTAGGTAATGTCAATCTTGCCTGGCCTTATATGGTCAGGGGAATATTATTGTTTATGGTTTTTTGGATCGCTTTTTTTGTTATGCACGATCTCGGATATAAGACAAGAGCGCTTAATATTAAAACAGTACCGGGCGAGATGCGACAAATCGCTGACGCCAGTATCAAATATGGCTGGAAACAGCGACCTGTCCGGCTTCTGATGATCGTCGGATTCATTCAAGCTGTATTTTCTACTTGGGCGTTCTACGCCTGGCAACCCTATTTACTTGGATTGCTCAATCAGCCGGAAGCGGTATGGATTTCGGGTGTTGTGGCCGCCTTGATCGCTTCTGCCACGATGGCGGGTAATGCCTTGGTTGATCGGTTAGCGCAATTTTGTACGAGGCGAACCACTCTTCTCCTCTGGGCGGCTGGGATATCTTCAGCAGCTGCCATCGGCGTTGGTTTGAGTGGTACATTTTGGTTGGCATTGATCCTATTGATGATTATGATGGGTGCAGCCGGTGTCGCTCAACCCGTGTCCCAAGCATATGTTCACCAATTGATCCCATCGGCCGAAAGAGCCACCATTATTTCATTCAACTCAATGATTGCCAGCACGGGGAGTATTATTGGTCAGACTGGGTTAGGGAGAATTGCCCAGAACCGCTCAATTGCCACCGGCTATGTCGTCGGAGGCTTGTTTACAGTTTTGGCTATTCCGGTACTGTTTTCGTTGCGCCGACTTGTATTAACCGCCGATGTCATCATCGGCGACGCTGGATCTCAGAGTGCTTGCGCCGCTCATGGCCTTCCAGAGGTATCAGCCGTTGACCCGAAGGCGGCAACACGCTAAGAACTAAATCAGACGACGATATTCACCAGCTTACCTCGAACGACGATCACTTTACGTGGCTTTTTTCCATTGAGCCAACTCTTGATTTTATCCGAGGCCAAGGCAGTCTCCCGCAAAAGCTCATCATCACTATCGGCCGGAACATCGATCCTATCTCGTACTTTGCCATTGACCTGGACGATCAGGGTTACTGTTTCCTCTTTGGCCAGCTCTGGATCCCAGGTTGGCCACGATTGTTCGTGGATGCTGTAGGAATATCCTCGCCGCTCCCACAACTCCTCGCTCAAATGCGGTGCAATCGGAGCCATCAATAGCAGCAGGCTATCAATGCTTTCATTCCATGATTTCAGGGACACATTTTCCTCTCGATGGGCTTCGACGATTGCATTCCTCAATTCCATAATCGCCGCCACCGCTGTGTTGAAAGAAAAGTTTTCCATATCCTCGGTGACTTTGCGGATTACCTGGTGGGTTTTTCTCAACAGCCCCCGATCTTTGTCATTATCAACAGATTTCGGCCTGTAATCATGCATCGCCATTTCCCAAATATCATATAAAAGCCTTTGAGGTCCCTTAATGCCATCATAGTTCCAGGGACCACCTTGATCCCACTTAGCAAAGAACATCAGATAGGTTCGTACCGTATCCGCCCCATACTGCTGTACCAATCGATCAGGGGCAATGACGTTGCCTCGCGACTTAGACATTTTCTCGCCATCCTCGCCCAGAACCATACCCTGGTTATAAAGGGCCAACATCGGTTCATCAAAGTCAACCAAACCCATCTCACGCATCGCCATAGTGAAAAAACGGGTGTATATCAGATGCATAGTGGCATGTTCTATGCCGCCAGTGTATTGATCGACCGGTAGCCAATAAGAACCCTCACGGGGATCAAACGGAGCCTCAGAATAATCCGGACTCAGATAACGATATTGGTACCAAGATGAACACATAAAGGTGTCCATGGTGTCGGTTTCACGTAAAGCCGGTTCTTCGCATATGGGGCAAGTCGTGTGCAAGAATCCATCATGAAACTTCAACGGGCTCTCACCTGTAGGCATGAATTCCACATCATCAGGCAGCATGACCGGTAAATTTTGTTCAGGGACTGGAACAGCACCGTGTTCTGGGCAATAAACAATGGGGATCGGTGCACCCCAGTAACGCTGCCGACTAATCAACCAATCACGTAACCGATAATTGACGGCCGCCTTCCCAATTCCTTTTTCCTCTAACCAGGATGTTACTTTCTCGACCGCACCAAGAACTGGTGTGCCATTGAAGTGATCGGAATTAATCATGGTGCCACTATCTTTTGATGTGAAAGCCTCTGTAAGAGGTCCATCATCTTCTTTCCGTTCTGGAGATCGGATCACTTCGACAATCGGCAAGTCAAATTTCCGGGCAAATTCAAAATCCCGTTCATCATGAGCCGGAACCGCCATAATAGCCCCTGATCCGTAGCTCATGAGCACATAGTCGGCGACCCAAATTGGGATCCTTTCATTGTTTACCGGATTAATAGCAAATGCGCCTGTAAACACGCCGGTTTTTTCACGTTCGATAGACTCCCTGGCGATGTCGTCCATTCTAGCTGCTGCCTGGCAATAGGTTTCAACTTCTGGCCGATATTCTTCAGTTGTTATTTTTTTAACAAGATGATGTTCAGGTGCCAGGACCATAAAAGTCGCACCCCAAAGAGTGTCTGGGCGAGTAGTGAATATCGGAATCGGGTCACCAAACTCTGTCCGGAATACCACATCGGCGCCTGTCGACCGCCCAATCCAGTTGGTTTGCATCACCTTTACGCGCTCTGGCCAATCAATTCCCTCAAAGTTTAATAACTTGTCGGCGAATTCGGTCGTGCGAAAGAACCATTGTTCGAGTTCTTTTTTGATGACCGGTGTCAAGCATCGTTCGCAATGTCTATCTTCACCCCAAACTTGCTCTCTAGCCAGAGTTGTATTGCAATGGGGACAGAAATCGACCGCCGCCTTCTTGCGATAGGCTAGATTCAATTCCAGTAACTTGTTGAAGAACCACTGGGACCACCGATAGTAGGACGGGTCTGAGCTAACCGCTTCTCGTTGCCAATCAAACATTGCCCCCATACTGCGAAGCTGTCTGCGCATCTTATTGATATTGGCATACGTCCATTTTGCCGGATGTATATTTCGTTCGATAGCTGCATTTTCGGCCGGCAAACCAAATGAGTCAAATCCCATTGGAAACAGGACATTATAGCCCATCATACGCTTGTATCGCGCCCGTGCATCGCTGGGAACCATGGCATACCAGTGTCCAATGTGTAAGTCACCGGAAGGATATGGCAACATCGTCAGAGCGTAGTGTTTCGGTACATTGGGTTGGACAGTCTGACGATATAGTTTCGTCTCTTCCCATCGAGTCTGCCACTTGCTTTCAACATCGGCAGGAACATACTTATCGGCCATAAATGACTCCTCAACTGAACAAAATAGAAAACCCCTCCCGCTAGATAACGAAAGGGGCTCCAGGTTACCACTTTATTTCTGGCAACTAATTCATAGCCTAGTGGACCTGAGGGGGCTCGAACCCCTGACCTCCACAATGCCATTGTGGCGCTCTCCCAACTGAGCTACAGGCCCTCAAACTGATTTGTATTCGCTCGCTGGTGGACCTGAGGGGACTCGAACCCCTGACCTCTACAGTGCGATTGTAGCGCTCTCCCAGCTGAGCTACAGGCCCGAAGGCGTGGATATGGTAACCTAGCGCCCTCTGGTTGTCAAGGTATGGTCCAATCGTTATACTCCAGAGGACAATAACTTAATAGGAGGATTCCATTGAAAAAATATATTGTTTCTATTGAATACTGTGTGCCTTGAAGCTATCTTCCCCGCGCCGTCAGTTTGGCGGAAGACCTCCTTTCAAATTATCAACACATAATCGATAATATTACACTGATTACCTCTAGTGGTGGCGCCTTTGAGGTCGAGGTTAATGGCGATCTCATCTTCTCCAAAAAAACCATCCAGAAAAGACACGCTGAACCTGGTGAGGTATTAAGTATATTCAGCGAAATAGTGGGCGCAGACGTACCTACTTTTCCAAAAACCGCATGAGATGGAATTACAAGCTGTTGCCGGTCAACTTTACATTGTTAATGGACAGGCGCAAAAGTCTTCTAATACACCTGGGCTTCTAGCCCAATCGGCACCGGATAAGGCAGCCCGGGGCAGGGAGCGCGACTTTTTATTTGTTCATTTAACGTTAAGCGGGCAACCGGAAGAAACCTCGGTGATGGCTCAAGACCTACTTGATACTATCAGTAGTCGTTTCTATGAAGTATCAGGCAGTGTTACAGCCGCTTTGCGAAAGGCAATCACTGAATGCAATCAATTGCTGCTAAGATACAATCTTGGTAGCTCTGAGTTGGCTCGAGAAGGCGCCTTGACTTGTGCCGTTATGCGGGCCAACGAATTGTTTTTAGCACAAACAGGCGAATCTTTTGCCCTATTAGGACACAATTTTGGGATTGAGAGATTCCCCCCTTCCCGGCCAAACTCTATCACACCTCTTGGTCGAACAGCCGGGCTCGATATTCGCTATTTTCACAACTGGCTTCAGGCCGGCGATTCGTTATTACTGGCCGACCCAAGACTATCCCATATTCCAACTGAAGCATTCAATCCAGTGCTGGTAGACTCTGCTGTTGAAGATGGACTAGAGGAACTCGAGGATATTGTCGGGCAAGACTCGGCCAGGGTTATTCTTGTAGAATTCACAGACGAAGCGCCAGGTTTTCTGCCGGATGCTGATAGGCCGGCAGTTGCATCTCCATCTGGTCAACAGCTCCCACCTCCCACAAAACCACCCGTTCGTGAATCTGATAGTGAAGTTGTTGCCGTTGGTGCCGCAACCCCTACAACCCAACTGCCAAATATTGACGTTGAAACTGTCGAAACAACAGCCAGAAAAGCCACATCCAAAGCCGCGCTTGGTCTGTCAAGATTTACAGGTTGGTTGGCCGATCTATTAGGAAAAGTTTACCCTTCAGATCGGCAAGAAGAGAGTTCCACCAACTGGGCGATCCCCACCTTCATAGCAATCGCAATTCCAATTATTGTCGCCATCGTCGTTTCCGGCGTTTATTTACAACGCGGACGGGTCGCCAGATTTGGAGAGCTTAAGAACCAGGCAACAAGTACCCTCGTACTTGCTCGGGAAGCATCTACACCTTCAGAAGCTGAAGGTTATTATAGGGATACCTTAAGTATTTTAAGCCAAGCTGAAGAATTAAGACCTGGAAATGGAGATCTGGCCTCCATGAGACAAGAGGTATTTAATGGCTTGGATGGATTATCTGGCGTTGCGCGAATGGCAGGCAATCTTATTCATCAATTTGATCTAGAGAGCCGATTAACTTCATTGACGTTAGGTGACGGGCAAAATGGCGACATCTATGTGCTTGATGGACTAAATAATCGCGTATATCTGGTTGCGGCCGGAGAAGAATTGGAAAACTCTGAAAGTGTCAATGCAGAAGTCATCCTCTTTGAAGAACAGGTGGTCGGCAACCATATCGTTGGACCAATCCAAGACCTGATGTGGCGACCGAGTGGAAATCAGGTCACACGTGATGGGCTAGCCGCTCTGGATTTAAGAGGAGCCCTCATCAGTTTCTTCCCGAATTTTGGGGATACACGCGCTGTACCCTTGGCCTTATCGAGTGATTGGGTTCAACCAACGGCGATCACATCTTTCAACGAGCGATTATATATTTTAGATCCTGGTGCACCGGCTATTTGGCGATATTTTGCCGAAGGCGAAGGTTTCACAATAACTGAAGGGCAGCAAGCGATCGAATTTGTGGAAGACGCCGAACTTGAAAACGTAGTTGATTTGGCCATTTATAGTGAAGATGGCAGCGTGATATTACTTTACGGCGACGGCCGCCTAAGGCGCTATGTCAACGGCCGGCTATTATGGAATGAGGAAGTTTTAGGTGCCAGTGGGCTAGAACAACCATTGATAGCACCAGTGGCCATAAAAATTGTCGGACAGGGATTAAACTCTTCAATTTTTGTGGCTGATCCGGGCACCGATCGCATCGTGCAATTTAGTCTGGGCGGAACATTTCTAGCACAGTATAAAGCGACTGACTTTGAGGGCAAAGAGTTATTCGGCCGGGCTTCCGACTTTGCTGTTGTTGAAAACCCATTGCGGATTATTGTTGCCGCAGAAAATGAAATCTACGTCGTAGCTCAAGAGTAAATCCAATCCTCAAGATGAGCTCTGATTCATACGAGCGACTTATTCGCCGAATTACGAATTGGGCACAAACGAACGAGCATATTCAATCGGTAATAATCGTCGGATCCAGGGCGCGACCCCAAGAATCATTCGACTTTTATTCGGATCTTGACCTCATCATTTTTACCTCCACTGTTGAAGAGCTCACGCTTTATCATGAGTGGATTTCGGAGTTGGGGCGGGTATGGATTGCCGATTTAGATAAAACGGGTCCCGGCGATCCTGAATGGTTTGTGGTTTTCGAAAACGGTCAGAAGGCTGATTTTCTCATCGCCCAAGCACAGAAACATCTTAACCTAGGACAACTGATACAAAAATCTCCATACCGGCAAGTATTAATGAAAGGGTGGCAGATCTTATTCAATCGCTGGGGATCCCCATCTATTACTGAAGACGATCTTGGGATTGAGGTTTCCATGTCGCAAGTAGAAGCATCAGAACTTGTAAGGCACATCAACCAGACCCTTATATTGGCTCACCGCGCCGCCAAGTTCATCGGTCGGCATGAGCGATGGTATGGACAACTTATGCTATCTAAAATACGGCAGCATTTGCTCTGGCTTATTGAAGAACATGCCCAGATATCGACATCCGGTGAAGTCGATACCTGGTATGATGGCCGGTTTATTGAGCAGTGGGCTGCTCCCTCCATCAAAGAAAGGCTTCCCGATATATTTGCCCAATACGACCTTATGGATATGGCAAGAGCTTTACACGCCATCCTTTCGATGGCCCATCAAATGGCATCTGATATCGCCAAATACAACGAAATCCCGTACCCCACTGCAGGTCAAAAAGCAACCTTTGATTGGCTAATTTCTGTGGTAATTCCCCCAGATTAGAAGTATCCTAGGCACTATTAGGCCGACTTTTGTCTCGATAGTTTTAAAATCCGCGGCCTCTTTTTATACCCAACCGACCGCTGACAACCAAGTGTTATTGAATTGGGTGTGGCTTGCATTTTGAATCCTGGAAATATTGATCTTAAAAGGCATTGATACCTAGGCTGGAGATGAGGCTAGCCGGGATTGTATGAGCAGGTGCTAATGATCTAAGCTGGGGAAAATATCTCTTTCTTCAAGTTTAGTGTTCATTGGCCTTTAAAGGTTGGATCTCGTTTTTCGGTGAAGGCACGCACGCCTTCCTGAAAATCCTGACTACGGCCAGCAATTTCCTGCAAATAGGACTCGTATTCTAGAGCTTCGGCCAAACTCAAATCCAAGGCCCTGCGCATGGCTCTTTTCGTTAGCCCAAATGCTAGAGTTGGGCCCTCTGCTAAAGATCTCGCCCAGGCGGCAACTACCTCAGTAAGTTGTTCGTCGGGGACCACCTCGTTTACCAATCCCCATTCCAACGCCTTTTCAGCCGTTACTCTCTCGGCGGTGATTGCCATTTCATATGCCCGTGCATATCCAATAAGCCGGGGTAGCGTCCACGTCGAACCACTATCTGGAACCAGACCAACACGGCTAAATGCCTGAATAAAACTGGCTTTATGGGAAGCAATTCGTAAATCGGCTGCTAGGGCAACGCCACATCCAGCGCCCGCTGCGACGCCATTCACGGCCGCAATCACCGGCTTTTCTACCGTTACAATAGCCATAATCAGCCCATTGTAACCGCGACGGACATGTTCGCCAATTGAAAAATCGCCTTCCCACCTCTGCACATCTTTGAGATCCTGACCTGATGAAAAAGCCCTACCACTACCAGTAAGGACGATACAGCGAACGCCAGCATCACGCCTGGCCTGTTTGAAAGCGGCAATGGTTTCTGCGATCATCGGGTCGTTGAATGCGTTGAGGGATTCTGGCCTGTTTAGAGTGATGGTTGCCACGTTATTGGCAGTGTCGTAGAGGATAGTCTCGTAGTTCATCTATATCCCCTTATAATCGAGCGGAGAGTAAAAAACACCATTTCTCGCGAATTACACGATTTAAGAAATCATGGCTTCAGCTCCCCAATAACCTTCAAGATGAACGATAAAAGCTGATTCATCAACAGTAAACCCATTAGGGTTTAAAATAGCGCTCAGAAACTGAAATCATCTTCTCCTTCATCGTACTCCTCTTCCTCGCGCAGATCTACTGGATGACGCACCCACAAAATTAACATCGGCCCTTCTTCAAGTTCCTGTAGACGCATCGCTACCACATCTAGTTGCTGGCGGTTGCGCATGTAATCTGGAAAGTCTAGCTTGACAGGTCGATCCTCTTTCCAGGCGTCAAGGCAGCGATCGAGTATACTTTGACCATTGAAGGTGCGTAGTTCACACATCATGATGTCAGCATCCTCTGGTCCTTCATATACACTTTGAAACCAAAGATATGGGCTTGGCCGAAATTCAGGTGTTGGACCCTCAATCACTGTTATCAGTTCCGGTTCCGGTTCGTGCACGATTCACCGCCTGTGATTTTGATTGTGTTTATGAAATAAATGTTGGATAAACGGCAATAGATATGTTTTCATTCTCAATTACGCTAGTGCATGACTTTGCTTAGTGTCCATAATACTGCCTCTCATTTTCCCCGGCAACTAATCCGAACAGAGTAACCAGCCCATGGTCATCAGTCTTTAAGTATTCTATTTCAAACTTTGCTCCAAGTCCGAGATGATATCATCGGCCTCTTCAAGACCCCACAGAAAATCTAACTAAACCTGGCTGAAGGCCGCTGGCGATCATCGCTTGTTCGGTTTGAATTGACGAAACTGTGCTGGCCGGATTAGTGATAAGTGAATGTGTGCCTCCTAAACTGACAGCAAGGCTTATCAACTCCAGGCGCTCTAAGAATTGAATCGTATCCTTATCACCCACAATCACTCCTGCAATGACGTCAGAATGACCGGATAGGTATTTAGTCGCACTGTGAATGACTATATGAAATCCAATTGATAATGGCTTTTGATTATAAGGTGTGGCAAAGGTATTATCGGCTATAGAAAACAATCCATGCTCCTTGGCAATTGCGGCGATCGATCTCAAATCAGTCAAGGTTAACGTTGGATTCGCTGGTGTTTCGACGTAGATTAGCCTGGAATTGGGCTGAATGGCCGCCATTCCCGAAGCAACTGCTAACGCCGCTTCCCCGCCCTCCAGCAGGGCTACCGTTGCTTCAACCTATTTTGTGTTGGGCGAGCCATATCGACCATAAAACTTGGGATGCGCCTCAGCCGCCATTGCTTCAGCGATGCCGCTTGTATTACAAATCGATAGGTAGCACTCTGGTATAT
>Ga0209536_100000178_pt1 | contig 97895 bp, 81 predicted proteins | sample DeeMarSeWOR28_12_FD_187461 | JGI IMG/M metagenome (GOLD analysis project Ga0209536, IMG submission 187461) | Marine sediment microbial communities from White Oak River estuary, North Carolina - WOR-2-8_12 (SPAdes) (version 2) | ecosystem: Environmental > Aquatic > Marine > Intertidal zone >... | reverse complement strand
CCGCAGCCTTTTCCTTCTCGGGCGCTGCCGCAGCCTTTTCCTTCTCGGGCGCTGCCGCAGCCTTTTCCTTTTTGGCCCCTGCCGCAGCCTTTTCCTTCTCGGGCGCTGCCGCAGCCTTTTCCTTTTTGGCCCCTGCCGCAGCTTTTTCCTTATCCTTTTTTGCCGGGGCCTTCGTCTTTTTCTCTTGTGCCGCAGCCTTGTCCTTGCCCTTCTTTGCCGCGGCCTTGTCCTTGCCCTCTTCTACCGCGGCTTTCTCGCTATCTTTTTCCGTCGCTGCCTTCTCTTTATCCTTTTCTGCCATTGGAACTCCCTCTCCTTCGATGTTCACAATAAAAAGTACAAGCGGAGGCTGCAGTGCCTCCGCCGATTCGGATCCGATTATTGCCCTGATTGCAGGTTTCACCTGAATTCAGGAGAAAGATCCTGCCGATTAGATGGCAAACCTTGGGTAGGCCGTTTGCAAAATTAGTTTACATAAACCACTTCTCGCCCGTATGTCAATACCCCGTCAACGGCGTGCCGGCAAACCGGATCAAGTAAATCATGTCTTTGTTTCCGTATCTGGGGCATCGGGTTTCTGCGAGGAATCGACTCGGTTGAACAACTTTGCAAACGGTCTGACAAAGTCAATGGGAATCGGAAATATCGTTGTGGTGTTGTTCTCGGCGCTCAACTCTCTGACGGTTTGAAGATACCGGAGCTGCAGGGCTGTCGGGTGCTCTTCGATGATCCTGGATGCATCGGCCAGCCTTGCCGCCGCCTGGAATTCTCCCTCGGCATTGATGACCTTTGCCCGCCGCTCCCTTTCGGCTTCCGCCTGGCGCGCCATCGCCCGCTGCATCTCCGAAGGCAGATCGATGTGCTTGAGCTCCACCGTGGCCACTTTGATTCCCCACGGGTCGGTGTGGGTGTCCAGAATTTCCTGCAACTCGTCGTTGATCTTTTCTCTTTCTGACAGCAGATCATCGAGTTCGGCCTGTCCGCACACGCTACGAAGGGTGGTCTGGGCCAGTTGGGACATGGCATAGCTGTAGTTTTCGACTTCGACGATCGCCTTTACCGGATCGATCACCCTGAAGTAGATTACGGCGTTAACCTGCACCGAGACATTGTCGCGGGTGATGACATCCTGGGGATCTACGTCCATGGCCACCAGGCGGAGGCTTACTTTCACCATTTTATCGATGAGCGGAATCAGGATGATCAATCCCGGCCCCTTGGCATCGATGATACGGCCCAGGCGGAATATGACGCCGCGCTCGTATTCGTTTAGAATTCGCAGGGCGGTGGAAAGAAAAAAGATAACCAGTACGACAATTGCTATGATCGGGTAAAATGACATATGTGACTCCTTTTCCTGAAAACCCATCCATTTTCATGGCAGATTTGGGTGAAGATGGATGAGAGCGGTGAAATCCTCCAGCTCGTGCAGCGCCCGGTTGGAAGTCGTAACCGTGGCATTCGGTAAGGCTCGATATCGCTCCGGTGTCATACGCGACACGGTGATGCAACGGGCTGTGCCAACACAATCATTTCCCTGTCGGATCTTCCAGCGGTTCGACCTCCAGCACCAGGCTGTCGACACCGACGACGCGAACCTTCGTGCCGGCCGGCAATGTCTTGGGTGATCTCGCTTTCCACAGCTCTCCGTGGATGAACACTTTCCCTTCCGGTTCGAGATCCTTTTTCACCACCCCGGTCTCATTCATCAGCCCCCGGGCGCCGGTCTTCGGCTTGTTTGCGTGCGCCCGAAATACCAGCGCTGCCACCGCCACGAAAAATCCGGACACCAGGATGATGGTCGGCAACAGCACCGACCAGGCCACACGGAGTTCCGGGCTGCTTGATTCGAACAGCATCAAAGATCCGAGCAGCAGCGACACGATACCGGCCACACTGAGCAGGCCGTAGCTGGTGATCTTCATTTCCATGATGAAAAAAACGATCGCCAGCAGAATCAAAAGAACGCCGGCGTAATTGATCGGCAGGGTCTGCAGGGCAAAAAACGCCAGGATGATGCAGATACCGCCGACAACGCCGGGAAAGATGGCACCGGGATGGGAAAGCTCGAAGTACAGGCCGGCCAGCCCGATCATGAGCAAGATATAGGCCAGATTGGGGTTGCTGATGGTTTTGAGAATTTTTGTCCGGAAGGACTCTTCGATCACCTTCTCTTTCACCGCAGCCAGGTCCAGCGTGCCCTTGTTTTTGACTTCACGGCCATCGAGCTGGCGAATCAGGTCGGCCCGATCCGTAGCGATCAGGTCGATGATGTTGATTTCCATGGCCTGTTTTTCGGTCACCGCCACACTTTCCCGGATGGCCTTTTCCACCCAATCGGCATTGCGCCCCCGTTCTTCGGCCACACTTCTGGCCTGGGCCACCATGTCGTTGATCACTTTCTCGCTCATGGTCTTGTCGATTTCCTTACCGCCGGCACCGACCGGGTGAGCCGCGCCGATATTCGTGCCGGGGGCCATGGCGGCCACATCGGCTGCCATGGTAATCATCACACCGGCAGAGGCCGCTCGGGCGCCGCTCGGTGACACGAACACAACAACCGGAATCCGGCTCGCCAGGATGGCCTTTACAATGGTGCGCATCGATTCGGCCAGCCCGCCGGGAGTGTCGAGTTCAATGATCAGACAGACAGCGTTTTCTTCGTTGGCCGTCTGAATCTCGGTTTCGATAAAATCAGCCACACCGGGACTGATGGCGTCGTCGACCTTCAGCACGTATATTTCACCGGCACTTTCGGCGGTCGGCACAGACACCACCGAGCAAAGCAAGACAAGGGTCAGCAAAATGATGTTGGTGGTTGTGGTTCTCATAGTCGATCCGTCAGGTTCTGCGGTTTTGTTTTTCGGGCAGCGGCATCCCCATGGCCTGCATCAGCAGCTTCATGTCCTCCCAGACATCCCGTTTTCTGTCCGGATTGCGCAGCAGGTAAGCCGGATGGTAGGTCGGAATGACTTGGATTCCCATCACTTCGTGAAATTTTCCCCGCAACCGGGAGATCGGCTTGCTGGTCTGCAGGAGCGTCTGGGTCGCGAAGGTGCCCAGGGTACAGACAAACTCCGGTGAAATCGCACGAAGCTGGCGCCTGACAAACGGCGCGCACGATTCGATCTCATCGGTATCCGGATTCCGGTTGCCGGGCGGGCGGCACTTGATGATATTGCAAATATACACCTGTTCCCGGTCCAGCCCGATGGCCGCTATAATTTTGGTCAGCAGCTGCCCGGCTGCCCCCACGAAAGGCCGGCCCTGCCGGTCTTCCTCAAATCCGGGACCTTCTCCGACGAACACCAGCCTGGCGCCGGGATCCCCTTCACCGAATACGATATGCTTGCGACCGGCCTTCAACTTACAGCGCCCGCACTCTCCCAGGTCGCGGCGGATCTCCTCGAGCGTTTCCGAACCGCTTCGAGAAGCCGTGCCCCATCGATCGAGTATCTGAAGGTGTGGCTGGGAGCAGTCAAAACCTTTCCAGCCACTTGTCGCAAGGCTTCGGAAGGCATTCTGAAGCTCGTGGATGACTTCAATCACCTCTCCGGTGTTGGCTTCTGCGGCAGCTGGATCTTTTGTTTTCATTGGCTCGATTATCGGCAATGTCAAGTTGTCCGACGATGGCCGGCCCGGCGGTGCATACATCACTGCCCGGCAGCCTGCCCGTCGGCAGGCAGCAGTCTCTCTACGATCCGATTGAGCAGGATGTGGGCCACCGCATCCTTTTCCATCTCAGGCACCACCTCCTTGGTGCCGTCCCGGAAAAACAGCGTCACCCGGTTGGTGTCGGAGGCAAATCCGGAAGCCGGGTTGCCAATCAGGTTGCCGGCAATGATATCGAGGTTTTTTTCGGTCAGCTTTTGCTGGGCGTTTTGATCCAGGTCTTGGGTTTCGGCTGCAAATCCAACCAGCACCCTCCCCTGCTTGTTGCTGCCGAGCTGTTTGAGAATGTCATCGGTTTTTTCCAGCTGCAGGCTTGTCAGGTCTTCGCCTTTTTTCAGTTTCTGATCGGCAACGCTGGTGGGTCGGTAATCCGAAACCGCAGCCGTTTTAATCACGATCTCGCTGGTTTCAGCGCATTTGAGCACGGCCCGTGCCATTTCGGCGGCAGTTGTCACCTGAATCAGGGAAACGTTGGCCGGCACCGGAAGCTCGGAAGGCCCGGCAACCAGCGTTACGCTGGCGCCCCGGTGCTCGGCTGCCCTGGCAACCGCATATCCCATCTTGCCGGTGGATGGATTGCTGATAAACCGCACCGGATCGATCGGCTCGCGGGTCGGACCGGCCGTAACCAGCACCCGCCTGTCCTGCAGGTCTTTGGGGGTGAGGCAGGCAACGATTCGGTCCAATATCTCTGCAGGCTCGGGCAGTCGACCGGGGCCTTCGGTTCCGCAGGCCAGATCGCCGGCATTGGGCTCGACGATAACTGCCCCGTCGCCAACCAGCGTTTTGATATTGCGCTGAACCGCCGGATGCTGGAACATGTTCGCGTTCATGGAAGGACACACGATCACCGGTGACCGGACGACCGTCATAAACGTACTGAGTGCATCGTCTGCAATGCCGTTGGCCATTTTGCCGATGATGTTTGCGGTAGCCGGAGCGACGACAACGATATCGGCCTCTGCGGCCCAATCGATATGCTTGAAGGAGGCTTCGTCGCCTTGTTCAAACAGATCGCTGCACACCGGCACACCCGAAAGGGCCTGAAAGGTCATCCAACCGACGAACTGTCGGGCGCTGCGGGTCATAAAGACTCTGACCGCAGCACCCTGTTTGGTCAGCAGCCGCAGCAGCTCCACGATCTTGTAGGCGGCAATGCCGCCGCAGACCCCCAGGACCACGTTTTTGTTTTTCAGCCGGTATGTCATCACAACTCCAGCGCTGTTGGGGACTGTCGAGTTCAGGAATTCGCTATTTCACCAGCCCGCCGGTGGATGGGCCGGCTGTGGGGGAGACCCACAATTTCGCGTATGTGTTGTATGAACCCTCCGAAATTTCCACGACACACCACCGGTTCTGCTTCTGGAACAGCATCATGGTGCGTTGCGGCGATTTGAATTCGCTGACCATCTGCCAGTTGTCCCGGGGCATGTTCTTTTCGAAAAACGCGATAAGCGAACTTATATCGACCCGGCCCTTGAGGGCAAGAATGCCGACGGTAAACCCGGAAGTCTGATAAACGAAAGACTCATCTCGATCGATGGACATCTCACCGGGAACCAGCACATCGTCGAAGTCTAAATAGACCGGCGGCGTTTTATCCGATTTGGCCGACTGGGACTGTGGGGGCGAATCTTTGGGTTGGTCCTTGGAAATGGCCGAACACGCCGCTGTTGCCAGCACCAGCGCCGTCAGCATTGCGGCTGCGCCGATCCGTATCGTGAAAGACTTGGCACCGTTCATGTCACATCCTCCTATGGGGTCGAAATGGCAGAGATGATTTCTTAGTGGCTACCATTGAATATATGAATCCCAATGATTTTCGTCAAATCCGGAAAGTGGATGGCCGGTGCTTCGCCTTGAATTCACCGCCCGTTCATTCGGTTTGCTGCCGATACCACTCGTATGTGTCGGCAATACCATTCTTCAGATCGATTCGGGGCTGCCATCCGGTGCGGGTCAGGCGAGTGATGTCCAGCAGTTTCCGGGGGGTGCCATCCGGTTTGGATAGATCCCAGGATTCCTTACCATGGTATCCGACAATGGCCTTGACGACATCAGCCAGCTCCCTGATGGTCACATCCTTTCCGGCACCGACATTTACGTGGGTTACCGTCGGCGGCAGGGCGCTCTTGCCTTCGGCGGGACCGGTCGGTGGATGGCCGGGTTTTGCAGCGCACAAACTGGTGTACTGCGTCTGGGAAAGGCCCATGGTGGCGAGACAGGCGGCGGCCAGATCGTCGACATGCAGAAATTCCCGTCGCGGCGCGCCGCTTCCCCAGAGCCGAACCACGGTTTCCGTCGAAGCCTTCAGGCGTTTATCCGGATGGCAACGGGCGCTTAGCTGATCGCGGGTGTCTTTCGGGATCGGTCCGAATGCCGCTTCATCTTTCTCGATACCCCTCCAGTTTTTTTCAACCGCCAGCCGGGCGAGATGGAACTTGCGGATCAGGGCCGGCAGCACATGGGAGTTTTCCAGATCGAAATTGTCTTGCGGACCATACAGGTTGGCGGGCATCACGGCCCGAAAGTCGGTTCCGTGCTGCCGGTTGTAACTTTCACAGAGTTTGATGCCGGCGATTTTCGCAACCGCGTACGGTTCATTGCTCGGTTCCAGGTAACCGGAAAGCAGCATCTCTTCGGTCATCGGCTGGGCTGCGTGCTTTGGATAGATGCAGGAGCTGCCCAGAAACAGCAGTCGTTTGATCCCGGTTCGAAAAGCGGCATGGATCACATTGGATTCGATCATCAGGTTCTGGTAGATGAAATCCGCCGGCAGGGTTTGGTTGGCCTGAATGCCGCCCACCTTGGCGGCGGCCAGCACGACCACATCGATTTTCCGGTGGCTGAAAAAATCGTCGACCGCTCGCTGATCGGTCAAGTCGAGTTCTTCCCGGCCGCGGGTAATCAGGGCGGTGAAACCTTCTGCCTGCAACCGTCGTTGGATGGCCGAACCCACCATGCCGCGATGGCCGGCAATAAAGACCGCATCGTGTTTTTGAAGAAACGGGCCAGGTTGGTTCTGGTTCATTGTCTGCTTCACTCATGCTGATTGAACGTTCGGAATCCTTCCTGCTGACAGAGCCGGTCGCGCTCGGCCTCCTTCAGATCCGAAGCGACCATCTCGGCTATCAGCTCCTTGAAGGATCTGCGCGGCTTCCAACCCAGTTTCTGCCGGGCCTTGGTCGCATCTCCGAGCAGGGTGTCGACCTCGGTGGGCCGATGGTAGCGTGGGTCGACGGCCACGATGACCTTGCCGCTGCCCTGCTCGATGCCGACCTCTTCCAGCCCGCTGCCCTTCCAGCGGATGGCCATATCGAGCTCGCCGGCGGCGGTTTCGATCAGATCTTTTACGGAATGCTGCTCACCGGTGGCGATGACATAATCTTCGGGTTCGTCCTGCTGCAGCATCAGCCACTGCATTTCGACAAAATCGGATGCATGACCCCAGTCCCGCAGCGCGTTCAGGTTCCCGACATACAGGCAATCCTGCAGTCCGAGTCTAATGCGCGACAGTCCCCGGGTGATCTTGCGGGTGACAAAGGTCTCACCGCGGATGGGCGATTCGTGGTTAAACAAGATGCCGTTGCAGGCAAACATGCCGTATGCCTCCCGGTAGTTCACCGTTATCCAGTAGGCGTAGAGCTTGGCCACCCCGTAAGGCGACCGGGGGTAAAACGGGGTGGTTTCGTTTTGCGGCACCTGCTGTACTTTGCCGAAAATCTCCGATGTCGAAGCCTGATAGAATCGGGTTTTTTTTTCCAGCTTCAGGATGCGGATCGCCTCCAGCAGCCGCAGGGTTCCCAGCGCATCGACATTGGCGGTGTACTCCGGGGTTTCAAAGGAGACTTTTACGTGACTCTGGGCCGCCAGGTTGTAGATCTCGTCCGGTTGGACTTCCTGGAGAATGCGGATCAGGTTGGTGGCATCCGACAGGTCCCCGTAATGCAAAATGAAGCGTCGCCCTTTCTCGTGCGGGTCCTGGTAGAGATGGTCGATCCGTCCGGTGTTGAACGAAGAGGCCCGGCGCTTGATGCCGTGCACCCGGTAGCCCTTTTCCAGCAAGAACTCGGCCAGATAGGCTCCATCCTGACCGGTGACCCCGGTAATGAGCGCACACTTCATGTTACCCGTTCTCCTTTGCGATGAATTCTTTGAAATACGCCACTGTTCGCTGCAGTCCTTTGTCCAGATCGGTGGTGGGCCCCCAGCCCAAATGTCGCTTTGCTAACGTAATGTCCGGCTGGCGCTGCAACGGGTCGTCCTGGGGCAGTGGCTTGAAGACGATGTTCGACTTCGATCCGGTCAAATCGATAATCTTTTCGGCCAGCTCCAGGATGCTGTATTCACCCGGGTTGCCGATGTTCACCGGCCCGGTAAACCCTTCAGGGCTGTTCATCATGCGGATCAGTGCGTCCACCATGTCGTCCACGTAACAAAAAGAGCGGGTCTGCTTACCGTCACCGTAAACCGTGATGTCTTTTCCGGTAAGCGCCTGCACAATGAAATTGCTGATCACGCGCCCGTCGTTGGGGTGCATCCGCGGCCCGTAGGTGTTGAAAATCCGCGCGACCTTGATCTTCAGACCATGCTGGCGATGGTAATCGAAAAAAAGCGTTTCCGCGCAGCGTTTTCCCTCGTCGTAGCACGACCGGGGTCCGATGGTATTTACATTGCCCCAGTAAGCTTCTGTCTGCGGATGGACGGTTGGATCACCGTAAACTTCGGAAGTGGAGGCTTGCAGTATGGTGGCCTTCAGGCGCTTGGCCAGTCCGAGCATGTTGATGGAGCCATGAACGTTGACCTTGGTGGTCTGCACCGGATCGTTCTGGTAATGGATCGGTGACGCCGGACAGGCCAGGTTGTAGATCTGATCCACTTCCAGATAGAGCGGAAAGGTAATGTCGTGGCGCTGCAGTTCAAAGTAAGGATTGGACAGCAGGTGGACAATGTTGCGCTTGGTACCGGTGTAAAAATTGTCGACGCAGATGACGTCACAGTTTTCCTCTAGCAGGCGTTCGCAGAGAAACGAACCGAGAAACCCCGCGCCACCGGTCACCAGAATCCTTTTACGAAGATGCATGGTCTGTTCCCTCTCCCAGTTGGATTGTCGCTCCAGCGGCCTGACCGGCCTGGCGATCTCAGCAATTATTGCTAATGATTCGAACCGTTTATTTATATCACAAATCCACAGGTTGCACAAAAAGATATCGCCCTAAGACTTACCCCCCGGTGTTTCATTCTGCAAGGCTTTTCAGTGTTTCCGACCATCAAAACCCTTGCAAGCTTTTCAGATATCAGCTACACCGAGGCAAGTCTTTACCAGGCGTGCCCCCGTAGCTCAGTGGATAGAGCACAGGATTCCTAATCCTGGTGCCGTAGGTTCAATTCCTACCGGGGGCACCAGTAATTTCAGGTGATTGCCGATATTGCCGTCGCTGACGCGCTATGATCCCAACGGCTTCACCTTGCCTGTGGGATAAACTTCCGATACCAGCTCTGACATCCTCTGCCCAAATTCGCTTTTCCACGCCGATCGTACATCCCCAAAGGCCCCCTCTTCGATGACCCAAACCAGCTGCCTGAAACGACCTTAATGGCCAATCTGCCGTTTTCGCCACCCCTGGAAAATGAAGGATCTTGCGTATGGGCGGCACTGCTTTTCAGGCGAGGCGCGGGTTGCTGTTTAGAGGAAAAGGGGAACGGGTGAGGCCGCATTAGCGGCGCTTGAGCGAGTAGACGATTGAAATCATTGCTATTGCGTAGAAAAAAAGCGAGATCGGAGACTGGATCAGACATGTCCAGTCTCCGTAGGCACTCATGATTGCGCGGCCCAGATTATCCTCTGCTATGGGGCCCAGGATCACGCCGAGAATCACCGGTGCCGGCGGAAATCCGTTTTTGCGCATGATGTATCCAATGATTCCAAATATCAGGGCAATCATCATGTTCCAGGTCGAATTGGCCAGCGAAAAGGAACCGATGAAGCAAAGCCCCAGGATAATCGGAAAGAGAACAGCGGGCGGTATGCGCAGCACCAGGGGAAACAGCCGCACGCTGAAAGCGCCCAGAACAAGAATGAGAACGTTTGCCACCAAAAGACCCGCGAAAACGGCACTGATGATGTGCGGACTTTCTTTGAACAGGAGAGGTCCCGGCTGCACGCCGATCAGAAGGAGCGCGCCGAGCATCACTGCGGTAATCACATCCCCCGGGATACCCAGTGTCAGAAGCGGCACCATCGCACCGCCGGTGGTGCCGTTATTGGCGGCTTCGGGTGCAGCCACCCCGGCCGGATTCCCCTTGCCAAAAGAGTCCGGATCTTTTGAAAACCGGCGCGCCTCCCCATAGGCCATAAAAGATGCGATGGCACCCCCTGTGCCCGGGATAACCCCGATAGCGGTTCCCAGAAACGAGGCGGGGATGATGACCTTCATCAGCTTCAGGAGCTGGCGGAAGCCGGGAAAAAAACTGGTGATTTGCTGCTTCGGAAGTCGGATTCCTTTGGCCTGCTCCTCGATTTGCACAAACACCTGAGAGATGGCAAACAGTCCGATGAGCACCGGCAGCAAGTTGAAGCCGATCATCAGGTTGGGGATATCAAAGGAATAGCGCGGATTGCCGGTCATCGGATCGAGTCCGACAAGAGCGATCATCAGGCCGAAGACTCCGCTGATCAGCCCTTTTACCAGGGACTTGCCGGACACGCTGCCGATGATTGTCAGCCCGAAAACCATCAGGGCAAAGTACTCATCCGGTCCGAATTTCAGGGCGAAATGGGCGAGCTGCGGTGCGATGAAGATCAGGCAAAAGGTGGAAATGATGCCGCCCGTTGTCGAAGCGATGGTTGCAATCCCGATGGCCTGGCCGGCTTTTCCCTGACGGGACATGGGGTAGCCGTCAAGCAGTGTGGCCGCCGCCGATGGCGTGCCGGGCGTGGAAATCAGGATCGCCGATATGGAACCGCCGTAAATGGCCCCGCAGAACTCACCACAGAGCATGACCATGGCTGTGGCTGGATCGACGTAGAACAGAAACGGCAGAAGCAGAATAATGCCCACCGATCCGGTCAGCCCGGGCAGGGCACCGACGATAATACCGCCGGCTACACCGATGAAAAGAAACAGGAAATGAACCGGGTCAAGTACGAATAAAAATCCCTGTAAGACAGAGGCTTCCATAACATCCAATCAGAAAAGATCGAAGCGCGGCAGCGGTACTTTAAACACCATGCGAAACACCCCGTAGAAAAGGCCCGTGCCCAGTATTGACACGGCTGTGACCACGTACCAGCGCTTTTCCTGAAACAGCAATACCATTGCCGCCAGAAACGGGGCTGTGGCCAAAACATAGCCCAGCGAGTCGAGCACCTGCGTATAGGCGAATCCGACAATAGCGACGGCAACAATGCGCCACCAGCGCTCGATAGTTTTCCGCAGGCTCGATGGCGGCGCCTTATCCGGTGCGGTGCGCAGTCGCTCGACAATTGAGCGTCCGGTCAGAAGGGCGGCGAGAAAAAACATGCACCCCGCGATGATGCGTGGAAACACGCGGGGGGACACATGCCCGCCGACGTGCGGAAAATACCATGTCCCGACGAAAAATACGGCCGAAACGGCCATAAGAAGAAGTCCGATAACGATGTTGCGGTACACCATAGATAAGAAGAGGCGGCAGGCAAGCTGCCGCCCTCCCGCCTCAGTCGATTAGTATTTGTACTTGTTACCCAGCTTGTTGGCCTTGATCAGTTCTTCGTAAAATTTGTCCTGATCTTTCGTCCATTGGATGAACTCTTTGGTTCCCTTATAATCGAGGAAAATACCTCCCTTGGCGGCAAGCTTCTGGAAATCGGGGTCATCCATGGTCGCTTTGACGGCGTCGTGGATGACCTTTAACTTGGCCGGATCAGTGCCTTTGGGCGCCGCCAGACCTCGCCATTGCCCGAGGGCGAAATCCACTCCCTGCTCCTTGGCTGTCGGCACGTCCGGAAACATCTCCAGGCGTTGATCGGAAAATACGGCCAGACATCGAAGATCTCCACTTTTGACCTGAGGAACTCCTTCCGGGGGTCCTACACTGATCGCATCCACGTGGCCTCCAACCGCAGCGATCACCGTCGGTCCGCCGCCTTTATGGGGGACGTGGTTGAATTTCACGCCGGCGGCCTTTTCAAATGCCATGGCAATCATGTGGGTGCCGCCACCGGCGCCGGCATTACCGAGGTTTACCTTTCCCGGACGGGCTTTGGCATCGTCGAGAAGGCCCGTGAGCGTCTTGTAGGGCGAATTGCCCGGCACAAGGATCCAGATGGGTGCTTTTACGATGTTGATCACCGGATCGAACGTGTCGGCGCTGTACGGCGTATTCGTCATATGGGTCTTGGTAATGGTCGGTGTCGCCCAGGCCAGGAAGTAGTAGCCGTCGTTTTTTTTCGTCATGGCCTCTGTGTAGCCGGGAACCGCGCCGCCACCGGGACGGTTGACTATGATCACCGGTGCTTTCAGGTGTTTGGGCAGGACCGTGATCAATGTGCGGAACACCGTGTCGGTGGACCCGCCAACGCTCCACGGTACCATGAACTCGATTTCCCGATCGGGATATTCCCCGGCAGGTGCTATCACCGGTGCCAACATGGCCAAAACCGCCACAGCCAACAGCAATCGTTTCATAATTTCCTCCTCCGTTCTTGGGTTCTACAGCTCGAGTATATCGGGACGCCGGAAGGCGTACCCCCCAACTTCCACATGCAGAGTTGGAAAACTGACGGGTCGGGAGAGAAGCTCGGGACCATGCGGCGTGGCCAGCATGGTATCCTCGCTTTTGGTGCCGGTGATCGACGGGTTCCAGGCAAAACCCTGGTTTTCGCAAACTTCGATGTCGGTCTCGAAATTCACCTTGTAGTCGCGGCCTTCGTAGCCGATGGAGCCGCCCTGGTGATGCAGTTCGTATTCCTTCTCAAAACCTTTTTCCTTATACGCCTCGAGACCTTTGGTAAAGGCATCCACCACCGGTTGTCCCGGTGTCGTATGGGTCATCATGACGCAGTCGACGTAAACGTTGGCATCGTAACGCCGACGGATATCTGCCGGTATTTTGCCAAAATGGACAAAACGGGTGAGCGAGACGATCAATCCCCATTTGCGGGCATTGACGCAAAGCATGGCGCGCTCGTTTATGGGCTTTTCCGTGGCGATGGGGTGGCGGAATTTGGAAATCCGCTCATCGGCCGCGCAAAACGTCGTTATGAAATCCAGGCGGTTTTCCCAAAGGATCGCAGCCAGCCGGCCGACGATTTCGCACTCTTTGTCGCCGGGCAGGATCGTCCTGGCGGCATCCTCAATCGCCCGCGACGTCATGAACCCCACTTCCCGGTACCGGTCCACTTCCCAATGGGTAAGCGACCAGCGGAGCGGCGCAATCTCCCCCCCGATCACGCTGAACTTCCCAAAGGGGACATCGCAGCCGATGGCCTCGGATCCGCTCAATTCGGCGGCTATCGACATTTCCTGATCCCGATACCAGGGAAAGGAGTGAATCGTGTAGCCCAGATCCTCTACCTTCTCTTCGGCGGCCATGCGCGGGGCCTCTATGGCATTGCAGATGACGTATTGGGAATCAGCCGTGATCAGTATGGACGCGACACCCAGTTCGGTTGCAATACCGACGCAGTTCAGCCCACCGCCTGTCAGCCACGCGAAGTTTGACTGTTTGCGGAACAACAAACCGTCCAATCCCTTGTCGGCCATTAGGGCGCGCACCTTACTCCATTTAAGCTCCAATTCGGCTCGAACGACCATGGAAAATCCTCCTTCCTCGGAAGGGTGCATCGTGATGGTATGTGCTGGTGGGAAGGGAGCCTATTCCACGTTGTTTGCCTTCCCCAATAAGCAATAGGCGTGGAACTCCAACAAGGTTGAACAGACGCTAGTAATAGAGTCCTTCAGCGCCCCTGCTGAGTCAATATAACGTTGCTTGCCGTTAGTCAAATAAAAAGGACGGATGTCTGATTTGAAAACGAAAGGCGTCTATTGGGTTGCGTCGATCCTTTGTCGGACACAACAGGTGGAGTAAAAAAACAAAACACGGGAAAACCAGGGCGGGATGCACATGGTCAAGGAGCCCGGCCGGATCGTATTCCGCCTTCGCGATCGCAGTGGCGATGAAAAGGCAGGAAGCCGCGGTCTTGCGGCGTTGCGGGTGTGTTTCTATAATGCAGCCTAATTCTCTTACATCTTTTAATTGGGCGGTGGGCACAGATTCAGCCGATCGACGGATCGGAGTCCGCTCTTTATTTCCGACAAATTACATCGCCCCTTTCAGGGTAAAGAAAAACCGAAGTACCTCATAGTCGTTGACGCTGACGTTGGAATTTTTTTTCTGCCAGTCGGTGCCGACGCCGATCGCCAGCCATTGTTGAATCTTGTACATCAGCTCGATGGCCGCCTTTCCGTTTCCGGCTTTTTCTTTATCGGCATTTTCGTACTCTTGCAGGTAGTAATCCAGTCCCCAGCGCAGCAGCGCATTGGTAAAAATTTCCGAGCGAACAATGCCGCTGATTCCGGATTCAATGTAATAATCTCTGGTGTCGGCTCCTTCGGCCAAAAAGGCCCGCCAGATGTTTACGGTGAGCACCGAGGTTTCCGAGGCTTCAAATGGCGGTCTGCCGGCCGGTCTGTAATGCACGGTTGCATCCGCAATCCAGGTGTTTTTATCCTGAAAGGGTAGTCCGCCGGCATCGAGGGTGTTTGTAAAACTGAGCCACTGGTAGCCGAAACCGGCTTCACCCTGAAACTCCGCCCCCAGGTCCCATCCGACCCCGGCGGTTACGCGTTGATAGTCATAGTCTGCAATGTTGGCAGCGGTTACACCAAACAGTTGATCCGCATACTGGCGCTCCCCATAGCCGTATCGCAAAAAGAGCCAGGATTCTTCGGCCACCCGCACTTCGGCACCAGCACCGCCGGACCATTCATCCCAGTTCTGGGTAAAGTCGACCATCTCGTCATATTCCTGTTTGAAATAGTCGCCCAGCAGCATTAATCGAAAACGGCGCGCAAATTCGAAACCAACGCGGGCCTCGGTATCAAACACCGACCGCTTGGTCGGAACACCGAGGTTGTACTGGTTCTCGTTGCCGTACACATCCTCCAAAAGCGCCGCTGAGCTACGAATGCGTGCAATGAGCCCGCCGGTGCCGAAGTAGTCCAGGTCAAACCGGCCTAAATTGTTTTTCCAGTCGTATGCGCCATAATCCTGATAAAAGGCCCAATCGCCTTCGTATCCGAAGCGCAGCCCGCCGCTGCCTTCAAAGACCTTGTCCAGATAGACAGAGGAAAGTACATGTCCGATCCAGTCCTTGCGAATGCTGCCGTTGGGGTCCGTCGCATAACCGCTGGAAAAGTTGATGTTGTCGCTGTATTCGGCCTGTAGGCCCGCACCCGCCAGCAGGCGCAAATTACCGGTTCCGATCCGCCCTCCCTGGAGCTGAAAGCCCGGAACGAACCGCAAGTTTTCATCGTAGACCTCCTCGCCGCGTACCTTTCCGGTAAAAACCACTAGAACCATAATCGCCAAAAGGGTGCAAAATCGGGCTGTCTTCATCTCACATTGCTCCTTTGAAGGAAACCAGATTGCAGTAACTGCCGCTCGCGTATCTTGCCTGCGTTGGGGCCTGTGCCCCCCGGACCATCTGCCTTTCATCTATCCGGACGATGCGGCAGGCAAAAGGTCAAGCAACTCGATGCCCTACCGAAACCCCCTCATCAGTTTCTCGATGAACGATGTCCCGTTAAACTGTCCCTGTGCCGCGCTTTGTATAAAACAGGGACTGTGTCCGGGGGATTCGGGTTCGCCGGCTAGCAGCGCCAGGGTCGCTGGTCCCGAATCCCGGGCGATGATCTGGCCGGTGGTGCCGTTATAGGAAAAAACCCACCAATTGTATTGACTGGTTAGCCGGCTGGCCGCCGGCACATAGAAAGTGGCGAAAAGACCGCTGGCATCATACACTTTTACCACGCAGCCGGAGCTGGAAAGCTGGGTGGGCTCGCCGTAAACCTCAGCGGCATAGTTATGCACGTAATAATCGTACTGACCGTCGAAGCTCTGGGCAATGGTGATGGTCTCCGGTCCGTAGCGGTCGACGTCATCCCGATCGAGCTCAGCATACGGGTTGCCGGCGAGACTGCCGCGGTCAGCGAAGAAAACGTGGTACGTGCTGCCGCCGATATCCGGTGTGTACAGGTGCGAATCGAGATCCGTGGGGTTATACCCCCAGCTCATGACGATGCGGATTTCTCCGATTGCCAGCTGCGGCGACATGGTCAGGTCGGTGTAGTTCATGGTCTGACCGGTTACGCTGACCACCTGGTAGATATCGTCAGTAAAAAGTGGATGCGTGGCAACCAGCGTGTAGGTGCCGTTGGGGACAGCTGCGATGCTGAAGCTCCCGTCAGCGGCAGATGTGGCGCTGCCGCCGACTGTCCCCGAAGTTTGATTGATGTGCTGATACAGTGTCACGGAGACGCCGTCGATGGGCACGTTGGGGGGGCCGAGGGTGGCATCGATGAAATTTCCACTGACGGTGCCGGTGCCCGCGGCATCCGGTGCCAGCGAGACATTCGCCCGGATGGAATTGTTGTCGGGCAGGGTGTAATCGCCGAAGGTCTCCACGTATCCTACCAGCCGGAAATAGACGCGGATATCGCCGGCAGGAATATCCGGGGCAGTGAAATCGCCGTTCACATCGGTGAGCACCGTGCTGTAGGTGACGGACTCGTCCCGGCTCATCACCTCCACAGTCACCGCCTGCACCAGGATGACCGAGAAGGGATTTCCCTCGGTTACGGTGCCTTCAACGGTTCCAACGGCCAGCAAGTCCGGCGGACACAGTGCAAATACAAAGGCGATAAAAACAGATGTGAACACTATTTTTAGCGGCTTCATAGGCTTCTCCTTTACCGGTAGATACCGCAGCGGGATCGCATCCAAAGGCAGCACCAACCGGAACACCCTCAGACAAGTTGTCAAAAAGGGTAACTTCCCCGCGCCCCACAGGTAACCCGATTCTCGATGGTTTCGTCGGTAAACGGAATCTAACAGGCGAAAAACACAGGCACTATTATAAACCATTCATATGTAATACACAAGACATACATTGCAATTCCGTCATTTGACGCACCATATTGTAAGTGGGACGAAGGCGCCTGACTGTGATGCATTTCACTCAAGACTCACAGCAGCTGGGGGTGACGCCGGACGGCCGGTGGCGGCACCGCTCATCAAGCGCCCAAGCAGGCGCCGCGTTTTCAACGGCTTTGCCGGTCATGTCCCCGGTGCCCGGGAGACATCGCGCTTCCGGTTGAAGGGGTCCTGGTTGGATCTGGAACATTGAGGATGGAAAAGATGCGCCGAACCAAAAGGGATGGAAACACAAAGGGAGAAAAGAAAGCGCGAGGAATCCGAAAGGAGGGTTAAGCGGAGTCAAGGAGCGCCCACCAAATCCTGTCGAACCCTCGCGCAAGTTTCGTCGTTATCATTCCCGCCGTGGCAGGTCAATCTAAATTCCGTGTTGTAGATGGCAATTTTGACCGGATCGAATCCTGCCAGCCGAATCCGGCAGCGGGCCGCGTATGGGATACAAGATGTCGGTAAGTTTGACATTGCCGGACAGCGTCCCATATTAGACGGTAACGGCAGTTTTCTCGGCTGCATCCAAAACAGCGTCAAAGGGGCGATACGATGGCGTGCACGCGCAAAAACTGCGGAGCCGCGGCCGATTGCGCCCGGTCATCTGTGCAATTTGCGCGGAGATTCACAACATTGCAGCTTCTGCAGCGCCCCCCAGGGAAGACCCGAAAAACATGTGCATGGACAAGCTGGCGGCCGTGAAACTTGTCTGCGAAGGATGCACCCGCGACGCAATGGCGGAGCATCGCCTCTGCCAACCATCTGCCATCCGCCAGCCGGCTCACCTAAAAATGAATTTCCATGTCCGTCGAATCGTGTTCGACGGACATCTTCGTTGAAAAAATTTTGCCACCTTAATGAATGAAGGACGGTTCAATGGAACCGGAACTGCTGCAGCAGCGCGCTAAACGCCTCGAGGGCCTTTTTGCCAAAGCCCCCATCGGCAAGACGTACAAAATGAAACTGAGCTATACGAAGGATTTCGAGGCCGTATTCGACATGCCCCATCACAGCGGACTGGAACATGCCATGGGTGACACCCACGGCGGGGTGATTGCCACCCTGCTCGACAACGCCGGCTGGTTCACGGCTGCTCCTCACTACGCCACCTGGATTGCCACCGTTGAACTGCAAGTGCGGATTCTTGAGCCCGCCGGGAAAGAGAATCTGCGCGCAAGGGGCCGTTTGGTGCGCGCCGGCAGAAGCCTGGCGGTGGCGGAAATGGAGGTCAGAACGGTTACTGGACGGCTGGTGGCGGTGGGCTCCGGCACGTTTACCGCGACATCGCGATCTGTTCCGCAATTCCCGCAGCCTGCGGATCAGTGAAGGGTAACCGAAAGCCGGTCGGCAACGATCTGCGAGTCAACTTTCACCGGGTAGGCGCGGTGGAGAAAGTCGCTGCAGTCATTGCAGAAACGAAACCCCCGCCCGTCGACGATCGCCTGCACGTATCCCTTGTAGCCGAACTTGTTGAACTCGCCCCGGCTCATGGGGCACAGGGTTCCATCGGGTGCCTTGCGGTAGGTGGCGTGGTCGGTAAGCCCCAGGTTGTGCCCGACCTCGTGCAGGGAAACCTTGAGGGTGCGGGCAATGAAGAGCTTGTAGTCACCGTCGGAGGAGATATTCGGTGGGGTAAGTTTTCGGGTGGAGACGACAGCCACGTCGTTTCTGGGATTTTTGCCACCGATGATCGAATTGTAGAACTCCTCATCGTCTTCCGTTTTCAGGTCTGCGTCCGTGATTCCCAGGGTGTGCCCGCCATACTCTTCGTGCAGAACCATGGTGAGCAGCTGTGCGTCGACGCTCTCCATCACGGGAGCGTCGTGATGTTGGAGATCGAAATGGCGAATCATCCCTGAAAACGATACCAGAATACCGACTCCGATTTGCTTCAGGCTGCTGTAAGTTATGTTGCTGCCGACACGAACAATGTTCAAATTATCGAAGTTTTTTTGCATCTGCTGGTTACCACCCCGGCCGAATTTCTGAATCCGATCAGATGGCGATTTTCACTCGCCGCATATTTGTAGCCTGAGTCCGCAGGTACCATTTTACCAAATTTCATCGGTACCCGGCAAGGCTCAATTTGGTTCTCGCGGGATTTCTGTCAGCGGTGTGCGCAGACGAGACGGGAACAATTGGGGCAGGCGGTCAAGGATCTTGTGGTGTGACCCAAAGCGGGGCTTTACGGGCATCATCGGGATATCTGCAGGCCAGGTGGGCGGTTTTGGCCACAGGTGTAACCGGATCGAGCGGGAGCGAAATTATTCCTGCTCCTGGCCCGTCCAGCCTTTTTTCTCCAACACCGCCTGGACCAGCCCAATGCAGTGAGCGTAAGCCTTCTTCTCGCCCTTGGCCTCACTTCTTTCCATGACGGTCAATTTCGGATTTTCAGCCGCCTTTTCCGCCTCATGCATGTAGTTTTCGATGACTGTCAGGATATCTTCGATTTTCACTCTACCCTCGCTTTCTTGGGGGTCGGCGTCATGTTAAAAAACTGCAAGGAACCGCACCTGTGTGCGACTTGCTGCGAACGTCATCGCCGCAGAGCGAGGCGCTCCGCTACCGGCACAAGATTGGGGCAGTCTCCGAATCGCCCGGTTGGGTTTTCCGCGCCCCTGCTTGCAGAAAACAGTTTTTCAAAGAGCCTGCGATATCGGCAGGCTTTTGGCAGAAATAAAATGGAAAACGTGCGGCTGTCAACCATTAGATTCGATTGCAGGCCGGCATTGACCCCCCGGTTGCTCGCCGGCATGTCTTCGGCATCCGCAATTAAGCTTGCAGCAAGCCTGAACTTGGACTACACGTGACAGCACGTGCCCGGAGCCCAGCGCTCTGTGGCGGGATGAGTTTGCCTATGTACAAATTTATTTACTCGTTCGCCGTCATATCCTTCGGCCTGGCAGTGGGCTACGCCATCCAGGCCCTGAATCTCCGCGGCCGTCTGCCGCTGCCGCTGCCCATCGCCGAATTGCGAATACGGCTTCAAAAAGTGGCGCTTCTCGGCCTGAACCCGGTGGCCATCGTGGGGGCGATCTGGGTGGTGAGAATCAAGGATGTGGGTCTGATCGCCCTGCCCTTCATCGGCTTTTTTGCCCTGCTGACCGGCGGGGTGCTGGCCATTGGCGCCGCCCGCGTGCTGAAACTGGAGCCCCGGAAAACCGGCGCCATCTTCGGCTGTGGTTCGTTTACCAACATCGGCTCGATCGGGATGCTGGTCTGTTTTGTGTTTCTGGGTGAGGCGGGCTTTGCCCTGGTGCCGATATACAAGATATTCGAAGAGGTATTTTATTACGCCGTCGGCTTTCCGATTGCCAAGTACTATAGCGGGGCTGCGCAAAAAGAACTCGGCATCGCTGCCCGGCTGAAAGCCCTAATGCGCGACCCTTTCATCCTGGTTGCCGTATCCAGCCTGATCCTGGGAGCAGTGATGAACCTCAGCGGACTTGAGCGGCCGGTTATCTATGGCGCGATCAACGCCGTGGTCGTGCCCCTTGCCACGGTTCTGCTGCTGGCCTCCATCGGGCTGGCCCTTCGTTTCAGCCGGGTCGGTGATTACATAAAGGAATGTGTTTCGGTCTCGGCGATCAAGTTCGTGCTGGTTCCCGCCAGCGCATCCGCCCTGGCATGGGCCATTGGATTCGGCAATATCGACAACGCGCTGCCGCTGAAAGTAGTGATGATCCTTTCCTCGATGCCGGTGGCATTCAATGCACTGATTCCACCTTCCATTTATGACCTGGATCTGGACCTGGCCAACTCCTGCTGGTTTGTTACCACCGCACTGCTGGTTGTCGTGCTGCCGCTGCTGCTGATAGCAGTCGATCACATTTGAATGCAGGGGGTTCGGTTTGCCCGAAAAAACTTACCTGGGCCTGGATCTCAGCACACAGGGCGTAACGGCGGTGGTGATCGAGCCAGCGAATCCGGAGCTCGTTCGGCACCGCATCGATTTCGATGATCGTTATCCGGCCTATCGGACCGATGGGGGCGTAAACGTGGGCCAAGACCCCCGGGTGGTCCACGCCGACCCCCGGATGTGGCTCGAGGCCCTGGACGAGATGTGCGCCTGGCTCAAAAAGCGAAAGCTCGCCGAACGGATCCGGGGTATCGGGGTATCCGCCCAGCAGCACGGGACGGTTTATCTGAAGTCCGGCGCATTTCAGGCGCTGGCGGTCGCCGATCCGGCCCTGCCTTGGCGGCAGTTGCTGGAAAACCGCTTCTCCCGCAGCACCAGTCCTGTCTGGATGGACTCCAGCACACACCGGGAGTGTGCTGAAATCAACGCGGCACTTGGCGGTGAGGAAAAGGTGGCAGCGCTCACCGGATCGATTGCCACCGAGCGTTTTGCGGCACCCCAGATCCGTAAATTCTGGAAAGAGGCCCCCATAGATTACGAGAAGACCGCCCACATCGCCTTGATCAGTTCGTTTATCACCTCGGTGCTGCTCGGCAAACCGGCGCCGGTAGACAGCGGAGACGGCTTCGGGATGAACCTGGCCGACATCCGCACCGGCCGTTGGAGCCCTGCTGCGATGCACGCCACGGCACCGGATTTACAGCGCCGGCTGCCGGTGTTGCTTTGCGGTGACGAAATCGTAGGCAACGTTTCGTCCTACCTGGTTGGCCGCTACGGTTTCGACTATCGTACGGAGATCGTCGTCGGTTCCGGCGACAATCCCTGCAGCCTGGTCGGACTCGGTTTGATCGACAACCCGCAAACCCACGCCATCAGCCTTGGCACCAGTGATACCTACTTCGGCTATATGCAACAAGCAGCGGATGAACCGAGATCCAGCGGCCACATATTCGGTACGGCCAACGGGCGCAGCATGTTTCTGATCTGCTTTAAAAACGGCAGCCTGGCCCGCCGGCAGCTCAAAGACGGTTTCGGACTGAACTGGGATGAATTTTCGAACGTACTGCTGGAAACGCCATCCGGCAACCACGGCCGGATCCTGCTGCCGTATTTTTTGCCGGAGATCACCCCCCGGGTCTTAGATCCCGGGATCCGGCGCTTCGGCGACCTGGCGGCCGATGACGTGCGCGGCAATGTGCGCGCGATTGCCGAAGCCCAGGCGATGTCGATGTACCGGCATTCGGGTTGGACCGGCCGTCGGCCGGACCGCATTCTGGTCACCGCCGGCGGGGCGCAAAATCGTGGGTTGCTGGAAGTCATATCGCAGGTATTTGGAACCGAAGTGTGCGTTTTCGAACTCAAAGAAAGTGCCGCTCTGGGTGCCGCCGTTCGGGCTGCCCATTGCTGCCGGAACGCACAGGGCACTGCCGTTTCGTGGGAAGAATCGACCGCTCCGTACGCAGACATCACAGCAGCCGATACGATCCGGCCATCAAAGGCCGCTGTTGAAATCTATCAACACCCAAACGGACTGCTCGGTGTCTATGATGCGTGCGAGAAGTATTTTTTAGGGCACGGTGGACATCCAAACGCACGGATCGCTGCCTTCAAACGACAGTTTCCGGACTGACGGGTGTACTGGCTTCGCCGCCACCGCTTCTACCCGGGGATTTCCAGCATTTGTCGAGCTTCCTCGCAGGTGGCCACTTCACAGCCCATCCGGCGGATCAGCGACACGATTCTTTCCACCAGCTCGGCGTTGGTTTCTGCGACTTTGCCCGGTGCGTAAAAGACACTGTCCTCAAATCCCACCCGAACCATTGACGCTCCCATACCGATGGCGGTCGCCAGCAGCCTAAAATCTTCCATACCGTCATGAATGACGCCCCAGGTCACGTTCGGTTCAGGAAGAATAGTTTTCATAAAGAACAGTGTTTCAACATCTGCCGGCAGCGCCCAGTGAAAGCCGAGGCAAAAATTCATCGAATAAGGGGGCTTCAACGCTTTTTCTTCCACCAGCTTCATGGTTGTGGGGAGCATACCGGCGGCAAATATTTCCAGCTCCGGAACGACCCGCGTTTCCGCCATCCGCTGGGCCCAGTAGCGTATATCCGGCAACCGGTTAATATAGACATCTTCACCGAAATTAATCGATCCCATGTTCAGAGAAGCCACTTCGGTCCGGGGGTCATTTAATGCCACGCACCTTTGCTCCAGCGTCAGGCTGGTCAGACCGCCTGTGGAGCCCTGAATGATGATGTCCGAAGATTCCCGGATATAATCGAGCGTCGCGGAGAAGTCCGTCAGGTCTTCGGTCTGCTCTCCTTTTTGGTCGCGAACATGCAAATGAACCATGCTGGCGCCGGCCTGGGTGCAGGCGATGACTTCTTCGGCAACCGCCTGGGGGGTTATCGGATTTGTTGACGGCGGTTCAATTGCCTTGCCCACCGGCGCAACCGCCACCAAAATCTTCCGCGATCTGTCCTTTTTCATAAACGGATTTCCTTACGTTATTCATCGACGATTTTGGTAATGCGCTCGATTCCCGGATCGGTAAACTGATCCAGCGCATCGCGGGCAATGGTGGAAAAGCTGTACATCACCGCTCCTTCGGAATGAGCCTGAAACCAGTGTTTTTCGCCCGGCTGCAGCGTGATTTGATCGCCGGGCTTCATGACGATTTCGTTTCTCATCGTATAGCAATCTTCTTTACCGGCGACAATAAAGCCCCGATTGAATGTGTTTTCACCGGGAATATAAAAATAGACCGTGCCGGAGACCACCCTGACGGTTTCCTCCTTGCCCGGATCTTCGCCCACCGGCGGATGCCAGTGCTCCGGTTCGCTCTGGTCGGCAAAGAGCACCAGCACCTTGATGCTGATCCGCTCGGTTTGAACCAGGGTTAGCACCTGCACCCCTTCCTTTTCGAGATGGCTGAGTCCGAAATCAACGACTTCAATTCCAGCTGCCTCCGTATCGGTTATGCGAACGCCGGCCGCCCGGATCATTTCCGCCGCTTTTTTTCGTGCAGCGTTTTGCTGCCGTCTGGTTATCATCTGACTCCTTTTCTGCCAGACAATCATCCCCCGAGGGGTTATTCCGACCCGCACCCACAAACACCGCCCGTCGGTTTGGCTCGGCACGCACGATCAACCCATCTGCAAAGCCTTTCTCAGTTGAACCGCCACTTCACCCAGTGCCTCTCTGGACCGATCGACCCGGGCGGTCATCCGGAAAAAGCCGTGCACCATGCCTTCATAGCGTGAATGCCGAACCCGCACCCCGGCGGCCGCCAACTTGCTGGCATACGCTTCCCCTTCGTCGCACAAGGGATCATATTCGGCGGTCACTACCAGGGCTGGGGGCAGATCCCCAAGGTTTTCGGCACGCAGTGGTGAGACATACGGGTGTTCGGCCGCTTCTTCGCCTGTAAGATATTGATCCCAGAACCACCGCATCATCTCATGGGTCAGCATGTATCCTTGCGCGTAATTTGTGTGAGACAAGGTGATCATATCACGGTTGGTAACCGGATACACCAGCACCTGCAACGCAACATGCGGCCCCCCCCGATCGCGGATCATCATGGCAGCCACCGTTGCGAGCGTTGCGCCGGCACTTTCCCCCATAACCGCCATCCGGTTCGCATCGGCCTGCACACTGCCACCGTTTTCCGCCACCCAGCAGGTCGCCGTATAGGCATCTTCTATGGCAGCGGGAAATTTGTGTTCAGGAGACAGGCGATAATCCACGGCCAAGACCAGGCAGCCGCTGGTATGAGACAGCGCATGACATATGGCATGGTGGGTGTCGAGATTTCCCATAACCCAACCGCCGCCGTGGAAATAGACTGCAACCGCAAAAGGGGGATTCCCATCCGGATAATAGAGCCGAATCGGAATATCAGCGCTATCACCCGGTATTTTCAGCTGCCTGACCCGTTTGGCGATCAGCTCCGGATCAACCGGCGGGGATAGTTCCAGCATCTGCCGTCGGGCTTCCGACGGTGTCAGCCGGTTGTATGGCGGGAGATTGCGCTCCTTGTCCTCTTTCATTATCGATTCCACCTGCGGATCAAGCGGCACGGACGACTCCTTTTGATTCGATTGCTCGGTCCCCGGGGTTGACAATCATGTGGTTTGAGCGGCTGGGAGAAATAGATAACGGCAGCAACTTGTTTTGCCATCGCTAAAATGAAGGTCCCCGCCCTGTGGGCTGCCATAACTGCCTTCTGCACCGGTTGCCTGCGAAAGCATATGACATTTTGCATACCAAATGGAAAGAAAAACCCTCATTTTTTTCTTGACAGCCCCACCGGATTCCGTTAGTGCATTTTGCATACAAAATACAAAATGCGCAAGTGCCGCGTTCCACCCTCCGTTATCATATCGTCCAACAGCGCCCTACACATGACCGCCTGGAAAGGATGGATCCATGATCAACCTGGGAGCGAAACACGAAAACCTGGATCAGAAAGCCTATTCGATCATCAAAAAGATGATCATCGACCGCAAGCTCTTGCCGGGCGAGAAGATCCCCCAGGAAAAACTGGCACAGGACCTGGGCATCAGCCGCACCCCGCTGGTCAGCGCTCTCAAATACCTCGAAAATGAAAAACTCGTCGAAGCCAAGCCCCGCCGGGGGTATTTCGTACGCCTGTTTACCATGCAGGAAATGGTCAGCATTTTCGAGCTGCGGGAGGTACTGGAGGGCCTGGCCGCCCGCCGGGCGGCCGCCAACATCACCGATGCCCAGATCGATGAGCTGGATCGATTCTTCGACCCATTCAAAACGATAAAAAACATTACCGATCTCAGGACCTACGCCAGGGAAGACCGGCGATTCCACAGTTTCGTCACCGAAGTGGGCGCCAAGGAATTTTTGAAAAGCATCCTGCAGACATACAATATCATCAGCTTCTCCTATCAGGTCGTCTCCAGCGAGGGACTGATCCGATCGCCCAATGAAACCATCAGCGAACACCTGGCCATCGTCGAAGCGCTTAGCCGCAGGGATGCCGTAAAATCGGAAGACCTGATGCGGTATCATTTCAAACAATCTATCGCCCGGCTGAAGGAAGAGATTGCCGCGGAAGCGACCGGAACCTCGGTGCGGGTAAAACCTTTGCCCAGCATGGATTCGGGTCAACCTTCCATGGAGAATTCCCTATGAAAACACGGCGCTTGGGCAGATCGGGCCTGCAGGTGTCGACCCTGGCCCTGGGGACCATGAACTTCGGCCATCCCACCGGGAAAAGGGAAGCGTTGCAGATCATCGATGCCGCCATAGACGGCGGCATAAACCTGCTCGACTGCGCCGATGTGTATGCCGATGGAAAAAGCGAACGCATCCTGGGGGAAGCGCTGAAGAAAAACGGCAAGCGCCGGCAGGTTTTCATCACTTCCAAGGTGTACTGGCCCACCGGCAGCGGGCCCAACGATCGCGGCAATGCCCGGCACCGCATCATCAAAGCATGCGAAGGCAGCCTCGAGCGCCTGCAGACCGACTGGATCGACATATATTTTCTGCACCGCACCGATTTTAACGTGCCCCAAGAAGAATCATTGGCCGCGCTCGACTTGCTGGTGCGCCAGGGCAAGATCCGCTACACCGCCTGTTCCACCCACCCGCCGTGGCGCACCGTTGAAGCGCTCTGGATTTCCGATAAGCACCACTTCCCGAAATTCACCTGCGAGCAGCCGCCTTACAATCTGCTGGACCGCAGGGCGGAAAATGACATCATCCCCATGTGCCGGGCCTATGACATGGGAATCATCAGCTGGTCGCCCCTGGCGCAGGGAGTACTGGCCGGCCGATACAGCGATGCAGCGAAACTGCCGAAAGGCAGTCGGGGTGCCCAGAAAACCGTGTATGCCGACCGGATCACCCCGCAGGGAATTTCGGTAGCCGCCAAGCTGACCGATCGAGCCAAACGCAGCGGCCACACTCCCGCCCGTATGGCCGTGGCGTGGGTGTTGCACCAAAGTGGCATCACGGCTGCGATTATCGGTCCGCGCAAACTGGCACACCTGAAGGATCTGCTGCCCGCTGCCGAGCTGGAGTTGACCGAAGAAGATTTGCACCATTTCGACCGCCTGGTGCCGCCGGGCCGACATGTCTCCGATCACTTCAACACGGCCGGCTGGCGGACTGGTTTTCATTCGGTTTCACCGGCAACCATCTGATTTGGCACCCAATAAACGCCACGCAACATGCGGCACAAAACAACGAAAGGGGGGGAAATTGGAGTCACTTGGAGAACCGAGCAGCCAGCCGTCTCGGCACTGGATCGAATGACCCGGCAGGCGGTTCGGCAATGACAACGGGCCGGTTGTGCCATCCGGTCGATTGGGTAAACGAGCCAAGAAATGCGCAAACCAAGAGGAGGATACGTGATGAAAAAGAGTTTGATCATCTGTCTGGCCGTACTGCTGGCCCTCGGTACGGTTGCATACGCCAAGGATTTCCCGAAAAGAAACATCACCGCCGTTGTGGTGTGGGGAGCCGGCGGCGGAACCGATACCTGCAACCGGATCATCCATGCCGAGATGTCCAAGTTCCTCGGGGTAAATGTAAACGTCATCAATAAAACCGGTGGGGTTGCGGGCTCCGTGGGGATGAACTATGCCTTCAGCAGGCCTCATGACGGCTACACCCTGTGCGGGCTGTCCGAGTCCAACGTCACCGCCGGCGTGCAAGGCGGCTGGGACAAAAGGTTCGATGTTTGGGATGTATTCATCGTGGGCGGATCCCCGGACGTGATCTCGGTAACCCCCAACACGCCGTACAAGACCCTCAAAGACCTGATCGAGGCAGCCAAGGCCGACCCGAAAAGCATCAAAGCGGCTGCCAGCGGGGCAGGTTCCATCCACCACCTGAACCTTCTGGCCGTGGAAAACGGCTCCGGTGCCAAGTTCAACTTCATCCCCTACAAGGGCTCGGCACCCAGTCAGAATGCGGCCATGGCCGGCGAAGTGTCGGTGGTGGTGACTTCCCTGGCCGAACAGCAGCAGCTGCTGCGCGGCGGCAAACTCAGAGCCCTGGGCATGCTGATTCCGGAATCCTTCGAGGTGCAGGGCCTGGGTACCATCCCCTCTTCTTTTGACTCCTACCCGGGTCTGTCGAAGTACCTGCCGATTTCCCAGGCCATCGGATTTGCGGTCCCCGCCGATGCGCCCGATCAGGCCAAAAGCGTCCTCGTGGATGCTTTCAAGAAGGCGATCGCCACCGACAAGGTGAAATCCTGGGCCAAGGAGAACTACTACCTGCTCTCCGGGGCTACCGGCGCCGAATCGAAAGCGATCTTCAGCGCGCTGGAATCGAATTTCGCCTGGACCCTGTGGGAACTCGGAGCGGCCACCGTGGACCCGGCAAAACTCGGTATTCCGAAACCCTAAACCTCAAACCGTCCCGGGCGGGCATCTGGCAATATGCCCGCCCGATCGGGCAACCGTTTTTGCAGCGAGGCAACCTCACAACGGGACCAAATTCAAGTAAGGATCAGCCCTCATGCTGGAAAAAGACAAACTGCGCAAAGCGGACATATTCTCCGGTGTCATCTTTATTCTGTTCGGCTTTTGGATCATCAGCCAGGCACTGAAAATGCCCATGAAAGATTCCTGGGGCGGTGTGCAGAACGTCTGGTTCGTCTCACCGGCCCTGTTCCCCCTGCTTGTCGGCGCGGTGATCTCGACCCTGGGTATACTGCTTGCCGGCATGGCGGTTATATCCGTCGGTGGGCAGGAGTTCGGGCGTTTATTGCGTTGGCTGGCCAGTTCGCAGCTAATCGTTTTCCTGCAGACCAACGGGGTGATCCGATTCTACGCGATGAGCGTTTTGTTTTTTGGCTTCGTCTATCTGAATCTTCCCCGCATCGATTTTTTTCTGTGCAGCATCCTGTTTCTGGCAGTTTTTATCAGCATGTTTTACTTTGACGACGATAGGCTGCTGAAAAAACTTTTTGCCTTCTACCTTGCCGGGTCCATCGTCTGCCTGGGCTATTTCGCGCTGGGATTGTCCGAGACGCTGGAAGCGACCCTGCCCTACCCCAATGACTGGCTTGCTGTCGTTTTTATCGTCAGCTACCTGGCCTACGCCTGGATTTTGATCCGACAGGTGCCGGCGTTGCGCAAAAAGTATCGAACCAGCCTGGTGCTGGCCGTGGTCCCCCCGTTTCTGATCTGCCCGGTATTTAAATATTTTTTACTGGTCCCCATGCCGACCGAAGGGCTCGTAGTAGCGATGTTGGATGCGATCTGGTACTGGGACTTTTAAACGAGAGCGAAAACCCTCATGATGCTATTGGAACGTATCGGGACCTTCTTCACCATTATACTGCAACTCGTATCGGAGCCGATAACCCTGGCGATTCTTTTTGGCTCGGTGCTATTGGGGATCATCTTCGGTGCCATGCCGGGTCTGACATCGACCCTCGGGGTAGCCCTGCTGACCGCTTTGACCTACGGCATGGACACGGCCACGGCCATGGTCTGCCTGCTGGCCATTTATGTCGGCGGCACCTACGGTGGCTCCTATGCCTCCATTTTGATCAACATCCCCGGAACGGCAGCAGCTGCGGCCACGGCACTGGACGGGTATCCTCTGGCCCTCAAGGGCGAGGCCGGCCGTGCCATAGGGCTGACCACCACCGCTTCCGCCATTGGCACTTCCATCAGTATGCTGTTTGTGGTCAGCATCTCCCCCATCATTTCGTACTTCGCTCTGCAGTTCACTTCCTTCGAGTTTTTCCTGCTGGCCTTTTTCGGCATTTTGATCAGCGGCACGTTGACCAGCCCGGACCTGGTCATCAAGGGCTGGATATCGGGTTTTCTGGGCCTGTTCATGGCCTGTGTGGGCAGGGATCTGCTGCAGTTTTATCCGCGATTCACCTTTGGGTTTACGCAGCTCGACAGCGGCGTCGAGGTGGTGCCCGTGCTCATCGGGGCCTTCGGAATTCCCCAGATCATCCAGGTGCTGAAGGAGCGCTTCCAGATCGGCGAAACGCAGAAACTGCAGCGCATCATACCGGAGATCGGCACCGTTATTCGCAACGTCCCGGCCATTATCCGCTCCGCGTTGATCGGGGTAGGCATCGGCGCTGTACCGGGCATCGGTGAGGACATCGCCGGATGGGTTTCTTACGGTACGGCCAAGAACACCTCCAAGCATCCGGAAACTTTCGGCAAGGGTGAGCTGCAAGGCGTGCTGGCAAGCGAAACCGCCAACAACGCCTGTGTCGGAGGAGCGCAGATCCCCCTGCTGAATCTGGGCATTCCCGGCAGCCCGCCGGCGGCCATGCTGTTGGGCGCTCTCATGCTGCACGGGGTCACACCGGGGCCCATGATCACCTTCGAGCACCCGACCTTTATTACGGAGGTTGCCGCGATCCTGCTGCTGTCCTCTTTGGCAATGTGGGTCACCGGCATGCTGCTGGCCAAGCAGGTAGTGAAGGTACTGCGCATTCCGCCCCCGATTTTCATGCCGATTATCGGCATGCTGTGCATCATCGGCTCCTATTCGCTGGGGTTGAACATCTTCAATCTCTACCTGATGCTTCCGGTGGGCATAATCTGTTACTTCCTCACCGAGATGGGCTATCCCATCGCGCCGCTGGTCATTGGCGTGATTTTGGGGCCGATGGCCGACGAGAATCTGCGTCGCGCACTGATGGTTTCCCAGGGAAGCTTTATGCCGGTCTTCACCCGGCCGGTGTCACTGCTGCTGTTTCTAGTCATCGTCTGGACGGTGATCAGCCAGTTTCAGTTTTACAAAAACTTCAAAAACAAGCTGGTCGCCCGGCTGCGGAGAAAAAAGTCCGTCACAGCCGTCGGGTCGAACGGGCCGCCGGCAGAAGAATAAGCGAACGGCTGCGCGGCAAGCAGCGAGGCGCAGACGGATCAGGGAGGTTTTCATGTTGAAAATGGCCATTATCACGGGGTTCCTGTCCCGCACCAAAGACCGGTTCCACGAGTACAACCAGCCCCTCGACCTGGATGAGAAGTTTGCATTGATGACCGCAATCGAGGGATACGAAGGGGTGGAGATCGTCTACCCGTATGAGGTCAATGACCCGACCGCAACCAAAACCCTGCTGGACAAACATGGCCTGCAAGTGGCCGCAGTGAATGTCAACGTCAAGGGCGAACCCGAGTTTCGCCACGGTGGACTGACTTCAAACCAGAAGCCGATTCGGCAAAAAGCCGTTCGGTTCATCAAAGAGGCCAAGGATTTTGCCGCCGCCATCGGCGCCGACAAGGTAACCTGCTGTCCGCTGGGCGACGGCTACGAATTTTCGTTTCAACACGATTATGCCCAAACCTGGAAATACCTGGTGGAAACCTTCGGGGAGGCGGGCAGCTACAGACCCGAAATTCCGTTGTTCATTGAATACAAGCCGAGTGAAACCCGGGGCCGCTGTTTTGTCGACTCGGCCGCCAAGACCCTCTGCCTGCTCAACGACATGCAGTGTCCGCAGATGGGCGTGACCCTCGACTTCGGCCATTCCCTCTATGGCAACGAACACCCGGCCGAAGCCCTGGTAATGCTGGCAGAAAGCGCTTACAAAACCTACATCCACATCAACGACAATGACGGAAAGTGGGACTGGGACTATTTCTGCGGAACCAAGCACTTTCTGGAATACGTGGAGTTTCTCTACTACCTGAAGAAATATGGCTACAACGACTACCTCACCTCCGACACGTCACCGACGCGCTGGGACATCCGTGGCACCTTCGAGGCCAACAGTCGGCTCTCAAACAAGCTCTGGCAGCGTCTGGACGAGGTCGACGGTGCCGAGCTTGAAAAGTTAATGCAGCGTGATGATTACCTGCAAACGTGGAAGTTCATCGAGAGCAATTTCTTCGGATTGAAGTAGCGCAAGGAGAAGCAAACAAAATGACGCAACCCCAAGTACCGATGTCAGTTGAAGACCTGAAGCAGATGGCCGCCACCATCCGCTGTGACATCATCGAAATGGTCTGCACGGCCGGAGCAGGGCACCCGGGAGGTTCTCTTTCCGCCACAGACATTGTCACGGCTCTATACTTCCGACTGATGCGCATCGATCCCTCCAATCCCCGCTGGGCGGACCGGGACCGTTTTATCCTGTCCAAGGGTCATGCCTGCCCGGTCTGGTATGCCGCTCTGGCCGAACGCGGATTTTTCGACAAATCCCATCTTGGTACCCTGCGCCGCCTGGGCAGCATCCTGCAGGGGCATCCGGACATGAACAAGGTGCCCGGGATCGATATGACTACCGGTTCCCTCGGCCATGGGTTGTCGGTGGGTGTCGGCATGGCCTTGGCCGGCAAACTGCAGAAAAAAGACTATCACGTCTGGGTGGTTATCGGTGACGGGGAATCGCAGGAAGGATCGATCTGGGAAGCCGCCATGTCGGCGACCAAGTGGAAACTGGACAACCTGACCGCCATCCTGGACCGCAACAACCTGCAGAATGACTTTTTCGTGGACGAATTGATGCCCATCGAACCGCTGCCCGACAAATGGCGCGCATTCGGCTGGAACACGGTGGAAATCGACGGGCACAATATGGAGGAGATCGTGCCGGCGCTGGAGGGCGCCAAAGCCTTCAAAGGAGCCCCCACTATCCTTATTGCCAGCACCGTTAAAGGCAAAGGAGTTTCTTACATGGAAAACGTGTGCGAATGGCACGGCAAGGCGCCTTGCCGGGAGGAAGCCGATCGGGCCTTGGATGAAATCAGGAGGTGCAGCCGTGAACAATAATGCCTATCGTTTCGTTCGGCCCGATATCGCAGCCCTGCTGTCTTCCGAAGACCTCTTCAGCCGAGCGGATTGCGAACCCACGCGGGCTTCCTATGCCCGGACCATTTTGGAGATCGGAGAACAAGATCCCAGGGTCGTGGTCCTGGATGCGGATGTTTCCAAGTCGATCGGCACCAACAAGTTCGCCGAAAAATTTCCGGACAGATCCTTTAACTTTGGCATCGCCGAGCAGAACATGTTCGCGGCCGCGGCGGGCATGGCCACCACCGGACTGATCCCTTTTGCGTCCACTTACGCCGTCTTTGCAAGCATGCGGGCTTTAGATATGGTGCGCAACAGCATCCACTACCCGCGGTTGAACGTGAAAATTGCCGCCAGCCACAGCGGCATCACGCCGGGACCGGACGGTGTCACCCATCAGGGGCAGGAGGATCTTTCCATCATGCGCTCCATTGCCAATTCCACCGTCATCGCACCGGCGGATCCGACCACTGCCGCGCTGGCCGTGCGGGCGGCTGCCGAATTCGAAGGTCCTGTCTACCTGAGCTTTACACGCGATCCGGTGCCGGTGATCTTCGACGTAAGCTACCCTTTTGCGATCGGTAAAGCGGTTACGGTGCGAGAGGGAAAAGATGCGACCATTATCGCGAACCGGGATCTGGTGATACAGTCGCTGATAGCGGCCGAAAACCTGGCTGCGCAGCAGGTCGATGTTCGGGTCGTCGACTGCCATACGCTCAAGCCGCTCGATGATGAGATGGTCCTGCGTGCCGCAGAAGAGACCGGTGCCATCGTGACTGCCGAAAACAACGTCTATTTCGGTGGCCTGGGCAGCGCGGTGGCCGAAGTGCTGGTGGAAAACCGACCGACACCGATGAAACGAATCGGAGTCCGGGATACCTTCGCCGAATCCGGTCCATACCTGGACTTGATCGACCAATACGGATTGACAGCCCGTCACATCATCACGGCCGTGCAAGAGGTGCTGAAAAGAAAATAGCGACGGGTCTGTGCAGGTTCTACCGCATCGGTTGCATTACCCAGCCGAACCTGGCAAAATCTAGTTTGGCGATATCGGCGTTTATCAATGTCCCGCAAACCATCGAACGGAGAAATCTACAATGGATGACAACCACTGGCAAATCGTCAATCCCGGCGGCAGCATGCGGGTGATCGTCACCAAGGAACTGCCCGGGGAGCGTTGGCTGGAAATCCTTACGTCCGCCGGCTGCCGCGTGGAAATCTGCACCTCGAAGGCAGTGCTGTTAGCCGGTCAAATCCGGGCCGCCATCGGCACATCGTGTGACGGCGCGATCGGGCAGCTCACCGAACCATGGGGAGAAGAGCTGTTTGCGGCACTCAAGGGGGCCGGAGCACGTGCTTACAGCAACTACGCGGTCGGTTTCAACAACATCGATCTGGCCGCAGCCACCCGACACGGGATTCCGGTGGGCAACACCCCGGGCGTTCTCACCGAAACCACCGCTGAAATGGCGGTGGCCCTCACCTTTGCGGCAGCGCGCCGGGTCGGCGAATCCGAACGGTTTTTGCGGGCCGGAAAATACGACGGCTGGCTGCCGACGCTGTTTCTCGGCGAACTCCTTTGGCGCAAAACCGTCGGCATCGTCGGTGCCGGGCGCATCGGCGCCGCTTACGCCCGCATGATGGTGGAAGGGCACAAGATGAACGTAATTTACTACGACATCAACCAGAACCGCATCCTAGAAGACTTTGTGGCCGACTATGCAAAGTTTCTATCCGAGCAGGAAGAGCCGCCCGTTGCCTGCCGGCGAGCAGAAACCATCGAAGAATTGGTGGAAGCAGCCGATGTCGTCAGCCTCCACACCGTCCTGGACGACACCACCCACCACATGATGAATGCCGAGCGACTGGCGTTGATGAAGAAAACGGCCGTTCTGGTGAACACCAGCCGCGGGCCGGTTGTCGACGAGGCAGCTCTGGTGCAGCACTGTCGCCGGAACCCCGAATTTCGAGCCGGATTGGATGTTTTCGAGGAAGAACCGGCCCTTGCACCCGGACTGACGGAACTGGAAAACGTGGTGATCGTGCCGCACATCGCCTCGGCCACCAGCTGGACCCGGCAGGGGATGGCGGTGCTGGCCGCAAGCAATGTTGCCGGGATATTGATGGGATTCCCCGTCTGGGGCAGACCGGATATCCTCTCCTTTCTGTCAGCCGAACCGCCCAAGGCCGCACCGAGCATCCTCAACGCAGAGGAGCTGGGTTTGAGCACCTATTCTGGTTAAGCCCGGATCCTTGAGGTGAAAAACCGCCTGTGCAAACCTCCGGTCCCGTGAATAAAGATGAACTGCTGGGCAGCCTGCCCGATCCCTGGCCGGCGAACCTGGCTGCAAAAATACGGGCAGCCGTGCAAGGCAGCCACCGCAAGCTGGTCGTGTTGGACGACGACCCCACCGGAACCCAGACCGTGCACGGCATACCGGTGCTCACCGAATGGTCGATACCATCACTGCACGATGAGCTGCAACGCGATCTGCCGGCCTTTTATATCCTGACCAACTCCAGAAGTCTGCCGCCTGCCGAGGCCCGGAACCTCACTGCGGAGATCGGCAAGAACCTGCGGACAGCGGCCGAAAAGACCGGAAATCGCTATGCGGTCGTAAGCCGCAGCGACTCCACCCTGCGCGGGCATTTTCCGGAAGAAATGGATGCGTTGGCCGGGGTCCTGGGGCAACCGTTTGACGGCTGGATCCTGTGCCCCTTTTTCCAGGAAGGGGGACGCCACACCATTGCCGATGTTCACTGGGTACAGGATGCCGACCAGCTGATTCCAGCTGCAGAGACCGAGTTTGCCAAGGATGCGGTCTTCGGTTACCGCTCGTCCCACCTGCCGCAATGGGTGGAAGAGAAAACTTCCGGCAGGATTCGGGCCGCTGATACCATCCGCATTTCCATAGAGGACATCCGCCGCGGCGGCCCGGAGCGGGTGAAGGAGATCCTGCTTGCAATGGCAGGCCAGCGCGTCTGTGTGGTAAATGCGGCTGATTACCGGGACCTGGACGTCTTTGTGCTCGGGCTTCTGTCGGCAGAAGCGATGGGCAAGATCTTTTTGTACCGGACAGCTGCGTCTTTTGTCCGCGCGCGTGCGGGGATTTCGCCTCGCCCGCTGCTCTCCGCTGCAGACCTGGATCTCGCCTCGACAGCCGGTGGACTGATCATCGTGGGCTCCTATGTACCCAGAACCACCCGGCAGCTGGACGTGCTGGTAAAGTCCGAAGACTCGATTGTCAGGGAAAAGGTCGATGTCCGACTGCTGCTCGATGCATCTGCACGCCAGCGGGAATGCGAGCGGATTGCAGCCCGCATCGACCAGACCCTTCAAGCCGGAAATGATACGGTGGTCTACACCAGCCGCAGGTACCTGTCTGCTGCGGATGCCGCAGCCATCCTGCAGGTCGGCCGAACGATTTCCAGCGCACTGACTTGCATCTTGCGGCAACTGCGGACCAGACCGCGTTATCTGCTGGCCAAGGGGGGTATCACCGCCAGTGACGTCGCCACCGCCGGGCTGGGCGTCAGACGGGCTGTTGTCGCCGGACAGATCATTGCCGGTGTTCCGGTCTGGCGGCTGGGGACCGAAAGCCGCTATCCGGGGATGCCTTTCATCGTATTTCCCGGAAACGTGGGGGACGAAAGCGCCCTGCTGCAAGTGGTACGCAAGCTGCATTTCAGATGACACGCATACCGCAGGCCTTGCTCTGGACCCAACGGCCTGCCGTTTCGCCAGGCAGCCATTTTCATCCCCTTTGTGCAGGCGCACTCCGAACAGACCTGTTGACATTGGGCCCCAACCGTATAAGATTAGTGAAAGAAATTTCGCGTGCTGCCCGTTCGACGCTGTGACATTTATCGGTTGTTGGATGCCATCGACTGGTAACCGGTTTCGGCAACCGTCGCTATTGTCTTCCTGACTCGGAACCAGTCTCCAGGGGTTTCGCTGCCCTCTTCCGCTACACACCGACCTTTCCAGTGTGCTTCGAGCAGCTCGACCAGTTCTGCAGCCGGCCGCATCCGTTGCCTGGATGCCGTAGCTTCGTCATTTTCAACCTGCGCGGCGCAACCGGCCAACCGGGGCGTGTATCATTACCGCAAGCGCCCGGCAGGTTCTTACTGCCTCATACATAATGACTAGGAAGACAACGTCACAATATGAACTCGATTTCCCTGAAATTCGGTAATAAGATACATAAAAGTTGCAACGTATTACAGATAGCTATATTAACTATCTGTAAATAGGACAAAAATTCTTGCCGGAAAAAGTTAGCATGTATTTTGCAGCTTCAGCCCCGAAAGGTGATGCTTCTCGATATTTCGTTTGACACCATCCCTCGGGCATTGCCTTATCGGTAAACAATGACAATATTCTGGAATTACAGCAGATCGAAATTATCAGCCGATCAATTTCTCAGGTAGCCACCTATCGATCCCGATCGGAGTCACCCCATGATCGACTGGTATAATAGAACGAAAGTATTGGTACTAAGATCCTTTTTCTCCAACCAGGATCCGGTTGCGGCAGCGTTGGCACACCGTATTCAACGTGTTTTTTGCATAAAACACCGATACAGACGGAGTAGGAAAAATGAGTCTGGATTACGATAAGATTAGGGCGGAGGAAGAGTCCCCCCAGACTTCGATGAGCGCCTACAGCGACCTGTTCGCTGCGTTGGCGTTCGTGTTTTTGTTTCTGTATGTCATCTCCACCCTCCAGTTGAACCTGCAGGCAATCTCCTCCAATATCGAAACCCGAAAGCTGGAAGCCAAAATCCAGGAGTATGAACTGTCTTCGGAAACAGCGCCCGGAGAGCTTGCCTCACAGGTTGACGATGCAGGAGATGACGAGATCATTAAAAAACTGGCCGAGCTGGAAATGCAGACCCGGGAAGAGGCCCGCAAGCTTTTCGAGCAGGCGCAGGCCCTGCAAGAGTATGAACAGCAGCTGATCAACCGCTACCAGGATGTCGTCGCTCTGGTGAAGCAAAAAAACGTGGACCTGACACAGACACTGCAGGAGCAGATCACCGAAACAGAAATCAAACAGGCGGAACTCGAACGCAGGGATCTGGAAATCGAGGAGCTTGAGAAAGCGCAAGAGCTGGTCGTTGCCGAAAAAGAGCAGCTGGCGGCCGCACAGCAGGAGCTACAGCAGGAACTGGCGGAAAACCTGCAATTGATCGAATCGCTGGAGCAGGAAAAAGACCAGGTTGCTTCCGAAAAGCAACAGCTGCTGGCCGAGCAAATTCGCCTTCATGGCGAACTCGATGGCACCAGGGATCAAATTACCGCCCTGGAAAGCGAAAAGCAGGCTTCCGAATCCGAAAAAAGGACACTCGTTGCCAGCCAGAAGAGCCTCAGCGAACAGCTGGAGAAAAGTCGGGCCGACCTGCAGGCCTTGGAGGAAGATAAAGATTCGCTGGTTTCCGAAAAAGAAAAACTGGCAGCGGCGCAGCAGAGCCTTGAGGAAGAAATCGGCAAAAGCCGCACCCGCCTGCAGCAGTTGGAGCGAAGCAACCGCGCGGCGGCGGCTGAGAAGCAGCGGCTGGCTGCCGCACAGCAGCGCATGGAAACGCAACTGGATCGAAGTCAGGCGCGACTGAAGTCTTTGGAACAAGATTACAAAGGCGTAACCTCCGAGAAGCAAAAACTGATGGCATCCACGAAACGCCTGGAAAGCGAGCTGGGCCGGACCAAGGCCCGGATGCAAAACCTGGAAAAAGGCCAGGATGCTGCGGCTGCCGAAAGGTCCAAATACCGGTCCGCGCAGGCAGCTCTCGAAAAGGAGCTGGGTGCCAGCAAGGGCCGCCTGAAAGAACTGGCGCGTGCCAAAGAGGCTGCTGAAATCGAAAAAGGCGAGCTGTTGGCCACACAGGCAGCGCTTCAAGACCAACTGGGCAACAGCCAGGCCCGTTTGGCGGAACTGCAAAAAGGCAAAGCGGCAGCTGAAAGGGAAACGGGAAAACTGCTGGGCGAACAGGAAAAACTGCAGGCCGAGCTGGGCAAAAGCCGGGATAAACTCAAGGCCCTGGAAGCCGACAAATCCGCCGCCGAAGGGGAAAAAGACAAACTGCTGGGCGAACAGAAAAAACTGCAGGCGGCCCTGGGGGAAAGTCAGGGCAAGTTGCAGAACCTGGAGAAGGGATTGGCGGACGCCGAAAAAGAGAAAGGCAAGTTGCTGGCCGACCAGGGCGCGCTGCAGAAGGAACTGGGCAAAACCAGGGGCGAACTCGGCAAGCTGGAAAAAGAGAAAGGGGCGGCCGAAGACCAGATCGCCAAGCTGGCGGCCGACCAGAGAGCACTGCGCGACAAGCTCGACGACATCGAAGCGAAAGAGCAGCTGAAACAAAACATTGTTACGAGTTTAAAGGATAATTTCAACAAGCACGGCATCGATGCGCAAATCGACGAGGCCACCGGCGAGGTCACCCTGCCGTTCAACGAAGCCTACTTCGAATTTGACAGCGCCAGGCTCAAACCAGAAATGAAAGCGTACCTGCGTAAAATCATACCGGTGTATGCCAATAGCCTGTTTCAGGAGAGCGATGTGGAAAAGTACATCACCTCCATCGAGGTGATCGGTTTTGCATCGCCGATTTACCTCGGCAAGTACGTCAATCCCAAAACGCTGAACAAGGAAACGCGGGCGGCCCTGAATTACAACATGGACCTCAGTTACAAGCGGGCCCGTTCGATATTCGAATACATTCTCGATCAGCGCAACATGAAGTTCAACCATCAAAAGGAACTAATGCTGCACCTGAAAGTCACCGGAAGAAGCTACCTGGAATCTGCTCCGCTGGAAAAGCTGCCCGCGGAGAGCCTTGAAATGAAAGAATTCTGCCAGCAGTACGACTGCAACAAGCTTCAGAGTGCGGTCATCCGTTTTAATCTGGTAGAGTAGGAGGAAAGACCCATGAACGAATTTATCACCCAAGTCACCGCAACCCTGATCTCCTTCGGTACCGGCAACCTGATGATCATCATGCTGGTGGTTTTTTTCATCGCGGTCATACTGAAGTTTCTGATGTATTTCCTGGTTAAAGCGGAATACAACTTTTCATCGGCGTTCGAAACCCGCACCCATCGGTTCCTGAACCGCGAATACCCGGAAGGCAGCAGTTTGAAAAAATTTCATGAGGTGGTCCAGTTTCTCCTCGAAAAAACGTACAACGAGTCCTACCTCGCCCGCAAGATCTTGCGGAAGCGAAAAGAGGATTCGAAGGTGGCGGCACTGAACAAAGTGTTCCTGGTGGAGACAGGGGCAAAATCGTTGATCGACGACACTCTCAAACAGACCCGGTACCACGATGCCGGGGTGGTGCCGGATTTCAGGGGAATCTCCAAATACGTATTCACCTCCAATCCGTACTTCAACAAGCTGTGGGGCGTCATTCCGATCGGGCGGGCCAACGATGTTTTTTCCCGACTGCCCAGCCTGTTTATCATCGGTGGGATATTCGGCACGTTTCTCGGCATCAGCCAGGGTCTGCCGGCCCTGAAGACCATCGATCCCGGAAATATAGTGGCTGCACAGGCCACGCTGGGTAATTTTCTGGAAAGCATGACCTTTGCGATGTACAGCTCGGTGGTCGGTATTTTCCTTTCGGTGTGTTTTACCATCATGAACGCGTTTATGTCCTTTAACAGCCTGTATATCGGACTGGTGGACCGGTTTACGCAGTCTTTGGAGCTTCTTTGGAAAGAGACCGCCAACGGCTACTGATGCCAGCTGCTTGCAGTAATGTTGACGTCCTGTTACAAGCCGAAGATGTAAGCTACTTTTCGATGATGAAATGCCGGACAGCAAGGAGGTCCGAAAAATGGCGGACAGCAAAAACCAGGAAGTCGTTGTAAGAGATAAGCAAAAGTCGGTTACCGATATATTGAACCAGAAAAATTCAGAATACCGGCAAGAGATCATCGGTGCCATTGACCGTTATCACAGCAAATTAAAATCGCAGCGAATGGACCGGGACAACATCAAGAATCGGCTTCGGCTTCTGCATATCCGGGAGACGGCCGAGCAAAGTGACAACCTGGAAGAACTGGAAAAAGAACTCTGGTCGATGGCCGTGGATATCGAAGAACCCACCATCAAAATGGGGCGCAACATATCTCTGGTGATTTTTGCTTATACGGTTTTTGCTTTGTTCAGTTTCCTGGTCCTGACCTTCAGCAATGCCATCATTCTGCCCAGCTTCAACATACCGTATTCCGTGCTTCTGATGGGTCTGATCGGCAACCTGGTGAGCATGTACGTCAAGCTGCCGAATATTCGGATCAGAGAACCGCTGAGCTACGATTCGACCATCTGGTTTGTGATCAGCCCACCGGTGGCAGTCATCATGGCCGGCCTTGCCTTCGGGCTCGTGCAGATCTTTTTGCCTGTCATTCAGGTCGAACTGTCCGATGAATCCTGGTTTTTCTGGGTTCTGGCCTGGGTCGTCGGCTTCGTCAACTGGGTGTATCTCTACGAAAAGGTCAGTGGAGGGATCAAAGACCGGATGCTCCGGAATCACGGTTCACAGGCCGAACCCGCCCCCAAGGTATTTGTCGAGGATTAAATCCCGGGCAGCTCCCGGTATAAGCTCCCCCGGCTTCAGCGCCAATGGTACCGGAGCGATCGCCCCCCCTTTGCTGTTGCGCACGATTGCGGCCAGCGCAGATGAAAGCCCGAATCGTTTGTTACCATTTCCATTGATCTGTTGATTCGTTTCACCGTTTGTCGGCCCTTTTCACGTGCAGGAAAACTCATACATGCAGCGATCCGCCCTTTTTCCGCCAGCTTAGTCGCTCCAATTACAACAATTACCATGACCGGTGTATGATAGTGCCTCCACCGTCACTCCTTCTTCTTCCGGGTATCTGAACAAATACTATTGTATTTCAAATAGTTACGTTTAACCGCTGATTTGGCATCAAACTTGCGTCAGTGGTACCCATGCTGAACCTGAAAAGCTTCATGTCTGATCGAGTGGCCATCGATTTGGGGACGGCCAACACCCGGCTCTATGTTCAGAACGAGGGAATCGTCATTGACGAACCTTCCGTGGTGGCGGTCGATCTCGCCATTAAACCGGCAGGACGTGTCGTCGCGGTGGGGTTCGAGGCCAGCAGCATGCTGGGAAAAGCCCCCGAGCATATCCGGGTTATCCGACCGGTGCGATACGGTGCGATTACCGACATCGACGCCGCCTGTGCAATGCTCAGCCGGTTTATTCACAAGGCGCGCAGCCGATCCAGGTTCTCGCGGTTCCAGGCAGTGATCGCCGTGCCGGCGGGAATCAGTCAGATCGAATCCCACGCCGTTATCGAGGCTGCCGAGGCTGCCGGGGCCAGCCGGATCCAGCTGCTGGAGAGCACTCTGGCAGCGGCTCTGGGTGCCGACCTGCCGATCGGCGAACCGGTCTGCAGCATGGTCGTTGACATCGGCGGCGGCACGACGGAGGTGGCGGTCATGTCCCTGTCCGGAATTGTCGCGAGCCGATCAACCCGGGTGGCCGGTGATCAGATGAACATGGCCATCAAAAACTATATCCGGCGTCGATTTGACCTGCTGATCGGCGACAGCTGGGCTGAACGGGCAAAAACTTCGGTGGCAAACGCCTGCCCGCAATCCGACGAGAACGCCACCATCGAGATCAGGGGCCGGGACGTAACCTCCGGCATCCCGAAGGTCATCCTGATCGATACCCACGATATTTGGGAAGCCATGTCCGACCAGATCAATGCCATCGTCCAGACGGCCAGGTCGGTCCTGGAGGAGATTCCCCCGGAGTTGTCAGCAGATGTGATCGACAGGGGATTTTTATTGACCGGCGGTGGTGCCTTGATGACAAACCTGGGTCTTTATCTTTCCACTCAGCTTGGTATCCCGGCCGTCATTCCGGTGGATCCGCTTTCCACCGTTTTGCTGGGAGCCGCCGGCGCCATGAATGCCATGACGGACTTCAGCAGCCATATCATTGCGGGTTGCAGTCGAGCTGCACGGAACATTCGCCCTGCTCTTGTGTAAACACATCGATGCTTTCCTTTTCGGCCACCGGCTTATCGAGGTAAAGCAGCGGATTTTGCGTAAAACAGGCCTGCTGCACGTAGTCGACGATCCGTTTTTCTCCCCTGACGAAATCGAACCCTTCACCACTTCTGGCGATCAGCACCGGCACCTGTTCAATACCGAACTGGGCCAACAGGATCCGGTTTACCTCCGGGCTGTATGCAGATCGAAGTTGGATGCCGTCCATCGGGGGGGTGTCGATCCGGTCGACAGGATTTAAAAAAAGATCACAGCTGCTGCAGTTTTCGAGAGCCTGCAAAACATTTTTGCAGTGGATGCAGTCGTTTGAAAAAATCAAATATACCTGCTTGGTTGGCTGGGAACACGTCCGGACCGCGTAAACTCCCTGGTCCAAGGAGAAGTTGCGCGGGGTAATGCCCACCGGCAAAAAGAAAAGCACCAAAAATGCGGCAACTATGGCCGATGAGACTGCCACTGCACCGACCGACTGTCGAAATCCGTGCAGCAGGTTGAGCGTCAAAACAATGGTGAAGATCAACACGCAATAGATACAAAGGGTCCGGGCCACAAAAATCTGATAAGACAGCAGCACCGAATCGGCGGCCATGCCGGCCAGCAGCAACATCGCAGACCAGTCGAACCGACCCGCCGGCTTTCCCCTGCCGACGAGCAGCGTCCAAAAAACCGCCTGAAAATAAATCAAACCAGCCAGGTTCATGTACAGCGGTGATACGATCGTCAGTTTCTCGACAATATGACAGCCCTCGCTCAGACAGACGGTGGAACGACCCATGAGAACCAGCAAGGTTTGCAGGGCCGTGACGGCACTGGCAGCCAGGGCGACAGCCTGCTTTATTCGATCCATAGACGCACTTCCTCTCATTCCCGTCGCTGGTTGTTTCCCTGCAGTACAGGAAAAATGTAATTATTGTACCGTATTTCAGGTAAACCTCAATCGAAAATTTTGACCCCCCTGCTCGGTTGTGCTATAGCCTTTGTCCGTCCAGCTTCCACGGACCGGCACCATTTGAAAATACAACAGGGGGACCGCATGGATATTCGGCAGACCGCACAGCTGGCCAGGGCTGCATCGATTCGACTGGCGCCCGAAACAGCAGACCGTAAAAACCGGGCGATTTCCGACATTGCCGCCGCACTGAAGCGTCATGCCGACGAAATCGCTGCCGCAAACCAGACCGATCTGATCCGCGCTGAAGAAGAGCGCCTTTCTGCCCCGCTGCTCAAACGGCTGAAATTCGACACCGGCAAGATCACGGAGGCCTGTGCGGGATTGAAAAGCCTGGTGAGCCTTGCGGATCCGGTCGGCGTGACGCTGCAGGCCACCGAGCTCGACCGGGGTCTCGAACTCTACAAGGTCAGCTGCCCCATCGGTGTGGTGGGCGTGGTGTTCGAATCCAGACCCGATGCACTGGTGCAAATCTCGTCGCTGTGTTTGAAAAGCGGCAACGCGGTGCTGCTAAAAGGCGGCAGCGAAGCGGCCGAGACCAACCGCATCCTCGCGCGGATCATTTCGGAGGCCACCCGGCAGGCAGGGATGCCGGAAAACTGGCTGGCCCTGCTGGAATCCCGCAGCGAAGTCGCAGCGATGCTCGATCTCGACGATGCCATCGATCTGATCATTCCGCGAGGCAGCAACGAGTTCGTCCGCCACATCATGGAAAACACCCACATTGCCGTCCTCGGTCACGCAGACGGCATCTGCCATGTCTATGTGGACAGCAAGGCGGATCTGGACATGGCGCTGCGCATATGCGTGGACAGCAAATGCCAGTATGTGGCCGTGTGCAACGCCGCCGAAACCCTGCTGGTTCACCGGTTAGTGGCTGAAGAGTTTTTGCCGCGAATCCAAACCGCCCTGGAAAAAAAGGGCGTGGAACTCCGTGGATGTGAAAAAACCCGCCAGATTATCGGGATCAAGCCCGCATCCGATGAAGACTGGCAAACCGAGTACCTCGACCTGATAATGGCCGTCAAGGTGGTGGAAAGCCTGGAGGAGGGCATCGATCACATCAATCGCTACGGATCGGGGCACACCGATGTGATCGTAACGGCCGATCACGCAAGGGGCAAGAAGTTCATGGATTGTGTCGATTCTGCGGGCGTGTTTTCAAACTGCAGCAGCCGCTTCAGCGACGGCTATCGATACGGCCTGGGCGCGGAAGTCGGCATCAGTACCAACAAGATCCACGCCCGGGGACCGGTGGGACTGGAAGGCCTGGTGATTTACAAATGGCGGCTTTTCGGCAACGGTCACATCGTGGCCGATTATGCAGGCGCCGGTGCCAAGGCGTTTTCCCACCGCAAGATACCACCGTTGCAGGGTTAAGCCAGGCGCATCCGCCATCCGAAGGGATCGTCCCGGTGTCCGTATTGAATCCCGGTGATCTCGTCATAGAATTTTCTGGAAATTTCTCCGACACCTCCGTCGGCGATCTTGTAATCACTGCCTTTGTATCCGATTTCGCCCACCGGTGAGATGACCGCAGCGGTGCCGGTGGCAAACATCTCCTTTAAGCGGCCGCTGCGGCAGCTGTCGATCACTTCCTCGATGTCAACCGGCCGCTCGACGGCCGTGATGCCCCAGTGCCGGGAAAGCTGCAGAACCGAATCACGGGTCACACCGGGCAGAATGGTTCCTTCCAGCGGCGGCGTGACCAGCTCGTCATCCAGATAAAAGAAGATGTTGCTGGTTCCGACTTCCTCCACGTAGCGACGCTCCTTGGCGTCGAGCCAGAGCACCTGGGTGTAGCCTTTGGCGGCCGCCTGCTTCTGGGCGAAAAGGGTCGGGCCGTAATTGCCGGATGTCTTGGCCTCGCCGACACCGCCCTTGGCGGCCCTGACAAAATCGTCGGAAACAAATATGCGGGTGGGGTTAAAGCCTTCGGGATAGTAGGCACCCACCGGCCCGACGATAATGTAAAACAGATAGCTGGCAGCCGGATGAACGCCGAGAGCGGCTTCGGTGGCGATCATGGTGGGACGGATATAAAGGGAAGTGCCCTCCGAACGGGGTATCCACTCGCGCTCGAGCAGAACCAGTTCCTTTACGGCCTGCAGAAACATCGGCGTGTCGATCTCCGGCATGACCATCCGGCGGGCGGAAGCGTTCATTCGCTCGATGTTTTTTTCCGGCCGGAACAGGCCGATTCCTCCGTCCGGCAGGTGATAGGCCTTCAGACCTTCGAATACTTCCTGGTTGTAGTGAAGAACCATCGCTGCCGGATCGAGCCGCAAGTCTCCATAAGGCTCGATCCGTGCATCGTGCCATCCCTGCGGCTGGTCATAATTCATCAGAAACATGTGGTCGGTGGTGTATTTGCCGAAACCGAGCTGGCTGTCTTCGGGGTGCGGCTTTTTCCCGGATCTGTCTTCTGTGATCTTGATTTCCATCAGCCTCCTCCTTTTATAGGTTCCGTCGCTGCGGACGAATTGGATGTCACGCCGGGGCTCAGCTGCCGGACGTAGCGCTTCAGCTGTCTCGCCGTCTGGGACAAAACGGAGTCATCTCTGCTGGAGATGTACAGTGCAGCGGCGCCGTTGAGCGATATAATGATGAAATTGGCGATTTCCCGCAGGTCGAGTCCCTGCTCGAGCGCCCCGTTTTGTTCGGCTTCCCTGAGCCAGCTTTGTATCAGGTTCGACAGCTGAACGAACCCCCGAAAGATCTGCTGGGTCATCGATTGTGACTGCCCGGAGAGCTCGACCAGCATGTTGAGGAAAAAACATCCCCCCTCGAAGGTGTCTTCCCCCAGGTAGTATTGCATGTCGTTGTCAATAAAGGTTTCCAGCCGCACCAGCGGATCGGTACGATTGCGGATCCCTTTGAAAACGATCGATTTCCAGATTCGGATGGCCTCGTCGTAGGCGGCGTTCCAGATTTCCTCCTTGCTGGCAAAATGTCCGTAAAGGCCGCCCTTGGTCAATCCGGTGGCTGCGAGGATATCGCTTACAGATGTGTTGTAATACCCCTTGACGGAAAACAGATGCAGGGATTTTCCTACGATATTTTTCCGGGTCTGCAGCCCTTTTTGCCCCATGCTTACACGATTCTCTGTATATGAATTTTATATACCGACCGGTCTTTTTTAAGTCGGTTTCATCGAACCTGTCAACCTTTTTTTACCCTGGGTCATGCTGTCGAGTCAGTTTTTGATCCGCTTGAGCCGGAGTTTTTTTCCACCGATCGATATGATCCGGTAGCTGTGTCCGCCAAGGCGGATTTCATTACCGATATCGTCTCGCACAATCCGGTGGCGATAAGGTGTCTGCGGATCCAGGTCGGTGATGAAAACATCGATCAACGCCGTTTTGTTCTCCTGGCCCCGGTAAATCACCACGTTGTTGTCGATGCGCACCCGCTCTCCGACAGGAAGAAAGATGTTGACCGTATCCACCGGCTTGCGCGATTTCAGTTCCTGCTTGAAGCTCGCAGCGGCTTCCTCCAACCGCCTGCGGTAGCGGGGATCCCGCGGGCCGGTGAGTGCAAGGTAGATGAAACCTACAAACAGAGAAGCGATTAGGCCGAAAAACAGGACCATCAGCCAGCGGCGTTTACGAGTCTCTTCCATAACGGCACCTGATAGGATCGAACAATCCTACTTGAATATGTCCCATCACCGCCCAATGTCAACGATAAATACCACCGCTGAAACCGGCGCCGCGGCTGTCGACATCGTTTCATCGGCGCCAATTCGAACAGTGCCGCCGACGTTCGTGGGGGGATTCTACCCGGATGGGGTTGCAACTTTGCATGCAATGCAATAAAACGGAATCATCAATGGTTGTGGTCCCACGTGAATCTTGCACAAAACTTGCATAGTTGGAGTGAAAAGCATCCGATCGGTGTATGATTCCGGTATCAATTGATCCCTAATTGCGATCGAAAAGGACGCCACCATGCCCTCTTCCGGCAAAATCGAGATTTTCTACACCGCCTTCCGCGAGATCAGCAATGTCATACACTCCAGTACCCGGGCAGATGAAGTTCTCGAACTGATCGTCTGGAAAGTCACCGAAACACTGGCGGCCAAAGGCGCACTGCTGCGCATTCTGAATCTCGAAACCGAGAGATTCGAACTAAACGCCGCCTACGGGCTCAGCGATGCCTATCTGTCGAAGGGACCGGTGACCCGGCAAAGTATCATCACCGAGGTCTACAAACAGAAATCGTATGTCATCATTGAGGATGTGCTCAAGGATCCGCGGATCCAATACCCCCGGGAGGCCTATCAGGAGGGGATCCGCATGGTCCTGGACCTGCCACTGGTTTTTCGCGACAACATTGCCGGCCTGCTGAGAGTCTATTTTCCTGAATCGCGACCGTTCGAAGAGGACGAACTCGATTTCGCCGTTGCGCTGGCCCAACAGTGTGCCTGCGCCATCGACAAGGCGCGACTGATCGAGGAGCAGCAGGCCCGTTACAACCAGCTTGCGCTGCACACGGAAAAGCTATCGGCCCTGGGCCGAATGGCGGCCGGTATCGCCCATGAAATCAACAACCCGCTCGCCGGCGTGTTGCTTTACAGCTCCAATCTTTCCAAAAAGATCCCCGACGACAGCCCGCTGAAAGAGGGAATGGAGATCATCATACGGGAAACCCAACGCTGTAAAATCATTATTCAGGAATTGTTGGAGTTCGCACGCGACCGGGAACCAAAGAAAGCGAAGGCCGATATCCACCCCATCATCGACCGTGCCGTCAGCATGCTGGAAAATGAATTCCGCCTGCGACGCATTGACCTGCAAAAATCCTATTCCAAAAAGATCCACACCTGCATGCTCGATGAAAACCAGCTGCAGCAGGTTTTCGTCAACCTGCTGCTGAACGCCGCCCATGCGATCGACCAGCAGGGAACCATCGAGATCCGGACGCGGGTCGATCCGGCCGGCCACCGCATGTTCATCGAGGTGCAGGACGACGGCTGCGGTATTCCCCCGGAAAACCTGAACAAGATCTTCGAGCCGTTTTTTTCCACGAAAAAAAATGGATCCGGACTGGGCTTGGCGGTCAGCTATGGAATTGTCCAAAATCACCGGGGAGAGTTGACCGTCGAATCGCAGCCTGACAAAGGCACCTGTTTCACTATCACATTGCCGATGCGGCAGTAGAACGGATCAAAATTGGCAATCATACCCCCCAGCGGACTAAAACCGGCAAAAATCCTTGTCATCGACGATGAGCCCGTCATCTGTGACGGATGTTCGATGGCCCTGTCCGAGATGGGCCATGCAGTTGATGCCCGCAACAGCGGCCGCGAAGGAATGGAGGCGATCCGGCAGCAAGATTACGAACTGCTTCTATTGGACTTGAAACTGCCCGATGCCGACGGCATGGACCTGCTCCGGCTTCTGCGCGAAGAAAGACCCCGCCTTGCGGTGATCGTGATGACCGGCTACTCTTCGGTTCAGAATGCCGTCGCCGCCATGAAACTGGGCGCCTTCGACTATCTGGCCAAACCCTTTACCGATGACGAGCTGGTAATGACGGCCGAAAAGGCGGTTGCCAACAAACGGCTGACGGAAGAAAACCTGGCTTTGCGCAGGCAGCTTTACGCCATGTTCGACTTCAGCAACATTGTCGGGGAAAACCCGAAACTGCTGAGAGTTTTCGACGAAGTACGCAAGGCCGCCCCGACAGACAGCACCATCTTGCTGCAGGGTGAAAGCGGAACCGGCAAGGAACTTTTTGCCAAAGCCATCCACGCCAACAGCAGCCGTTCGGACCGCCAGTTCATCGTGGTCGACTGCAGCACCTTTTCTTCCTCCCTGCTGGAAAGCGAACTGTTTGGGCACGTGAAGGGCGCTTTTACCGGGGCTGTCCGGGACAAGGGCGGCATATTCGAAGTCGCCGATGGCGGCACGCTGTTTCTGGACGAAATCGCCAATTTGACCTGGGAGGTTCAGGCCAAGCTGCTTCGGGTGATGGAAACCCATGAATACAAGCCGGTCGGATCCAGCCGGGCCCAGAAGGCGGACATGCGGATCATCGCCGCCAGCAACCAGGACTTGAAGTCCTTGGTGGAAGCCGGAAAGTTTCGCAAGGATCTGTTTTATCGTGTCAATGTGCTGCCGATCACCATCCCTCCCCTCAGGGAGCGCCGAGACGACATTCCCAAGCTGGCCTACCACTTTTTGCGCCAGTTCTGCCGTGAAATGGGCCGCAGAATCGAGGGGTTTTCCGATGATGCCCTGCAGATATTGCTCCAATACGATTGGCCAGGCAACGTTCGGCAGTTGAAAAACGTGGTGGAACGGCTCGTGATCATGGCCGAAGAGAAGATTCTCGATCACAGTCAGGTGGCAAACAACCTACATGGACCGGATGGGGAAGAAGTACAGACCATCCCGCAGACTTCCAAAGACCTCAAGACCGTCAAACGCCTGGTTTTGGAGAAGAAGTACGACCCAATCGAAAAGCTTTTCCTCCAAACCGCCCTGAAGGCCAGTGCCGGCAACATCAGTCAGGCAGCCAAAAATGTGGGCATGCAGCGCTCTAATTTTTCAGCCCTGCTAAAAAAGCACGGACTGGCGATCAAAAAGAGCACCGTCGAGCAGTAGCAAACATCCCTTCCATCCACTTTTCCGTGATCGTTTACCACCCCAACCGTATAAAAATATATACGGCTGCCGAACTACCTACATTTGTTCGATAAACGACGAAATCCCCCCTGACCGCCGTATAGAAAAATATACGAACGGGTTGCGATACCAGTTGCCGCAGAACCGTTAAAAACCTTTATTTAACTGTAATTATTCATTTTTTATAAATCCATCCTAAAAGGTTTCCATGCTACGACCTGGCACGGCAGTTGCTCTATCGAATGTTGCATCCCTTTACCGATGAACATTCTTATACCGGTCACAAAAGGAGGAACCGCCATGACCGTGACTCAGGAAACCATCCGGCATGGGCCGACCATCCCGCCGAATATCCTGGTGATGGAAGATGAGCTAAGTGTCGCCAAAGGGCTGGAGATGGTTTTGACCGAGGAAGGATACGCCGTCGACCTGGCGATGACCGGCAAAGACGCCCTGGAGTTCTTCGACCGGAAAGCCTTCGATCTTCTGGTGGCGGACCTTCGACTGCCGGACATCAACGGAATGGAAGTGATCCGGACCGTGAAGGCCAAAAAGCCGAAAACCGGTGTGGTGGTCATCACCGGCTATGCCAGCGTAAACTCTGCGGTCGATGCGATGAAACTCGGCTCCTACGACTACCTTCCCAAACCCTTTACCGACGACGAGATCAAGATCGCTGTCGAAGGCGCTCTGAAAGGCAAGGATACGCCGCCTTCCGACACCGTTATCGAGAAAGTGGAGAAAAAAGAAGGGGAAAAGTTGATCCAGAAAGAAGAGGTTCTCAAGGTGCTTGACCGCACCGTCGAGGACCAGGAATTCTGGAAGGCGTTGATGCAGCAGGGTTCAGCCGTACTGGCTAACTACCGGCTTTCCCCTGAGGCCAAGGCCGCGATCGTATCCGGAGATTTGGCATGGATCGACAAGCACGTGGGGCCGCTTTCCAAAGAACAGCTTGCATTCATTTACAAGCGCCTGGAGCGGGAAGTCTGGTAATCTCAGCGTAACGAGACCACCGATACCGGTGGTCCGATTTTCAGGGAGGAAATCTCATGGAACAGGCTCAGGATGCGCTACACATTCAACCACCGCTCTGGCCTCAGATTCTCATCATGGAAGACGAAATGAGCGTCGCCAAAGGGCTCGAACTGGTGTTGAGCGAAGAGGGGTATACTGTCGATCTTGCAATGAACGGCCGCAGCGCCCTGGACAGCTTCGACCGGAGGGATTTCGATTTGCTGATTGCCGATCTGCGGCTGCCGGACATCGATGGAATGGAGGTGATCAAGAGGGTCAAACACCGCCGCCCGGATACCGGCGTCATCGTAATTACCGGCTATTCAACCGTTCCTTCCGCTGTGGAGGCCATGAAACTCGGTGCCACCGACTATTTGTCCAAACCTTTTACCGACGACGAGTTCATGTCCGCGGTCAAAGGCGCCCTCGATGAGCAAAAGGTGCTGCATGCCGGGGCAGCGCAAGCGGCTGTTGCCAAACCGGCGGTGACGGTTCTCGAACCGCTCCCCGAAGACCTGCAACAGGTTCACGACATCATGGCGCAGATCCGCCAGCAGTTTTCCGGCACCCGGGAAGAACTGATCCCCATGCTTCAAAAAGTGCAGAATCATCTCGGGTTTATCCCCGAGCCGGCACTGGAGGAAATCGCTCATTTTACCCGCACGCCGGCTGCATCGGTGTACGGGGTCGTTACGTTCTACGAACAGTTTCGACTGCATCCGGTCGGCCGTCACATCGTCAAGGTGTGTCGAGGTACGGCCTGTCACGTAAAAGGCGCCGAGCGGATACTCAACGAAATCGAAACCCGCTTCGGGATGTCCCCGGGACAAACCAGCGACGACCGGATGTTCACGCTTGAAACGGTCGCCTGTTTCGGCTCTTGCGCCATTGCGCCGGTGGTGGTGGTGGACGATTCGGTCAAAGGCCGCATGGATCCCTCCAAAACCAGTGAAGTGATGGCAGCAGTGGAGCCGGCAGACCTGGACCCCAATCAGTCATAACGGCCAACAGGAGAGGTCAAAATGAGCTACAGCGCAATAAAAGCAAAGGCCGAAAAGCAATGGGATTGGCTGGAGAACCTGCCCCAACCCCTGATCCAGTTAGGGATGGGGACTTGCGGCAGGGCCTCCGGTGCGGACGACATTATGCGCAGCGTCCAGCAGACGCTGAAAGAACTCAAACTCCTTGCCCGGACGATGGAAGTCGGTTGTATCGGCATGTGCTACCTGGAGCCGTTGATGGCGGTCCGCAAACCAGGCCGCCCCTTTATCGTATACGGCAATTTGACGCCGGATAAAACGCAGAAAATACTGAAACGCTACCTCATGGAAGATGATCCGTGTGCCAAATGGAGTGTCTGCAGCATCGGCAAGGACCGAATTGACGGGATACCCACTTTTGAGGAGCACCCCATGTTGGGCGCTCAAGTGCGCATCGCCCTGCGCAACTGCGGTCTGATCGACCCGGGCAACATCGACCACTACATCGCCAGAAGAGGGTATTCCGGCCTGCAGCGTGCTTTAGACATGAGCCCGGCGGAGGTGATCGAGGAAGTGAAAGCCTCCGGTCTCCGGGGCCGGGGAGGTGCAGGCTTCCCCACCGGCCTGAAATGGGAATTTGCCCGCAATTCATTGAAAGACACCAGCACCATCGTGTGCAATGCCGACGAGGGTGATCCGGGAGCCTTCATGGACCGGGCACTTCTCGAAGGAGACCCCCACGCCGTTCTGGAGGGGATGCTTATCGGGGCCTATGCCATCGGAGCCGCACAAGGTTTCATTTACGTGCGGGCCGAATATCCTCTGGCTATCGAGCGGTTGATCAAAGCGTTGGCGGACATGCACGCATGCGGGCTGCTGGGCGACGCGGTGCTGAACAGCAAATTCCGTTTCGACATCCAGATCAAGGAGGGGGCCGGTGCCTTTGTGTGCGGTGAAGAGACCGCCCTGATGGCCTCCATTATGGGGCGCCGCGGCATGCCGCACGCCAGACCGCCCTTTCCTGCCCAATCCGGCCTGTGGGGCAAACCCACCAATATCAACAATGTGGAAACCTTCAGCAACGTGTCGGCCATTTTACAAAACGGCGCCAGTTGGTACGCGGGATTCGGTACCGAAAAAAGCAAAGGAACCAAAACATTCTCACTGGCCGGTAAGGTGCAACGCACCGGGTTGATCGAAGTGCCCATGGGAATGGAGCTGCGAGAAATCATCTACAGTATCGGCGGCGGCGGACCCAAAGGCAAGCAGATCAAGGGCGTACAAACCGGTGGGCCTTCCGGCGGCTGCATCCCCGCCGAGCGTTTCGACCTGACGGTGGACTATGAATCGTTGGCCTCGGTCGGATCGATCATGGGTTCCGGTGGAATGGTGGTGATGGATCAGGACACCTGCATGGTGGACATGGCCCGCTACTTTTTGACCTTCACCCAAGCCGAGTCGTGCGGCAAGTGCCTGCCCTGCCGCCTGGGCACACACCAGATGCTCGACATTTTAGAGGACATCTGCGCAGGCAACGGAACGCCGGCCGACATCGATCTGCTCGCAGATTTGAGCGAAACCGTACAGAAAGGCTCTCTGTGCGGTCTGGGTCAGACGGCGCCCAATCCCGTCCAGACCACGCTGCGCTACTTCAAGGACGAATATGAAGACCATGTACTGCGTCACAAATGCAACGCCGGCGCCTGTAAACCCCTGTTTCATTATGAAATCAATGAAGAACTGTGCAACGGGTGCGGGGTGTGTCTGCGCAGGTGTTCCACCGGAGCGATCAGCGGCAAAAAGAAAGAGCCGCACCGGATTGATTCGACCAAGTGCACCAAATGCGGCATCTGTTACCAATCCTGCAAGCAGCAGGCGGTCGCAATTCTGTAGCACTGTAACAACATTCGAACCAGCACCCCTACTCTAGCCGGAGGAGGTCCGACGTGAAAAAGCTTCGAATAACCATCGATGGCCGCAAGGTCAGTGTGCCGGCAGGAGCGACCGTACTGGAGGCCGCCCGGAAAGCCGGAATCTATGTACCGACGCTCTGCCACGATCCATACCTCAAACCTTACGGGGCCTGCAGACTCTGCATCGTGCAAATCGAAGGTCTGCGCGGTTGGCCTACCTCCTGCACAACTCCGGTCCAGGAAGGGATGGTAGTCGCCACCGAAACCGAAGAAATCCAGCGGATACGGCGCGGGATCGTGGAACTGGCGATCGCTGATCATCCTGTCGATTGCCTGACCTGTTTCAAAAGCGACGAATGCGAACTGCTGGAGGTAGCCCGTTACCTGGGTGTCGAAAAGCAGTCCATCGATCGGCTGCGCCGCCCCGCGGTTGACAAACCGCTGGACACCTCCAACCCGGCCTTCGATTTTGACCCCAACAAATGCATCCTTTGCGGCAAATGCGTGCGGGTATGCGATGAAATCCAGGGGTTGGGAGCCATCGATTTGGCTGGTCGCGGGTATCATGTCCGGGTCAGCACATTCGCCGGCAAGCCCTGGGCGGAATCGATCTGCCAGACGTGTGGAGAGTGCGTACAGCGCTGCCCGACCGGTGCCCTGATCCCCAAGAATCTGGTTATCCCCCAGCGGGAGATAAAAACACTCTGCCCGTTTTGCGGCGTCGGCTGCTCCATCCAATTGGGAATCCGCGGTAACCGGATCGTCCGGGCCAGGGGGGATGTCGACAGCCCGGTCAGCCAGGGCGGTTTGTGCGTCAAGGGCCGATTCGGCCTCGACTTTGTCAATCATCCCGACAGGTTGACCCAGCCTTTGATCCGAAAAGAAGGTATGCCCCGGTCGATCCGCGCCGAAGAAATCACGGAAATCTCCGATATCTTTCGAACGGCCACCTGGGAGGAAGCACTGGAGCTTGTCGCCCGACGTTTGCAGGAAATCGGAGACAGCGCAGGTGCCGGCAGCCTGGGCGTCCTCAGCTCGGCCAAGTGCACCAACGAGGAAAATTACCTGCTTCAGAAATTCGCCCGCGCCGTTCTTGGCACCAATAACGTGGATCACTGTGCACGTCTGTGTCACGCCTCCACCGTGGTGGCCGCCCTTGCCGCTTTTGGCGACGGTGCCATGAGCAATTCGATCTCCGACATTGCCCTTGCCGAGTCGATCCTGGTGATCGGCTCCAACACCACCGAATGCCACCCTATTATCGCCAGGCACATCAAGCAGAACATCAGAGAAAACGGCGCTCGGCTGATCGTGGCCGATCCGCGCGCCACGGAACTGACGCAGGTCGCCTCACTGCACTTGTGCCACCGGCCGGGTACGGACGTGGCCCTTCTAAACGGCCTGATGCACGAAATCGTCACCGGCGGACAACACGACGCGGAGTTCATCCGGCAGCGCTGTGAAGACTTCGAATCCTTTGCAGAAAGTTTGAAACCGTATACGCCGGAGGCCGTCCAATCGATCACCGGCGTTGCGGCAGAAAAGATCCGGCAGGCGGCCGAGATCTTCGGGCGGGCATCCGCTGCGGTGGTGGTCTACGGTATGGGAATCACCCAACACACCACCGGTGTCGACAACGTGAAGTCGATTGCCAACCTTCTGATGCTCACCGGCAACATGGGCCGGAAAGGAACCGGTTTTTCTCCCCTGAGGGGGCAAAACAACGTGCAGGGAGCTTGCGATATGGGCGCCCTGCCCAATGTCTATCCCGGCTATCAAAAGGTCGGCGATCCTACGGTGCAGGCCAAGTTCAGCAGGGCCTGGGGGGTTGAGCTGAACGGCGAACCCGGCATTCCGTTAACCGTCATGGTGGAGGCGGCCGACAGGCAGGAGCTGCAGGGCATGTACATCATGGGAGAGAACCCTCTGATGAGCGAACCCGATCTGGCCCACGCCCGGCATGCCATCAGTAAACTGCAGTTTCTGGCCGTCCAGGATATCTTTCTGACCGAAACGGCCCTGTTGGCCGATGTAATTCTACCGGCGACCAGCTTTGCCGAAAAGGACGGCACATTCACCAACACGGAACGCCGGGTCCAGCTGCTGCGCAAAGCCCTGGATCCGCCCGGTACCGCCCGGCAGGACTGGCAGATCATCGTCGACATCGCAACCCGGTTGGGGTATCCGATGGCATATGCCTCCAGTGCCGCCATCATGGAAGAGATTGTCGAACTCACCCCCATTTACGGTGGCATGCGACATTCGCGGCTTGCGTCTGCAGACGGACTGCAGTGGCCCTGCTGGGATGACACCCATGCAGGAACGGCCCGGCTGCATGTAGACCACTTCACCCGCGGCAAGGGCAAATTCCACGCGGTACCCTACCGGCCGGCGGCGGAGGAGCCCTCGGAGGAATACCCCATGGTGCTGACCACCGGGCGGTTGCTGGAGCACTTTCACACCGGCAGCATGAGCCGCCGATCGCAGGTCCTGGAAGCCCTGGAGCCGGAAAGCCACGTGGACATCAGTCCGGACGATGCCGCCCGGATGGGGGTGGCGGAAGGCGATCTGCTGCGCCTGAGTTCACGCAGAGGGGAAATTCTCACCCGGGTGCGCAGGGACCGGAGGGTCCCCAACGGTCTGGCTTTCATGGCTTTCCACTGGCACGAGGCGCCGGCGAACATGCTCACGAATCCGGCCGTTGACCCCACTGCCAAGATACCCGAGTTTAAGGTGGCATCGATCAAAGTGGCACGGGTCCCCGACGCCCCGGTGCGCGACGGCAAGAACATTCGGCCTGAAAAAGTGCACTGACCAGCAGCGAGGACAACCTTCGCTGCAGATCGAGGTTCAGCGACCGCTGGCAGTTAGAAATGCATTACTTCTCTTTGATCATCTTCCGCAGCACGTAGGGCAGAATGCCGCCGTTTTTGAAGTAATCCACCTCGACTTCGGTGTCGAGTCGGGCCAGCACTTCGAACTCGACTGCACCGCCGTCGGCCTTGACCGCTTTTACCGGCAACATCTTGCGCGGTGTGATGTCGGCGATGCCACCGATGAAAAATGTCTCAGAGCCGTCCAGCCCGAGGCTTTCCGCACTCTGCCCCTCCTTAAATATGCATGGCAGAACGCCCATGCCGATCAGGTTGCTGCGGTGAATCCGCTCGAAGGACCGGGTGATCACTGCTTTCACTCCCAGCAGGTTGGAGCCCTTGGCAGCCCAATCCCGGGACGACCCGGCTCCATATTCCTTTCCTCCGAGAACCAGCAGGGGAACGTTTTGCGCCTGATAAGCCATGGCAGCGTCGTAGATGTACGCCTCAATGCCTTCCGGAAACCTGACAGTGTAACTGCCCTCTTTGTCTCCCACCAGCTTGTTTTTCAAGCGGATGTTGCCGAAGGAACCGCGCATCATCACTTCGTGATTGCCGCGCCGTGACCCGTAGGAGTTGAACTCCGCCGGCTGCACTCCCTTGGAAACCAGGTATTTTCCGGCGGGGTAGTCTTTGGGTATAGCGCCTGCCGGGGAGATATGGTCGGTGGTGACCGTGTCTCCTACGACCGCCAACACCCGGGCACCTTCGACATCGGTGGTACGAGCGGCCTGCATGTCGAAATTCTCGAAGTACGGCGGGTTTTTGATGTAAGTCGACTTTTCGTCCCATGCGTAGGTGACGCTGGTCACATCGGGCAGCGCTCGCCAGAACTCGTCCCCGTCGAATATGCGGCCGTATTCGATTTTGTAAAACTCTTTTTTAACATGTTTGTTCACCAGTTCGTCGATCTCGGCATTTTGCGGCCAGATGTCGTCCAGGTATACCGGTCGGCCGTTGGGATCCAGCCCCACCGGTTCGTAACCCAGGTCGATGTCGATGTGACCGGCCAGGGCGAAGGCCACCACCAGCATCGGCGAAGCCAGAAAGTTCGATTTGATCAGCTGATGGATGCGAGCCTCGAAGTTGCGGTTTCCGGAAAGCACCGCGGCCACGTTCAGGTCGTTGTCGAGCACCGCTTTTTCAATCTCCGGGTGCAGTGGACCGCTGTTGCCGATACATGTGGTGCAGCCGAAGGCTGCCAGATGGAAACCCAGGGCTTCCAGATAGGGCATCAACCCAGCGTCTTCCAGGTACCGGATAACGACCTTGGAACCCGGCGCCAGGGAGGTTTTGACAAAAGCGGGCACTTTCAGACCCCGGCGAACGGCATTGCGGGCCAGCAGTCCGGCGCCCAGCAGCACGGACGGGTTAGAGGTGTTGGTACAGGAAGTAATTGCCGCAATGACAATGCTGCCGTTGCCCAGCTTGACGGGAGTGCCGCCGAGCTCCAGATCGCAGTGATACTCGGTCAGCGGCAGGCAATTGGTTGCCCGGGTGGTCCGGCTGCCGGATTCTTCGTGGAACCGGGAGATATTGGCGAGTTCCGCGTCGCGTTCATATTCACAGCCGAGGATGTCGGCAAACTTTTTCTTCAACCTTTTCAGCGGAATGCGGTCCTGGGGTCGCGCCGGGCCGGATACGCAGGGCTCCACCGCAGAGAGATCCAGCTCCAGCACATCGGTGTATTCGGCCTGATGGTCGTCGGTATAAAACAACCGGTTGGCCTTGGTGTACGCCTCCACCAGGGCGGCCTGCTGCTTGCGGTTGGTCACCTGCAGATATTCGACGGTTTTTTCGTCCACCGGAAAGATGCCGAGGGTGGCACCGTATTCCGGTGTCATGTTGGAGATAGTAGCGCGGTCCGGGATCGAAAGGTTTTTCAGCCCCGGCCCGAAGTATTCCACGAACTTTTCCACCACCCCGTAATTTCTGAGCATCTCGGTAACCGTCAGAACCAGGTCCGTAGCGGTCACCCCCGGCAGCAGGCAGCCGATCATTTTTACACCGATCACCTGGGGAATGGTCATATAGTAAGGCTGCCCCAGCATGACCGCTTCGGCCTCGATGCCGCCGACTCCCCATCCCATCACTCCGAGCGCGTCGATCATGGTGGTGTGGGAATCGAGACCCACCAGGGTGTCCGGATAGGCGAGAGTTTTGCGTCCCTGCTTGGCCGCGATTACCACCTGCCCGAGATATTCGAGGTTGACCTGGTGGCAGATGCCCGACCGGGGCGGAACCACCTTGAAGTTGTCAAAGCTTCGCTGGGCCCACTTGAGCAGGGCGTACCGTTCGCTGTTGCGCTCGTATTCTTTGGCCACGTTCTGCACCACTGCATCATCGGTACCGTAGCAGTCCACCTGGACGGAGTGATCCGCGATCAGATCGACCGGAACCAGGGGATTGACTTTTTTCGGATCACCGCCCAGGCTTTTCATCGCATCGCGCATGGCCGCCAGGTCCACTACGGCCGGAACACCGGTGAAATCCTGCATCAGCACCCGGGCCGGATGATAGGGAATCTCCACCGGCTCTTGGTAGCGCTTCTGCCAGCCGGCGATGTTGTGCAAGTCTTCTTCCCGCACGATTCGTCCGTCCATCTTCCGCAACAGGTTTTCCACCAGTATGCGGATCGAAAACGGCAGTCGCCCGATGTCTGCAACCCCTTCTTCTTCGAGTTGCTGAATGCTGAAGAAGTGTACATTTCTTCGCCCCACTTTGATCTGACGAAGATAGTTTTCTTTTTTCATGAGTCCTCCCTTGCAATTCAATAGGTCGAAGTACGAGACACAAAATCCGAAACAAACTCAAAATATCAACCTGAGGTGGAAAGTCCTCATCGGCAGGGTGATTTTTAAATTTGTTTCGAATTTCGGGTAATTGAAAACCGGGGGGTCCGATCCTTATGTTCCGCTTTTCAGCCCAGCGGCCAGGGCAGCTTTATCAACCCCTCGGGCCAGTCCATGTAGAGCAGTTTGGAGACCAGCGCCAGAAATCCCAAGCCTGCAGCACCGGCCACCAGCGCCCAGTGCCATTTGGTCCCGGCAACGTAGCGGTAGAGGACGATGATGAAGATCGTAATGCTCAGTGGATACCCGATGAACCAGATCCCGCCGTAGAGGACGATGATGACGGCGACAAAGACGCCGAACTTTTGCAGCACCTGGGACATCTGCATGTCCCACTTCACTTCCAGATCGGCTGTGCCCCCGGATTTGGCTTCTGCGACGCCCTTCCATTTGTCTCGGATTTCCAGTGCCAGATTGATCAGGCCGACGGCCAACAGCACCAGGCTGACATAAAGCGGGAATATCTTGGCCAGATAGGCATACCCGAGCGCTTCGTAAACACCGTAGGCAAAGGCCAGGGTAACCAGGGCGGAAAAAACGATGCGTATGCTAAGCAGCTTTTTCGCCATGCTCTCCTCCGGATGCAGGGGCCCTGCGCTTGGTCTGAAAGAAAATGCCCATCCCGACCGAAAAAACGATGATGGCGCCCAAAACGAGCACGCCGGTTCGCGTCAGCCACTCCGCCCCATAACGCTGGACAGAGATAAACAGGTACGTTTCCAGGTTGTCGGAAAGCACGTAGCCGATCAGCGCCGCCGGCCGGGGCCAGCCGTACTGCTTCATTATCCAGCCGAGAATGCCCATCAGCAGCAGCGCCACCAGGTCCCCCCAGCTGCGGGTGGCCTGATAGCAGGCAAAGGTGATGATCAATACCATAAACGGCGCCAGGTAACTGAACGGGATCACGGTCAGTCGCGTGATCGGCTTGGACAAGGCGATGCTCAGCGTCGCTCCGATAACATTGGCCAGCGCCAGGCTCCAGATGGCCGTGTAGATCAGGTCAACGTTTTCGGTGACCATGGAAGGCCCCGGCTGGATTCCCAGAATCAGCAGGCCACCGAGAAACACCGCCATGGAGCCCGAGCCCGGTATACCGAAGAGAAAGGTGGGAATCAGACCGCCGCCTTCCTTGGCGTTGTTGGCGCTCTCCGGGGCGATGACACCGCGAATGTCGCCCTTGCCGAACTTTTCCCGGTCCCGTGAGGTCTGGATAATGTGCCCGTAGGCGATCCAGTCGACCACCGATCCGCCCAGGCCGGGTAAAAACCCGACGATGACCCCGATGACGCTGCACCGAAGGACGATGAATTTGTGTTTCAAGGTGTCCTTGACGCCGTCCAGCCAGCCCTTGCCGAGGGTCGTCGTTTCTGAAATAGCGCGTCCTTTGATCAACAGGTCAACGATCTCCGGAAATGCGAAAAGACCCAGACCGACAACCACAAGGGGAATCCCGTCCATCAGATAATCGATACCAAAGGTGTACCGATATTCAGGCACTGCCGGCGCGTCTCCCAGCGCACCGATCATCACCCCTATGCCGGCTGCCAGGATGCCTTTTATCGGCCGATTGCCCGAAAGCACCCCGACCATCGACATGCCCAGCAGCGCCAGCATGAACAGCTCCGGGGAACCGAACGCCAGCACGAGCGGTCGGGCGATTGGAATGATCAGTGTCAGCACCAGGGCGCCGAACAGCCCGCCGATCAGCGAAGCGGTGAAGGCGGCCCCGAGCGCGCGGGCCGCCTCCCCTTTTTTGGCCAATGGATAACCGTCCATGATGGTCGCCTGGGAGGCCGAAGATCCCGGAATGCCCATCATCACCGAGGGAAAGGTGTCCGATGTGGGAATTACCGCCACCATCCCGATCAGCAGACCGAAGGCACTGTGGGGATCCATGCCGTAGATCACCGGCAGCAAAATGGTCATTCCCACGATGCCTCCCAGGCCGGGCAGAATGCCGATGGACAGCCCCATGACAACACCGCACAGCAGCATCAGCAGGTGCCCGGGCTGCAGCACGACGCCCAGCGACTGGAACACGGTTTCCATGGTTACCTCATTTCAAACAAAGGCTTAGTCCAACTTGACGTCGTATTTTTCTTTCAGCCAGTTGATCAGCCATTTCTTGTCTGCGGCCGGCACCTGCAGCACCTGATCGAAGGCCTTGCGGGCCTCCTCGCCGGCCATCTGGGGATAACCCCCCAGGCTTTTTTCAACCACCTGCTGGAACTCCGGATCGGCGATCACCTTGGTGGCGGCTTCCCGGTACGCCTGGACGATGTCGTCCGGAGTGCCCTCGGGCAGCCACATCGCCTTTTGCACGCCGAAGCCGGCAATCATGAACGCTTTCCAGGCGTTGAAGGCCGGGCCCTTCGGTTTTTCCCCGTATTTGATCTCGTATGCTTCCGGCAGGCTCGGCAGATCCGGTTCGATCGGGTCGCGAACGATGTTGCCGTCAGCGTCCAGCACACCCCAGCTCATCAGCGGCACGGCTTTCCCCTGCTCGATCAACGGCCGCACGTTCTTGATAAAAGCCGTGGTGGTCTGGTAGTCGATGTTGACCTCGCCCTGCTCGAAGGCCACCCGGCCGGGACCGCGTCCCTTGTAGCCGAACACGGCTTTTACGTTCAATCCGAGCATCTCGAAGGCCAGCAGCGGAATGATGTCCAGGGAGGTGGCCCCCTGGGAGGCATAGGCCAGTTCCCTGCCGAAATTCTTCAAATCTTCCACTGATTTGACGCCCAGGTCCGGGTTGATGTAGGCCACACCGCCGGTGGGCGAGGCGAACACGATCTTGTATTTCGCGAAATCGTATTTCACCTTGGGGTTCTCCAACAGGTAGGGAAAGCTGGTGGAGCCCGAAGAGCCGAAGACGGTCAAACCGTCGGGTCTGGCGCGTGTGTGGAAGTGGTTGCCGCCGATGATGCTTCCCCCGCCGGGCATGTTCTTGACGGCCACGACGGGATTACCGGGCAGGTATTTCTGCAGAAACGGGGCATACAGCCGCGCCCATACGTCACTGCCGCCGCCGACCCGGAAGGGAATGATCCATTCGATGGTCTTGCCGGAAAAATCGGCTGCCTGGGCGGCCGGCATCGCCAGCAGCAAGGCCATTACAATCATTATAAAAGAGTGGATGACTTTTTTCATGGTTTTCCTCCTCATCGTTTGGTTGATAGGGTATGAACCGATTCAAATGATTTCCACATTCACCGGTGTCCGAACAGGCCAACGCCCGCAACCGGCAAACAACAGCATTGCAGCTGCATTCCGACAAACCGGCCCCTGCATTTTCGACAAACCGCAGCCAGGTGCCCCGAAAAGAGTTTGCCGGTGTGTCATAGTCCGTTGCCGGTTCACAAAGACGGAAAAGGGATACCCGCCTGCCGGGCTTCTTTTTGAAGGGATTGCACGACATCGGGTGTCAACGGAATCCCTTTTTCGAACCGTTTTTTCTCGGTGCGCGCCTCGGGTTCGCCCGGCATCAGAATTTCTTCGAAACCCGCTGCCGGGGGTTGCGATCGAACCCGATCGGCCAGCACCTGCATCCGCTGTTCGAAACGCTGCTGCGGCATGAAGAGATCGGCCTTCAACGCAATGAAGAAATGGCCGGTGTTCTGCGGGGCGTCAAGGCCTGTAAAGGGGTTGCGCACTTCGCCGCCGAAGGCCGCGCCGGTCAGCACGCCGCTCAGCACATCCATGAGCATCGACAACCCGGCGCCTTTGACCCCGCCAAAGGGCAGCATGACGCCCTCAAATGCCTTTTTCCCGTCGGTGGTCGGCTGGCCGTCTCTGTCCAGGGCGAGCCCTGCTCCAATGGCCTCACCGCGCTGGGCTGCGAATTTGAGCTTGCCCCGCGCAACGATGGAGCAGGCCATGTCGAGCACAAACGGGGGGCTGCTGCCGGCCGGCGCTCCGGCTGCAAAGGGGCTTGTCCCGAGAAAGGGGCTGCGCCCTCCCCAGACCGCAAGCGCCGGGGATGCGTTGGTGAAAGCCATCCCCACGCAGCCGGCCGCAACGGCCTGCAGCACATACAGGGCGGCCATGCCATAGTGACCACTGCGCTTGACACCGGCCAGACCGATCCCGGACTCCAGAGCCAGTGCGACCGCCGCTGCCATGGCATGTGAACCGACCACCAGTCCGAGACCGTCGTCACCGTCAACCTGCACCACGGCAGGCGCAACGCGCATTGTCCGGAGGTTGGGCCGGGCATTGGCGACCCCGCGCCGCAGCCGCTCGCAGTACATCGGAACGCGGGCAACCCCGTGGGAATCCACGCCCCTCAGGTTTGCTTTCACAAGGGCAGCTGCCGCCGTACCGGCATCTTCAGCCGGCATGTTGTGCGCAATGAAAACTCGCTGGACAAAATCTGTGAGACGATCGTGCCGGATCACCGGCCGGTATTCGGATGAATGCGGTTGGCGCATGCCCATGGTTGAATCGTGTCGGCTGCAGGAACGACGTCAAGGAAGCCGATCGGTGTTCCTCTCGCCTCAATGCTGACGCCATCCACTGGAAAGTGATTGGCATTCGAGATAGGGATGGGGCGCTGTCCTCCCCGCACCTTTCTTACCAATCAGAATAATTCCGAATAGTCAATACGCAAGTTAACCGGCAGGTATCGGCGCGGAAATCAGAAGGATTCACTGTCTGCTGCGTTCGCGGGCGTTTCGAACCAGTGCAACGAACCGGTATAGGGCATGAACGAATTTGCCGTAAGGCATGGCAACAAACAGCGCAGCCACAACGGCCAGGTGCACGGCCAACAGGATCCCCATGGCCGGTGTTGCCCGCAGCGCCAGCAGCAGCAGACCCGAAAAGCTGGTAAAAAACAGCAGCACGAGAAATCCGACATCCATCCCCCTTGCCCGCGGCGCACCGGGAAGCGGGTCCATCTTTTTTTTCAGAATCAGCAGGCCGGCCGTTCCCGCCAGCAGCGCCAGTCCACCGGCGGTGCCCAGCAACACGGGCCAACTGAGATACGGATACGGCGCAGGCCATTGGAGAAAATGGTGGTAGGCGGCAGCAACCGTGGTGGAGGCCAGACACAGGATGAAGCCGTAAAAGACCAGGTGGTGGAAATACCGCCGCAGCATGCTGAAACGTTCATCGGGGTAGTTGCAACCGTGGCCCCCGCCATCCAGGTATTTGAGCCGCAGGGCATCACCGATCGCCTGCAGGTTGGCCCGCGGGTCCAGCAGTTCGCCAAGCTTGCCGCCGGTTTTTCGCCAGAAGCTGATGTTGCTCCACAACAGCACCGCAGACAGGCAGACCACCAGCACCGAAAACGGCAGAATGAACAGCGGATAGGGAATGACCCGGTAAAAAGCATTTGCTCCGCTGTGGGCGGCGAAGATGACGGGTGAATCCTGGAAAATACCGAGCAGCAGAAAAACCGTCACCAATGCTGCGGCCGTGAGAATACCGACCGCCAGTCCGTTTCTTCGAAACATGCCGGCCAGCAACGCCGGACGGGCAAACTCCCGGTAGCATTCGAGCCGCAAATCGGCAAATACCCTGGCAACGTTCACATCGAACTCGTGGGGCGGCGCGTACTGACAGGCATAATAACAGGCCCGGCAGTTGTGGCAAAGGTTGGCCAGGTACTTGAGGTCTTTGTCGGCGAAGGTTCTGCGCAGTTCCATGGCCGGATAGACCGCACAATACCCCTCGCAGTAACGGCAGGCGTTGCAGATCGTCATCACCCGCTCGGCCTCTTTCAGCAGATCACTGGAGAGCATGGCGTGCCGCCTCCCTTCCGGCGATGCGGCCGAACACCGTGCCGATGGTCAGGCCGAATCCGGCCATGTAGCCCCGGCCCAAGATGTTGCCGGCCATGATCTCCCCTGCTGCGAAGATGTTCGCCGACGGGCGGCCGTCCTGCAGCATCAGCTGCGCATGCTCGTTTACGGTCACCCCGAGATAGGTGAAGGTAATCCCGGGACGCAACGGGTACGCGTAATACGGGGGGGTGTCGAGCGGCCTGGCCCAGTGGCTCTTGGGCGGGTCGAGATGAACCGTGTGACAGCCGTCCAATTTCGACGGATCGAAATCACCGGTTCGGGTGGCCCGGTTGAAGGCTGTCACCGTCTCTCTGAGTGCGTCCGGGTCCAGCTTCAATTTGACGGCCAGATCCGGAATCGTAACGGCTTCGATAGCCGGGAATACCGACGGCATGAAAAGCCGGATCGACTTGGCATCGACGATGGCCGTTGCCGTCTGTTCGGGCTGTCCGGCGACCAGTCGCCCCCAGATCGCATAGCGCTTCGGCCAGAAATCCTCTCCCTCGTCGTAAAATCGCCGGGCCTGGTTGTTTACGACGATACCGAACGGGACGCAGTCGAGCCGGGTGACGATCCCGCCGTCAAATTTGGGGGCCCGGGCATCGATGGCCACGGCGTGGCATTGCCGCGGGTCACCGACGGCCCTGGCGCCATTGTCCAGCAGCACCCGCAACATCCGACCCGTGTCGTAGGGCGTCCCCCGGACGATGAAATTGTCGGCAATCTCTCCCCAGTATTCCTTCAACCATTCGATGTTGGCCTGAAATCCGCCGGATGCCGCCACCACAGCCTTTGCTTTGACCTTGCCGGTGAAGCCGCCGGATGAAACCGCGGCGCTGACAAATGTACCGTCGTGAATCTCCAGGTCGCGGACCTCTGCTTCGTAGCGAATGTCGACACCCAGCTTTTCAGCGGTTGCATAGTATGCGTTCATCAGCGCCTTGCCGCCGCCCAGAAAATGTGCATTGGTTCTCGCCAGATGGAGCGTGCCGCTCAACGGAGGCTGGAATCGACAGCCGCGGGACTGCATCCATTCGCCGATTTCGGCGGATTCCCGGATGGTGAGAAGCGCCAATTGTTCGTTCGTGCGGCCTTCGGTTACCCGCATCAGGTCGCTGAAGAACTCGTCTTCCAGGTAAGGGCCGGTCAGATATGCATTGCCACTGCGGTGAAGGTATCGGAGATTGCGGGTGTGGCGGCTGTTGCCGCCGCGAAAATCCCTGGGAGCGCATTCGAGCAGCAGGACTCTGGCGCCGGCTTCGCGGGCCGTCATCGCAGCGCAAAGCGCGGCATTGCCGCCGCCGATGACCAGCACTTCGGTTTCTATGGGTTGTCGCGCATTCACTTACTGCAGGAGCCTTTTTGCATCATCAATTTTCATCTTAAATTCAGATCGTTATTCAATTGACAAGCACGCTGAAAAAATGAAACAAATCCCTGGGTCATGTCAACAGATATTTCACGGGACCTTGCAGGGACCTGGATGAGGCTGTAGCATGTTAGATCACAACAACCGCAAGATTCCGGTCTTCATTGATTTCTAGGAGCCTGTCATCATGCAAAAGCGAATTCCGGCCGTGCTGATGCGCGGCGGTACCAGCAAGGGCCTGTTTATTCATGCCGATCACCTTCCGGCCGATCCCGGCGTTCGGGATGCCGTGCTGCTGGCAGCATACGGCAGCCCGGACCCGAACCGACGGCAGATCGATGGAGTTGGCGGAGCGGTGTCCACCACCAGCAAGGTGGCTATCATCAGCAAATCGTCGTCCCCGGATTACGATGTGATTTATTATTTCGGGCAGGTTTCCATCGACCGGCCGATCGTTGATTTCAAGGGCAACTGCGGCAACATCTCTTCAGCCGTGGGTCCGTTTGCCGTGGACGAAGGTCTGGTGCCGGCGGTGGAACCGGTCACCCGGGTTAGAATTTACCAGAAAAACACCGACAAACTCATCATCGCCGAGGTCCCGGTAAAGAACGGCCGATTCAACGAAGAGGGAGACTACGAGATCGCAGGAGTGCCCGGCACCGGGGCGAAGATAACACTGCGGTTTGCCGATCCGGGCGGCTCGCTCACCGGCAGGCTCTTCCCTACCGGAAATCTGCGCGATGAACTGCAGGTGCCCGGTGTGGGCGTGGTACCCCTGACCATTATCGACGCCGCAAACCCGGTGGTTCTGGTTCCGGCATCAGCACTGAGTTTGGCAGGAACCGAAATCGATGAGATCGACACCGGCGAGGAGATCAAAGCCAAACTGGAGAAAATCCGCTGTGCAGCGGCCGTAACAATCGGGCTGACCGGAACCATGGAAGAAGCCACCTTGCGAAGCCAGGCGGTTCCGAAAATAGCTGTTGTAGCGGCAGCCAGCTCCTACAAAACCATTGGTGGCGACCTCGTGGATGAGAAAGATATCGCCCTGGTGGGCAGGTACATGTCGATGGGCACCCTGCACCGATCTTTTGCTGTCAGCGGTGCCGTGGCCGCGGCCGGTGCGGCAAAGTCGCCCGGAACCGTCGCCCACGAGCTGCTGAAACCGGCAGATGCCGCAAAAGAAGAGATCAAAATCGGTCATCCCGGAGGCGTCATTGAAGTCGGGGCGGTCATCGATGACAAGGACGGTAAGATTACTTACGCGGAAGCGGTTTTGGGACGCACGGCACGGCGGTTGTTGGAAGGCCGGGTGCTGGTGCCGGAAAAATACTTCACCTGAATCGTGCATCACCACATGAAAGGAAAACGCGATGAGTACCGGTGTGGGTTTACTCACGTACCTGGCCCTGGGCCTGATCGGGGGCATTGTCGGCTCTAAACTGAAGATACCGGCCGGCACATTGATCGGTGCGATGCTGACCATCATTTTTTTCAAGATTTTCATGAAGGTGCACTGGGAAATTCCCAGGAGCTTTTCGTTTGTGCTGCAGGTCTTTCTGGGGATCATGGTGGGCGCCACGTTTCAGCCGGAATTGCTGCATGTGTTGAAAAAGATCGCCCTGCCGGTAATCATCTCCTGTGTGGTGCTGGTGGGCGCCGGTATCGTCATGGCCGTCATTTTCACCAAACTCGGCTTGCTGGATCTGGGCACCGGCTACCTGGGAACCAGCCCCGGGGCGATGAGCGTTCTGATCGCACTGTCTCTGGAGGGTAACACCGAACCGATGCTGATCGTCTGTTTTCATTTCTTCCGCGTCGTATTCGTCATTCTGACCGCTCCGTTGATATTCCGATGGATCTCGGGATAAGGAGGCTGCTATGTCTCATCGCATCGTTCTCGTGCACGCCACACCGGTTTCAGTCGAGCCGACACGCATCGCCTTCCGCATGGGGTGGCCCGAAGCCGAAACGGTCAACCTCCTCGACGACTCCCTGAGCCTGGATTTGCAGCAGGCCGGCAGCCAGACACCGGAGATCGTCAGCCGGATTGTCCGTCTTGCCCGCTACGGCCGCGACATCGGGGCAAAGGCTATACTGTTCACCTGTTCGGCTTTCGGAGAAGCGATCGAGCAGGCCAAAGCGACGGTCGATCTGCCGATTCTCAAGCCGAACGAGGCAATGTTTGAAGAGGCCATGACTGCCGGCTCGCAAATGGGCCTGCTTGCCACCTTCGGTCCCAGCGTACCGTCACTGGAGGCAGAATTTCACGAAATGGCCCGTCAGCGCGGCAAAGCGCCGAAGCTGAAGCCGGTGCTGGTGCCGAATGCGATGGAGGCGCTGCGCGCCGGGGATGTCCGCGCACACAATCACCTTCTGGCCACCGCAGCCGCTGAGCTGACCGAATGCGACGCCGTCATGCTGGCCCAGTTTTCCACATCCCTCGCCTTCGAGGAGGTCAGACGGGTGCTCAGCGCCAGGGTCCTGACCAGCCCGCACAGCGCCGTGATTAAGCTGAAATCGATTCTGCAATAGGTGGGTGAACATGCAACCGCTGAACATTTTGGTTTTGCCGGGCGACGGCATCGGCCCGGAGATCACCGCAGCCGCCATGCAGGTGTTGATGGCTGTAGACAAAGCCTTCTCTCTGGAACTGGCCGTCGAACAGGCCGACATCGGGTTTACCACCCTGAATCGCCTTGGAACCACCCTGCCGGCAGACGTACTGGAAAAAGCGCGCCGGTCGGATGGGATCATCCTCGGACCGATATCCCATATGGATTATCCGGCCCGCGACCAGGGCGGTGTTAACGTATCGGCCGCGCTGCGAATCGGTCTCGACCTGTACGCCAACATCCGGCCGGCCCGATGCCGCCCGGGTCTGTCAAAAACCGGCGCGGATATGGACCTGGTGATCATGCGGGAAAATACCGAAGGGTTTTACGCCGACCGCAACATGTTTGCCGGCAGTGGCGAATTCATGCCCACAGCCGAGGTGGCGCTTTCCGTTCGAAAAATAACGGCCTTCGCCTGCTCTCGGATCGCCCGCCGATCGTTCGAAATGGCCTGCAGGCGACGGAAAAAAGTGACCGCCGTTCACAAGGCCAACAACCTGATTTTGACCGACGGTCTGTTTCTGAGGGAAGTCCGCAAGGTGGCCAGGGAGTTTCCCGATGTGGTATTGGAGGAGGTGCTCGTCGATGCCATGGCGGCACTGCTCGTCCGCCGCCCGGACACCTTCGATGTGGTGGTTACCACCAACCTGTACGGAGACATCCTATCGGACCTGGCGTCGGAACTGTCAGGGAGTATCGGTCTGGCCGGCTCCCTGAACGCCGGTGACGGCTCGGCAGCAGCTCAGGCCCAGCACGGGTCGGCACCGGAAATTGCCGGCAAGGACCAGGCCAATCCCACCTCCCTGATCCTGTCAACGGCAATGCTGCTGAGCTGGCTCGGCGAACGCTCCGGCCGAGAGAATTTGGTTGCCGCCGGCCGTGCTGTCGACCGGTCTGTCGACATCACCTTACAGCACCCGGGCCACCGTACCAAAGACCTGGGGGGCTCGCTGGGCACCCGGGAATTTGCCGAAGCCGTTGTGGGGTCGATACCGGAGTGAACGCCCCGGTGCACGGATCACATTTCTTCACTGACGATGCGATTCACCGCTTGACGAACAACCTCGGGATTGATAGAATAATGCTGGCGTAAGGAATCGGCTAACCAGAAGGCGCCGCGGAGATTGAAAGTGGTCAACCATCCGGAATTTCCTTACGCTTTCCTGTGTCCGTAACCCACCGTTTCTTCCGTACTCCATATTGACCGACTACGCTGTCGGCCCGCGGTACCGGTTGCAGCCAAACCGGTAAAGCGTCGGGCCGGATTTCTTTACACCCGGCAGCTGCCAGTGACAATCCGAAGCAGCGAACCGATCGATGGGAAATACGCACCGCGATTCGCTGGCGGGCGAGCCGTATTTTCCCTGGGAAAGGAGAAGGCGGTATGAAAAACTCCCCGCGTGCATTGTTAGCAGTGCTGGTTGCGTTGCTGCTGTCGGCCGGATCCGGTATCTGCGCCGATCCGCAAGGTTACGAGATCATCGATACGCAGCAGGTGAAACAAATGATGGGCGCCGAGGACAAGCCCCTGTTGGCTTTCACCCTCAGTCCCATCGAATTTGCCATCGAGCACATCCCGGGCTCTACCTGCATTCCGTTCGAGCTGATTGGCAACTATTACGAAATGCCCGAGGACAGCGCCGATCCGATCGTGTTTTATTGTCACGGCCCGGGCTGAGTGAAATCAAAAGCATCTGCAAGTTTTGCAGTTCAGATGGGGTACCGGAACGTTTACTGGTACAGAGATGGCCTGGCCGGCTGGAAAAAAGCCGGCCTGCCCACCGGCCGCAACGTTCAGTTCTCCCACAAAGCACCCCCTCCGATGGCGCCGCAGAAGGTTTGGGCGAAAATTCAGTCCGGAGAAAGGATTCTGCTGATCGATATCCGAGACGATCTTTCCAGAAAAAAATTCGGAGTCATTGACGGCCCCACGCTGCACTACCCGCTTTACCGGCTGCATGCCCTGCATTTTGAACTTCCCAAAAACCGGCTTCTGGTGTTCTATGACATCCGGGGCAAGCAAGCCCCGAACGCCTGCCGGTACTTGCTCTCTTATTTTTTTGACCCGAACAACATCACCTGGCTGGAGGGAGGCGTCGAGGCCTGGAAAAACCAGGGCCTGCAGGTAAAACAGCCCGATTCCGGCCCGCGCAAACCCCTTGATTGAACCATCTCAACTGCAACCGGAGAATCTGCATGAAATTTTCCATTCGATCGGCGCTGATTATCGGTTTTCTGGGACTGATCTGGGGCACCTACGCCATCACCACCAGCACCACCTTTATTTCCTCCCAGCGGGTTTTGAGGGATCATGCCAGGGATATCATGGAGAACATTGCCGAACTGGCCATGGAACAATCCCAGAATCACCTGGCCCACGCACACGGAGCCGCCGCCCTGACACGGCGGCTGCTGAGCGCAGAAGTGGTCAGCAGCAACGAAAAGTACCAGCAGACCCTCGAGCGGTATTTTCTGGATCAGCTGGCCATCTACCCGCACTTTGCCGGCATTTACATCGGCAAGCCGAACGGTGACTTCTTCTACGTCAGCCGGCATACCCGGTATGCTGCCGGAGGCTTTCGCACGAAAATCATCCAAAACGAAAACGGTGGCCGTCACACACAGCTGATCTGGCGCGACGAGCAGATGCGGCTCGTCGCCGATGAGATCGACCCCGAAGATACCTATGACCCGCGGCAGCGTCCCTGGTATCAGAAGGCACTCAAGCAGCGCAGCATCGTGTGGACGGACCCGTATGTGTTCTTCACCTCCCGGAAACCGGGAATCACCATCGCCGGGCCCGCCTACGACGGCTCCGGAACGCTGAAGGGAATTGTCGGTGTCGACATCGAAATCGATCAGCTGTCGGTTTTCATCGGCAACCTGAAGATCGGTAAAAACGGCCGTGCCTTCATGATCAACAACAACGGGGATGTTGTCGCTTTTTCGGAAATGGAGAAAATGCAAACCGGTGATTCGACCGCCACCGGACCGATTCGACTCGCCCAAATAGAGGAGATCGACGATGTCTTGAGCAAAAAGGCTTTCAAGGCCGTCAATCTGCAAAAAAGAGACGATGGACGATTTCAGTTGAACGCCCCCCGATTTGCGCGCTTCGAGCACAACGGCCGGCAGCATCACGCCATGCTCACACCTTTTTCCATTGAACAGTGGCCGTGGATCGTCGGTGTTCACCTGCCGGAGGACGATTATCTGGGCAGCCTGAAACAAAACCGGCAGTTCAACATCCTGTTGACCCTGGGCATTTCCGCAGTAGCCACCGTTCTTGCCCTGTTGCTGGCTGCCAGCATCATACGTCCCATCGCCAATCTGGCCCGTGAGGCGTTGGCCGTCAAAAACGACGACCTGGACACCCGGTTCGCCATTGAATCCAGGTATACGGAAATCCAGGACACGGCCAACTCCTTTATCCGAATGAAGTATGCCATCCGGGAAAGCCAGGAGAAATACCGCGGCATATTCGAAAACATTCAGGACGTCTACTACGAAACCGCAATGGACGGAAAAATCCTGGAAATCAGCCCATCGGTGGAAAAAATCACCCCGTACACGCGGGACGGGCTGATTGGAAAAAACGTCTCCGAATTCTACATCACGCCGGAGTCCCGATCGAAAATGATCGACACCGTCACGCAGGACGGGAGGTTGAGCGATTACGAAATCGTTCTGAAAGACCCGGAAGGCCATCCGATCTATTATTCACTGAACTCTACCTTGACGACCGACGAAGATGGCGTCCCCGTCAAAATCATCGGCTCGATGCGCGACATTACCGGCCGGAAAAAGGCCGAACAGCAGCTCACCACCTACCGCGAACAACTCGAGGATCTGGTGGCCGAGCGCACCGCCGATCTGGAAACAACCAATCAGCAGCTGCTGGAAGAGATCGAGCAGCGCAGGCAAACCGAATCGGCGCTGAGCCGAAGTGAAGAAAAATACCGCGACATCCTGGAGAGCATCGACGAGGGGTACCTGGAGACCGATCTGCGCGGCAACCTGACCTTTACCAACAATGCCGTTTCCCGCACGCTGGGCCGGTCGCACGATGAACTGCACGGCATGAATTTCAAAAAACTCGTTGAGCGCAGCAGCCGCAGGCCATTGTGGCAAATGGTTGCAGGAATCCTCCGCGAAGACAGAGTCTCGGGTCCGATCCTGGTGAAAATCATATGCAAAGGCGGTTCACGGCGTTTCATCGAACTGTCCGGATCCGCGCTGCGGCATGCCGACGGACAAATCGGTGGATTCCGGTGTGTGGGTCGTGACGTCACCGAACGCCTCAAGGCAGAGCTGGAACGCAAGGAGTTGGAAGCGCACCTGCAGCAGACACAACGCATGGAAGCCATCGGAACCCTGGCCGGCGGAGTTGCGCATGATTTCAACAACCTGCTGATGGGCATCCAGGGAAACACCACCTTGCTGCTGATGTCGTTGAGTGCCGCCGATCCGTGTTATCAGAACGTGAAGAGCATCGAGCAGTGCGTGCACAGCGGCGCCAATCTGACCCGACAGCTGCTCGGCTATGCCCGTGGCGGCAAGTACATGGTGAAGCCGTCGGACGTGAGCGATATCGTGGATAAAACCTCGAGTCTCTTCGGCCGCACCCATAAAAAAACCAGAATTGTCAGCCAGCTGGCGGCCGACGTGTGGTCGGTGAACATCGACCGCAGCCAGATCGAGCAGGTGCTGGTCAATCTCTATCTCAACGCCTGGCAGGCCATGGACGGCGCCGGAACGCTGTTCCTGCGTACCGAGAACGTTCATCTCGAAGAGGCCTTTGTAAAAAAGCATCAGGCCCGGCCGGGAAAATACGTGAGAATCACTGTTCAAGATACCGGATCGGGCATAAGGGCGTCGATCCGCAATCGAGTGTTCGAGCCGTTTTTCACGACAAAGCCGATGGGGCGGGGCACCGGATTGGGCCTGGCATCGGCGTTCGGCATCATCAAAAACCACGACGGCATCATTTGTTTTGACAGCGAGCCGGGCAACGGCACCACTTTTTCCATTTATCTGCCGGCAGTGGATGCACCGGCCACGGTAGAAAAACCGGCCGAGGAGCAGTGGACTGCCGGCCATGAGACGGTGTTGGTAGTCGATGACGAGCCGTATATCCTCGATGCCTGCGAGGCCATGCTCACGGGCATGGGGTACCGGGTTCTAACTGCCGGCAGCGGCGCGGATGCCGTCGAGGTCTTCAGCAACCGAAACGAGCCGATCGACCTGGTCATTCTGGACGTGGTGATGCCGGAGATGGATGGTCGCGAGACCTTCCGTCGGCTGCAGAAGATCGATCCAGAGGTGAAAGTCGTCTTATCGAGCGGCTACAGTCTCGAAGACATGGCAGAGGAAATGCTGAGCATGGGATGCGAATCGTTTATTCAGAAACCCTTCGACCAGCACCAGATATCCCGGAAAATCAGAGAACTTCTCGGCAAATAGCAGACTGTGCCCGTCTGTTCGCTAAAAGTGGGGAGCTGGGGCGGGGTGTTACTTGGGCCGTATAAACCGCAAACCGAATCCGTCCGGGTCCTTCCATACGACAACGCATTTCATTTTGATTTCTTCGTCCTTGTACGGCTCTTTCAACTTCTCTCCATGCGGATTGCTCGGGCACGGGATGGCCACGGTGATTTTCTCCCCGGGATAGAAAGAGTTGCCGGATTCTATGTAAACGCCCCCAAGGCTGATATTGCGCACCTGTCCTTCATAAAGATGGTCATGGGTGGCAAAGAAGGTGATCCGCTCGCATTTGGAGCGCAGGTGCTTGCGTTTCTCTTCGCTGACCGGTTCGGTTCGTTCCTGCCTTTTTTGCGTGCCGCCGGAGCCTGGCATCACAGCCTCCCTGTAGAGCCTTCAAGGTTGAAATTGGAATTTACGAAAATGACCTTACCGGTTGACCGGCTAAAAATCAAGCGGCAAGGTCGTTTCCTTATCATCGATTTTTACACAAAACCCGGGATGTTCTTCACGCAGCGGAACCCGAGCCAGTGGGCGCCGTTCACGGGATCCTCCGGAGTCCAGCGACAGGTGACGCGCACAAACGTGGCTGAACCCAAAAAACAGCCACCGCGCATGGGCAGGTGGTTTTCGATCCACTGACCGTCGCACATTTCCCAGACATTGCCGCACATGTCATAACAGCCGAAAGGGCTGACTCCTTCGTCGAAAGTGCCGATCTCCGATGTTTGCTGCAGTCCGAAATCCTTGGAATTGCTGCAGCCCGGTTTGAAATCATCACCCCAGGCCCACCAGCGTGCGTCCGTCCCCCTTCCGGCTTTTTCCCACTGGGCTTCCGAGGGAAGCGATTTGCCCGCCCAGCGGGCATAAGACCGGGCATCATCCCAACCGACAAACACCACCGGCTGCATCGGCCCGCCCCAGGTCTTGTCATCCAGCAGTGCAGGCTTGCGGTGACCGGTTTTTTCGACGAACTTGCGATACTGGAAGTTGGTGACCGGGTAGCGATCGATGTAGTAATCCGGCAGACGGTGCTTGCGGGCGGGAACTTCCGTGGCAAATATCGGCGTTTGCCGCTGATCGAGGGTAAATATGCGCAGCAGCTCCTGCTCGGAAATGCCCATGGTGAATTCGCCCGCAGGCACCCGGACCATCTCGGCGCCGTCGATGGGCGAAACGATGGTATCCGGCAGCGGACCGTCCGCCAACATTTCACGTATGTTCCAACGGTTGCTCAATTATCGAAAATTCCTCGCCGCCGGCCGTTTCGAGCGGTTTGAAAACGGAGAAAAACCGGCATGGGCCCGCGATTAGCCTTCGTTTGCAGGCAGGACACGGCCAAGGTAATGCTCCATTTTTTCCCGCCATAGATCTTCTTCGAAGATCCGCACATCTCCGCAGTCGTCGCGGATGGCGACGATATCGCCGAAATCTTCCGGTGCCATTGCTTCGCAGGCATCACCTGACCAGGTCGCGAAATCAGGGCTGACCGATATAAACGCCTTCATGCGGTCGCAGTCGACCGGAACACTGCAGCCGATCTCCGGCACGACAATCGTGTCCTGCTGCTGCTGGCGGTTGGTTACCAGATATGCAATCATCTCTTATCTCCTCGCAGTTGATCTTTGCCTAACCTAACCACCCGTTTTTTGATTGCAAGCCGGTGGTTTTTGATCTACGCTGCCCTCTCGCATCAAGATTCTCGAAGAGGGCCTGCAAGCCGATGAAACCGTTCTGGGAGACAAAAACCCTGCTGGAAATGGATCGCAGGGAGTGGGAGCTGCTTTGCGACGGCTGCGGCATCTGCTGCCTGGAAAAACTGCAGGATACCGAAACCGGAGAGGTCGAATATACCGCCGTTGCCTGCCGCTACCTGAACACCAGCAATTGCCGATGCCGGGTCTATGCCGATCGTCTGCAGGCCAACCGCAAGTGCGTCCAGATCACCGTCGACAGCATATCTCATATGAGTTGGCTCCCCGGCTCATGCGCTTACCGCCGCCTGGCAGAAGGCAAAAAGCTGCTGGACTGGCATCCCCTGATCTCCGGTGATCCGGAGACGGTTCACAGCTGCGGCATATCGGTTCGCGACCGGGTCATCTCCGCCGCCTACGTGCATCCGAAGGACATTCAAGCGTACGGCATCGAAATCGAAACCGAAACCGAAAAGTGACAGGCGAACCTTTTCCGGCGAGGCGCCTGCCGGCCATCAAATTTTCACGATCCCCGTTCGATTGCTTGCCGCCCGGGGGTAAATCCCCTCATGCCGGCAGGCCGTCAAATTACTTCCCCTGAGAAGACAACAATATGAACCTCCCGCGGTCCCTGGGCACCGGGCACCGGGACGGCCTCGATATCCCTGGTTGTGCTCGGCCCGGAAACAAACGTCATGCAGTTGGTGATTGCCTCCCTGGCAGTGCCCTGTGCACCACGCAGTGTTGCATAAAGCTCCTGCAGGTCCGACAGGATCTGCTGGATTGTAATGACGGCGATATGCACCGGCGGGATCAGTGAAACGGCGCGAGGCCTTCCGGGATGTGTGGTCATCACCAGGGTGGCGGAATCCGCAAGGCAATAATCGGCCGATGTAATCCCGATGCCGGCGGAGACCACCCGGCTGCGGAACCGGTCGCGCTGGAGCTTTTCGGCTGCCGCATCACCTGCAGTTCGATTCACATCGACTGGATACAACAAGGCCTTCACACCTTCCTGCGGCAGTCGTCGAGTCAGGTTCAATTCCTCCAGCAAGGGATGATGCCATAGTACCAGCTGCGCCTCCCGTAGGCCCTGCCCGCAGCGGCTTTGGACCAGAGCGGCAATCTGCCGGACAACCTCATCCGCTCGATCGCCGATATGGATGCCGATGTCAGACTGCCGGCAGCGTTTTGTCAGGGTGGTGAGCAGGCCGAGGCGATCCTTCCGGCTGCGCGCGCTTATTGCGTTTACCAGCGCCTGCAGCCGGGCAGGTTCTCGCTGCAACGTCAGGTCCGACCAGCGGCGACGGATACCGGCCTGATGTCCGAGTGCCTGGCGCAGCCGGGACAAAAACCGATGTTGATCAACAGTTGACATGGTTTTACAGACGTCCACCTTGCGGCAGTTTTTCAGCACCAGCCGGCTATGCTGCAGGATCCTTTCAGTCCGGAAATATTTTCCCGGGATTCAGTATCTGGTTCGGGTCGAACAGATGCTTGATCTGCTTCATCCATTGCAGCCCGCGGCCGTGCTCGGCTGCCATGTACTTCTTTTTCCCGATGCCCACGCCGTGCTCACCGGTGGCCGTTCCCCCTACCTCAAGGGCTTTTAGCACCATCCGGTTGGAAATCGACTCGATGGTCTCCCAGGCCTGAGGATCATCGCGCGGGCCCACCAGGTTCAAATGGATATTGCCGTTGCCGGCATGACTGATGATGTAGCCGTCCAGGCCGGCGCTGTCCAGCTCCTGCCGGGCGGTGGCGATAAGCTGCGGATAGGCCGTAAGCGGCACGGCCACATCGACCACCAGGATACCGCAGCCCGGATGCCGGCGGACAATCATTTCACCCAGTTCGTGCCTGGCTTTCCACAGCTCGCCCCACTGCTGCCGTCCGAGACCCGGGCGAAAGTCGCTGCAGCCGCTTTCCCGGCAAACCTCTTCCAAAACGAGCATGGTTTCGTCCAGGTGAGAACGGGACGTGCCGTGCAGCTCCACAAAAACGTTTGGCGCCACCGAAAGTCCGAGACCTCGTTCGCGGTTGATGACCGCGATGCAGGCCGGATCGAGCAGTTCCAGCGCGGCCGGCTCGAGTCCGCTGCGCATGATCCTGAAGACAGCACCGGCAGCGGTCTCGACATCCGCAAATGTGGCAATGGCGCCGGCGATTTCCACCGGCAGGGCGGCCAGGCGCAGGGTGGCTTCCACCACCAGCCCCAGTGTGCCCTCGGAGCCGACGAACAGATGGATCAGATCGATACCGGAAGAGGATTTGGAGGCCCGGGTGCCGGTCTCGACAATCTCCCCATTGGCCAGCACCACCGTCAGGCGCCGAACATAATCCTTTGCGGATCCGTAGCGGACGGTTTTGGTGCCGCTGGCGTTGTTGGCGATGATGCCGCCGATCGTTGCCCGGGCCCCGGGATCGGGAGGGAAAAACAATCCTTCGTGCCGCAGCTGTTGGTTCAGGTCCTGATACACCACGCCGGGTTGCACGTCCACCTGGAAATCTTCGGCGCGCAGCGCCAGCACGCGGTTCATCTGCGAGAAATCGAGCACGATGCCGCTGCATACCGGAATCGGGTTGCCCTCCAGACTCGATCCGGATCCCCAGCCGGTGACGGGTATGCGGTGGGCGTTGGCGTATTGGAGAATTCGTGAAACTTCCTCCCTGTCCATCGGCCATATGACCACATCGGGACGACACGGCGGGTGCTGGGACTGGTCTTTGGCATGCAGATCCAGGTGGGACGAACCGGTGCTGAAATGCCCTGTCGGCACCATCGCTTTCAGGTTTTCGATGTGCAGCGGATCGATTCGAAGCGTTGGCATGTCTGCCTCCCCAGCCGGCAAGCCGGCTGCTGATAAACTTCTTTTGACCGCGGCCGGCGATCGATTCGGTCGGCCGACAGTTTTCCAATTTTCTTGACTTTCCACTTGATCCTGCATAAGCAGGAAAGGTGCGGGCAGCGGTCTGGAAGCGCCGACCTGTGCGCCTGTAAATATCACGAACACGCGTGTGCGATGGAACGCGCCCCGCAAAAGCGGGTTCGGTCGTTCCACTGTTCCACCACCTACCAGATCTTCACCCAACCGTCAAAACCATAAACCGAAAAGGGGGAGTCATGAAGGCTACGCATCATCGGCACACCATGCGGCTGCCGGCCGTTTTACTGCTCATTGCAGCAACGGTCCTGATCCTGATGCCGGCCGGCGCAGCGGCCCGCAATATCAAGGTGGGCATCATCGACTGTTACAGCGGCCCACCGGCAGTGTATGGAAACGACGCGCTCAACGGATTCAAGCTGGCCCTGAAAGACATCAACAAAAAAGGCGTTCTGGGCAGCAAGATCGAATTTACGACCCGTGACACCAAGTTCAAGGTGGACATCGCATTGAACATGGCCCGGGAGCTGGTCATGCGCGAGGAAGTCGATGTGCTGGTGGGAACCATCAACAGCGGCGCGGCCATGGCGGTTTCCGAATCGATCGCCAAAGGCCAGAAGGTCCCCTTTATCGCCTGGATCTCCAAAAGCGAGCGGATCACCGGTGAAAAGGGCCACCGCTACGTCTTTTCCACCGGCGAAAACACGGCCATGGCCGGCAAGGCCGGCGGCGTGGCCTTATCCCAGAAACCGTACAAGAGATACTGGGTCGCCGGCGACGACTATGAATACGGTCACGCCATTGCCAATGCCGCCTGGCGCAATCTTTCGGCCGCAAAACCGTCCGTCGTAAAAATCGGCGAATCCTGGTGGAAACCGGGCGAGCCGGATCTGATCCCCTACATCACCTCTATTCTGGCGGCCAACCCCGACGCGGTCATTTTCTGCACGGGCGGGCGCAGCATGACCAACATCATGAAAGCCATCAAGGCCACCGGGATGGCCGAAAGGCTGCCCATCTGGATCCACACGGCCACCGATCACGCCGTGCTCAAACCGCTGGGCGCCGAAGCCCCGGAAGGGGTGATGGGCACCATGGATTATCATTTCTATCACCCCGACATCTCGGCCAACCGCAATTTCGTCAATGCGTTTACGAAAGAATACGGCAACCCTCCCGGCTTTCCGGCATTTCACGGCTACATCACCGCTCATTTCATTGCCGACGCATTTCGCAAAGCCGGCGAGATCGACAAGGAAAAATTCATCGACGCGCTGGAAGGGATGAAAATCGACAGTCCGGCCGGCCCCATCGAAATGCGGGCCTGCGACCATCAGGTGATTTTGCCCATGTATCTGGGCGTGACCCGCTACTCACCGGAGCACAAGGTGGTGATTTCATCGGAGATCGTGACCCTGCGCGGCAGCGAGGTGATGCCTTCCTGCTCGGATATCATTGAGTCACGCGGGAAGTAGCACGGGGGGAGAAAATCGCAGCCCCGCCATCTTCCAGATGGCATTGCGGCCGCAGGACCGCGCTTTTGCGCGCGCTGCGGCCTTACTGCTTTACCTTACTTTAAGGACAGCCATAGGCAATGGAGTGGTCTGAATCCATCAGTATTGCCGCCCTGGGCAGCCATCTGCTGGTCGGTCTCAGCCGGGCGATGATTTTGTTTATCGTCACATCGGGGCTGAGCTTCGTGCTGGGCGTGCTGCGGGTGCCCAACGTGGCCCATGGCTCGCTGTACATGATCGGGGCCTTTGCGGCCTTTAGCATCGTCAACGCATTGGGCGGCGGCGCACCGGGTTTTTGGGCCGCGCTGGTGTTCGCGCCGCTGATTGTCGCCGGTGTGAGTCTGGTGGCCGAGCGGGCCCTGTTTTGCCATCTTTACGAGCGCGAGCACCTGATGCTGCTGCTGTTCACCTTTGCCCTGATGCTGATTTTGGGGGATTTGGTCAAGATGGTCTGGGGAGCCGACTACCGCTCCATTATGGCTCCGGAATTTCTGCGGGGATCGCTGCCGGTGTTCGGCTCTCCGTTTCCCAAATACAATCTGTTCCTGTTGATCGTCGGTCCGGTGGTGGCCGTCGGCCTCTGGCTGTTTTCCACCCGCACCCGGATCGGCAAAATCGCCCGGGCGGCGGCCGTGGACCGTGAAATGGTGGGTGCGGTGGGCATCAACGTCAGCTGGGTGTTTGCGTTCGCCTTCGTGCTGGGCTGTTTTCTGGCCGGTCTGGGCGGGGCGCTGGTGGCCCCCACCGTCAGCGTCACCTTAGGGATGGACCACGACATTATCATCGAAGCCTTTCTGATCGTCACCATCGGCGGTCTGGGCAACATGTGGGGTGCCATGGTCGGCTCGCTGATCTTCGGCATCACCCAGTCCTTCGGTGTGCTTTTCTGGCCCCAGTTTGCCATCGTGTTTCCGTATGCAGCGGTGGTGATCGTGCTGACCCTGCGGCCCAAAGGCCTTCTCAAGTCAGTCTGGTAACCGTAAGGAGCATTTCGTGCGGCAGGCAATCACCAACAAAAACCCCTTTCTGGTCACCGCCGGCATCCTGGTTTTTCTCGCATGCCTGCCCCTGGTGCTGCCCAAGTTCTACGTCTACATCCTTTCGCTGATCTTCGTCACCGCACTGCTGGCCATGAGCCTGAACCTGGTGGTGGGCCACGGCGGGATGTATCAGTTTCACCACGGCGTCTTTTACGGCATCGGCGCCTACACGCTGGCCCTGGTGCTCACCAAGACCTCTTTGCCGGCCTGGATCGGCTTTGCGGCCGCACCGGTCTGCAGTGCGATAGCCGGTCTGCTCATCGGGCTGTTCTGCGTGCGGCTGACCAAACTCTACTTCGGGATGCTGCAGATATCGCTCGGTTCGCTGATCTGGGCCATCGCCTTTCGCTGGTATGCGCTCACCGGCGGAGACGACGGCATCCACGGCATCCCCATTCCCGGGTGGATCGCTTCGATCAGCAACTCCTATTACTTCATTCTCTTTCTGCTGGCCGTCTGTCTGGCAGTAATGTACCTGATTTTGCATTCGCCGTTCGGCAGCACCCTGCGGGCGGTTCGCGACAACCCAGAACGCTGTGAAGCAGTGGGAATCAACGTTCGCTTCCACCAGCTGGTCGCCATTTCGATCGCCACCTTTTTCGCCGGACTGGCCGGATCTCTTTTCGTGGTCGTGGAAGGCTCTGTATTTCCGGATCTGCTTTTCTGGGTCCTCTCCCTGGAAGTGTTCATCATGTGCCTGCTGGGCGGATGGTTCACATTTGCCGGCCCGATTCTCGGCGCTGCGATCATCGTTGCGCTGCGCACCTTTGTCGGCGTGTACACCGAGTACTGGACGCTGATCCTGGGCATCATCCTCATCCTTTTGATATTCTTTTTACCCGAAGGGGTAATGGGGTTTGTTGAAGCCAAAATCAAGGACCGCAGGGAAACGGCCACACGGAGGTAGAACACGCTTATGCTGCTGGTGGACAACGTATACAAAGCTTTCGGGGATTTTATGGCCGTTCGCGGGGCCGGCCTGCGGGTCGACAAGGGGGAGCTGGTAGCGGTGATCGGGCCCAACGGGGCGGGCAAGACCACGCTTTTCAACCTCATCTGCGGACAGCTCAAACCGGACAAGGGTCGCATCGTCTTCAAACAGGAAGAGATCGGCGCACTGCCGCCCCACCGCATCTGCCGACGCGGAATTGCGCGCTCTTTTCAGATCGCCAACATCTTCCCGCGGCTTTCGGTATTTCGCAATGTCCAGGTTTCGGTGCTCTCCCAGCAGCGCAAAAGCACCGTCCTGTTTCGCCCGGCTCAAACGATCGCCGTGAAGCAGACCCGCGAGATTCTCGATGACGTGGGTCTGAGCGCCAAAGCCCGGGATGTGGCCGGCTCTTTGTCGCACGGCGACCAGCGAATCCTGGAGATCGCCATCGCGTTGGGCAACCAGCCCGAACTGATCATTTTAGATGAACCGACCGCCGGCATGTCTCCGGAAGAAACCGCCGGGACCATGGCGCTGATCCGGCGGCTGGCCGAAGAGCGCGGGTTGACCATCCTGTTTTGCGAACACGACATGGACGTGGTGTTCGACGTGGCCAGCAGCATCATGGTGATGCGCCACGGCGAAACCATCATCCAGGGACCACCGGAGGCCGTCCGCAGCAATGCGGAAGTCCAACAGGCCTACCTCGGCGGAGCGGCGTGATGCTTGAGATCGAAAACATCCACACCTTTTACGGCCTGAGCCACATTCTCTTCGATTTGTCCCTGAAGGTCGCCGAAGGCCAGGTGGTCTGCCTGCTGGGCCGAAACGGCGCCGGCAAAACCACCACCCTCAAAAGCGTGATGGGCCTCACCCCTCCGAAAAAAGGCACAATCCGCTTCAAAGGCGAAAACGTCACTGGCAGGCAGCCCTACCAGATGGCCCGCAAGGGCGTCGGCTACGTTCCCGACGACCGGCGCATCTTCGCCGATCTGACCGTGGCCGAAAACCTGGAAATCGCCGCCCGCAAAACCGCCACCGGCAGCAGCTGGGACCAGCAGCGGGTGTACGACCTGTTTCCGGCGCTGGGTGAGATCACCCACCGCAGGGGCGGACTGCTGAGCGGCGGCGAGCAGAAAATGCTGGCCATCGCCCGGGCGCTGATGACCAATCCAGAGTTTTTGCTGCTCGACGAGCCCACCGAGGGACTGGCCCCGTTGATGGTCAAAACGCTGCGCGACGCCATCCACACGCTGAAGCAGTCCGGTCTCACGGTGCTGCTGGCCGAGCAGAACGTGCGCTTTACGCTCGATCTAAGCGATTACGGCTACATCATCGACGACGGCCGCATCCGCTACCAAGGAACCGTGCAGCAGCTCACCGGAAACGAAGAAGTCCGCCGCCTCTGCGGCATCTAACCAAAACCGGGGACCCAAAAGCAGGGACGTTGGTAGGTTTTGAAGGTTTTCAACCCCGTGGACAAATAGACCGATCCGTCTGTCCGGATCGAATTTCGCTTGACCACCCCGCTGCCGTTCCTTGACTTTCCGCCGGTGACTTGCTACCCATCTTTCATGAAGCGGGTTATTTCTTCTATTGTTCTGCTATTCTTTTTTTCTCCTTTTATGCCTAGCGTTGAGGCATCCCCGAAAGTCGCCTATTTCACTGTCAGCGTGCCACCCAAAGAGTTCAAGGCGATACGAGTAAAACGCCTGCCCAAAGACGCCTATATCGGCGTAGAGGTTGAGAGCAGCCACGAAATCACCATCGCTTTCGTGGACACCAACGATTACATCAACCTGCCCAGCCCGCAGAAACCGCTGATGGTCGGCAAAGTGGACAAGCGGTTGAAGTTTTCAGTGACCATACCGGCAAATGGGGACTACTTCGTCGTGCTGGTGAACCGGAGTGAAATTTCGGCCGCTGAAGTCAAAATCAAGGTGCAGGCCTCTCGCTCCTCCCCTGGTCAAGCGGAGGGCGCCGATCGTATTTTGAGGGAATTCGAACGACAGATGCACAAACTGTTTGTGTTCGACAGCTTTTCCACCGGTGTGAAAAACTGTGGCCGAAAACTTGCGTTTTACGGAACGGATGGATTCTACCTTTGTGCGGAATATGTCCAGTTGATCTACGCGAAGGTACCAAACCGACAAATGGCCGTCAATTTTCTAAGCTTTTCCATCTTCCATGAACTGGGACTGCAACTGATCGAGCAATGGGATTTAGGCGGACACTCGTTGCGTCGGACAGCCGACGAGTTTGCAGTGGTGCTGATGACCATGCTCCAACAGGAGGCCAATTTGCGGCAACTGGGCTCTTATTGTATTGAAAACTCGTCTGCGGTCAACGCGTTCAAAAACCAGCTTATCGACCGCTGGCATCCCGTGTCGGTGGAGAGGGCCCGAACCATACTGGACTGGCTGGAGGACCCCGGCCTGGTTAGCTCCTGGCAGGAGAAACTGGTCCCGCACATGCAGACCGATTTGCTGCTGCGACTGCAACAAACCCCAACCGCCTGGACGAAAAGCGTCTTGGTTCAAAAGGAATTGGACAAGCGACGGGAACCGTCCGCCCCGTTGACCGAAGATAAAAAAAGTAAAGGCAGGGAATTTTAGAAAAACCGAGCTGGATCAGTTCTCGAGGAATACCACCTTGCACTTCAGGCCTGCCGGCAGCTTGTAATCCGGGTTGGGCAGCTCCAGCCGCACACCGAACGTGCCGCTGGCAGCGTCTACGACCCGATCGACAATGGTTACCCGGGCCGCATATCGGCTGTTGTAAGGTTCTTCCGGTCGAATCTCGGCTTGCATCCCGGTCTTTAGGGCCCCGAGCAGCTCGACAGTTGCAATTACCTCCACGTGCAGAGGGTTGATCTGGGCCAGGATTACGATGGGTTGATCTTCCACGTATTCGCCCTTTGCCAGAAAGCGATCCACAACCACCCCGTTGACCGGGCTGCGGATGGTCATGCGTTCGACCACCGCCTGCGCCCGCGCCTCCTCCAGCTGAGCCAGCTGTTTGTCTTCCAGCGCTTCCTGCAGCTCAAGTTCGGCCATTGCCATGTTCGTTTCCACTTCGTCGAGCTGGCTCAGCGGCAGGGCTTCCTTGTCGTAGAGCTCTCCGAACCGTTTTTTCTGGCGCCTGGCAAACTCCAAGCGTTCGCGCTTGAGTTGGACGGTTGCGGTCATCTTGGCCCGATAACGGGAAAGCTCCAAGGTGGCCTTTTCAACGCCTGACTGCAAAGTGGCCACCACCTGCCCTTTTTTTACCGTATCTCCCCGCTCGGCATCCACACTTAGCAGGATACCGGGAACACTGCTGCCAACCTTCACCTCCAAGCTGGGCTCGATCAGGCCATCGAGAACGATCGGCTCGGCGCTGCCGATTTCTGCAATGAGTGTAACTGCCAGCGCCAAAAAAAGTACATTAAAACCGCATCCGGATGTCGTCTTTCTCGTCATATTTCAATCACTCCGCGTTATTCGAGACGGCCGCTGAACGCAAGCGAGTCGCTGATCTGTTCGTCCAATTTGAGCAGATCCCGTCGCATGCGGCTGTGCAGTGCTTCCGCCGAGCGCTGTGCCCGACCGAATACAATGCGTCCCACAACCCGCGAAAAAGGCCCTCGCAATTGCACGAAAGCATAGGCCAAGCTGCGCAGGACTTTCCCAATATACACGGTGACGAGCTCGTCTTCAAGGCAAACCAGGGCAATGGCAGATCCGGGATCGCCCTGCCGACCGCAGCGGCCAAAGAGCTGACGGTCGATCCGCCGGGCGTCATGCCGCTCGGTGGCGACCACAAAGAGTCCGCCGAGCTGCGCCACACCTTCGGCCAACTTGATGTCGGTTCCCCGACCGGCCATGTTGGTGGCCACCGTAATGCGCCCCTTGGCTCCGGCCTCGGAAACGATCTCTGCTTCTTCCTGGTCCTGGCGGGCATTGAGCACGCTGTGTTCCAGGCCGGCCTGGGTTAATAATTCACTCAAATGCTCGGAGGCTTCCACCGAACGGGTTCCCACCAGCACCGGGCGCTCTTTTTGATGCTGGCCATCAATGGCATCCACCACCGCGTCCCATTTTTTATCTGCCGTCGTATACACCCGATCGGCAAGATACCTTCGCTGCATGGGTCTATGGGTCGGTACGGTGACCACTTTCAGGCGGTAAATCGACCACAGCTCACCGGCCACCTCGCGGGCCGTACCGGTCATACCGGCCAGCCCTAAGTAGCGCCGAAAAAATCGCTGATAGCTGATCCGGGCCCGGGTGTCCTTGCGCTGGGTGATTTCACACCCCTCCTTGACTTCGATGAGTTGGTGAAGGCCACGCTCCCAGGAGCGGTCGGCCATCAGCCGGCCGGTATACTCGTCGATGATCTGAACCTTTTCGTCCTTAACTAGATAGTGCCGATCCCGATCGTAGAGGTGCAGCGCCACTAGGGCCTGGCGAATCAGTTCTTCGCGCTGTTCTTCGTTCATCGCAAAATCTGGCTGATCCCATTCGACCTGCCGGATCTGCACTTTCCCACGGCGTGTGATCTCCAGTGCGCGTTCACTGGTGATCGTAAAATCTCTTCCCTTGCTCAGCGTTCGGGCGATCTCCAATGCAAAGCGGTAGATATCAGCGGGGTAAATGCCTTCGGCTTCCGAAGAGATGATCAAAGGGGTACGGGCTTCATCGACGAGAACGCTGTCGGCTTCATCAACGATTGCAAAGTGCAACCCGCGCATCACCAGTTGGCTGACACGCGAGCTGTCACCGAAGAGTTTTTCAAGCTGCATGCGGAGGGCAGTTGGACGATCCCAGAGCACGATGCGGTCTCTGAGATAATCGAATGCCACTTCCTTGTTGGTGCAATAGGTGATGTTACAACGGTAGGCCTGGCGGCGTGCATTGGGGTCCATGCCGTGGACGATGGTTCCCACCGACAGTCCCACCGCCCGGTAAATCGGCCCCATCCACTCGGCATCTCGGCTTGCCAAATAGTCGTTGACGGTTATGATGTGCACGGGAACCCCGGCCAGGGCCAGCACACAGGCCGGTAACGTGGCGGTCAGCGTCTTGCCTTCGCCGGTTTCCATCTCCGCCACCCGGCCGCCCAGCAGCACGGTTCCGCCGATGATCTGCACGTCCAGGTGTCGCAGACCGACCGTTCGTTGGGAGGCTTCCCGCACCAGCGCGAAGGTGCGCGACACTGCATCCAGGCTGTAGCCTTCCCTTCTGAGCCGCAGTCCCAGACTTCGGGCTGTTTCGGGCAGCTGGGCATCGCTTAATTGAGCGGTTTCGTCTGCCACGGCATTGACGGAGTCCACCATTCGCTGAAACCGGCGATAGCGGGGCCGAAGCCAGGGAGCCAGCATGCCGCCCACGGTCGCCGTAAAGCGCTCCACTTTTCCCAGGCGCGGTTCTTCGCGCTCCGGATAGATGCCGTCAAATGCCTGATGGCGAACGAGTGCACTCATCAAAGAATTCGTTAGGGTTTTGAATCCACTTCTTAGATGTTGAAGCGCTTCAGGAACAGCTGCCGTACATACCGGTACCAGCGCCAGATCATCGGTTCCTTGCCGTGATCGAAACGCACGTACACGCGACCGCCCACATTGTAGAGGCCTTCGGGAGGCGGCAGTTCGACATCGAAGAGAAAAATTTTTTGAAACGCCTTGATGCCATAGGGTTCCCGGGGATCGATTGCGATTTCGCCGCCGCCCTCCTGGCTCAATGTACGGCTGGGCAGTTGATTGGTGGCTGCCGGCACCTCGCGCAACAACCGGGCATGGTAGACCTTCGGAACCTCTTCGGGAAAGCGCACTTTCGCCCCCGCGGTTCGGTGGCGCACGAAGTCCACATCCGCCTGGCTGACCACCACCCGCGCCAAAATGGTCGAGCGGTTCAGTATGTATCCGACCAGCTCGCCCCGACGGACATATCTTCCGGGCAGATCCGAGGCCATCGGAATCACCAGCGTCCCTTCTCTGCTGCTGCGGATGACCAGATCCGATTCCCGCTGCCGGGCGTCGGCCAGTTCGGCTTCCACCTGCCGCATTTCTTCTGCGGTGATCTCGGCCTGTACCCTCTCTGCCACCCGCTGGTTGTCATACATGGCCGAAAGCTCTTGCAGTCGAGACTCCAGCACGCGAATCTGGGCGGGCAGCAGCGGATCGGAGCACTCGATCAGCGGATCGCCGATGCGCACCCGACTTCCATTGTCGGCAACCACCTGCTCGATAAAACCATCGGTACCCGGACGGACAAAGGAATCCTCCGGAATCCAGACCACCCCTTCCACACGGGTGCTCAGTGGGACCGGAACAACCGTTATCATCGCCGCCAGTGCCACCAGCACAACAGCGCTCACAAAAACCGCCCAAACGCGTTTGCGTCGAAGCTTGGGCGAGGTCACCAAAAATTTGACGACCTTTACCAGCGGCATGACCAGCATGTTGAAAGCGCCCCAGCAGGCGATCAACACGCCGATGAAAAAAAACCGGCTGGCAATAAACAATATGATGCTGGCGTATACAAACATCCGGTAGAAAAAGGCGGCAATGGTGTATACAACAAACCAGATTTTCTCACCGGTCGATGCCAGCGGAGGTTCGGCATCGCTGATGCCCAGCAGATAGCGCTGCAATAGATATCCGATGTAGCGGATTCCTCGCGATCCCAGGTTGGGGATTTCCACCAGATCGGACAGAATATAGTAGGCATCATAGCGCAGCAACGGATTGCCGTTGAACAGCAGGGTCGAGATGCCGGCAATCAAGATGACGTTGTAGGCCACGGCGCGCACCGGGCCGGCTTCGATGTTCACCCAGACAAAGATGGCCAAAGCGGCGAAAAACACTTCCACCAGTATGCCGGCCGCTCCTACAAGCACCCGCTCGCGTCTGTTGCGAAAAGCCGATGCCGCCGAAGCATCCACGTAGGGAATCGGGGTGAAGACCAGCAGCATGATTCCCATTTCGTGCACTTCACCGCCGCGCACCTTGACGGCAAACGCGTGGCCGAACTCGTGAAAGGCCTTTAAAAAAGGAAACGTAAGCCACATGACCGCCAGGTTGCTGGGTGCCAGTACGCGATCGGTGATATTTCCCGTCAGCTCCGGCCAGTGCAGCGCTGCCAGAAAAACGCCATAGCCCACCACCACCAGCCACAACAAGGCCCCGGCCCAGCTAAACACCGGTCGCACCAGCGGTGCGAAACGTTTCAGGATGCGTTCGGGGTCAAGCAGCGGAAACCGCATGAACAAGGGGCTGCGCAGGTTCTGCTTCCACTTGCTGAAACGCTGTTTCTCGAATCGCTTTAACATCTCGGCCGTGTCGGGCAGCACGTCTGTCTGCAGGGCGTTGGCCGCATGCAGCTGGCTGAGCAGCCGGATCACTTCTTCCTGGGTGGGCGCATCTTCTCCCAACCGCGACCGGCCTGACTCCCAGATCTCCTGGACACTGCGCTTGCCGTCCATCTGGCCGATCAACAAATACGCGGCCGGTGTAAAGCGCTGGAAACGACCGGAGGCGTGGTCTTGCAGCACATACCACAGCTCTCCGCGGTAGTGATGGCGGTGAATCTCCAGATGACTGCGCAGCCGGGGTTTTAACTCGGCTACGCGATACCAGGAAGGGCTGAAAAGAGACTGGCTCATATCAACTCAAGAAAATGAAAACCTCCGCATGATCCGAGAGCGCGGACATCGCGGAGGATATAATGGATTTTACGGTATCCATCGCCACAGCTGCAATCGGAGCCAATCGATCGCCGTGTGGGTCCACACCCAGATCAGCTTGCGGCGATCGATGGTAATCTTGCCGATGCCTTCCATTCCGGGGCGCAGTCGCTCTGATCCCTGCTCCAGTTGACCTTCGACACGAAAGTAGTTGCGACCCTCTTTGGCCGTGGAAACCGGGGTGATCTTCTCCACCACAAACGGAAAAGCTTCCCCGGCCATCGATGGCAGCATTAACTCGCTTTTCTGACCCACTTCGATGTGACCGATATCACGCTCATCAACCTCAACTATGACCCGGTAGGCATCCAGGGGCGCGACCTCGAATAGCACCTGGCCACGCTCCACCGGAGAGCCCAGCGACTGGCTCAAATCACCGCTCATCACCACCCCGTCAAACGGCGCCACAATGCGACAGCGCGCCAGCTGTTCGTCCAAAAGTGCGATCTGGGCATCGGCCTGGCCGATCTTCGCCCTCAGTATCCGAATCTGCGTGCGATCGTGTTTGGCCAGCGCTTCGTTGTATTGCTTGTTGTACTGCTCTTTTTCGGTGGACCACTTGACGCGCTCGAGCCGCAGATCCCGATCATCGAGCAAACCGAGCAGGTCCCCGACCCGCACCAAGTCCCCGGGGCGAATCGCAGATTCCTTGATGTAGCCGTTAAACGGGGCGGCCACCACTCGCTGCACAGTTCCTTCAATGTTGGTGGGTGCCGTCACCCGGTATTCGACCGTATAGAGCGAAAAAAAGATCGCCAAGGCAACGACAGCGATCAGCACCAGCTTGCGGATCAGATATCCCGGCCCAAGAAGCCGCTTGAGCTGCCGGGCGAGCGCATCACCGGCTTTGCGAATCAGCCATCGCTCATCAGCTCGTTTGACGAAAAGAATCGGTCCCACCAGGCCGGCAACGGTCTGCAGCAGATCGACCTGCTCCGGGCTAAACGGTCTATCTGCGGGACGCTCCAGCGTCAACGCTGCCCGGTATTTGCCCTTTATCTCGATGGGAATCGTGCAGATGGCGCCGGAATCGTGCTGCCGGTTCAGTTCGTTGTGCGATCGGACAGCCAGCGGAACCGCATCGGTCGGGATCGGATAGACGATCGCCGCCTTTTGATCGATGGCCTCATCCATAGCCGCCCCGATGCCCCGCACCAAATTGGTTTGCTTGCCGAAATCGGCGCTGTGGGACATGGAGGTCACCCGAACATGGCTACCGGACGTAAAACCGATACTGACGCGGTCGCACGCAAGGCTGTCGGCCATGCGGGTGACAAACGCCATGGCGGCTGCGTGAAAAGATTCATGCTCCACAGCGGTGGCCGCCAGGTCCAGCACGCTTTGCAGACGCTCGTTGACCTTCTCGCTTTTCAACGCTTCGCTGCGGCGCACCAGCACCTCTATCCAGGCAGCGCCCCAGTGCAGCTGACGCATGATATGCTGCACGGCATTGATATCCGGCTCGTCGACACCCAGCACCACGGTGCCGTGTATCTGTTTGTCGATTTCGATGGGATAGGCGACGTGAAAGTTTTCCGGAAATTGATTCGGGGAAGAAGGATTCGGATCTTTTTCCAACAACAGGCCGCGGCGCTCCTTCAGGGAGCGTTCCGCGGCCTGGGTCAGGTGACCCATGTTCATTTTGGCATCCGGCCAAACCGCAACCGGTGTGAAGGGCCCCCGATCCGCCGGCCCCATGAGCACCATGGCACAGCGCACACCCCCGAGCATGCGGCACTGCAATGGCAGCCAACTTTGGCAAAACGCCTTGGGAGTAGACGCCTCGACGAACTGGCGCCAGAACAGCTGCTCCGGATCTCCCTGAAAGCGCTGCCTGGCTGATCCTACCGGTCGATAGATCGGCGGGTCTTTTTTTGAATCCGGTGGAGGATGTTCCATAACGAATTTAGGTCACAAAAGTTGCCGTCCACGGATTTATTTTCATGGTAATGCAAGCCGTTTTTGGGTGCCTGCGTAAATAGAAACTACTGAACGGACGTGCCGTCCGGCCGCTGAATTCCGATATCGAGTTTGCCGAATTTGTTTTCGTAGTCGGCCAGCACGTTGTTGAGCAGCATCGCCAGGCGCTTGGCGGCAAAGGGGCTCATCACGATACGGTCGCTCAGCTGAACCTTCACTTCTTTTTGTCCGGCATGCCAGGCCTGGTTCAGCCCAAACAGCAGCACGATCTCTTCCCTGCCCCCGGCCACGTTGGCCACGTTGGCATACACGCTGCGCATGTTGGCATCGTCCCACAAAATCTTTGTCTGACCGATGGTCTGTGTCGGCGCTCCGGTCTGCTCCACTTTTTTGTCTTTTTCTTCAGCTGCCATAACCCCTCCTTACCATTGAATAATTATGTGAATTTTCCATCCCGATACTATCCGTATCCACCCGCGAAGTCAACCAAAACCCCAAAAAGGGACGTTGGTAGGTTTTCTAGTTATCTGCCAGCTCAGTTTCAGTCCGCGCCTTTTCAATCGCCTGTTTGACGGAGGTATGCGCCAATCCGCAAATTCGTCCCAAACGCGCATACGATGCGCCGGCTTCTTCATACGCTCTAAGCAAAAACAGGCGCCGCGCCGTGCTCACCGACCGAACGCGGCTGCCACTTAAAACCAACACCTTGGAAATACGCGAGGACCTGCAAACTTCTGCCAATATGCGTTCAACGCTCGAAGTTTTCCGGGGATGTCGCTTCTCGCACTTTTTTAACGTGCACTCCACGAACGATCCGTCTCCCAGAATGCGCTCATCACCCTTTTCCCGCTCTTCTTTAGGGCAGGCGGCGTACTTCTCGCGTCCGCCGCTGCTTCGGATCAGACCGCCACCGCGCAGTTCTTCGCGCACCCCTTGTTGAAAGCCTGCCTTCACGAACGCTCGGTACTTCCGACGAGCCTTTCCCACTTGATTGTCGAACCAGCGCAACACCGAGTCCACATCCTGGCAGGCATAATTTCTCTTTCCCAATATCACGGAATGGCCTGTGTATGGGTTCAAATCGAGTTGACCCAAGTCCATGAGCAGATTACCGCGTACGGGATTGAGATGAATATAGCGAACCAGTTCGAGAAAATACGGCTCCTCTTCGACGACGATACTCTTATAACGATTTTGAAACAAATGCCCGCTGCGTTTATGCCTTTTATTGTGCCAGACTGAATACCCTGTCATCAGCCGGCGCATGATTTCAACCATCGAAGCCACTTGTGGTCGGAGAAGCAGATGGAAATGATTCGGCATCAACGCCCAGGCGTATAACTTGGCTTGGCCTTCGATGATGATCTCGGAAAGTCTTTCGAGAAACTCCTGCCTATCGTTTCGGTCTCGATAGATCTCACGCTTTTCGATACCGCGGGCCATAATGTGCTGCAGCACTCCCGGGATATCCAATCGTGCGGCTCTCGGCATGGCAGGACCTAACTCCTTTTTGAATCCAACGTGATTATGGCTTCAATTTACAACTGCTTTCCCTGTTCAACAAAAATCCTTCAAAACCTACCAACGTCCCTGATATCGGGGCGACGTACTTCTTCCTCTGGATGTCGCCGCAGATGCTGACGTACCGTTGTGTGCTGCTACGGCCCTTCCTGTATCATCGTTTTCGATGTCTTGATTTTTTGAAGTCCTTATCGCCCTTTTTCGACAGCGATATCTCAATGTCCTCGTTTGGATCACTCTTCTTTACTTCGCAGACAAACTGTTTCAGCCAGGAAGAGCAGGCCCGCATCTTCACCTCATGCCACGATTCTGATTGAGCCTGGTTCCAGGACCAGCCAAACCGCTTGTGATGATCTGAACGACCATTGCGCTTATGATCATTATGATGATGGTCGAAGAAACGGTGCCAGCCGTGGCTCTTTTTACCATGATGGTTATAATCGCTGTGGGATTTCCGATAGAAACCGAAATCGACGTCGGTATTTATCTCACCGGCTGCAAGCATCACTGGATCGGAACGATGCGTGAGCCGATCGCCATCGCTGTCTATCGCCTCATCCGATCCCTGGTTCTCAAGGGTAGATCGCCAACCGGACAAAACACCGCCGCACACAAAATTCTTACAGGAAATCTCAACCTTGTAGTTGCCCGGATCCAGATCACCGAACTGATAAAATCCTTGAGCATCGGCGATGGTAGTAACGATTTTCTTTCCTCTAGCGTCGAGCAGGTTGACAATAACGCCTTCGATCCCCGGTTCACCCGCATCCTGGATACCGTCCTTGTCCAGATCGTTCCAGACAAAGTCTCCAATCGACGCTTTGTGCGGCGCCATTCCGAGCCAATGTGCCGGGTCCGTGTCTTCGACAACAGTCCCGCCGTCGACAGCCTTGCCACTGGCGGTGGCAAGGTTGGCGTGCTGGCCTTCGGTGGCAAGGGTGGTCCAGGTATAAAACCAGGTTTCCCCTGGATCCAGGAGACCGTCGCGATCACTGTCGCCGATGTTCCACCCTTGGTCCAGGATCGGGTTCGGCGTGAAGTCATCGGACAACTCACCCGGGGTTTCATTGTCGTCCACCACCCAAACATTTTCCAGGGCGATCTCTCCCGGGTTTGTCACCACGTAGGTAAACTGCACTGTCTCTCCTACCGGAACCTCCAATCCCGGTGCACTGTCCGCATCAAGTCCGAGACCGTCGCCTGGCATCCAGCCGCTTGATCCGCCGCCGCTGTCTTCGCTGAGATCGGCCCCCTTCTCGTTTTGCGCTTCAAACTGGTTTTTGGCGTCCTCATAATTGCCCGAGGCAAATGCTGCCTGGACCATATCGATGATCTCGGCCTGCGAGAACGCGTAATCGATATGCGGGTGGGCTGCATTTAAAAGGGCTGCTGTTGAATGGCGAAGCAGGGCATTTTCTTTGCCGCCCTTTGTCCGCAGGGCATCCAGCAAACTCTTGCATCCGGAGGCGTTCACATCGAAGATTTTTTCGTACCGGTCACCGGGCCGGAATCCAACCCAATCATCAAAATGATGCCTCTGCTTCCAGTATCCGGGACTGAGCCCCTCAGTGCCCTGTCCGCTCTCAACGACCTGGACGTATTTCTCTATGTCGATTGCCACCCTGAGCTCGTGAGTGACTTCAACGGTCCATTGGTCCAGATCGGTAACGTTGGAAAGGTAAACACCGTCAGGCCTGAGAGGAGACCCCACGGCTGTAGCGGTATTGATGACTTCCCCAAGGATGCCGTCGTTCATCGTGGCGGTGTAAGCCCGATCGAACTCGACCACCTGCCCCGGTTGCAGGATACCACTCCAGATTTCATGATTACCGGACGGGTTGATCAACGCGTCGTGCACCTGGGCGCCGTCGCTTAGGACCACATCGCCGATGTTCTCCACTCGGAAGTGGAAGAATATGTTCTCACCGGTTTCGGCCTCCGCCGGTCCGGTTTTGGTCAAATCAATGCCAGTAGTAAAAAAACCAAAATCGATGTCGGATGCTATTTCACCGCCCGTCAGTGCCACCGGATCGGAGCGGTGCGTGTCGGGGTCACCGTCGCTATCGCTTGCATTGTCAGTTCCACGATTCGGCAATGTAGCCCACCAACCTTCCAGTACGCCGCCGGAGACAAAGTTATCATCGGCAACCTCCACGACATAGGTGCCCTCTGCGATGTCGGTAAACTCGTAGAAGCCGCTTGCATCCGTGAAGGTCGATGCAACCACCGTCTCATCGTCACCCAGCAGATTCACGAAAACGCCTGCAATGCCTGGCTCATCGGTGTCCTGGATGCCGTCGACAAGATGGCCGGCACCGTGGTACAGATCATGCCAGACAAAATCTCCCAGGCTGGCGGTGCTCGGAGCTGTTTGATTGATGGTCACGCTGACTGTCGCCGTATCGGTCAACAACCCATCGCTTGTGGTGTAGGTGAAGCTGTCAGATCCGAAGAAATTGGCGGCAGGTGTGTAAGTGATCGTGTCATCCGCATTGATTTCAACCGTTCCGTGGCCGGGGTTAGTGATCGCGGTGACGGAAAGTACGTCTTCGTCCACATCATAGTCGTTGCTCAGCACAGCCACGCTGATCTGCGTATCCTGGTCTGTCTCCACAGCATCATCATTGGCCACAGGAGGATCGTTGACCGGCGTGACGGTGACTGTGACAGTAGCGATGTCACTCAAATTGCCATCGGAGACCGTATAGCTGAAGCTGTCGGTTCCGAACCAGTCGGGCTTCGGGGTGTACAGCAGGGTCTCGTCCGCATTGAGCGAGACAATCCCGTTCGCACCCTGACCGAAATCCGACACGATCAACGCATCTCCGTCCACATCCTCATCATTTGATAGTACGTCGATGGACACCGGCGTATCTTCTGCCGTAGTCGCGTCATCGTCTGCCGCCACCGGCGCATCGTTGACCGGTGCAACGACTATCGTGACGGTTGCCATGTTGGAATCCACCCGCCCGTCATTGGCAGCATAGGTAAAGCTGTCTATGCCGTTGAAATTCAGATCCGGCGTGTACGTAAAAGAGCCGTCTGCATTCAGGGTCAGGTCTCCATTGGCGGGGTTGCTGATCCATATGGCCGACAACGAATCCTGATCCGCATCGCTGTCATTGCCGAGCACGCCCGGCCCTGCTACCAGCAGCGTGTCATCCTCATCGACTTCGTAATTATCATCCACCGCAATCGGGGCAACGTTTATATCAGTGACATCGATCGCCACCAATTCCTCGTCAGCAAGCTCGCCGTCAGACACCGAAAAAGTCACAAAGTAGGTGCCCGACCCCTGCGCCTCGGTGGGAATCCAGCTGAAGGTGCGCGTTTCCGGATCGAAGGTGGCCCCTTCAGGGATACCGGTTGCACCAAAAATCAGTGTCTGAACCGGCAGATCCGCATCCGTTCCGTCAATGGTGAACGTTAACTCCTCCCCTTCGGTGATGCTTCGATCGCCGATCGGTGCGAGCACCGGTGCCTGGTTCACCTCATCGACGGTGATGGTGAAGAGCTCAAAATCTTCCAACTCCCCATCGCTGACGCGGATCGTAACGCCGTACTCGCCCGGTCCGTGCGCTTCTGTGGGCGTCCAGGCAAATACGCCCGTGACTGGGTCAACCGACGCACCTTCCGGCGCACCCGCATCAAGACTGAAGGTCAAA